>Ga0134128_10009632_pt1 | contig 11589 bp, 7 predicted proteins | sample KB31754_FD_96462 | JGI IMG/M metagenome (GOLD analysis project Ga0134128, IMG submission 96462) | Terrestrial soil microbial communities with excess Nitrogen fertilizer from Kellogg Biological Station, Michigan, USA - KB3-175-4 | ecosystem: Environmental > Terrestrial > Soil > Unclassified ...
GGTGCGCGTCGGCGGGCACGAGCTGATGGGAATGAAGGGCCGCGAGCGGCTGCGGTATCGGCGCAAGAGCGTCGGCTTCGTCTGGCAGCAGACCGGGCGCAACCTGATCCCGTACCTCAGCGCGCAGGAGAACGTGATGCTGCCGATGTCCTACACTGCGGTGCGCCGGGGGCAGCGCGCGGCGCGGGCCGGCGAACTGCTGGAGCTGCTGGGCGTCGGGTACTGCGGCGAGCGTCGCCCAGCTCAGCTGTCCGGCGGCGAGCAGCAGCGGGTGGCGATCGCGACCGCGCTGGCCAACGCTCCGGAGGTGCTGTTCGCCGACGAGCCGACCGGCGAGCTGGACTCGGCCACCAGCGACGAGGTCTTCGACGCGCTGCGTGGGGCGAACCGGGAGCTCGGCGTGACCATCGTGGTCGTCACGCACGACGCGGCGGTCTCGGAGCGGGTCGGGCGTACCGTGGAGATCCGGGACGGCCGGATCAGCATGGAGACGGTACGGCCTGCGCAGGGCACGCACGACGGGGTCTCGGACATCGTGGCTCAGTCCTATGCAGTGCTCGACCGCGCGGGCCGTGTCCAGTTGCCGCACGAGTACACCGAGGCGCTCGGGCTGCGTGAACGCGTGTTGCTCGCATTGGAGCCCGACCACATCGGCGTCTGGCCGCAGCACCGCAACCCGGTGGGCGATGGAGCCGGAGCGGCTGAGCCTGCGGCGGTAAGCGCAAGGGGCGGCGACGACGGCTCCGATCCGCCGCCGCCGAGCGTCGAAGGGGACGAAGAATGAGCGAGACCAACGGCCGCGCCAACGCCACCTGCGCCGCTCCCGCAGCGAGTGCGGCAAGCGCAGTCCTCGATGACAGCGGTCCGATGATCGACGCGCGCGGCCTTAATCGCACCTACGGCAGCGGTGAGCGCGCGGTGCACGCGGTCAAGGACGTGTCGTTCGCCGTACCGCGCGGCCAGCTGTGCGTCATCGTCGGGCGCTCCGGCTCCGGCAAGACCACGCTGCTGAACCTGATCGGCGCGCTCGACCGCCCAGACTCCGGCGAACTCGCGATCGACGGCAGCCCGGTCTTCGGCGCGGGACGCCGCCCGGCCGATTCGGAACTGGCCGAGCTGCGGCGCGGCACGATCGGCTTCATCTTCCAATCCTTCGCGCTGCTGCCGGTGCTCACCGCGGCGGAGAACATCGGTATGCCGCTGCGTCTGCGCCGCACCCCGGTGGCCCAGCGCGAACAGCGGGTCAAGCTGCTGCTCGACCTGGTCGGCCTGGCCGCGCACGGCAAGCAGCGGCCGACCGAGCTCTCCGGCGGCCAGCAACAGCGGGTCGCCATCGCCCGGGCCCTGGCCAACACCCCGCGCCTGCTGATCGCGGACGAGCCGACCGGCCAGCTCGACCGCGCCACCGGCCGCTCGGTGATGCGCCTGCTGCGCGCGATCATCGCCGCCGAGCACGTGACCGCGCTGGTCGCGACGCACGACCCGGCGATGGTCGAGCTTGCCGACAGGGTCCTGACGCTGCGCGACGGCCAGCTCGTCGAGGCTTAGCGCCCCGGCTAGCTGGCCCAGGCTGCGCGCTAAAGCACGCCGTGGATTCGGCTGCTCTCAGCGCTTCGGCGCGGCGAGGGCACCGCGTTCTCGGGCGTCGCGCCGCGCGGCGAACGGTTCTGGTCGTGACCATCGAACTGCGCGCGCTGGACTCGGCCGGAGCGGATGATGCTGTCGCGCATGAAGCGCGGCCGCCGCTTGGCTTCCTCCAGGATCGTGCCGACGTACGCGCCGACGATCGAGATCGCCAGCAGATTCAGCGAGCCGAGGAGCACCACCAGCGTGATCAGTATCGTGACGCCCTGTGGGGCGCTGCCCGGGTCGACCATCTTGTACACGGCCTGAGCCAGCAGCGCGAGCATGGAGAGCGCGAAGAACCCGGCCCCCGCGGTGCTCAGCAGCGAGAGCGGCACCTTGCTGACCGCCAGGATGCCCTTCGTGGCCCAGCCCAGGTTCCTGGCCAGGTTGTTGGTCGAGGTGCCGAACATCCGCTCGGGCCGGACGTAGTCCACGCCGATCTGCCTGCCGCCGACATAGGCTCGCAACGCGCGCAGGAACGGGTCGCGCTCGGGGAACTCCAGCAGATGGTCGACGACCCGCCGGTCCATCAGTGAGAAGTCGCCCGCGTCGGTCGGCACATGGAAGGGCGCCGAGCGGTTGAACACCCGGTAGAAGCCGCGGTATGCCAGGCGCATGTACAGCGGCGCCTCGCGGTCGACCCGATGGCCGTATACGACCTCGTAGCCCTGGTCCCAGTATTCGACGAACTGCTCGATCATCTCCGGCGGGTCCTGCAGATCGCCGTCGAGCAGCACGACCGCGTCGCCGGTCGACTCGCGCATCCCGCTGAGGAACGCGGCCTGAGAGCCGAAGTTGCGCCGGTGGGTGATGCCGATGACGTGCTCGTCGTGCTCGGACAGCTCCCGGATGATCTCGGCAGAGTCGTCCGGGCTGTTGTCGTTGACGAAGATGATCTCGTAGTCGACGCCGCACTTCACGAACACATCGGTGAGCCGGCGGTGCATGTACGGGATCGCCTGGCCGTCCTTGTAGCAGGCGATCACCGCGGAGATGCAGCGCCGCTTCGGCTCCTGGGACCGCGGGATCTGCGGGACCTCTACGGCCTGAATCCCGGTCTGCGGGAACTCCTCCCGCACCACCTTCTCTGCGGCCGCGGCCGAATATCGATCGTCCAGGAAGGCCGCACGTTCCGGCGCGTCGTACCAGTTCGCGGTCAGCCGCAGTCCTTCGCGAAAGCCCACCGCGGCGTGCCAGCCCAGTTCCGCGTTGATCCGGCGCGGATCGCCGTACCAGTCGGCCAGGTCCCAGGACCGCTTGACCGTGCAGAACTGCGGCTCGGCAGCGATCTGGAATTCCCGCGCGACCGTCTGCGCGACTTCGACCATTGAGGTGGCTTCGCCGCTCGCGACGTTGTAAAGCCGGAACGCGTTGCTCTGCGGGTCGTGCGCGGAAAGCGCGGCCGCGACGAAGGCGTCTACGACGTCGTCGATGAACACGAAGTCGCGCGTGGTCTTGGGGTCGGCGAACGGCGGCAACTCGCCGGCCCGCACCCGGCGCACGATCTCGGGCACCAGCCTTCGGGGTTCCTCGAGCGGCCCGTATACCGAGTAGAGTCGCAGGATTCTGGTTCGCAGCCCGTCGCGGCGTGCGTAATCCTCGAGCAGGTTCGTCGCCGCGAGCTTGGTCACGGCGTACAGGCTGTTCGGCGTGGCGACGGCGTCCTCGGCTGGGCCCGCGCAGTTGGTGCCGTATTCGGACGACGAGCCGGCGTGGATGAGCGCGGCCGCGTTTGCGCCGCACCAGCGCGCCAACTGGTCGACCATGCCGACGTTGACGTCCGGGATCCGATAGGAGTCGTTCTGGAACGGATATGCGCCCGCGGCCGCCAGGTTGATGATCGTGCGCGGCTGGTGCCGGTCCAAGAACTCGCCGAGGCCGCCGGGCTCGACCGCTTCGTAGCGCAGCGCGCCGGCGGCCTCGTGTCGCCAGGGCCGTGGCCGGGTGCCGAAACCGATCACATCGTCGCGTCCGGCGCTCAGCGCGTCGAGCACATGGACGCCGACGAAGCCGCCCGCGCCGGACACCAGGATCGGCCCGGGAATCGCGGCGGGGTCGAAGACCGACTGCGTGCTGCGCAGGCTCATGTGCGATCAGCTTCCAGCTTGAGGGCTCCCAGCACGTCCGAGACCAGTTCGCCGATCGGACGGTGCAGCTTCGATTCGAGGTACTGCGCCGAACCGAGCGCGCCGACCGGCAGGGACTCGACCGCGTCCATCACCACCGGCACCGCGAGGGCGCGGGTGGCGACCACCTCGGCGACCGCCGCGCCGAGTCCGCCGACCCGGTAGTGGTCCTCGACGGTGACGCAGGCGCGGCTGCGGGTGAGGTGCGCGGCCAGATCCTCCGCCGTGGTCGTGTCGAAGCGCAGTACCGAGAGCACCCGGACGGACGCTCCCGCGGCGGCCACCGCCTGCGCCACGCGCTCGGCGCGCTCCACGGCGGTGCCGAGCGCCAGCACCAGCACTTCGGTCGTTTCAGCAGTCTGCGATCGCACGTCGTGCGACGGCGCCGCGGCACCCTGGCGGCTGAGCCGGAAGTAGGCCGGCCCGCACTGCCCGTAGCTCTCGCGAACCAGGGCGCGGGTGTCCTCGTCGGTGACCGGCGCGTAGACAGTCAGACCAGGCTGGGTGCGCGCGAGCGCCAGGTCCTCAAGCGCATAGTGAGTGAGCCCGTCGAAGGCGTAGTCCGTGCCGGCGCCGACCCCGATGATGCGGATCGGCAGCCGGTGCGCGACCGGCCCGTTGCGGATGAACTCGAACGGCCGCAGGAAGGAGAAGGTCGCGATGGAGTAGCAGTACGGCAGCAAGCCCGCCTCGGCCATCCCGGTCGCCACGCCCACCATGGCCTGCTCCGCCACGCCCACATTCACGAACTGGCCGGGGAATTCGCGGGCGAACTCGTCGAGCACGCCGAACCCGAGGTCCGCGGTCAGCAGCACGACCCGGCGATCGGTGCGGGCCAGTTCGGCTAATTCGGTGATCGCCGCCTTACGCATGCTCCCCGCCTCCTACCTGAGCCAGCGCCGAGGAGTATTGCTCGCGTGTCATCGGCAGGTAGTGCCACTCGACGCGTCCTTCCATGAAGTCGACTCCCTTGCCCGCGGTGGTATGCGCGGCGATCAAGTGCGGCCGCCCACCGCGGCTGTCCGCGGACAGTGCCAGCGCTTCATCGAGCGCGGTGACGTCGTGACCGTCCAGCTCGGTCAGGTGCCAGCCCATCGCCTCGAAGGAACGCGGCGCCGAGGAGGTGTCGAGTACGTCGCGGGTGAAACCGAGCGCCTGCTGGCCGTTGAGGTCGAGCAGCACGGTGAGGCCGCCGCACTTGTGGTGGGCGGCGAGCAACGCCGCTTCCCAGGTCACGCCTTCGTCGAGCTCGCTGTCGCTGAGCAGGACATAGGTCGACCACGGGGCCGGCGCGCGCAGGGCGGCCATCGCCGAGCCGACGCCGAAGGACATGCCCTGGCCGAGCGAGCCGGTCATGAAGTCGTTGCCGACCAGCTCCGGGTCAGGGTGGGTGCCCAGCAGCGAGCCGTCCGTGCCGTAACCGGCGAGCGTGGCGTCGTCGATCACGTGCAGTTCCCGCAACGCGCAGTACCAGGCCAGCGCGGCGTGGCCCTTCGACAGGACGAACCGGTCACGGTCCGGCTCGCGGGTGCCGAGACCCCGCACCCGTGGCGCGACGGCCGCGACGAGATCCGCGATGGACAGAGCGGAGCCGATGTGGCCCTTCGAGGCGTTGAATGAGCCGTCGAGGATGCGGGTTCGGATCCTCGTGGCGAGGGCTTGGACGTCGATGGCGGGGACCCCCGGTTTTCGGTGGCTGGCGGAGGCGCGAGAGACCTCCCGCGCGTGGTCGTTCATCGGCGTACGTACACCGTGCACGACTTGCAGTTGAGATCCTTGGCGATGCGGTAGTCCTGATTCAGCAGCGCCGTCAGGTCCGGATATTGGGTGGTCAGCTTTCCGCGGGCGGCGATGCCGAAGAACGGATCACCGACCGCGTCCACGACGCACGCCGTCCCCTTGGCGGAGATGGCCTCGCCGAGCAGCTTGTCGCCCGGGGCGTAGTTCTTCGCGGAGGCCGTTATCTGCGTGACATTCAGGAACGGGATCGCGTTGTGCCACGAATAGTTGAGGTAGAGCTCGGGAGCCCAGCCCCAGACCACCACGTTGGAGCCGGACGGGCAGTCGGCGGCGAGCTTCGGTGCGCGTTTCACGCTGGACGCGGAGAGCGAGTACGAGAGCTCATATCGCTTGGTCCGCTTGAGATAGCCGTGATGCGGTCCGAACGAGGCGACCCAGCCGATCAGCGCCACGAGCGCGACTACGGCCGTCGCCGCCAGCGGGCTGCGCACCTTCGGGACCAACACGGCGTCAGGCCGCATCGGCAGGCCGATGGCCACCGCGATCATGGTGTAGACGCAGATCGCGTAATGCGGGAAGCCCATTCCGCCGATGTACACGGCGATCAGGCCGGACGAAACCAGCGCCGCGCGGCACCACTGGATCGTCCGGCTCGATCTGACGCCGAGCCAGCACAGGGCGCCGACGAGCAGCACCACGTGCAGGGTGACCACGAGAGTGCGCCAGTTGGACAGCTTCGAGGTGAGGGTCAAGCCGCCGGAATAGCTCGACAGAAAGTTCAGGTCTATCCGGATGGCGGCCGTCGATACGTCGCTGGAGACGAGCATCGCGAGCCCGACGAGCAGCAGCGGCGTGAACAGGCCGCCGAGCCAGTAGCCGGCCGAGCGCACGAGGGTGCGTCGCGAATACTCCCCGACACGGACCACATGCACCGCGAAGACCGCAAGGATCATCGGCGCGACCTGATACTTCGATCCGAATGCGAGGCCGCTGAGCAATCCGGTCAGCGCGTAGTAAGCGGCTGGCCGCCGGGCGATCGCCTCGGGGCGGGGCAGGCTCGCCGCGAGCACCAGCGCCGCGGGCAGCAGTTCGGTATCGAGGGCGGCGAAGTTGACGGCGCCCCCGATCACCAGCGTCGTCACCAGCGGGAACCACCAGAAACCGGTGACGATGACCGCGGTCGCGGCGCCGAGGCCGCGGCGGGCGAGGGTGAAGCCGAGGTAGCCGAGCAGGCCGAACATGACGGCGGAAAGCAGATGCGCGAAGGCGATGGTCAGCGGAAAGCCGATCCAGCCGAGCAGCGTGAGGAAGAGCACCCAGAAGGGGCCGGTGGTGGCGGTAGTCCAGGTGGTGAACGGAATCGGCGAGTGCAGCGCGGCGCGCGCCTGCGCCATCAACTCCGCCTCGTCCGAGTCGTACGCCCCCGTCGTGTGCAGGAAACTGCCCCGGCACATGACCGCCACGCCGACGAACGCGGCGGCGATGGCCATCTGCCGTCCACCGCGCAGCGCGGCCGATCTCGCCGCGCGCCAACGCGCCGGGCCCGGATCCGGCAGCGCGGGCCCGGGTCTTTCCGCCTCGGGCTGTTCCTGATCAGGCTGTCCCTGACCAGACTGAGTCGTCTCAGACCGTGCTGTCTCGGTCTGCCGCGCCCGCTCCAGCTGCCCGCCGGCCGTTTCGACCGTGATTGAAGATCCCTGATTTACATCCACACGTACCACCCCCACTCCCGGCGAACCAGGCCACCCTTGAACAGCACTCAAACCAGGACGCTTATGATCAAATCAGGCGTCTGCTGGGCCGTGCAACGGTACCAGGAAAGCTGAAAGAGCAGCGGGCTTTCCTGGAAGCCTGATGAAAGAATTCACTCTCTCGGGTCCGTCGTCTGATAAGAGGCTGAAAACGGCTGAGCGGATGCATCCTGCGCCAAGAAATTTCGTCAGCCGGCGGCGCGCGCCCTAAATGCCCTGGCCAGATCGTCGCGCGCCTCTAGAACGAGCCGACGCAGCGCCGGGGCGTGCCCGTCCTCGCCGAGCCAGCGGTCGGCGCGCGCCAGTGTCGCTTCCTCGACGACGTGGCTCGGGAATGCGAGCGCTGCGATCCGCCGCGAGTTCTCGATCGAGCGCCGCGACCACACCTCGTCGAGCGCGGCGAAGTAGGGTTCGACGAAGGGGACGACAAGGTCGGGTCGATCCGGCGTCGCGGCGAGGCCGAGCAGCAGTTCGCGCAGCAGATCGGTGGGCTGGTCCCCGGATTCCAGCGCCAGTTTCCACGCGGCCTGCTTCGCCTCGGCTGAGGGACGCGCGGCCATGCAGCCGGCGTGCTTGCGCCGCCCCGCCGCCGTCGCGTCACGTACCAGTTCGGCGTCGAGCCGGGCCTGGTCGGCATGGCCGCAGCGGGCCAGTGCGTGCAGGAACGTCCAGCGCAGGTCTGCGTCCACTGCCAGGCCGACGATCTTCTCGGTGCCCTCCAGCAGGGCGTCCAGCAGAGCAAGGTCCTCGGCCGAGCGTGCGACCGCGGCGAAACCGCGGGCCCAGGCGAGCTGATGGTCCGAGCCGGGTGTCGTGGCGGTCAACGCCCGCCGCGTCATCGCCGCAGCGCGCCGCGCCGCCTGCTGCGCCGCCTCCGGCGCGAGGTAGAACTCCAGCACGTATTCGGTCTGCAGCAAAAGGTTCTGCACGACGCCGACCTCTGATTCAGCCGACGCATGCAGATCGACGAACTCGACGAACTCGTTCCCCGACAGCTCGGCGTCGCGGGTCATGTTCCACAGCGCCGACCACAGCAGCGAACGCGGCATCGGCTCCTCGAAGGCCGACAGGCTCTCGCGGAGGAACTCCACCTGATCAGCCGTCAGCCGCAGCTTCGCGTAGGTCAGATCGTCGTCGTTGAGCAGATGGAAGCCGGCAGCGCCAGCGCTCGCGCCGCCACCGCCGAACGAGAACGGCGTGCGGACACTCTCGACGTCCACCTCGCGCCGTTCAACCCGTACGACTCGTGCCTTATCGCCCTCGCCACTTCGGCTCTCGTCCGGCGCATACGCATAGGAACCGACTGCGATTCGGTGCGGCCTGGCCGCCAAACTGCCTGGCGCGGCCGACTGCACGATCGCGTCGCCGTCAATCGCCAGAGTATTGAGTTGGGCGGTCTCCAACCAGGCGCGGGACCAGGTGGCCAGGTCGCGGCCGGAGGTCTCCGTCAGCACATCGAGCAGGTCGGCGAGGGTGGTGTTCCCGTACGCGTGACGCTTGAAATAGCGACGTGCCCCCTCCAGGAAGGCCTCCTCGCCGACATAAGCGACGAGCTGCTTCAACACCGACGCACCCTTGGCGTACGTGATGCCGTCGAAGTTCAGCTTCGCGTCTTCGAGGTCGTCGATGGTCGCGACGATCGGATGCGTCGTCGGCTGCTGATCCTGCCGGTAAGCCCACGCCTTGCGCCGGTTGGCGAAGGTGACCCAGGAGTTCCGCCACCGCGTCGCCCTGGCCTGCGCGTAGGAACCCATGAACTCGGCGAAGGACTCCTTGAGCCAAAGGTCATCCCACCAGCGCATGGTCACCAGGTCGCCGAACCACATGTGCGCCATCTCGTGCAGGATCGTGCAGGCGCGCCCCTCGTAGGCCGCGTCGGTCACCTTCGACTGGAAGACGTACTCCTCGGTGAATGTGACGCAGCCGGGGTTCTCCATCGCGCCGAGGTTGTATTCGGGCACGAATGCCTGGTCGTACTTGCCGAATGGGTACGGATAGTCGAAGTGCTCGTGGAAGAAGTCAAGGCCCTGCTTCGTGACCTCGTGGATCGCGTCGGCGTCGAAATGCTCGGCGAGCGAGCCGCGGCACAGTGCGGCCAGCGGGATCTCCAGCGTCGAGCCGTCCGGAAGCGTGCGCGTGTACAGGTCGCGCACCACGTGATACGGCCCGGCGAACACGACCGTGATGTACGTCGAGATCCTTTGCGTCGGCTCGAAAATCCACCGCGCCGCGCCGTCCACGACCCGCTTACGTTCCCGTGCGACCCCGTTGCTCGACATGTGCCATCCGGCCGGCGCCGTGATGTCGAACAGGAATGACGCTTTCAGGTCGGGCTGCTCGAAGTTCGCGTACATCCGGCACGCGTCCGCGGGCTCGAACTGCGTGTACAGATAAACCTGGCTGTCGGTGGGATCGACGAAGCGATGCAACCCCTCGCCGCTTCGGCTGTATGCGCACGAGGCCACCACAGTGACCTCGTTGACGCTTTCCAGCCCGGTCAGCCAAACGCGGGAGCCGCGGTAGACCTCGGCCGGGTCGAGCGCGCGCCCGTTCAGCATCACCGACTGCACGTGCGGGGCAACCAGGTCGAGGAAGGTCGTGGCGGACGGACCCGGCTCGGCGTAAGAGAAGCGGATCGTGCTCGCGGACCGGAAGGTGGCCGCCTCCGGCTGCTTCGCGCCGCTCAGATCCAGCTCGATCCGGTAGCTCTCGACCGTGATCAGCCGCGCCCGCTCCCTGGCCTCGTCCCGGGTCAGGTTCATCCCCGCCATGTGCCACTCCGCTTCGCTCCGCGCCGTTGCCGAACAAGCCCGTCGATACCGGCCGGCCCATCATTTCAGCCAGATTGACGCGCCGAGTTCGCCGCCCCCGGATAGGGGTGTGCCCCGCCGGGCCGAAGCCGAGCGGGGCACACCGGCAACCCTTCGAACGCTGCCGCGGTTACTTCAGGCGCTACTTGCGGCGGGTGATCTTGTTGCCGAGCCAGACCAGCGGGTCGTACTTGCGGTCGGCGACGCGCTCCTTCATCGGGATCAGCGCGTTGTCCGTGATCTTGATGTGCTCGGGGCAGACCTCGGTGCAGCACTTGGTGATGTTGCAGAAGCCCAGGCCGTGCTCCTCCTGTGCCTCCTTGCGCCGCTCACGCGTGTCGAGCGGGTGCATGTCGAGCTCGGCGATGCGCATCAGGTAGCGCGGACCGGCGAACGACTCCTTGTTCTCCTCGTGATCGCGCACCACGTGGCAGGTGTTCTGGCACAGGTAGCACTCGATGCACTTGCGGAACTCCTGCGAGCGCTCGACGTCCACTTGGGCCATCCGGTAGTCGCCCGGCTTGAGGTCCTTCGGCGGCTCGAAAGCCGGGATCTGACGCGCCTTCTCGTAGTTGAAGGACACGTCGGTGACCAGGTCGCGGATGACCGGGAACGTGCGCAGCGGAGTGACGGTGACCGTCTCCTCCTCGGTGAACACAGACATGCGGGTCATGCACAGCAGCCGCGGCATGCCGTTGATCTCCGCGGAACACGAGCCGCACTTGCCGGCCTTGCAGTTCCAGCGCACCGCCAGGTCCGGGGCCTGCGTGGCCTGGAGCCTGTGGATGACGTCGAGCACCACCTCGCCGTCGTTGACCTCGACGGTGAAGTCGTGCAGTGCGCCGTCCTGATCGTCGCCGCGCCAGACCTTGAACTTCGCCTTGTACGTCATGATGCGTCCGCCCCAGTCCCCTTCTCCGGCTGCGTCGCGACCGCGGCCGCCGGCGCGGCCGACGAGGCGGGCAGTTCGGCCAGCTCTTCCTCGGTCAGGTACTTCTTCAGCTCGGAGCGCTCGAACAGGGCGAGCAGATCCGGGCGCATCTTCGGCAGCGGCTGCTTCTTGATCTGCGCGTGCCCGTCCGGACCCACCGAGCAGACCAGGTTGACCTTCCGCCACTCGGCCGACATCTCCGGGTAGTCCTCGCGGGTGTGGCCGCCGCGGGACTCCTGGCGCTCCAGCGCCGCCTTGGCCACGCACTCGGAGACCAGCAGCATGTTGCGAAGGTCGAGCGAGAGGTGCCAGCCGGGGTTGAACACCCGGCCGCCGGCCGCGGCGACCTTCTCCCGGCGCGGCGCCAGCTCGGCCAGCTTCTCGATCGCGGCCTGCATCTCGTGCTCCCGGCGGATGATGCCGACCAGGTCGTTCATCGTCTGCTGCAACTCGGCGTGGAGGGTGTAGGGGTTCTCACCGGTCGACTGCTCGAGCGGAGTGAGCGCCTCTGCCTCGGCAGCGGCCACATCCGACTGCGCGACGGCGGGCCGTGCGGCGAGCGAGTCGACGTACTGCGCCGCGTGCTCGCCTGCGCGCAGGCCGAA
>Ga0134128_10009634_pt1 | contig 11588 bp, 9 predicted proteins | sample KB31754_FD_96462 | JGI IMG/M metagenome (GOLD analysis project Ga0134128, IMG submission 96462) | Terrestrial soil microbial communities with excess Nitrogen fertilizer from Kellogg Biological Station, Michigan, USA - KB3-175-4 | ecosystem: Environmental > Terrestrial > Soil > Unclassified ...
CAGGAGAGCGGGGCATGACCGCGATCGTCTTCTATAGCCTCTTCCTGTTCCTCGGCGCCGTCGTCTCCTACGAGGACTGGCGGGAGAAGAAGATCCGCAACCGCTGGATCGTCCTCGGCGCTCTGGCCTGCGGGGCCGGGCTGGCGTGGTTCCTCGGCAACAGCGTTCTCGGCGCGCGGCACCGGACGCTCCTCGGCTTGGGGACCTACTACCTTCCATGGCCTTTTTACCTCCGGGTGGCTCTTCACCTGTCTCTGAGCCTCGCCGCCGCGCTGACGCTCTGGTGGATGTCGATCTGGCCCGCGGGCGACGCCAAGTTCTTCACGCTGCTGTCCTTATTCGCCGTCCTCGTCGATCCGAACCTCCCGGGGTTCCCTCAAGTCCTGTTCCTGCTGCTGCTCGTCAACATCTTCGTTCCGGCCGGGCTCATCTTCGCGGGAGAGACGCTCGTGAAGGTCGCCGGGCGGATCCCGGACCTTTGGAATCGCGCCAGCTCCGAGCGGGCGCTGGCCGAGGTGGACCGCCTCGGGGTGCGCTGCCGGGAGCTGTGGCCTTACCGCTTCGACTACGCGATGGTGACGGTGAACCTGTTCGCGCTGTTTCTCCTGATCCAGAGCGCCATGCCGAGCGCCTCGCGGTTCGTGACGGGGCCGCTCGCCACGCTCGTGCTCTACGCTCTGGTCAGCGTCGCCTGGCGCGGGATCAGCGCCGTCCTGAGAAAGAAGGCCGTCGGCGTCGCCGCCCTCGTCGGGCTGTCGGCCTGGGCGCTCTCGGGCGCGCTCCTCTGGCACTGGGACGTCGGCGCCCGCGTCGCGGCGGCGGTCAAGCTGACGCTGAACTTCTGGGTCTTCCTGTCCTTCGGGCGAGGCCTCTTCACCTGGTTCATCGAGCGCGAGAGCCTGCGCGACGCCGCGCCGGCCCACCTGCGGCACGGCGTCGTGCTCTCCGACGACTCCTGGCGCCGGATCGTCTCCGAGGGGGAGATCTCCGAGGAGATGGGCGAGCGCTACAGCGACGGCATCTCGGAGGACGAGGCCGTCACGCTGCGCGGCTGGCTCGAGAGCAAGGGGATCGCGAACCTCACCGTCTACCACACGATCCCGTTCGCGCTGTGGATCTTTTTCGGCACTTTGCTGACGGTGTCGCGCGGCTGCAACGTCGTCGCCGTGCTCGTCCACCGTTTCGGTTGGGCGCGGGACCTGCTCCATGCCGCCCTGCTGAAGGGGGCGTCGTGACGGACCCGCGCAGCCTCGCGCTCGACCACGCGCAGTCCGAGCGCGTCTTCGCGGGTTCCGGCCGCGGGGAGGTCCGCCGCGTCGAGATCCATCTCGGCACTCTCTGCAACAACCTCTGTCCTTTCTGCATGAGCGGCTTCTCGCGCGACAAGAAGGATCCGTGGGCGTCTTTCGAGCGCGTCCAGCGGGAGCTCCGGCATTTCCGCGAGAAGGGCTGCCGCGGGGTCGGCTTCCTGGGCGGCGAGCCGACCGTGTACCCGCGCATCGTCGACGCCGTCGCGTACGCCAAGAGCCTCGGCTACACGATGATCTCCGTCTGCACGAACGGCACGCGCCTCTCGAACCCGGAGTTCTGCCGCGCCCTCGTGGAGGCGGGCCTGACCCGCGTGACGCTTTCGGTGCACAGCCACATCCCCGAGGTCGAGGATCTGATCATCACGCGCGTCCCGGGCAACCTGTCGCGGAAGATCGCGGCGCTCAAGAACCTCGCCGCTTTGCGCGAGAAGGGCGCGCTGGCGGGCGGCATCTCCGTCAACCCCGTCCTGTGCCGGCCGAACCTGGGCGGGATGGAGGGCTTCATCCGCTTTTTCGACGGCCTCGGCGCGGACGACGTCCGCTTCAACTACATCTGGCCCGAGGGCGGGACCCGCGACGACCGCGCCTGGATCCCCTCGTTCCGCGAGGCGATGCCCGAGATCCTGCGCATCCTGCTGCTCAACGAGAAGCGCCTCAAGAAGCACCTGACCTTCGGCGCCGTGCCGCGGTGCGCGCTGGCCCTGACCGGCGTCTCGGACGAGCTCCTGGAGTACCTGTCCGCCAAGTACCTCGACGAATCGCGCTTCGACACGGGAAACGACGTGAGCCTCGCGACGCACGAGTCGGACGATTCCCGCTTCGTCTGGCAGGAAAACAAGCGCGACGTCCTGAAGACGAAGTTTCCGGACTGCGCCGGCTGCGCGCACGAGGCCGGCTGCGAAGGCGCCTGGAAAAGCTACGTCAGGATATACGGTATTGACGAATTCCGGCCTCTGAAAGCCGCGCCCTCAGAGGGAAAAAAGCCTTGAAAACGGCCTCCCCAGGGGCTATGCTGTCGACAGCCCCCATGCGAACCATTTTCCTGGGCTTCGCCTGCAACAATCACTGCGCGTTCTGCTCGCAGGGGGAACAGGGCGCCGCGCCGCCGGGTCCCGCGCCGCAGCGGGAAGGGAGCTTCGCCCGGGGCGAGGACGTCGCCTTCGTCGGCGGCGAGCCGACGCTGTCGGAGCGCCTGCTGAGCGCCGCCGCGGACGCCAAGAAGGCGGGCGCCCGCTGGGTCCTGGTTCAGACCAACGCCCGGCGCCTGTGCTACCCGGATTACGCGCGGGCGCTGCGCGCGGCGGGCGTGGACGCGCTGGACGTCTCCCTGCAGGGGTCCACGCCGGCCATGCACGACTATCACACCGAGGTCCCCGGCAGCATGGCGCAGACCGTCGCGGGGGTCCGGCGGGCCCGCGAGGCCGGCCTGCGCTTCGGGGTCTCGACCGTGGTGACCCGCTCCAATTTCCGGCACCTGGTCGAGATCGCGCGCCTGGCTCGCTCGCTGGGCGCCGAAGCGCTCTCCCTCGCGGAGGCCGCTCCCTACGGCCGCGCCGCGCGGTCCCGCGACCGCGTGATCCCGGCTCCGGAGCTCGTCGCCGACGTGATCCCGGCGGTGAGCCGGGAGTCCGCCCGCCTCGGGCTGGGGCTGCGCCTTTTCGGGAGATCCGCCTCTCCGGCGGCGGACCGCTTCTTCGCCGGCCTCGGCGAGCGCAACGAGACTCCCGCGCTTCCCGCCGCCCCGGCGCCCTCCCGTGCGACGGACGAGGAGCGCGCGCCCAAGCCCAACCCGGGGCTCGGCGAGCGCCGCGTGCGGGAGAAGATCAGCGGCCCGGCCTTGGCCGCGATCTTCCCGAAGCTGTTCGCTCCCGAGGGGACGGAGACCAATGGCTAACATCGGCTACATGCAGGACGTGCGGCACTGCAACCAGTACTGCCGGTTCTGCTCGCACCCGGAGACCGAGTACATGCTCGACGTCGAGACCGCCAAGAAGCAGATCGACGACTTCGCGCGGCGCGAGTACTTCGGGATCATCCTGACCGGGGGGGAGCCGAGCCTCTCGCCGAACATCCCGGAGATCACGCGCTACGCCGTCAGCCGCGGGCTCCACGTGCGCATGATCACCAACGGCTCGAAGATCGCCGAGATGCCGATCGCCCGCTCGTTCGCGGAGGCGGGTCTCCACCACTATCACATCTCCATCCACAGCTGCCGGCCCGAGGTCGAGGACTATCTGACCGGGGTCAAGGGCTCCTTCGAGAAGGCGGCGCAGGCGCTGGCCAACCTGTCGCTGCTCGCCAAGGAGTTCCCGATCGCGATCAACATCAACACCGTGATCAACGCCGACAACGCCGACCATCTCGACGAGAACGTGCGGTACTTCATCGGCAAGTTCCCGGAGATCTCCCACTTCGTGTGGAACAACCTGGACCCCTCGATGGGGCGGGCGGAGACGAACCGGGACACCGCGCCGCGGCACCGGAACTTCGAGGTCTCGCTGAACCGGGCCATGCGCTTCGTGCACGCGTCGGGCCGCACCTTCCGCGTCGAGCGCGTGCCGCTGTGCTTCATGACCGAGTTCGCGCACTGCTCCACGGAGACGCGCAAGATCATCAAGAGCGAGGAGCGCACCGTCCATTTCCTCGACGAGAAGGGCACGATCCGCCAGACGGACTTCCGCCACCTGAAGGCGCCCGCCTGCGGGCTCTGCTCCCTGGACGACATCTGCGGCGGCATCTTCGACATCGGAAGCTTCTACGACCCCGCGGAGCTGGCGCCGCTGTTCGTCGACAAGGAGGCGATCGTCCGGAAGGTCCTCTCCGAGGACGACCACGCGACGCTGGCGCAGCCGGCGGCCGCCAATCCATGAGACCCGACGCGATCCTCGACATCCTGGACAAGCCGGGCATCGACGCCCTGCACCTGAAGACGGGGGTCTCCCCGATCATCAGCAAGGAGGGCCGGCTCGGCCTGATGGCCGGCGTGCGCCCGCTCTCGGCGGCCGGCGTGGTCGCGCTCGCGCGCGGCATCATGGACGCCGAGCAGCGCCGCGCGTTCGCGGAGCTCTCGGACGTCGACTTCACCGTCAAGCGCGGCGAGGCGCGGCGCTTCAACGCGCGCCTGTTCCGCCAGGGCGGGGTCCCCGCCCTGACGATCAAGAGCCTGCGCGAGGCGCCGCGCCACCCGTTCTCCCAGACGCCGCCGCAGAAGCGCCACTGGGTCCGGCTCACCCGGGTGTGCAACGATCATTGCAGCTTCTGCCTGGACTCGCCGGCGCAGAACGGCACCGTTCTCCCGCTGGCGGCGATCCGGGCCGACTTCGAGAAGGGCCGCAAGGCCGGATTGACCCGCATCGTGGTGAGCGGCGGTGAGCCCACGATCCATCCCGACTTCGTCGAGATCGTCGCGACGGCGCGGGAGATGGGCTACACGCACATCCAGACCGTGACCAACGGCCGGCGCATGTGCTACCCGGACTTCCTGAAGGCCGCCGTCGACGCCGGGCTTTCGGAGGTGACGTTCTCGCTCCACGGGCACACGCCCGAGATCCACGACCCGCTCACGGGATCTCCGGGCTCGTTCCTCCAAGGCCTCGTCGCGCTGCGCCACGCGCTGAAGCTCCCGGGGCTCATCGTCAGCGTCGACATCGTCATCAACCGCCAGAACGTGCGCCATCTGCGCGATACGATGGATTTCTTCATCCGCGAGGGCGTCCGCGAGTTCGACCTCCTGCAGGTCATCCCGTTCGGAGACGCGTGGAACCACCAGGAGGAGCTCTTCTACGACGTCGAGAAGGAGCTGCCGCACCTGCACCGCGCCCTCGACCTGTCCAAGCGCGGCGACGTCGTGATCTGGACCAACCGTCTGCCGACGCAGTACCTGGAAGGCTACGAGGACCTGATCCAGCCCCCGTCGAAGCTCAACGACGAGGCCGCCGGGCGAGGCATCGTCTTCGAGAACTTCCTCCAGTACGGCATCAAGCCCTCCTGCTGGGGCCGCTGCGCGCACTGCTTCCTGCAGGACATGTGCCGGAACATCGCCGATTTCCACGAGAAGGGGGCCGTCTCCGCGCATCCGCTGCCCGAGTGCCTCAAGGACGATCCCGAGGCGCTGGTCGCCTTCGAGGACGGCGGCGAGACCGAGCTCGCGCACGGCGCCGACGTCCACGTCAAGGACTTCGTCGACTTCTACATCCGCCGCCGCTACTTCGTGAAGGGCCGCGCCTGCGCCTCCTGCCGGTTCGACGCGGCGTGCGCCGGAGCTCCGATCGCCCATGTCCGCAAGCACGGCTTCCCGCGCCCGAAGCCGGACATGCTGATATGACTCCAGCGGAGGCGAAGGCGCCGGCTTTCGCGGTCGACGCCGCGGGACTCGTCGTCCCCGCGGGCGGCCTCGCCGCGCTCAAGTCGGCCCATCGCCACTACCAGAAGGAGCTCCTGCGGGAGGTCCTGAGGCTCTCGCGGCGCCCTCCGGCCGACGCGTTCGATTCGACGCCGCCGCTCTACGAGCTCCTCGTCCGCGCGGCCGCGGAGGAGCCCTCGGCGCTGCTCGACTGCCTCAGCGCTCCCGCGGTCGCCTCCGCGGCCTGGTGCTTCGCCCGGAAGGAGCGCTGGCCCGGGCTCCAGACGCGCATCGAGGACGCGCGGCGCGCGATGGTCCCGAACCTCCTGCTCGAGATGGCCTTTCGCGATCTTCTGCCGGAAGGGGGCGCGTCCGTCGCGTCGGCCGCCGCCCTGGCCTCGCCGCACTTGGGCGCCGTCCTGAAGGCCCGAAAAGGGGCGGGGAGCTGGCGCTTCAAGAACGGGTTCGTCGGGGTCGGGGACGCCGCGATGGTCCGGCTCTCGTCGCACACGCTGGCGGGCCGGCGCCCCGAGACCGGCGGGCTCGCCACGGAGATGGGCTACGTCCCGATCGCCGACTCGATCAAGCTCGCGCTCGTGGACTTGAACCCGATCGCGCAGATGGAGGCGCATCCGGACAAGAACGGCTCCGTCTTGAGCCTCGGAGACCGCTCGGAGGAGGACTGGCGGGCGGCGCTCGACGTCTCCGTCCAGTGGGTGCACCAGTATTGGTTCGAGCTGTTCGAGGAGATGAGCTTCCTCCTGCGGCAGATCGTGCCGGTGGGCTTCTACAAGGAGCGCCATCTCTCCGCGACCTACCGCGAGGCGCTGGGGACCGTCTACCTGAGCCTCAACCCCAACCCCGTCACGATGACCGAGGCCTTGATCCACGAGTTCCAGCACAACAAGCTGCATCTGGCGTCCTACGCCGACCCTCTGCTCGAGAACGCCTTCTCGCCTCTGTTCACGTCGCCGATCCGTCCCGATCCCCGTCCCTTGTGGGGGCTTCTCATGGGGGCCCACGCGTTCCTTCCCGTCGCCGAGCTGCTCCGGAAGATGCGCGCGGCCTCCCATCCGGCGGCGCTGACCCCGAATTTCGCGAAGAGGCTCTCGGACATCGACCTGAAGAACGACCAGGCGATGGCGACGCTCAAGGCTCACGGCCGCTGGACGCCGCCGGGCGAGCGCCTGTTCGCGGCGTTGGAGGTCATGCGGGCGCGCCACGCGGAGGGGCGCTGACGATTCGCGCGGTTATGCTATCCTCGGGTTCACTGGTGACACTATGAGAAAAGGATTGAAACGGAGCGGATTCGCGTGCGCGCTGGCGGCCGCGGCGCTGCTGGGCTGTTCCAAGAAGGCGCCGGAAGCCCCCGCGGGAGCGACGGAGGCCAACCCGCTGGTGCTCCAGCCGAAGGATCCCTTCGTCCCCGAGCCTGTCCCGCAGAAGCTGTCGATCCAGCTGATCCCCGAGAAAACAAGCGAGCCGTCGGGCGGCAAGTTCCGGTACCGGATGGAGATCCGCAACGTGGGCCGCCAGCCCGTCGTTTTCAAAGACGAGGCGCCTTCGTTCATCAACGACGGCTCCTTGTGCGGCGCGTCGGGGTTCCATTTCGTCGTGACGCCGCCGGACGGCGGCGAACGGACGGCGCCGTGCGACCCGGCGTCCAAGGCCGCGGGCGCTCCGTTCGACGCCGCTCTCAAGCCGGGGGAATACCTGCTGACCCGCCCGGAGAGCGCCGGCGACCGCTTCCGCGCCCTGCAGACTCCGCTCCCTTTCGAAAAGCCCGGCAAATACCTCGTCAAGGCCGTCTACGACGCGCCGGGCCTCCACGCGGAGTCGAATACCGTGACCTTCGAGGCGCTCAAGATCGTGAAGCGCGGCAAGGGGCCCGACACGCCCTCGCCGAAGTCCTCCGGCGGGACGCAGCCGTCCAGCGAGAACAAACATGAATAGAACGAACCCCCGCGGCCGTGATGTGATCTTGGTCCTGGCGATGCTGGCGGCCCCCGCGCTCGCGCTCGCCGCCGACGCCCCGCAGCGCCCGAGCCCGGCGGACGCCGCGAAATCCGCGATCCTCGTCGAGGCGGCGAAGGCCTGCGCCGCCGGCCCGATCGACCTGCTCGGAGGCGTCTCGCCCGAGACGTCCGCCAAGTACCTGTCGGTGGCGGAGAACGACACCCTGACGTACTTGAAGCTCCACCAGGCCTGCTTGGCCGGGATCCCGGAGACGGCGAACAGCTGCGACGCCCTGGAGTCCGTGAGAGACGGCAAGCGCCAGTGCCTCGAGGACGTCGAGTTCGCGTCGGTGATGGCCGCCGTCGTCGGCGGCAAAGGCGACGCGCGCGCCGCCTGCGAGCAGTTCATGTCGCCGCAAAACCGCGCCACCAAGCAGAAGATGGGGGGCCGCCGCAACAAGGAGCGGCATGCCCGGAACTGCGACTTCTTCATCTCGGCGCTCAGGCGCGGCAGTTCCGACGTCTGCGGCGAGGCGAAGGCGGCCGGCGTCCTCGAGGGGCCGGCCTTCACGCAGTGCCAGCAGCGCTGGCTGTTCATCGACGGCCAGCCCGACCGCTGCGCGGCGGACCCCGACAAGTACGACGTGCAGACGTGCCGCGAGAAGGCGGCGCTGATCAGCGCGCTGCGCACGAGGGACTTCCGGGCCTGCGCCCTCTCGCCGTGGTGCCGGGCGGTCTCCAGCGGGAGGGGAGCCGCGTGCGCGCCGTATCTCGAGACGGCCCAAAAGCTCTTCTGCGCCCAAGCCAACGAGTCCGTCGGTCCCATACTGAAGGCCAAGGCCGCCGCCGACGCAAGGATCGCGGCGATGAAGGCGAAGGAGAAGAAGACTTACTCCAAGGGCCAACCCATGCGTTCCACGACGCCGGACGTGGAGAAGAAGATGAAGCAGATCGAGGAGAAGAAGTCTCAGTGAGCCGGTAAGGCGGCCGCATGGCGTCCAGCTCCCGCGCTCTCGTCCTCGTGCCGTGGCATATCGGCAGCGCCGACGACGTCACGCGCGCCGCCGCCGCCGCCGCGCGCGACCTGCGGCTGTTCCTGGCGGAAGATCCCGAGGAGACGAAGAGGGTCTTCATCGAGAACCTACGCGTCGACTGCGCCGAAAAGGAGTTCCTTAAAATCCCGGCGAGCGAGAACGAGCGCTTCCTGGAGGACGTGGGCGCGCGGCTGAACGGCGAAGACGTCGGATTGATCTCCTCGAGCGGCATCCCGTGCTTCCTCGACCCGGGCGCCTGGCTCGTGCGGCGCCTGCGCGCCTTGGACGTGCCGATCCGCGCTCTCGCCGGACCTTCGATCCTGTCGACGATGCTGTCGCTCTCCGGCCTCGAATGGGCCCAAGCCCAGCACGTCGGGACCTTCGCGTTCTACCTCGAGGGCCGCTCCCGGAGGGAGCTTCTCCGGGCGGTCCGGCGAGCCGATCCGATCTTCATCTTCCTCCGCGCCGATCGCTTCCGCGAATGCCTCGAGCACATCGGTCCCGCCGTCGGCGAGCGGCTCGTGAGCGCCTTCCTCGACCTCACGAAGCGCCCCCTCGCCGACTACCCTTACGCGGACCGGGTGTCGACGATGAGCGTCGGGGACTGGCTGAAGGACTCGAGCGTGCGATGGGACCGCGTTTCGGACGTCTCGCTCATGGTCCACCCGCGCCAGCGCCGCCTTCCGGGCTCAGCTTCGCGCGCTCCGCGAGGATGAGGCGCGCGGCGCCGGCGTCTCTGAGGACGGCGGGCCGCGAGAGCGCCGTCCGGTACAGCTCGAGGGCCTCCGCTCTGCGGCCGAGCGAGGCGTAGAGGGACCCGAGGCTGAGGTAGGGGGCGGACAGGTCGGGATCGAGGCGGAGCGCGGTCTTCCAGTCCGCGATCGCCCCGTCGCGATCTCCCCGCATGGCCCGCAGGAGGCCCCGGTCGCTGCGCCATTCCGCGTCCGCGGGGCGGGCGCGGACGCGACGGTCGGCGACCTCGAGCGCGCGGGCGTACTCTCCGAGGTCTTGGTCGGCGAGCATCAGCGACCGGGAGTCCGCGTCGTCGAGGTCCAGGCGGCCGGCGTCCTTCAAGCGCTCGAGCGCGCCGGCGCGGTCTCCCGCCGCGGCGGCCGCCCGCGCGGACTCGAGCCGGCCGCGGAAGTCGCCGCGCCGGCGACCGCGGACCATCGCGGCCCGTCCGGTCTCGGCCAGGGCGTCGTAGGCCTTCGCCAAGCGCTCGGCGCTCTTCGCGTCCAGCGGCATGTCCCCGACGAGCTCGAGGAGGCCGAGCACCGGCGGCCGCGGCGGCGAGCTCCCCGCGCGCTCCGCCATGTCGAGAAAGAGATCGGCGTCCGCCGGCGAGCCGTACCTGAGTCTCTTCAGGAGGGAGACGGCCGTCGCGCGGTCTCCGCCGTCCCAATCGACGAACGCCGCTCTCCGCGACTGCTCGGGATCGAGCGGGAACGACTTTTCGGCCAGGGCCGCGAGCGCGAGCGCCTTCGCGCCGCGGCCGGCTCTCGACGCGGCTTCCGCCAGGTTGATGAGGCGGCCGGCCTCCCCGGGCCCCTTTCGCCGCAGGCCCCGCAGGACCTGCGCCGCGAACGCCCCGTCGCCCGGATCGTCCTCGGCGGCGCGAAACCTCTGCTCGTCGCTGAGGCCGGCCCTGTCCGCGTCCGCCAGCCGCCGGCTCGCCGCGTTCCGCCGCCCCGCGGCCGCCTCGGCGCGGGCCAGCTCCAGCCACGCGCCGGGCCAGGCGTCCTCTCCCATCGCGCGTCCCAGGCCCGGGGCGGTCTCGAAGAACTCGATGAGCGCCGCGCGCCGGGGCGCCGGCCAGCTGGAGAGGATCTCGAGGACGACCGGGCGGAGGGAGCTTTCGGAGCCTTGCGCTTGTCCGGCGGCGAGGGCCCCTTGGATCTCGGCCGCGGCCTGCGGCCGCCGTCCGAGCCCGAGGAGCGCGATGGCCCGGAGAACGCGGATGCGCGCGTTGACGAGCATCCTGTCGGAGTTCGGCTCGAGGCCGTCCGGGAGCCTCGCCCCGGGAGCGCCGGCCGCCAAGAGCGCCCACGCATAAGGGACCTCGCGGTCTTTCTGCGGGTCGAGCGCGAGCGCCCGGCCCAGATCGCCGGCGGCTTCCTTCGAGCGGCCGTCGCGCAGGCGGAGCAGGCCCCGCCGGGACCAAAGCCACGGGTCGCCGGGGTCTCGGGTTATCGCGCGGTCCAGCGCCTGGGGTTCCCGCGAGCGCGCCGGATAGGTCCACGACAGGGCGAGCGCGCCGGCCTCGGCGAGCAGGAGCAGGCCGAACGCGGCATAGACGGGAGCCGCGCCGGCGGCGTTCCAGCGCCGCGTGGAGGGACGCGTCCAGGAGCCGAGCAGGCCGGCGGCGAGCACGGCGAGCAGCGGCCATGCCGGTTCGAAGTAGCTGTCCTGCACCGGCATCAGGAGATGGATCGCGAAGAAGTAGGCGGCCAGGAGGGCCAGCTGGCGGACGTCCTCGCGCCGGCGCGCGAGCCAGACCGAGCACGCGGCGGCCAGGGCGAGCGCCCAATGCGGGCGAAAGGCCAGCGCCGCGCGCGCCGGGACCGCGGCCAAGTCGCGCAGCGGGTGCCGCAGGATCTCGCGGACGGCCCACCAGAGCGCGCTGCCGCCGGCGGACGAGAGGCCCGCGAGGCTCCGGCTGTCGCCGGGCCCCATCGTGCGCACGAAACCGAGGGCGCCGAGGATGACGTTGTTGTCCGCGCGGCCGTCCTCGAACGGGACGAAGCGGCCGGTCAGACGCCAGTTCATGACGATCCAGGGCACGAGGAACAGCAGGGGGAGCAGGCACAGCACCGCCGCCTCCGGTAGCCGGGGCCGGCGCTCCCGGCGGTCCCGGCTCCATTCATAGACGACGAGGACGACCGGAAAGAGGAACAGCGGCGACAGCACGAGCAGGCCCGCCCCGCAGGCGGCGCCGAGCAGGAGGCCG
>Ga0134128_10009636_pt1 | contig 11588 bp, 9 predicted proteins | sample KB31754_FD_96462 | JGI IMG/M metagenome (GOLD analysis project Ga0134128, IMG submission 96462) | Terrestrial soil microbial communities with excess Nitrogen fertilizer from Kellogg Biological Station, Michigan, USA - KB3-175-4 | ecosystem: Environmental > Terrestrial > Soil > Unclassified ...
GCCTTCGTAAACCAGGGGCAGCACATGACCACGTCGCAGCAACAGCCTGACCACCTGCGACGCAGCCTCTCCAACCGTCACCTGCAACTGATCGCCATTGGCGGGGCGATCGGCACCGGCTTGTTCATGGGTTCGGGCAAGACCATCAGCCTGGCCGGGCCTTCGATCGTGCTCGTCTACCTGATCATCGGCATCGTGCTGTTCTTCGTCATGCGCGCGATGGGCGAGCTGCTGCTGTCGAACCTCGCCTACAAGTCGTTCATCGATTTCTCGACCGACCTGCTCGGGCCGTGGGCCGGGTTTTTCTGCGGCTGGACCTACTGGTTCTGCTGGATCGTCACCGCCACCGCCGATGTCATCGCCATCTCGGCCTATACCCAGTTCTGGCTGCCGGGGCTGGAAGCATGGATCCCGGCGATTGCCTGCGTGTTGATCCTGCTTGGCCTGAACCTGGTGACGGTGAAGCTGTTTGGCGAGCTGGAGTTCTGGTTTGCGCTGATCAAGATCATCGCCATCAGCGCCTTGATCGTGGCCGGCTTCGGCCTGGTGGCGTGGGGCTTCCGTTCGCCGAGCGGGCACGAGGCGACAATTGCCAACTGGTGGAACGACGGTGGTGTGTTCCCCACTGGCTGGGGCGGCTTTTTCGCCGGATTCCAGATTGCCGTGTTCGCCTTCGTCGGCATCGAGCTGGTCGGCACCACGGCCGCGGAGACCGCTGACCCGGAGCGCAACCTGCCGCGGGCGATCAACTCGATCCCGATCCGCATCATCGTGTTCTACGTGCTGGCGTTGATGGCCATCATGGCCGTGACACCCTGGCGGCTGGTCGCTGCCGACCGCAGTCCCTTCGTGGAGCTGTTCGTGCTGGCTGGCATCCCGGCCGCCGCCAGCCTGATCAACTTCGTGGTCCTGACCTCGGCCATGTCCTCGGCCAACAGCGGCATCTTCTCCACCAGCCGCATGTTGTACGGCCTGGCCCAGGAGCAGCATGCGCCGCGAGCGTTCGGCCGCCTGTCCAGGGCCGCGGTACCATCGCGCGGCCTGCTGTTTTCCTGCATCTGCCTGCTGCTGGGCGCCATGCTGGACTACCTGTCGCCGAACGTGATCACTGCGTTCACCCTGGTGACCACGCTGGCGGCCGTCTTGTTCATGTTCGTGTGGTCGCTGATCCTGGCCGCCTACATCGTCTATCGGCGGCAGCGCCCGGCCCAGCACCAGGCATCCCGCTACAAGATGCCTGGCGGCGTGTGGATGTGCTACGTATGCCTCGCCTTCTTCGTTTTCGTGCTCGTGCTGCTGACCCTGCAGGCCGATACCCGCGCAGCGCTGATGGCCAGCCCGGTGTGGTTCGTGCTCCTGGGCATCGGCTACTTCCTGCGGCGACAGGCCACCGGCAAGGCCTGACCTATCGGGGCGCCGGCGCGGAACGGGGGGTGCCCCGCCGGGCCGTGACCATGGCGGCGGCCCCGGGTTCCAGTCCGCGTGCCGCGTGGTTGCCTGGGGTTCGGCCACGCCCGGTTATCCTTGATGCAACCGTGGATGTTTTGGAGGTTGCCATGGCTACAGGTTGGGCCGGCGACGGCGCCGTCCAGGATCAAATCGATGCCACCGTCGACGACGCGGTGAAGCGCGCGCGACGCCAGTTGCGCGAAGGCCCCGGGCTAGAGCGTTGCGAAGAGTGCGATGCGCCGATCCCGTTGGCGCGGCGCAAGGCCGTGCCGGGCGTGCGGCTGTGCGTGCGATGTCAGGAAGAGGCTGATGCCGCGGAGGGCGCGGCGGCGCTGTACAACCGCCGCGGCAGCAAGGACAGCCAGTTGCGCTGATCCGCGATCGTGGCGCCCGCAACCGGGCACGGTGTGGCGTGCGCGCCCGGGTTCGACGCTTGCGGAGGTCTAAGTCGCCCTCAGGGCTTGCGCGCCAGCAGGCTGACCACTTCGAAGTGCGGCACCTTGCGTTCGCGGCTGAGCTGCGAGCAGCTCACCACCTTCAGGCCGGCGGCCTTGGCGAAACTGGTCAACTGCTCGTTGCGGAATCCCAGGTTGCGGTGGTCGAACGGCTCCACCACGGCACGATGGTTGTGCCGTGCCAGGGTCACCGCCAACAGGCGACCGCCCGGTCGCAGCACCCGGGCCGCCTCGGCCACGGCCTTGGGCGGGTCGGCGGCATACGTCAGCGCGTGCAGCATCAACACCAGGTCGAAGCGTTGCTTGCCCAGGTCCAGCTCGTGCATGTCGCCCTGCCGCACCTGCACGTTGGGGTAGCGGCGCAGGCGCTTGCTGGCAGCCGCAACGACGCGTTCGCTGGAATCGACGCAGACCACGGAATGCGCATGCGGCGCGAGCAGCTCGGCGGTGACGCCGTCGCCCGAGGCGATGTCCAGCACGTCGCCGGTTTCCAGCAACTGCAGCAGCGCCCGGGCGAGGGTTTCCCAGGTGCGGCCCGGGGAATAGTGGCGCTCCATGTCGCCGGCCACGGTATCCGCCCAACCTTCGCCCAGCGCACGCCGCGCCATGACGTGCGGGACGCGGGCGGCATCTTCCTGCAGCAAGGTGTCGTCGATGCTTTCGCGCAAGGAGGCGAGCAGGGCGCGCTGCGCGGCGTCGCCCTCGCCGTTGGCCCGGTAATAGGCCGATACGCCGGCGCGGCGGTCGCGCACCATGCCGGCTTCCTTGAGCTTGGCCAGGTGGGTCGATACCCGCGGTTGCGCCAAGTGCAGGATCGCCGCGAGTTCGGCTACCGTGAGCTCCTCCTCGTCGAGCAGGGCGAGCAGGCGCACCCGGGTCGGATCGGCGAGCAAGCGCAGGTTGGCTGAAGCAGTCGCCAGATCCATGTCATCCAGTCATCGCGATGAAAAGATGAGGCTAGGTGGGGGCCAGCACGGCGTCAAGTACCCGGCGTCGCGCCACGTCGTGCGGTAGCCCCGCCATCCCGCGGCCCTGCAGGAGCCAAGCGGTGGCGATACGAACAGGACCACCAGCGTACAGCAGCTACAATGGCACGGCTCCCTTGCCGGCGGCGCGATACAGCTCGCGCGTAGGCAGCGTTTCGCATCGAGGGCTGGAACATGGACATGCACGCTCCTCCTGACCTGGCCGGCGCGCCGGCGGGTGCGCGCGGGTGTTGACGGCGCGGGCGTTGGCGCAGCCAAACATCGCGCTGGTGAAGTATTGGGGCAAGCGCGATCCCGCCTTGAACTTGCCGGAGCGAGGTTCGCTGTCGATCACGCTCGATGCCCTGTGGACGCGGACGCAGGTCAGCTTCGATGCCGGCCTGGGCGTCGATCGCGTGCTGCTCGATGGGCGCGATTGGCCCGAGGGGCTGGCGCGCACCAGCGCCTGCCTGGACCTGCTGCGCCGCCTAGCCGGCAGCCGTTTGCCTGCCCGGGTGGAGACGCACAACAACTTTCCGACCGCAGCCGGCTTGGCATCCTCCGCTTCCGGGTTTGCCGCGCTGGTGGTGGCCGGCAGTGCGGCGTTGGGCTTGCAGCTCGATGCGCGCGAGATGTCGATACTGGCGCGGCGCGCCTCGGGCTCGGCGGCGCGTTCGATCTACGGCGGCTTCGTCCAGATGCAGGCCGGGGAACGTGCCGACGGCAGCGATGCCTGCGCCATTCCGCTGCCGGGCGGCGCGGATTGGCCCTTGCGCGTGGTCGTGGCGGTGACTTCCAGCCAGCCCAAGGCCGTGCACTCGGGGCCGGGCATGGAGCTCAGCCGGCGCACGTCCCCCTACCATGCCGCGTGGCTGGCCACGGTCGAGGAAGACCTGGCAGCGGCGCGCACGGCCATCGAGCGGCGTGACTTTGGCGCGCTGGTCGCGGTGAGCGAACGCAGTTGCCTGGCGATGCATGCAGACATGCTGGCCAGCCGTCCGGCCCTGATCTACTGGAACGGCGCCACGCTGGAATGCATCCACGCCATCCGTGAACTTCGTGAGCGTGAGGGCGTCGAGGCGTTCTTCACCGTCGACGCCGGCCCCCAGGTCAAGGCCGTTTGCACGCCAGCGGCGGCAAGCCGGGTGGCGGCTGTGCTCGGCGGCGTGGCGGGCGTGCAGGAGGTGCTGGTCAGCGGCTTGGGCGTCGGTGCCCGCCTGCTGGCTGGCACGGAGTCAACGGCTTGAAGATCAGCGCCAGCGCCCCCGGCAAGCTGGTTTTGACCGGCGAATACGCGGTGCTTGAAGGCGCACCGGCCCTGGTCTTGGCCGTGGACCGCCGCGCCCACGTGCGCTTGGAAGCACGCGCGGACGCGGCCATGGTCATCGATGCACCGGACCTGGGCGTCGTTGGCGCCACCGCGCGCCTGGATGCCGGCGGGCACTTCGTGCTGGATGATGACGGGCTTGCCGCGGGCGGACGGCTTGCGCTGTTCGCCAGCGTCGTCGAATCCGTCGCCGCGCGCGGCCCGTTGCCCGGCTTTCACGCCTGGCTGGATACGCGCAACTTCTTTTCACCCGAGGCGCCGCAACGCAAGCTGGGCTTGGGCTCGAGCGCCGCGGTGGGCGTCGCCCTCGGCGGGGCGCTGCATGCACTGGCCGGGCTCGAGCCACCATCGGCCGGTAGTCTCATCGCAGCCCATCGGCGTGCCCAAGGTGGTTTCGGCAGCGGCCTGGACATTGCCGCCAGTCTCGCCGGCGGCCTGATCAGCTATGCCTGGCACGACGGCCAGCCGCAGGTGACGCCTGCCAATTGGCCGGCCGGACTCGAGTTTTGCTGTGCCTGGTCAGGGCGATCGGCATCCACCGGAGTATTCTTGCGCGGACTTGCGGACTGGCGCGCGCGCGCGCCGGCGCGTCATGCGGCGCTCATGGTTGATTTGGCAAGCTGCGCGCGCGTTGCGGTGGGCGCCCTGCTGGAACAGCGGACGGACGCGCTGATCGAGGCCATTGATGCCTATGCCGCCGGCCTGGACCGATTGGGCACGGCAAGCAGGCTGGACATCATGAGTGCAGAGCACCGCGTGCTGCGGGCCGTCGCAGCGGACTGCGGCGTCGCGTACAAGCCTTGCGGCGCGGGCGGTGGCGATGTCGGCGTGGCGGTGGGCGCGGATGGCGCGCGCATGGCCGCGTTCCGGCGTGGCGTGCAGCGCGCCGGCCTGCAAATCCTGGACCTGCAGCCTGCGCTGCAAGGCTTGCGGACGCATTGATACGAGCAATCAGACACGACAGAGGAAAGGCATGGTCGACCTGCAACAGCCAACAACCCCGGACCCGGCGCGCAAATCCAATCGGGCGCGCATGCCCGGGTTCTACAAGCTCTCAGTCAGCGAGCGCGTGCAACTGGTACACGAGCGCGGCCTGTTGTCGCCACAGGACTATCGCGCCTGGCTGAGCGGCGACCACACCCTGGACGTGGCCCTTGCCGACAAGATGATCGAAAACGTGGTCGGGGTCATGGGCCTGCCGGTGGGCCTCGGGCTCAATTTCCTGATCAACGGCAAGGACTACGTCATCCCGCTGGTGGTGGAGGAGCCGTCCATCGTGGCGGCGCTGAGCGCGGCGGCGAAGCTGGTGCGCGGCGCCGGTGGTTTCGCCACGCGCAGCACCGAACCCATATTGATCGGCCAGGTGCAGGTGGTCGACGTCGCGCATTCGAGCCAGGCACGCATTGCCCTCCTGCAGCGCAAGGATGAGATCCTCAACCTGGCCAACAGCCTGCACCCGAAGATGGTGGCACGCGGTGGCGGGGCCAGGGACGTCGAGGTGGTGATCCACGCGGCGCCGGATGGCGCCGGCGACATGGTGGTGCTGCACCTGCTGGTGGACACCTGCGACGCGATGGGCGCCAACCTCGTCAATTCCATGTGCGAGGGCGTGGCGCCGCTGGTCGAATCAATCACTGGAGGCAAGGTTTTCCTGCGCATCCTCTCCAACCTGAGCGACCGGGCCATGGTGTGGGCCAAGTGCGTCATCCCCACCAGCCTGCTCGAGGCCAAAGACCATGACGGGGCGGAAGTGCGCGACGGCATCATCCGCGCCAACGACCTGGCCATCGTCGACCCGTATCGCGCGGCCACGCACAACAAGGGCGTGATGAACGGCGTGGATGCCGTGGCCCTGGCGACCGGCAACGACTGGCGCGCGCTGGAGGCTGCCGCCCATGCCTATGCTGCCCGCGGTACGGCGTACACCGCCTTGACCAGTTGGTCCAAGGATGCGGATGGCAACCTGGTCGGCAGCATCGAGATGCCGATGAAGGTCGGCATCGTCGGTGGCCCGTTGCAATCCAATCCCACCGTGGCGCTCAACCACCACCTCCTCGGGGTGAAGAGCGCCCGCGAACTGGCCGAGGTGATGGGCGCGGTGGGCCTGGCACAGAACTTTTCTGCACTCCGCGCCTTGGTCACCGACGGCATCCAGCACGGACACATGCACCTGCACGCACGCAGCGTGGCGATCGCCGCCGGCGCCACGGCGGAGATCTTCGACGCCGTGGTCAGGCGCCTGCAGGCCGAAGGCGAGATCAAGATCTGGCGGGCACAGCAGATCGTGGCCGAACTGCGCCAGAACAGTACGCCCAAGCCGACGCGCCGTGCGCAACGAGCTGCCGCGGAGGAGTTCTCGGCCGGGCATGGCAAGGTCATCCTGCTTGGCGAGCACGCCGTGGTCTACGGCCGCCACGCCATTGCCGGGCCTGTGCCGCTGGCGATCCGCGCGCGCGTGCAGGCGGCCGAGCAGGGCATCCACCTGGTGATCCCGCGTTGGGGCATCGAGCAGCGGTTGCAAAAGGGCGTGGCCAGTCCCGATTCGTTCCAGCGCTCGCTGCTGATGATCCTGGAGACGCTGGGTATCGCCGACCGCGCCCTGCAGATCGAGGCCTATCCCTGCGTGCCGCGCGCGATGGGCCTGGGTGGCTCGGCGGCGTTGGCGGTGGCGGTGATCCGCGCGCTGGACAGCTACTGCCGGCTCAACCTGAGCGACGAGCGGATTTGCGCGCTGGCCTTCCAATGCGAGCGCATCGCGCATGGCACGCCCTCCGGCATTGACAATACGGTGGCCACATTTGGACGGCCGTTGCTGTACCAGCGTGGAGACCCGCCGACGGTACAGACCCTGGCGTTGCGCCAGCCCTTGCCACTGGTGATCGGCATGAGCGGCACGGAGAGCCTGACGGCGCGCATGGTGGCGCGGGTGCACGGGGCCTGGGAGCGCAACCGCGCCTTGTACGAGCGCATCTTCGATGAGATCGACACCTTGACCCTGCACGCGCTCGAGGCCCTCGAGGCCGGTGACGTTGCCCAACTGGGCGAGTTGATGAACATCTGCCAAGGCCAGTTGAACGCGCTGCAGGTGTCCTGCTCGCAGATCGAGCAGCTTGTGCAACTGGCCCGCGACAACGGCGCGGTCGGCGCCAAGCTCACCGGCGGTGGCGGTGGTGGTTCGGTGATCGCGTTGTGCCCGGAAGGTGCGCAAAAGGTCGTGCAGGCCATGCAGAACGCCGGCTACCAGGCGATGGAGGTGGCGTTTGGATAGGCAAGCAGCCTCCGGTGTCACCGTTTCCTCGGAGGCCGAGGAATTGATCCTGGTCGATGCGCTGGACCACGTCCTGGGCCACGCCAGCAAGGCCGCGTGCCACGATGGCGAAGGCGTCCTGCACCGCGCGTTTTCCCTGTTCGTGTTCAATCCTGACGGTGCCTTGCTGCTGCAGCAGCGCAGCGCCGGCAAGCGGCTGTGGCCCGGCTACTGGGCCAATACCTGCTGCAGCCATCCGCGCCGCGGCGAGAACCTGGACGAAGCCGCGCAACGCCGCCTGGAGCAGGAAATGGGCATGCGCTGCGAGCTTCGCTACGTCTACAAGTTCCAGTACCAGGCGCGCTACGGCGAGCGGGGGGCGGAGCACGAGCTGTGTTCGGTCTTCGTCGGTACCAGCGCGGCAGCGGTGCAGGCGAACCGCACCGAAGTCGCCGACTGGCGTTTCGTCATGCCCGAGGTGCTGGACGCCGAGATGACCGCCACTCCCGAGCGGTTCACGCCATGGCTGCAGTTGGAATGGCAGCGCCTGCGCGGCGACTTCAGGCACGAGTTGCCCGCTCCAGGCTGAACCGGCCGGGAACACCCCCGCGAGTCCGCTTGTGACAACAGGACCCGCCATAGGCGGGTGATGCCTGCGGGATCGATCGGTGCACCAACCTCGGCGGGCCTATACTCGCGCAGGTTTTTTATCCGTGAAAGGAATTCATCATGAGCACATGCATGTACGACGCGTCGGTCCCGGTATTGCAGCAAATGTTGGGCAGCCTCGACGCTATCCTGGAAAAGGCGGAGCAGCACGCGGCGGAGAAGCACATCGAGCCGGCGGCGCTGATCCAGTCGCGGCTGTTTCCGGACATGTTCACCCTTTCCCGCCAGGTGGTCATTGCCTGCCACTACGCGCGCAGCGTGGCGATCGAACTGGCCGGCGCGGGCGTGCCGCAAGCCAAGCATCTGGGAGATACCTTCGCTGACCTGCGTGCGCTCGTCGCCGAGGCCTTGCACGCGCTTGCCCCGCTGACGCCTGCGCAGTTCGAGGGCAGCGAGAAGCGCGAGGTGACCGTCCATCCCGGCACGCCGTACGAGGGCCACTTCAGCGGCGAAAAATACCTCCTGCACTACGCCATGCCGCAGTTCTTCTTCCACTTGACCACGGCCTATGCGCTGCTGCGCCATGCCGGGGTCGCGATTGGCAAGCGCGACTTCCTCGGCAAGTTCTGAGCGGAACGTGCCGCGCTGCCGGCCGGCAGCGCCTGGTTCAACCCGTCGCCGATGCGGCCACGCAGCGGCCCAGGCGTTCGCCGACGCGCACGGCTTGATCCGGCTGCAACGCATCGAGCACGGCGGCGTCGCCCGGCAGCAGCACGATGACCGTGGAACCCATGTTGAAACGCGCCATCTCGGCGAAGCGCTCAAGCACGACCTCGCCGCTGCCGAACGATTTGCGCCGTATCGCGTGTGCATACGGTGGGATCACCAGCCCGTCCCATACAGTGGCGACCGAGGACACCAGCATGGCCCCGACCATCACCACGGCAAACGGGCCTTGTGCTCCCTCGAAGTGGCACACCAGGCGCTCGTTGCGGGCAAACAGGCGAGGGATCCCCTCCACCGCAAATGGTGCCACGCTGAAAATCCGCCCCGGCACGTGCACGGTTTCGCGCAGCGTGCCGTCCAGTGGCATGTGCACGCGGTGGTAGTCGCGCGGGGACAGGTAGATGGTGACGAAGGTGCCGGCCCGATAGGGTTCGGCTGCCGCCTGGTCGCCGCCGAGCAGCTCGACGACGCTGTAGTCCTGGCCCTTGGCCTGGAACACGCGGCCCTCGACGATCGCCCCGGCCTGGCTGATGCGGCCGTCCGCCGGGGACAGCAGCGACTGCGCATCGGGATCGGCCCGGCGCGCCTCCCGCCGCAACCTGCGGGTAAAGAAGGCATTGAAGTGCTGGTATGCCAGCGCGTCGGGCTGCAGCGCCTCGCTCATGTCGACCTGGTAGCGGCGCACCACCGTGCCGATCAGCCAGTTCTTCCACGGCGCGAAGGTCCAGCGCGTGGCGTGATAGACCAGCCGGGACAGCGCGCGATGGGGCAGGATGTATTGCAACGGCAGGCGGATGCTCATCGGCGGAGTATACGGAACGGCCGGGCCCGGCCGGCGCCGGTCGTATACTCGGCGACCGCCTGCCCGCCATCGGAGCGACCGTGACCGCAGAACTCGCCTCCATCATCGATTTCATCCGCTATGCGGCGAGCCGCTTTGCCGCTGCCGGCCTTACCTTCGGGCACAGCCACGACAATCCGATCGACGAAGCGGCGCACTTGGTCCTGGGCAGTCTGCATCTGCCGCCCGACCTGCCGCCTGCGTACGCCGCGGGCAAGCTGGTCCAGGCCGAGCGCACCAGGATCCTTGAACTGATCGAGCGGCGCGTCGCTGAACGCGTGCCGGTGGCCTACCTGGTCGGCGAAACCTGGTTTGCCGGGCTCAAGTTCAAGAGCGACCGCCGGGCACTGGTCCCACGCTCGCCAATCGCCGAGTTGATTGAATCAGGCTTCACGCCATGGCTGGACGATCGCCCGGTGGAGACTGCGCTGGACTTGTGCACGGGCTCGGGATGCATTGGCATCGCCATGGCGGCGTACAACCCCAACTGGCGGGTGGAGCTGGCCGACATCGACGCCGATGCGCTCGCGCTGGCGGGCGAGAACATCGAGCGGCACCAGCTTGGCGACCGCGTCGAGACCATCCGCTCGGACCTGTTTGCCAGCCTGCACGGGCGCCGCTACAACCTGATCGTCAGCAACCCGCCGTACGTCACCGGCGCCGAGTACGCGGCGCTGCCGGCCGAGTACGCGCACGAACCAAAGCGTGGCCTGGTGGCCGGCGAGGACGGCCTCGATCTCTGCCTGCGCATCCTGGATGACGCCGCCGATCATCTCACCGGACATGGCCTGCTGATCGTCGAGGTGGGCGAGAGCGAGCGGGCACTTGGCGACCTGCTGCCCGAGTTGCCGCTGGTGTGGCTTGAATTCAAGGTCGGCGCCATGGGTGTGTTTGCCGTGGAGCGGGCCGATCTGCTGGAGCACGCCGCGGCCATCCATGCCGCGGCGGCCGGACGTCCAAACCGGTGACGAGGTTGTTGCCTGCAACGGGTTCTCGTTAAGCTGTGCCAGTCATCCCGGGCGATCGCATTCGTGTCCAGCAACTCCTTCGGCAAGCTGTTTACGGTCACCACCTTTGGCGAGAGCCACGGCCCGGCCATCGGTTGTGTGGTCGACGGCTGCCCGCCCGGCCTGGCCCTGGCTCCGGAAGAATTCAAGCCCGACCTGGTCCGCCGTTCCACCGGACGCAGCCGCTATACCTCGCAGCGCCATGAGGCGGACGAGGTTGAGATCCTTTCCGGTGTCTACGAAGGCCGGACCACCGGTACGCCGATCGCCCTGCTGATCCGCAACACCAACCAGCGCAGCCGCGACTACGAGCGCATCGCGCAGACATTCCGGCCGGGGCACGCCGACTACACCTATTGGCAGAAATACGGCATCCGCGACCCCCGGGGCGGCGGCCGGGCCTCGGCGCGCGAGACCACGATGCGCGTCGCGGCCGGGGTCATCGCCAAGAAGTGGCTGGCCGAGCGCCATGGCGTGCGTGTGCGCGGCTACTTGGCTCAGCTGGGCGACATTATTCCGGAGGGTTTCGACTGGGATGCAGTGGAGGCCAATCCTTTTTTCTGGCCGCATGCGGCACAGGTGCCCGCGCTGGAAGAGCGCATCAACCAGTTGCGCAAGGCGGGCGATTCGGTGGGCGCGCGGGTCAACGTAGTTGCGGACGGCATCCCACCAGGCTGGGGCGAGCCCGTATACGGCAAGCTGGACGGTGAATTGGCGGCGGCGCTGATGTCGATCAACGCCGTGAAGGGCGTGGAGATCGGTGACGGTTTTGCGGCCGTGGCCCAGCACGGCAGCGAGCATCGCGACGAGATGCTCGTGGACGGCTTTGCCTCCAACCATGCCGGGGGGATCCTCGGTGGCATCAGCAGCGGTCAGGACTTGCGTGTCTCGATGGCGCTGAAGCCGACCTCGAGCATCCTCGTCCCGGGCCACAGCGTGGACCTGGCCGGCGAGCCGACCGA
>Ga0134128_10009637_pt1 | contig 11587 bp, 19 predicted proteins | sample KB31754_FD_96462 | JGI IMG/M metagenome (GOLD analysis project Ga0134128, IMG submission 96462) | Terrestrial soil microbial communities with excess Nitrogen fertilizer from Kellogg Biological Station, Michigan, USA - KB3-175-4 | ecosystem: Environmental > Terrestrial > Soil > Unclassified ...
CACCCTGGCAAACTTCTACGGCTGGTCCACGAGATTAACGAACTTTTCCGTGCCAAAAGAGAACCGCATACCAACGTTCAGAAGCCAAGGGAATAGGGCAGCTACTGCTTTTCGACGCTAGATTTCACATCGAGCCGGAATCTTGCTCGGGCCGTCATTCTTCGGTTGGTTGGCTCCCGGGCTTGCTTCCCAGGTGCTGTCAGCGGGCGTCCCCGTGCGCTGGATAATAAATACAGTTTAGTTTGTATTACAAAGTTGGAATTCCTAGCGTACGTACTCTCTAACATTGACCTCCCTGGGCGGTACGAGTACCTTTGACGGCTCCATAGTGCCCAATTTGTTCTACCGCGGGTAGAGTGGGAGCATGAGCGCGAAACGGCTGAAATTCAGAAGATCGAGCTGAGCGCAAGGATGCAGAAATTGCTACTGAGCGATGGGAGAATCCAAAATTATTGTACCGGCGATTGCAAAACCCGCATGGACTAGAGTAGCGGGCGAATCCTTAGAGCGATTGGGAGTCGCACCTCGTGCGCTCCAGAACTACCTCTCGTATGTCGCAATTGTGTTTTTAGCATATCTTATCGCCGGCAAACTCGGCCAAGCCACCACCAACATTAGAAGCAGTAACCTCGGACCAGTGTGGCCTGCCTATGGGGTCGCTGTCGCAGCGATACTACTCTGCGGCTATCGGGTGTGGATCGGGATCGCGGGTGCGGCTTTTGTCGTTGCCCTCTTGAGTCCAGTGCCTCTCATGGCCGCTGTCGGTCAAGCAGCCGGAGCTACGGTCGCCGCGTTGACCGGGGTTTTTCTCCTCTACCGTATCGCTCGGTTCGACCCTTCTTTGTCACGTTTGCGCGATGCGCTCGCCCTGATTGTTTTCGGTGCGATGGGAAGCGCCATCGTGAGCGCCACAGTCGGAGTCTCGGTTTTATATGCAACCCACCTACACGCGTATTCCGGACTCGGTTCTGCTTGGCTGATCTATTGGCTTGGAGACAGCACGGGAGTCCTATTGGTGACGCCGCTGGTGTTGACCTTCCCCCGGCTACTGAAAATCAGCCCTCGGGTTCGCGTCGCAGAGTTTGCCGTACTTCTAGTAGTTCTCACGGCGATCTGCTTCACCATCTTCGGCAATCTATTGTCCTCTACCGAGGGTGACATCTTTGTTTTCGTGGTCCTCCCGTTCGTCATGTGGGGAGCCATCCGTTTTGGATTAAGCGGAGCGGCCCTGGCGACATTGGTGATCGCGACGATTGCGACCCTGGGGACTGCCTTGGGTCACGGACCGTTCGCACAGAGCAGCCCATTCGTAAACGCGGTTTTGTTGGATCTGTACTTTGCGGTGCTTTCCGCTTCGGGTATGACACTAGCGGCGGTAATCGCCGAACGCGAACAGGCCGAACGTCAACGAGAACAGCTCGCTCGCGAACAAGCAGCGATGGAGACGCGACTTCAACTTTCAGCCATTGTGCGGTCATCAGACGAACGGTTTCACCTCGCCGCCCAGGCAGGAAGGATGTATGCCTACGAGTGGGACGCCGCGACCGATATGGTCACGCGATCAGAGGGATGCTTAAATATACTCGGTTTGAGCAGTTCGGAAGCCCAACTTACTCGCCAGCAATTCTCGGCTAAGGTTCATCCCGACGACCGCGCACTGTTTGTCAGTGCGGACCGCGACGTTACGCCCGAAAATCGGACCAGCAAGATCAGCTATCGGGTGATTCGCTCAGACGGTTCTGTTGTTTGGGTGGAGAGAAATGCGTGCGCTTTTTTCGATGAGCAAGGCCGGTTGCAGCGGATGGTCGGCATGGTCGCCGACATCACGGAGCGCCAGCGGGCAGAAGAGACGCTTCTGGAAGTGAACCGCACCTTAGAAGCGCAGGCCGCACTACTGCAATCAAGTGAGGACCTGCTGAAAATCTTCGTCAAAAACGTACCAGTGGGAGTGGCAATGTTCGACCGTGACATGCGCTACTTAGAAGTCAGCGACCGCTGGTGTGCAGATTACTCCGTCGATAGTTCGCAGGTGCTTGGGCGTTCGCACTACGAGCTCTTTCCAGATATTCCCCCACGTTGGAAAGAAATGCATCGCCGTGGTCTTGATGGAGAAACATTGCGAGCCGACGAAGACCGTTGGGATCGTGAAGGCGGCACTGCGTGGCTTCGCTGGGAGATTCGCCCTTGGCGGACACCTAACGGGATTGTAGGAGGGATTCTGATCTTCGCCGAGCAGATTACTCACCGCAAACAGATGGAAGAGGCGATCTCAAGTATGAGTAAAAAGCTCATTGAATCGCAGGAGCAAGAACGCGCCCGCATCGGGAGAGAGCTTCATGACGACATCAATCAAAGGCTCGGACTGTTGGCGGTGCAACTCGAACAATTGCGGGCCGATCCTTCTGAGGTTCAGAGCCATGTGCAAGAACTACTAAAGCAGGCAACAGAAATCTCGGACGACGTGCAAGCGTTGTCGCACCAATTGGACGCTTCCAAACTGGAATATCTCGGTGCTCTTGGAGGCATGAGAAGCTGGTGCAAAGAATTCGGTGAGCGGCAGGGAATGCAGATCGACTTTCAGAGCTCCGAAGCCAACATCTCTGTGCCACGGGAAATTGGGCTTTGCCTTTTTCGAGTTCTACAGGAAGCTCTGCACAATGCAGCCAAGTACAGCGGGGTGAGACGGATTGAAGTGCAATTGCGCGAAGATTGCGGTGACATTCACCTCCTCGTCACTGATTTAGGCCGAGGGTTCGACTTGGAAACCGCAAGGCAAGGCCGAGGTCTCGGTCTCACAAGCATGCAGGAACGAGTTCGGCTGGTAAACGGAATCCTTGAGATTCGATCGACGCCTATGGGGGGAACCACCGTCCATGTTTGCGTTCCACTCACGTCAGAGCCTCGCTCCCAAGCGGCGGCGGGGTGAAAGGCTCGACCTAACGAGGCAGCACGTGGCGACTGCGATTGCTGTGCAGGTCTTGGGAGGCTGCCGCGTCCGACGCTTTAACGAGATCATGACCAGCAAACCGCCTACCGACAAACTTGTCGCCTCTAAGTACGGCGTTCACGCCCTCCAGTAGTTCGTTTCCGGCATCAGTCTTGACGAAAGCCGGCCTCGCCAGGCGGGAGTGCCGTTAGGCAATATCGCCGAGCTGCTCGGTCACAAAGGCTTAAAGATGACAAAGAGATACGCGCACCTGGCGATCAGCAATCTGCACGCGGCCGTCGCCCTGATCGCGAATAGCACCACCGTAGCACCGGCGGCTGAGACGCAGTCTCCGAAAATTGCGTACGTCAACTAAAGTGCGTAGCCTTGGTGTCTTGCAACCACGGGGGCGAAAGGGGTCCGGTGACCTTCCCGGCCTTCAAAGCCGGCGATTCGGCTCTTCGCGAGTCGAATGGTGGATTCGACTTCCACACGCCTCCGCCATATTTAGCTAGTGTTTATGCGGGCTCTGAAGGGATAGGTTAAGCGGAGTGACCGTGGAGCGACTACCGCCAGGTGGCACGTACCTCGGAATCTAGGGCAGATTGACGCTCTGCAATCCACCGCGAATAGGTGTCCTCGGTGATTTTTATGCTGCTGTGGCCCAGCAATTTCGACAGCGACAGGACCGAAACACCTTTCAGCAGCATGCGCATCGCGAACGTGTGCCGGAACTGGTGCGGCGGCCCTCTATGCTCGCAGCCTTAAACACGCGGTCAAATATCTTGCGCCAGTTCGCCGTGGCGTGCTCCACGTCGCTATGCTGCGTCCAAAACGGATATTGATTTAGCTCCAAGAGGGATTTGGCAAGTTCATCTTTGATTGGAATGGATACATTGGTGTCTGTTTTCTGCGTGTCCAGGTGAACGGAGTAGCCCGCCGAAGTCTTGATAATCTCGTCATGGCTGATCGTAACCGCATCGGAAATGCGCAAGCCCGTAGAGAGCATTAAATCGAGCAAGATAATCAGCCGATTGCGGTTCGGCCCATCAGAAGCAGCGCAAGCCTTCTCAATTTTGCCTACTTGCTCTTCGGTGAAGGGAATTGCTTTGACCTTCTCTGGTGGAGGAGCGGTCAATCCCTTGGCGGGAGACTCGGCTATAAACTTGCGCTCAACGCAGTAGTTGAAAAACCGCTTCACGCGCTCAATGCGCTTGCCTTCGGTTCGCGGGCTAACCTTCCAGGCCCTAGTAAATTTCTCCAGTTCAACGAGCGTAAGCTGCGTCAGGCTGTGAAAACCCATTTCGGTGCAGAATGTTTTGAGCTTCTTTAGCACCAATTTGTACTGGCGAAAGGTGCTGGCAGCTTTTTTGCGCTCCACTTCCAGAGTAAATGCGGCGATAGCGTCCTCTATTGAAGTTTCCGTAGGCTTGGGAACGTCTCAAAGCTGGTATTTCTTTTCGAGTAGCTTCGGCTAGGTCCCAAGCTGACGGAAAGTTTTGCATCTACCGAGACGGTGACCGGTGACCAATGGAAGCTCGAAGATGTATTCGTTCTGCCGATTGACTATAACCGCCGCAAGATTCCGGTAATGGTCAAAAACGCTGAAAACGTGAATACAACGGAGCACGCGCTAGACGATGAAGGCAAGCCAGCATTCCGTGAGGTTCCTATCGGCGGCTGGGCGGAGCAGGTCAAGTTTTGGGGCGAGATGCTGCTCAAGACTGGCGCTCGTCTAATCGTGGTCGATACGCTCATTTCGTTCTCTCAGCTTCAAAACGGCGAGAGCTACGACGCTGGCGAGATCACCAATCTACTCACGATTCTAAAAGCTCTGTATTCCATCGTGCCTGGGTTGGCTATTGTGGTTCTCTGCCACTGCCGTAAACTCTCAGGCACTAAACCCGCTCGGAGCTTCGCGGACATTGCAGGTTCCTACGCGATTCGCGCTGGTTCTGATATGAACATCCTACTGTTCGCAAAGGACAGGAAGCTCTATCCACGCGAACGGACCTATGTTACCGAAGGTCGATTTAACGAGCACATCACTGACGCAGACGGTCTTACGGGGTGGAACTGTCAGAGGATGGCAGCACATTCAAGTACGTCACTATGCCAATCTGGAAAGCTCCTGACCCTAAGGTAATCCTGAGGGATGCGGTTATAGCCGAACCCAGCCTGCTCAAACTTGGCAGGGATGCCCTCGCAGACCGCTTTAAGGACGTTGGAGTAACGCCCGCTATCGCTAGAGCGGTCAAGGATGCCTGTAAAGGGCCTTCTGGCGCTGGTGATGGCGAAACGCAACACTAATCTACTCTACGCGGGTAAGCGGGAAGCAGTATTACCCGCAGTTGGTTGGCTGGTGAATATGTATATAAGGCGCATTCGCCAGATTCGCCAGGTTTAGAATGAGCATGTTACGAGGAGCCGCTGGTTAATTTTCTGGTGAATCGCCAGGCAGCTAGCCAGCGGATATCCACCCAAGATGGGTCCTAGTCCAGACCGACCTATTTACGATAGTCCTTGGGGCCAGGCACGATGTAAAGCACATAACCTACAACGAGGCAAATCGTTCCGACTAAAACAGCCCCAAGGGTTAGCAAGATATGCATGATCCTCTCCCATTTCGCTTGAGGCTAAAGGGGCACGAACAGTACCTGAGGGAAACGCTGAACGCAATAGAGTGTCCGAGCAATCCAGGGTCCACATGACCATTGAAACTACCCTGAGCGCCCGAAATTGCTTGACGTTAGTCGTTGAAAAAGGCACTCGGACCACCCTGGAATACCAGTCTTTGCAACTTGCTCCAGACCCGTCAGGGTGGCTATCTACCTGATATTACGTGCAGATAGGCCCTAGGGATGGCCGCGCTCCTTCGCACAACATACTGGCCAAAAATTGGACAGCTATTCGAGGCACAGAGCCATTTCTGGGCGAAATAAGCCGATTCCAGCGTATTTAGGCGCTCTGGTGAGCCCGGAGAGGTTCCAGTGCAACGAATCGAGCGGTTTACCAGAAATGTGCAGGAGAATGCATCACCAGATACCCTGCCCACGCTGCGACAGGTTCTGTCACCAGGCTCGCCGATCACGTAGACGGACGCTGCAGGCCTATCTCTGCATATAGCCAAGAGCGAGTACGACAGGCAGATGGCTAGGTACGAATCTGAGTGGCGTAGTCAGTCGAGTGGTCACTCAGACTAGCAAAAGTGTCGATTTACTGGGAAATAGCGGAGATGTGGTGTGTGGGAGACCTACCCGCGCGGCCTGATTTGCTGGATTTGGCGCGGATTTGAGCCAATGCGAGCAGAAATTTACCAGGGCAAGTAAATTGTCGAAATGGTAACGTAGCGTAGTAACTCCGTCGGAAATGGACGGGCCACTGTCCCGAACAGGAAGAGCGTGAACGGCGCTCTAGACTAGGGAAATTGAAGCGCAGATGCTAGCGGAGCGCGAGGCTGGCAATGTTGCGGGGTTAGCGATGTTGCGGGGTAAGGAGATTCCTTACAAAGACGAAGGTAGAGGTGTTCTGTTGGACGCTTTGCTTTCACCAGTGCAGGCTACGATTGCCCGTCACGAAACCCAGGCTGAGTATCAGGAAGCCGAGCCTGCATCTGAACCGATTCGCTACCACAGCTACGATGAATTTCCTGCACGCTATTGGAAATAAAGCGAGGGCTGCCATAGGTGCGTGTCTACAGCAACCCTCGCTGGTCGAGTCGTGCTTGTGGAGGGGACAGCAGGAGCCGTTACCGCAACAGGGAAGTTTTCTACGACTTCTGCTCCCTCTAAGTTTGCAAAACTATCCCTCGACATGGACAGATTTTAGTACTGTCAAAACTGACAGGCGGGATGGAGAATTCCACAAATGTGAAGAAGTTGTGGACGTTGAGCGTATAACCTACGCCAGCCTAGCTCCCACCCGCAAAGGGTCCTCATTTGTCTGGAGCGTAGCGAGTTGGTAGGTTCCCCGTTGTGAAGTGTCCCTCTCGCTCCCTGTACCGCTGCACGCAGCTCCACTTTGGGCAGAGGAAGTAAGCCTGCTCTTTGGGCAATTTTCGCGTGGTGAGCTTCATTTCGACCTGATGAACGGGACACTTCGGGACGTGGGTCATGAACTACGACTATACGCTTATTTTTCGCGGGGCCTTTTTGCGATGTCGCCTGCGCCACTCGTTGCGGCACTCCTGTAGTTGGATCACGAACGTCTCGCGAGAGATTTGCTCCATGCCCAACGTAGTTATATGTGTAGCGGCCTTATGATATTGGATTAATTCGTGGTTCGTCATCTTCGCAAGTCGCTTGCGAAAAAGTTTCCTATCGAACGGCTTCAAAGCGATGCTCATAGTTTTCCCAGCATCAATCAAAAGGCCCTTTTCAGGGCAGAAAGCAGTGTATTTACCATGTTGAATCCGAATAGCAAAGCACCAGCCCTGACTTGGAGGGCGATGCCAGTCAGAGTGCACCTTTGCAAATTGCGGAAAGGATGCCTCAGCCGCGTCGGCTAGTAATGCCCCAAATGAGCGATGGCGAAATCTACCTTGGCTTAAATGTTCCAGATGGATTGCAGACCAATGGTCAGCAACCGCAGCACTACGGGATCGTCCAGAAGGCTCACGCTGAGCCGAGTCGGAGTGCAATTAAGAGCGATCGTGGAGAGTAACGTGCTAGTTACGTTGTCGCTAAAGTTCTCAACCGGTGGTAAGTTGCTCCCTGCGATGAAGGTCGTGGGGAGGCAACTGTGATGGACGAAATGAAATCATGGGCTGTTAAGAAGGCTCGTGAGATAGATGAAAAAGAGGCCGAGGAAGCTAAAAAACAAAACACGTATAACAATCAACAGGCACAGATTGGACGGGACACGCAGGGAAGGTCTTCAGGGTATTGTCCTCGAAAGGCAAGAGGGCTAGCGTTCTCGGCGGGGCAAGGGGTGGCGTGGTACGCTTCCGGATAGAAGCGGTAGGGCTGGGACGCGTCACTCCTTCTCTCTTCTAAACAAATAAGCTGCCGTTATTGGGGGCCTTTAGGACTTTTGGGCTGATACCAAAGGTATGCGACCACTACAGCGACGACAACGAAAGCCAGCACGAGGAATAGTATTAGAACCACGGTATTGGACCAGCTTGGCAACAATCACCCGTGCGCTCTTCGGCAAATATAAACCACATACGAAATCAAACCGAAGCCGAGAATAGTTGCGGTTGCTACGAGAACGGTCACCATGTCTCACCTCCGTGGGGCAGCGTTGGCGAAACAATCTGACTTTCAGGGTAAACGTTATTATGAGCCTAATCCGAGGGTGGAAGCGATACAGGTAATGGGGTACGCCTAAGAGGTAATTCGGAGTGACCAAGGGAGTGACCGAGTGTGGCCTGAATATCCGTTTTATCGGTTCTAGTATCACGTAAAATCGTAAGCGTAGTCCCATGGCCGTCTGGACGGAGAGAGCCTGTATATAGATGATGGCCTTAGTGGACACATCTATAGGTGTCCACGAGTGGGCAGATGGACACATCCGGGCAAGCGATAGTTGAGACGATTAAGCATTTGAAACGGCGGCGGCGATCGGCTGCAGAGAAGCTGCTGATCGTTGAAGAGACATTAGAGACCGGTGCGTCGGTAGCCCGCGTAGCGCGACGGCACGGGATCAACGCCAATCAGGTTTTCTACTGGCGTAAGCAGTACCGTGAAGGAAGACTTGGTAAAGGTCGGCCCAGTAACCTCCTCGCTGTCACTGTCTCAGAGAACTCACCGAATAGATCCGGACGTACTCGCGGAGTTTTGTCACAAAGCAGTTCAGGAACGATGGAAATTAATTTGCCGAAAGGGCAGGTTCGCGTGACGGGGAGCGTAGACCGAGAAGCGCTGCAAATGGTCCTGGAGAATTTGCTCGGATGATCGGGCTGCCGGCAGGAACACGGATCTGGATCGCGGCGGGCGTGACGGATCTGCGGCGAGGATTCACGGGCTTGAGCGGCATGGTGCAGACGGCACTCAAAGAGAATCCATTTTCCGGACATGTGTTTGTGTTTCGTGGGCGGCGCGGAGATTTGATCAAGCTGTTGTGGTGGGACGGCGATGGGTTGTGTTTATTCGCAAAGAAACTGGAACGAGGAAGATTCCTCTGGCCGCAAGCGACGAGTGGAACGGTGGCGCTAAGTCCGGCACAGTTATCCATGTTGCTTGAAGGGATTGATTGGCGGCGTCCGGTACGCAGCTACGAACCGCAGATGGCGGTGTGAAATAAAGATTTTGCTATTTTCTCGTGCGTTTTCATCATGCTGTAAAAAAAGTGCGGTATGTTCGCAAGCAATGGATGCCGCCACACTTCCTGATCTTGATCAACTCGATTCCAAAGCACTGAAGTCCCTCATGACAATGGTTCGAGGAAACCTCAGGGAAACTCTCGAGAAAGTCCGATACGGCCATGGCCGTTCGTTACGCACTCGGACGGTGGGCAGCACTGCTGCGCTTCTGTGATGACGGCCGCATCGAAATCGATAATAATGCAGCGGAACGAGCGTTGCGGGTCGTGGATCTGGGCAGGAAGAATTTTCTTTTTGCGGGCTCCGACGGTGGTGGAGAAAGTGCCGCGGCGATTTACAGTCTGCTCGGTACAGCAAAACTGAACGGAATCGATCCCGAAAGCTATCTACGGAACGTGTTGCCCCGAATCGTGGATCATCCCATCAATCGCATCGAGGAGTTGCTTCCGTGGAACGTCGCCGCAAGTCTGTCACCCGAAATAGACGAAGCGGCGTAAACAACGACGCAGCCGCGAAAGTCGGCGTCGGCAGTTCCGCGGAGTTACCTCACATCGCAGAGCTAATCATAGACGGCGAGATCACAGTCGGCACGCTCGTGCCGGTCGGGTGTGTGGCCATAGCCACTGACGGGCACAACACTTTAGCGATGCTGAAGCGCCGAGAAGGCGAAACCCTAGGCCAGTTGCTCACACGTCTCGACCTGGCGATTGGCAAAGCGTTCACCGAAGACGTCTTCACCGACGAGATCAACACACCGCTGAAAAACTCATACCGCCGATAGCATTTTGAGTGGACGGTAAGAAACGAACGCTTACTAAAATCAATAAGTTGCCTGCCTTCAATAGCAAAAAAGGTTCGACTTCCACACGCCTCCGCCACAACGAGATGCCGGCTAGCCGTTTCACTGAACCAACTGCACGCTGGACCACTCCAGGCGCTCGCTCGAATGTAGTTTTTATCCAGTCGGCCCTTAGCGACTCGAGGGATAAAAGTGAGCAGCCCTAGAGCGATAAGAGCGGCTCAAGCTAGTCCGGGGTGGAGCGAATGATATTCATCTGCGGCTATTCGCCGCAATACAGCCGCTTCACGCAGCCCCGCTATTGCGGTCTGTAAAGCCTTCTGTTCCTCGATAGCATTCGGATCGCCGGCCAAGGAAGTCTGACGGCCATACATAATGGTTTCAGCAGACGCAATTTGTGCGGGTCGTTTGCAGGGTCGGCTTCAAATATCGCGTTTTCGTACGCGGTCTGCCCGGGGTACTTCATTCTCACTCCGTGTCTTAGAGGGGGCGGAGACGAGCTTAACCCGGCTGACTTTCGTCCTCAATGATTCTCACTAGTTGTCAAATCTAAGAATCAAAGAAATAAGGACAACCAGCAATGAAATTGCGACGCTCTACGCTCTATAAGTAGCATAAGCTTACGGCCCAAGGCTCTATCAGGGATTACCTGTATTGGCCCATAGGAGTTTCCTCTAGTAAAGTCGTGTCGTGTCCATACGCGTACTAGTCGTCGATGATTCTGTGACTACCCGTCGAATTCTTCGCGTGCTGCTTGGCTCGCGCGACTGGGCTGTTTGCGAGGCTGAAAATGGCTGGTCTGGTGTCGAGAAATTCGAGGAACAGAAGCCAGATGTAGTGGTATTGGATTTGGCTATGCCTGGAATGAATGGCATAGAGACAGCTCGGATGATGTCCATCGTCGATCCGACAGTACCGATAATCTTGTTCACCATATTCGGCTTTGAAGGCCTGAAAGGTTCCGCTTCAGAGGCCGGAGTCTGGGACGTAGTGCCTAAGGACCATGCTTGGAGCTTAATTCCTCATATCGAGAATCTGACCGGTCATTCACTTTCCAATTGAGCGACTTGAAATGTGATTTGGGATTGCTTGCCGAAGATTCGCTGAGCTGAGCGGGCGGGACTACTTCGCCTCTCATTATCAGCTTGTAGCGTTCTTGCGGTTTGGGGCGATCAACTTCTCATAGGCCGCCACGCTGTGATGCACTTGAAGATTGTTTAGGATACGGCCTTCGATTCGAGCTAAGGAGATGTCTCTTTCATAGTTGCCAGATTCATACTTGGGGGATGGTCCGCGCTTGCGAACAATTTCAACGTAACGGTAAAAAATGTCCATGCCATAGGTGGCAGGAATTTCCTTCACTTCGTATATCACCTGAATGTAGGGATGCTCGCTCACGAAATCAGTGTGCCCACTGTGGATGGCGCCAACCCAGACACAGTACGTAATCGGTAATACCCTGTATCCTATCTTAGAACCTGTGTGTTTTGGGGAAAAATCCAGCTCGTCGGAGTGGAACGAGCTGACAGGTTAGCATTGTGAAGTATCCGTCACGCTCCCGATAGCGCTGCACGCAGCCCCACTTCGGGCAGAGGTG
>Ga0134128_10009639_pt1 | contig 11587 bp, 8 predicted proteins | sample KB31754_FD_96462 | JGI IMG/M metagenome (GOLD analysis project Ga0134128, IMG submission 96462) | Terrestrial soil microbial communities with excess Nitrogen fertilizer from Kellogg Biological Station, Michigan, USA - KB3-175-4 | ecosystem: Environmental > Terrestrial > Soil > Unclassified ...
TCTATCGTAGCCAGTTCCGCGAGCTCGCGGTAGAAATCCGTCAGATCCTGGAAGCAATGTCATCTGGCTTCGAACTACTGGATCTCGCCGACTCCGCCGGAGATTCGCCAGGCGACGAATCGGAACGAGCATTCTTTGTCTGCCGCAGGAAAGGATCTTGATGTGAACTCCGGGTTCCGGGCGCCCATACGTGTGCTGCGGGCCTACATCGGTTTATTTGATCAGCCCGGTACCAAGGGGTTCGTAGCCGCGGGCTTTATCTCGCGGCTTACTTCGTCCATGGTGTTCGTTAGCCTGATCCTTGCGATCACCGAACGCGGTAGAGGGTACGCCACGGCCGGGGCGGTGATCGCGGCGCTCACACTGGCCGCTGGTCTGGCCCTTCCGGTGTTCGGCAGGCTGATCGACCGGTACGGACAACACGCCGTGCTTGTCCCCATGACGCTGGCCTTCGGTGCGCTGATGCTGTTGCTGACGGTCGCCGTCGAGGCGCGCGAGCAAGAGTGGCTGCTCGTCGTGCTGGCTGCTGCCGCCGGCGTGCCGATGCCGGCGGCGGGCCCGCTGGTGCGGGCCCGGTGGACCAAGATCTACCAGGGCACGAACAAGCTTCGTATCGCCTACGGCTTCGAGAGCGCCACCATCGAGACTGTCGAGATCGTCGGGCCGATCCTGGTTACCGCGCTTGTCACCGGCATCGGACCGCTGGCGGGACTTGCCGCCGTGCTGACCTGCGCCCTCGGCGGAACGCTGGCCCTGGCGGCACAGCGCGGAACTGAGCCCGAGCCAGTCGGCCGGGCTGCGGGGGACGGGGTTGGCAACTCGCTGCGCATTCCCGCGCTGCAGGCGCTGTACGCGGCGCGGTTTTGTGTCGGCGCCGTGTTCGGCGCGATGCCAGTGTCGCTCATCGCGTTCGCGACCGCGTACCACGGTCGCGCGTTCAGCGGCCTGTTTCTCGGACTATACGGCGTGACCAGCCTGATCGCCGGGCTCGGCTACGGCGCGCTGAAAGAGCGGATGCCACTGCATCGTCGGCTGGCCGTCAGCGTCATGCTGTTCGCGGCGGGTGGAATTCCGCTGCTCGCCGCTCGCGGGCTGTTCTCCCTCATCGGCCTGCTGCCGCTCGCCGGCGTGGCGATGGCGCCGGCGACGGTTACCGCGATGGAGGTCATGCAGCGGGTGGTGCCGCCCGCCATGCTGACCCAGACGATCTCCTGGGACACGACGGCGATCGCATTCGGCATGACCGCGGGCAGTTTCCTGGCCGGCGCAACAATCGCGCCGCTCGGGGCGGATTACGCCTTCCTGGTACCGGTTTGCGCGGGCCTGCTCAGCTTGATCGCGGTGCTAGCTGGCAGCAAGCCGATCCGCGCTGCCTGCCTGGCCGCCTCGGAGGTAGCCTGAGCGCGCATGAGTTGCTCCATCGGGTCACCAGGTCACGGGCAGTTCACGCACGCCGTAGACGAGCCCGCCTTGCTTGAACGGGATATCACCGGGATCGACGGCCAGGGCCAGCGTCGGGATCCGGCGGAACAAGATGGCGTAGGCAATCTGGAGTTCCACCCGAGCCAGCTGCTGGCCGACGCACTGATGCACGCCGAACCCGAACGCGATGTGGTGGCGGGCGTCACGATGGATATCGAGCACTCCCGCGCGGGGGAACACCGTCTCGTCGCGGTTGGCGGTTTCGATGGGGATGACCAGGCCGTCGCCCGCGCGGATCACCTGCCCGGCGATCTCGATGTCTTCTAGGGCCAGTCGGCGCAGGCCGGTATGGACAATGGACAGATAGCGCAGCAGTTCCTCGACGGCCCTGGCGACAAGCTCGGGGTCGCCGGCCTTCCGCAGCTGGGTGAGCTGGCTAGGATGGCGCAGCAGCGCCAGCGTGCCAAGCGCGATCATATTGGCGGTGGTCTCGTGCCCCGCGAGCAGCAGAAGAGAGATCAACTTGACTAGCTCCTGCTGGGTCATCTGCCCGGTCTGAATTTGCTCGCCGATCAGGCGGGACAGCAGGTCGTCGGCCGGCGCGGCAAGCTTGCGGCTGATCAGCTGCTCGAGATAGCCGCTCACCTCCGCCATGGTGTCCTTCATGGCCGCGGTCGAGGTCTCACGACTAATAAGCGCCGCGCTGGTGCGCTGGAAAAAGTCGTGGTCAGCGTATGGAATGCCGAGCAGGTGGCAGATAACCAAAGCCGGAACGGGCAGCGCGAACCGCGACACCAGATCGGCCGGCCTCGGGCCGGCCAGCAGGTCGCTGATGAGGCCGTCGACGATCTTGCGGATCGCGGGCCGTAACCGCTCGATCCGCCGGACGGTAAACGTGCCGGCGACCATCCGGCGCAGCCGGGCATGCTCGGGATCGTCCATGTTAAGGAAGGTTTGCGACTCTTCGGTGATGTCCCGCAGGCCCTGGCTCTGGAAGGGGTAGCCCGGTCGATAAGGGTCCGCGCTGACTCGCGGATCGGCCAGCAGGGCACGCTGTTCGGCGTGCCGGGTCACCAGCCACGCCGTACTGTCGTCCCACAGCCGGACCCGGGCAAACGGCGCCTTGGCTTGCAGGTCGCTGAGCGCGGGAGCCGGGTCCAGCGGGCAGTCCGCGGCGCGGGTCATCGGGAAGAACGGGATGTCCTCGGGGGCCGACTCCATCCGACAAATGCTATCAAAATCTTTTGCGGCACGGCACTATCTAAAGTGGTGGAAAGGTAGTTTTAACTGGATACTGGGGAGGCGTAAATGGCATCATGCGAGGACGCAGCACAGGACGCGACCAAGCCGAGCATCGCCCGGGTCTACGATTACTTGCTTGGCGGGACGGACAATTTCGACGTCGACCGGGGTGAAGCCGAGCGGATGATCCAGCGTTCCCCTTCGATGCCCGCTCTGGTCAGGGAGAACCGGCAGTTCCTGTCACGGGCCGTCGGCTGGCTGGCCCGGCAGGGGATACGCCAGTTCCTCGACATCGGCTCCGGACTGCCCACGGCCCGCAATACCCACCAGGTCGCCCAGGACGAGGATCCGGCTTGCCGGGTCGTTTACGCGGACAATGACCCAGTGGTCGTAGCGCGGTCGCAAACCCTGCTGGCCGGCACCGGAGTGGCAGCTCTTGAAGCGGACCTGCGTGACCCGGCCGCTGTGCTCGATGCCGCCGCACGGACCGGGCTGTTCCTGGCCGGGGAACCCGTCGCCGTCATCCTCGCCTTGATCTTGCACTTCTTCGACTTCGGTACCGCTTACGAGGTCGCCGCTGAACTGACGGAATTCATCGTGCCCGGTAGCTACCTGGTGATAAGCGTGAGCGCGGGAGATGAGGAGACCAGCGGGAAGCAGAACCGCGAATACAAGGCGGGCACGCTGTACAACCATTCCCCGAAGCAGATCGCGGGATTCTTCAGCGGATTGGAGCTCGTCGGCCCTGGCCTGGTCGATGCCCTGGAGTGGGATCCGGCCCCCGACAGCACGGCTTCGCCTTCCGACCGCGACGGCGGGCGCATCCTGGCCGGAGTCGGACGCAAGCCGTTAGCCGGTCAGCGGTCCAGCAGTGCTTATTCGGGTCGTCGGACCGCCCCAACGACCTGGCTGAGATAGGAGATGATCCGGCGCCGCGCCTGCCAGAGCTCGTAGCGCACGTCTACCACGCGGTCCTCCACGCGCCAGTAAACGGGATCGAGGACCTCATGCACGTCACCAATCCACCTGTCCCGGCTGGTGTAACGCTCGTCGAAATGCATCGGGCTCCCGATGACGAGGAGGCCGCCCGGCCGTGGCAGGCGTGTCAACTCGCCCGCGAACGCCGCCGGGTCGTCCACCCGGTCGAGGACGTTCATGCACGTCACGACGTCGAAGTAGCCTTCGGGCCTAGGTACCTCCGACGCGGTGACTTGGTAGATGAGCGCTTGCGGCATTGGCTTGGGCAGGTAGGCGGGCTCGACCCGCCGGTGGTCGGCCCGCAAGATAGGGCCAGGCATGGGCACCCACCGGTCGAAATCTTCACCAAGCAGTAGTCGCCTAGCCCACGTGCAGAAGGTGGCCGACGGCTCGGCCAGCACCAGTTCCTGCGCGTCGGGCAGGCGCTTACCCAGGTCGTGCAGCAGGCGGCCGGTGCTGCCACCGACGTCACAGACCAGGCGCGCGGTGATGCCCAGGTCCGCGGCCCAGGAGGCCGTGATGGCCGCGGTCCGCTGATAGAAGCGCCCGGGCCGGCCATCGCCGATGAGTTCGTCCGGTTTCAGCGGCTCCGCTTCCGCTGAAGCCTCGGCGCCGTCAGGGCAGAGGTCAGGGAAGAGGACGTCACCCCACTCATTGCGCAGGTAGATGCCCTGGTACTCAAGTGACGCATAACGGTCGGCGTTGACCGAAACCGTACCCATAGCCCCGCCTTCAGGCTGCCGCATAGCGCCTCCGGAGATCGGCCTTGCGAATCTTTCCCATCGGCGTCCGCGGCATGTCGTCGAGCACCTCTAGCTGCTGCGGCCAGTACCATTCGCTGATCCCGGCATCGCGCAGGAAGTCCCTTAGTTCCGCGAGGGTCGGCGGGGAGCCGGCCGTGGCCGTCACGATCGCACAGATCCGTTCGTCCGTCGCCGGATTCGGAATGCCGATAAGCGCGACGTCCGCCACCTTCTGGTGCTTTCCGAGCACTGCCTCAATCTCGGCGACCGGCACGTTCGCGCTCTGGTAGATGATGATGTCCTTGGTCCGGCCGGTCATGCGGATACCACCCCGCCCGTCGTCGCGGACCAGGTCGCCCGTGTTGAACCAGCCGTCCGCGTCGAGTTCGGCGGCGTAGAGATCGTCCTGCTCGTAGTAGCCGAGGCACTGCGCCGGACCGCGGACCCATAGCGCACCGGTCTCCTCGTCCAGACCACCAACCGGGTCGATCCGGATCTCCATTCCCCCGGTGGGCCGTCCATCGCTGTGCGTCGGCCAGTCTTCGGGATCGCTCGGCCGGGTACACGTAACCGCCCCGTTCTCTGTCATGCCCCACAGCGAGAACATCCGCACGCCGAGCGCCGCACGGACGTCGTCGAGTAGCTGCGGCGGCACCGGCGCTGAACCGGTGACGATGCTGTCGAGCCTGGTGGCCCGCGGTGGGCGAGAGCGGGCGGCGGCCAGCAGCTCACGCACGAAGTGCGGTGAGCCGTAGAAGGTGGTGACGCCGTGCTGCGCGATCAGCTCAAGGCTTGCCGCCGGATCCCAGGTGTCCAGGCAGACAGCGGTGCCGCCGAGAACCAGCGAGGTCAGGAGCCGGGTCACCAGCCCAGCGCGGTACATGTTGCTGTGCGCCGTGGTGTTGACCAGCGTGTGGTCGAAGCCGAGTGCGCCGGTGTATCCGCGGATCTCGGCGTACAGGGTGTTCTGGCTGTGCACGGGCGCCTTGGTGGTGCCGGTGGTCCCGGAGGTGAACAGGACCACGAATGGCTCGTCCGGGCCCAGGCGGCGGCCGGCCAGCTCACCCTCCTGGACGCTGTGCTCGGTCAGAAACTGCTCGGCGAACGACAGCGTGCCGGGCGGCCGGCCATCGCCGAACACCACGATGCGCTCGGGCAGGCCGATGTCGCGTGAAAGCGCCAGCGCCATGTCGGCCGAGCGTCCCCCAAACGTTTCGGTGGCCGCGATAAGCAACCGGGCATCGGTCAGCCGGAGCGCGAACTCCATCTCCGCGCGCCCGAACTCTGGCGGGATCGGAACGACCCGTACACCCGCCTTGACGCAGGCCAGGACGAGCGGGAGCATCTCCGGCGTGTCGGGCAGCAGGACGCCGACGCACTGACCAGGACGCACTCCGAGGTTCACCAGGCCGCGGGCCATCTGGCCGGTCAGCCGGGACAGCTCCGCGTAGTCGATCTTGTCCGTCCGCCCGGCGGCGAGGTTGTGCCCGACCACCGCCGTCTTGCCCGGCCGTTCCCTCGCGTGGCGATCCAGGTCGTCGAGGAAGGTCTCCTTCCGCCACCATCCGTCCCGGTAATACGCCTGATGAGCCTGGGTCACCTCGTTCATCGATCCTCCATGCGGTTAAGGCCGTCGGCCGGTACCGGGTCCCGCACCTGCACCCGCAGCTCGCTCGAGTAGCGCTGGCCGCCTGGACCTGGGAGCCATGCCTGATCGGGACCCGGCAGCAGCTCGGTCATCGCTACTTCGGTCTCGTCTCCCGCTCGCTCCCTGGCGGCTCTGAGCATCGTGGCGAGCGCGGACACATAACGAGGGCTAGTCAGATCGACGTAGACCGGCTTGACCTCAGTGCTGATCTTGACGAAAAGCCTCTCCGGCAGGCCAAGCGCCAGTCGCAGACGGCGCGCGGCAAGATACTCGGGCAGGCCGCCGGACTTGGTTGGCCAGGCCTCGGCGACGGTTGTGCGCCAGCTCTCCCTGACCACCACCACCCGGTCAATGGTGATTCTCGGGAGGTGGCGACCGGGCCTGGTCAGTTTGAACAGGTCAGATCCCGACCACGCGATAGGTATGGCGAACATCGCGAGCAATGGCCACCGGCGGCCGTCCCCGGCGGCTGCGATTAGTTCGCCGTCTTGCTCGGTCACGGTGATCGTCATCGCCGGGAGCAACCTAGCCGGATCGGCACCGGGCTCAGGCGTGAAGGCGAGCTGGTAGTCATCAGACCGGACCGATGCCATGCGAGGAGTGAACTGCGGACACCAGCTCGCGTAGAACGGGACGATCTGCGAGCCGATATCGGCGGTCGCGGCGGCCCGGAGCCTGGCCGGTTCGGGGTGGCGGTCGGCGACCGACGCATTGTCCAGCGTTGGCCACATCGCGTGCATTTCGCCGAGGACGATCGTGAATTCACCCCGGGCGAGCCCCGTCACGCTCCCGGCACAGATATGCAGGTCTGGGCTGTGAATCCGGGCTCCGGCCCAGGCCGGCCGTGGCGCGGCGAATAGCTCTGCCGCCGGCCCAGCCAGCTCGGCGCTGGACAGCGTCACCCGGTGAGTCCCTGGCGGCAGCCGGTCCAGGCCGAACAGGGTGGTCCAGCGCGTGGTGAACTCGGCGGCGACACCACTGACAACTGGCCCTGGATCGGTGAACAAGGGCAGGGCCGCCGCCCAGAACCGGTGCAGCGGAATCCCTGCCGTGCCGGACCCGCCAAGCTCCGCGTACAGCTCGCGGAACGCTCGCGTATAGGCGCCCGCCACGGCGCCAGACAGCCACCTCGCCGCAGGCAGCAGCACCCCGCCGAAGGGTCCGGCCATCGCCTCGAGCACTGGCCCGCCGAAGGTCACCTCGACATCGCGGATCGTCTCTTCGTAACAGATCCTCCTGCCCGCGTACATCTGCCCGTGCCGGCGCTCAGCGCAGGCGCCAGTAATGCTGGTGAACTCCGCATCCAAGAGGCCCAGGGCGACGGCCAGTTCGTCCGGGTCGCCGGCCGCCGCGCTGACCGCGTCCCGGGCCGTATCCAGCCGTGCGAGCCACGCCTGGGCCCGCTCTCTTGCCGCCTGGTCGGCGATGGCGGCCACGGTGGCCCGCAGCACCTTCTCCGCGCTGGGGTTCTGCGGCATGTTCGCCCCCCACCAGATCACGTCCCGTGCGGCAAGCCCGTCGAGCAGGGCAAGCGCCGAAGCATGTTCCGGGCCGCCCGCCACTGCCGCGGCGGAGGTCCGGCCGTCGCAGCGGGCCAGCAGGCGCGCCTCGGCTTCGGTCAGCGGCAGCGGATCCCGGCCGGGCATCAGCACCTGGCGGCCGTCCACGGTGACGTGGGGCCACGGGCCGACCGGGAGCCACGGCCGGATCCGCGGGTCAGCGGCCAGATGGCTGGCTAAGGCTTCCAGTGCCCAGTACTCGAAGTAGACGGCGCGGGCTCGAACCAAGCGGTCACCGTGGTGGGCGCGCACAGCGGGTGCTTCGGGATCGAGACTGACCCAGGCGGTCGGGCCGAAGAACCCAATCGTGTCGTTCTTGGCGCAGTAGCGCTGCCAGTACCGGGTGATCAGGTTGTCCTTGGCCTTACTCCGGTTCCTGCGCTGCCAGGCGCTCTGGCCGGCCGGCGCCTCCTTCGCGATACGGGCGGCAGCGCCAGGATTCTGCCAGGTGAGCGCCTCACGAAAGAGCGGGTCAGCGGCGATTTCCGCGACGACCCTGCTACCTTGGGCAACCGCCGCCGCATAGGCTGCCTCCAGATCCGCCCGTTCGGCTCGCGCGCCGAGGAAAGCGTCGGCCGCCGCGGCGCACTCCGGTGCCGAGAACCGATCCAGGCCCGCGGCGGGGAATCCGGCGGATCGGAGTTGCGCGTCCCGCCAGAGCGCCCACTCGCTGCCGGGCAGCGGGACAAGATGGCTGTCCGCGCGCTCGCCGCTCACCACGGCCACCCGATCACGGCAGGTTCGGCCTCCCTTACCGGCCCCTGAGTTGTTCCTGGATACCCGGTAAAGATAGCAGAATAACGGCATAACGTCACTAGACAACTCGGTGGCAATTGATGTAATGGCGACGTAAAGTCAATAGTGTTACACTATTATTTCAATGTGATCTGAGAGGCGAAACGGGATTTAACTCTAGACTAAGGATAAACGCTCTTGCATGCTAGAAGCGTGGATCTTTGCACCCTGTATCCCATCGTGCAGCCCGTCGCTCTCCAAGCCCAGGAGTTGATCGCCGCGAACTTGCCGGCCGCTGGACGGCAGTACCGCTGGCCTGAGCTGCTGCCATCGGCAATCGCCGCCATCTTGGAGTTAGCCATCGCCCGGGCTGAGCTGAATAGCGGCAGCCGCGGCCGACTGGAGGACGCGGCCAGGCGCGCCGCCCGCGACTGGGTCCCATTGCATGAATGTGAACGCGCCTGCGAGATCGTGCTCGGCTGCGTCTGCAAGGTGCTCTGGGAGACGAGCGAGCCCGGCGACTGCACCGTCATGCTGGGGCTGAGCCGGTGGGCCGCGGACACGTTGCCAGACGCCCTGGCCGTGCTGCGCGCCGCGTATATCGACGAAATACGGCGGCTTGGCGGCAGGCGGCGCGATGACGACATCGTCATCGGAACGCTGCTCGACGGCGGGGACGCCCGCGCGGTCGCGTGTGCGGTCGGTCGGCCGCTGCCGGAACCTTGCGCCGTGCTGGCGCTCACCTGCGCCGACAGCAGCGGTGCCGGCCAGGGCTTCTCGTTTACCACGCCACCGGGCGGCGTGCTTGACGCGCTGAGTGATTCCCCCGCCATGTTGTGCGCCCCGAACTGGGAACGGTCGGTGCTGGCCGCGGTAATCGGGATGCCGCCAGCATCGGTGGGGACATCTGTGCGTGCGGTCAAGCGGATGGCAGAACGTGCGGTCGATGCCTGCGAATCCGTCTATGGCCACGCTTTTGTGGCTGGGCTGGCCAGAAACGATACCGCGGCCACGGTCGGTCAGGCCGCACGGGAAGCCGTCGATATTTCCGCCATACTGGCGGGCTCCGACCGGCGCTGCCGCGTCGCCTTCAGCGAGGAAATAACGCTCGACATCTTGGTCGGCTCGCACGACGGGCTGCGGCAGCGGCTGGCCGAGCGGGTCGCGGACGTCGCTTCCCGGCCGGATCTGTGGCAGACGCTTCGCGAATTCTACCAGGCCGACCTGGACCGCGGCAAGACAGCCCGTCGGCTTGGCGTCCACCGCTCCACGCTCGATTATCGCCTCAGCCGAGTGGAGCAGCTCGCTGGCATCTCACCGACAAGTGTTCAGGGCATCCTGTTGTTCGCCACGGCTCGAGCCGCCACGGCGGCAAGCGAACCCGCTGCCGTGACCGCCCGCTCTCGCTGTACCGCTCGTTTGCGATGTTCGTCGTAATGATTCACGTACGCGGCTAGGAGCGCAGATGAAGTTTGCCGACCGGCGAGTTTCCCGACCCGAATCCGCCAGCCTCGCGATCTTTGGCGGGCAACCCGTTCGGACGCGGCCATGGCCTACCTACGAGAAGGGGGATGTGTTCATTTCTCCCGAAGACGAGGCGGCGGCGTTATCTGCCATCCAGGCGCACCGTTATTTCCGCTACGACGACCGTCCGTTCGAGCAGACCTGGGCCGGGCGCCTGGAGAGCCGCCTGTGTGAGATGTTCGGCGTTCGGTACGCGCTAGCTTGCTCCAGCGGGACAACGGCGCTCGCTCTCGCCCTGCTCGCCTTCGACCTGCCACCCGGTTCGCCGGTGGCGTGCCCGGCGTTCACCTTCCCCGCCACACCGAGCGCGATCCTGCTGGCCGGGCATCACCCTGTGCTGGTCGAGTGCGACGCGGACCTGCATCTCGATCTCGGACACCTGAAGCATGTCCTCGATGACGGGGCGAGAGCGGCCGTCGTCGTCCACATGCGCGGCTACGCCAGTGACATGCCGGCGATCATGGACCTGGCTCGTATCCGCGGCGTGCGGGTGGTCGAGGATGCGGTGCCCGCCCTCGGCGCCCGCCTGCACAACCGCTATCTCGGCACGTTCGCCGACTTCGGCGCGTTCAGCACGCAGTCGGACAAGTCACTCAACACCGGTGAGGGCGGTTTCCTGCTGACCGACGACGCGGAAGCCTACGCCCGCGCGGTGGTGTACTCCGGCGCCTACGAGGGACGGATGCACCGGCACTTTTCCGGCAATGCGCCCGCCGTGGACGAGCTCGCCTATCCGATTTACGGGTTCCGTATGGACGAGATCCGCGCGGCGCTGGCCGGTGCCTTGCTCGGCCGGCTGTCACAGCGGCTGGCCGCCCATCGGCGTAACCACGATTACGTGGTTACCGGGCTGGCCAGCCAGGAGGGAATTGCGCTGCGCCGCCCGGTGGACGACGGCGCCTACCTCGGCGAGGCTTTGATGTTCCGGCTGCCCGGCGCAACGCCTGCCGAGTGCGCCCGGTTCGCCCACGCCATCACCGCCGAAGGAATTGACGCGCGGGCACTTGGCGACCCAGCCCGAGTGAATGTGCGCGCGTTCTGGCACTGGGGGTTCTTGTTCGGCCCGGATCTGGAGCAGGTCCGTGCCCGCCTGCCGCAGGCCGCGCGCTATGTCGGCGAGGCGATCGACATCCCTTTGTCCGCCAACCTGACCGTCGAAGACTGCGATGATCTGGTGACGGCGGTCGTCAAGGTGGCGGCGGCGTTGCGTCTTGTCACAGGGTAACGACGTAGAAGTTCGTCGGAAGGTTGACCACGACCCGTTCGCGGATCTCGGCTACGATCGCGACGCCAGGTGTGGCGAAGGTTCCCGGAGGCGGCTCGGCGAAGCGGACCACCGAGCGTCCAGAATCGAAAAGCATGGCACCATGGCCGAAGTCGCCGACAATGGCCGTTCCTTGCTCGACTAGGCGGGTGCGAACGATGAAGACCCCGTTCCGCTCAAGGTCAGCCATGAGCTGGCCTTGCCCCATGAACAGGTAGTAGTCGGCTGGGTTGATGATAAGGCCGTCGGCGGTGCCGCCCATCTGTTCCGCCGCGTTGGCCGCGGCGAGGATCGTCGAAGCGAAGGGGCCCCTCGAGGTTATGCGCTCGATCCCCTCGATGTTCAGCAGCCCGCTCTCGCTTCGGATGATCGTGTGGTTCTCAGCCGTGCTGAGGCGAGCGACGAGCCGGTAGTTGAAGAAGAGCTCAAACGCTTCCGCGTCGTCGGCTAGGCCGTCTGGGATCTGGACCCA
>Ga0134128_10009640_pt1 | contig 11586 bp, 8 predicted proteins | sample KB31754_FD_96462 | JGI IMG/M metagenome (GOLD analysis project Ga0134128, IMG submission 96462) | Terrestrial soil microbial communities with excess Nitrogen fertilizer from Kellogg Biological Station, Michigan, USA - KB3-175-4 | ecosystem: Environmental > Terrestrial > Soil > Unclassified ...
CGCGCCTGTCCAAGCAGGTCGCCGAGCCGCTCGTAGACCCGATCGCTCTCCTCGGCGAGCGCTCTCACGTCTGTCGGGGATCCCATCTCCATCAAGACCGCGCACAGGACGTTCAGCGCCCGTGCGCGGCCCAGGGGCTCGCCGACTCCGAGCGCCAGGCCCCGCTCGAGCCACAGTCGACCCTCGTGGAAATGACCATGCTCCGCCCACAGGTGCCAGAGCACCGCGGCAAGGTTCTGGAGCTCGCTGATCGACCTGCGCTCCTCGAACCAGCCAAGGGAAGCCCGGAGGTTTGGAAGCTCGTCTTCCAGCCGCGCCAACCAACGTGGCTCGTCCGGCCCGCGCATCTTCTCTTCCGCCTCGCACGCAAGGTTGAGGAACCGATCGGCGTGTCGCTGCCGTAGCTCGCTCGCGTTCGGCCATTCCTCGAGCAGTTCGAGCGCGTATTCCCGAATGGTCTCGAGCATGAGGAATCGCCCCTCGTGCGTCTGTCGGAGCAGACTCTTGTCGGCGAGCGACTGTAGCGTCTCGAAGTCGGCGTCCGCGACCCGCTCGGCCGCCTCGAGCGTGCAGCCGCCGCGGAAGACTGCCAGACGCGCGAACAGGCGCTGCTCCTCCTCACCGAGCAGCCCGTAGCTCCACTCGATCGTCGCCCGCAGCGTCTGCTGCCGGGGATCCGCGTCGCGGCCCGCCTTCAGCAGGTCGAGCCGCTCCGTCAAGCGCTCGCCCAGCTGCTGCGGCGACAGGATGCGAACGCGCGCCGCCGCAAGCTCGAGCGCGAGCGGTAGGTTCTCGAGCCGCTCGCATAGCGGCGGTACCGCGTCGTCGGCCTCAAAGGAGGGCTTGACCGCCTTCGCGCGTGTCACGAATAGCTGCACGCCGTCTTGCGGGTCGAGCGGTGGGACCGGGTACGACTGCTCCGCCGCCAGCTGCAGGAGCTCGCGGCTGGTGACGACCAGGCGCAGGTTGGGGCAGCTCCCGAGCAGCGCCGCGAGCTCGCCCGCGGCGGAGATCAGGTGCTCGAAGTTGTCGAGCAGGAGTAGCAGCCGCTTGTCGGCCACATGGTCCGCGAGGCCATCGGCGGCGCCGAGTGCCTGCGAGGCGGCCTCGAGCACGAGGCCGGGGTCGCGAAGCGGCGCGAGCGCGACCCAGAAGACCCCGTCCGGGTAGCGGTCGGCTGCGGCTGCGGTCGCCTGGATCGCGAGCCGGGTCTTCCCGGTTCCCCCGGGCCCGAGCAGGGTGAGCAAGCGCACGTCGTCGCGGCCGAGGAAGTCCCGGAGCTGCATGAGCTCACGCTCCCGCCCGATGAACGGCGTCGCCGGGATCGGCAAGTTCGTCCGATAGAGCGTCTTCAGCGGCGGAAAGTCGCTGTCGCCGAGCTGGTAGATCCGCTCGGGCGCAGAGAGGTCCTTGAGCCGGTGGTCGCCCAGATCGCGGAGGCCGTCGCTCCCGAGCAGCGCCGCGCTCGCGGACGAGAGGAGAATCTGCCTTCCGTGGCCTGCCGCGGCGATCCGCGCAGCCTTGTGCACGTCCGTGCCGACGTAGCCCTCGTCGGTCAGCAGCGGCGCCCCGGTGTGGATCCCCATTCGAACTGGGATCGCGAGCGCTTCCTGCGCCTCGCGCGCCGCCTCGAGCGCGCCCGGTGCCGTCGGGAAAGCGACGAAGAAGGCGTCTCCCTGTGTGTCGACCTCGATCCCTCCCTGGCGTCTGCAGGACTCGCGGACAACCTGGCGGTGCAGGTCGAGTGCTTCGGCGTAGCGCTGCGGACCGAGCTCGGACAGCAGGTTCGTCGAGCCCTCGATGTCGGTGAAGAGGAAGGTGACGGTGCCGCTCGGAAGCTGAGAGCCGGCCATGCGAGGGAACGGTCCCGCTCCGCCACCGGAGTGTCAAGCGAGGCTCGCGCTCACCTCGATGTTGGAAACTACGCGTCGGGGGCGCGTACGAACGTAGCTGCGAGCATGTTCAGCCTCGCGCCGACTTTTCAGGACCGTGACCTTCGGTTTCTGCGATCAGCCTGGCTGAGCCGATCCTGGCAAGGCTCGCATTGGCCGCGTACGAATCACAGCGCGCCGGTCCGGTTGGTCCAAGCAGGTGGGACTAAGGGATTGCCACCTTCGTTGTATAGAGGTCGAACTGGTGCAGGGTCCCGTCCGGGTTGTCACCGGTGCTGTTCGAGTTATCCGACCAGGCCGGCCAGAACGCGCCCGATACGAACGCGGCGTGCGTGTAGTCGCCGGTGTCGAAGAAGCTATTTGCATCGACCGCATTCGAGGTTCCTTGGCTCACCGGGAAGTTCGGCGCGAAAGTTGTGCCGCCGTTCGTGGAATCGGTGGCCCAGATCTGGAAGTCGTCGTTTGGGATCCCGTTGGTGTCTCCACTCCCACCGGTCCCCAGGTCGTTCCGGGTGTCGTACCAGGACACGGCGACATCGCCGCTCGACTGGTCGAGGGCGATCGCAGGGTTGTACTGGCTGTTGGTGGTGTGGTCGTCATTCAGCTTGACCGCCGGCGACCAGAAGGCTCCGTTGTTGTCGGAGTGCTGGAGCATGATGTCCGTGTTGTCGCTCTCGTTGGGCGTCTCCTCCGTCCAGACGAGGTAGACACGGCCGTTGTCGGCGCGTCCACTCCGATCCCAGGCGAGATTCGCCTCCGCGTCGACGGAGCGGTCCGGCTGAGCCGCAATGAAGTCGAACCCTCCGACATGGCTATGTGCGACTACGGTCGGCTTGCCGAACCCGGCCGCGCCGAGGCCGTCCGCGTCGACGGCCGTGTAGATGTCGGCTCCGCCCTGGCCGTTCACCGCATTCTGGTAGGTCACCATCACCTGGCCGGCCGGCCCGACCGCTGTGTCGCCGTAGTCGCCGTTGCCAGGGCTCGGAACTTTCTCCGGCGTGCCGAAGCTTCCGAACTGGCCTAGTCCCGTGACAGGCGCCCCGAACGCCTGAATCTGTTTCCCGGGGGAACGCGTGTAGCTGACCCAGACGCTGTTCGACCCGACCGCGATCGACGGCTGGTCGCTGTTCGTGGCAACGTCTGCGACCTTCGTGAACGTCAACCCGCCGTCGGTGGAGAGCGCGACAAGAACGTCGCCGCTCGTGTTGACAAGATACGTCATCCAGAGATTCCCAAACCGGTCCCAGGCCAGTTGCTGGTCGCAGCAGATCTCTCCGAGCGGGTCGCCGGCTGCGCCGATCACCCGTCGCGTCCACGTGTGGCCATCGTTGAACGACACGCCTACTGCGAGCCCAGCGACGACGTCCGGCAGCGTAGACATCGCGACAACGTTGGAGGGGTTGGTCGGGTTGACCGCAATCGCGTCCTCCGCCTCGTTCCCGGGCATGGCGGTCACGTTCAAGTTCGGGGCGGGCGCGGCGGCCGTCGCGAGCGTCGCCATGGCTAGAGCGCCAGCAAAGGCGAGCATGATCGTCGAGGACGTCCTCGTCAAAAACCGGCCGCGCATATTCTCTCCCCCTTCTGATGACCCCGTAGTAGCGCGATCGTACGCCCGGGGTCCTGCACGGGTCAAACAGCTGCCGTCTGCACCCCGTCCGGGTAAATCAATGTTGCAAATTAACTATCGCGATATCGCACGAAAGTCGAGCCGTGGCGACGTAAGTGTCGCCCAGTGGTCGATGTCGGGCTATCCCTCAAAACGGCGCAACACCAGGCAGGCGTTGTGCCCACCGAAGCCAAACGAGTTCGAGACGGCAATTTGGACGCGGCCTTCGCGCGCCTCGTTCGGTATGTAGTCGAGGTCGCAGTCAGTATCGGGCGTCTCGTAATTGATCGTCGGCGGCAGCAGCCCGTCACGGATTGCGAGCGTGCAGAAGATCGCCTCGACAGCGCCGGCGGCACCGAGACAGTGGCCGGTCCCCCCTTTTGTTGAGGAGACAGGCGTCCGTCTTGCGGTCTCTTCGCCTAGCGCCATCTTGATCACCCGGCTCTCGCTCGCGTCCCCCAACGGGGTTGAGGTCCCGTGCGCGTTGATGTAGTCGATCTCGTCCGGGCTGATCCCGGCGTCGGCGAACGCGATTCGCATCGCCCGCGTCGGGTTCTCGCCGGTCGGATCGGATTCGGTGATGTGCTCGGCGTCCGAGGAGACGCCGTACCCCGCCAGCTCCGCGTAGATCCTCGCCCCGCGCTTGTTCGCATGCTCGAGTTCCTCGAGCACGAGGATCGCGCCCGCCTCGGCCATCACGAAGCCGTCACGATCGGCATCGAACGGCCGGCTCGCGGCCGCCGGATCGTCGTTCCGGCGGGAGAGCGCTCGCATGGCGGCGAAGCCGGCGATCCCCGCGGGCGTGATCGCTGCGTCGGCGCCGCCGCAGAACATCACCTCCGCGCGCCCCAGGCGGATCGCGTCCAGGCCTTCGCCAATCGCCATCTGGGAGGCTGCACAGGCGGTGCACTGGGAGCCGAGCGGACCGCGCGTTCCAAGCTCGATCGAGACCCAACCCGCGGCCATGTTCGGAATGATCGTCGGGATCGAGAACGGGTTAACTCGCTCGGGCCCCCGCTCGCTCAGCGTCTCGCAGCAAGCCTCGAACTCCTGCAGGCCGCCCATCGCACTTCCGACCGAGGCGCCGACCCGGTCGGCCTCCATCTCGAGCTCGAGTCCGGCGTCCGCCCCGGCCTGCCGCGCGGCCGCGACCGCCAGCTGCGCGAAGCGGCCCATTCGCCGCGCCTGCCTGTAGCCGATCCAGCGGGTCGGGTCGAAGCCTCTCGCCTCGCAAGCGAACCTGACCGTGAACCCACGCGGATCGAACGCCGTGATCGCGCCAGCGGCGGAGCGACCGCCGATCAGCCGTTCCCAGCTCGTCGCAACGTCGCTCCCGAGCGGCGTCACCGCCCCGAGCCCAGTGATCACGACTCTCCGGTGTGCGTTGGCGCTCAGGGACCGCGAACGACCGTAACGATTTCGCCGAGAGGCCACTCTTTGACGAAGTCCTCGCGTCCCTTCACACGCAGTGTGGCGCGCACGGCCGTCTCCGTTCGATCGATCTCCCGGACCACAGTCGCCTCGACTTCTCTTTCCTGATCCGGAAGGCTTGTCAGGATTACATCACCGATCTGCAGCCGTTGAGCGACGAACTCAATGGCCATCGGCCCATTCTAGATCTCAGGCGGGTGCCGTTCCGACGCGCCGACAGCCGAGACGGTTTACCTACTGCCAAGTAGAGCCACTGGCTGACTGAGACAGAGCCACTGGCTGACTGAGACGTCCCGAGAACGTTGCCTTTCTCCGCCAACTGCGACGGTGGTCGCAGTATCGTTCTCCCCCCGATGCGGCTCTCGCCCTGAAAGTCAACTCGCGCATCCACCTCCGATGAAGGTCCTGCTCGTGACGATGTACTTTCCGCCCGCCGGCGGAGGCGGTGTTCAGCGCCCGTTGAAATTCGCCACGCACCTGCCGAGCTTCGGAATCGAGACGCATGTGCTCGCGCCGGACGACCCGAAGTGGGTGCACCGCGACGAGGAGGCGACGCCACCGACCCAGGCCTGGGTTCACCGCGTCCGCTACCACGGCCCTCAGGGCCGCATCCCATCCGAAGACCTCTATGCGCTCGAGGGAATCGACCGGTTCCGCTACCAGGCCGGCGCCCTCTTCCGGCGCGCCCTCGTTCCCGACATCTCCGTCACCTGGGCCCCAAACGCGATCACGGCGGCGATCCGGATCGTCCGGGCCGAGAACATCGACGTCGTCCTGACCACTTCGCCGCCGAATTCGATCAACCTGATCGGGGCGGCCGTGAAGAAAGCCACCGGCGTCAAGTGGATCGCCGACCTGCGCGATCCCCTGATCGCCGACGCCGACCACCCGGTCGAGCGGCTTCCGGCGCGGATGAAGGAGAACGTTCAGCGCGTGGTCGCGCGGCTCGTCGCCTCGCAGGCGGATGGGATCGTCGCCGCCTGGGACGGGATCGCCGAGGAGATCCAAGGCTACGAGCCGAAGGCTGCGATCACCGTGATCCCGAACGGAGCCGACTACGACGACTTCGAGGGCCTCGCCTACCAACCTGGCGAGCGCTTTCGGATCACGCACACGGGCAGCTTCTTCGGCAAGCGGAACCCGCGCCCGTTCCTGACCGCCCTCGACGAGTCCGGTCTCGAGAACGTCGTCGCGCGCTTCGTCGGCGACCTGACGACCCGTGATCGCGAGTGGGCCGAGACGCTCGGGCTGGGCGACCGGCTCGAGCTGCTGCCCTTCGGCTCCCGCCGCAGCTCGCTCGCCTACCAGCGCGACTCCGAAGCGCTGCTCCTGCTGCTGCCGCAGGCAGGCGAGCGCGGGACGCCGGTGCTTCCCGGCAAGATCTTCGAGTACCTCGCCGCCGAGCGCCCGATCCTCGCCGCGGTGCCTCCGGCCGGCGCAGCGGCGAACCTGATCCGCGAGGCCGATGCGGGCGTGGTCGTAGCGCCCGACGACACGGACGCGATCCGCGAGGCGCTCTGCGGCCTCGAGGCACGCTGGCGCGCAGGGCAGCTGAACGGCGCGCCACTTCGCCCCGAGCTTCGCGACCGCATCTCGAGGCGCTCGCGCGTCGAGGAGCTCTCCGAGCTGCTGCTGAAGACCGGCTGATGCCCTCCCGCCGACTGACCGACTTCCTGCTCTACGCGGCCGTCTTCACGATGAGCTTCGAGAAGCTCTTCTGGAACGTCGCCGGAAAGATCGCGCTGACCGAGGTGATCTCGATCCTCTTCATCGGCGCCTATGTCCTGCGCCGCCTCGGCAGGCACGACCGTTCCCTGGCGCGGACGTCGGTGATCGTGGTCGGCTTCTTTGCCGCCTTCCTGCTGGTCTACCTGATCGGCTTCTACAACCTGGAGACGACCCAGGGGCTGACGCAGTTCGGCAAGGGGCTGGGGAAGTTCGTGCTCCACTTCGCCTTCCTCGCCGCGGCGGTCGACTACCTGTTCCGCTCGAGCGAGCGTGTCTACTGGCGGATGCTCGCCTGGTTTTGCCTCGGGGTGGCCGCGAACGCCGGCTACGGGGTCCTTCAGCTCCTCGCCGCGCAGGCGGGCCACAACCTCGACGCGACGGTGATCGAGCCGCTCACCGGCCACTCGAGCCAGATCAACATCTATGGCGCAGTCGGCGGCTCGAACGTCTACCGCACCGACGGCCTGACCCCGGATCCAAACCATCTCGGGATCCAGTTGATCGTGCCGCTGCTCGTGCTCGGACCGCTCTACCTCCGGCTCGAGCGGGGGAACAAGCTACGCCTTCCGCTTGCCCTGCTGCTGTCGGGGCTTCTCGCCGTCGAGCTGGCGACGCTTTCCCGGAGCGGCCTGCTTGGACTCGGCGTCGGCTTCCTCGTCCTGCTGATCCCGTACCGGCGGCTGCTGATCTCGCGAGCGATGCTCGGACCGCTCGCGCTCGTTGCAGCGCTGGTCGCCTACGAGATCCACCGCCGCCCGCACTTCTTTCACACGGTGATCGCCTCGCGGCTGCAGCGAGGCGGCCGTTCGACGAGCGCGCACTTTCAGGTCTACGACTTCGTCCCGCAGGTGCTCCACATGCACCCGCTCTTCGGGCTCGGGTTCAACAACTTCTCGGTCTACTACCAGTTCGTCACCGGTAAGACGAACTGGGGGCCGCACTCGTTCTACGTCGCGCTGCTGGTGGAGACCGGGCTCGTCGGGGCAGCCCTCTTCGGCGTCTTTCTCTGGTACATCTTCCGCCGCCTGCAGGCAGCCCGCGCGATCGGGCGCGCGCTCGCTGTCGCCCGCGATCCAACCGCCGCACGCGTTCGGCCTGTCTCCTGGGGACTGACCGCGGCCTTGGTCGGAACCCTGGCGGCCAACGCCTTCTATCTGACGATGACGGCCTTTTTCTTCTACGGGTTCATCATGCTTGTGCTCGCCCTGCCCGTCGTCTTCGGGCGGCGGCTGCAGGCACTCGCGTGAGGCGTCGCTTGCGATGCCGATCTGGAGGTCGTGGCGGCTTTGCCGCCGCGACCGTTCAAACCCGATCAGTGATTCGGCACGGTTCGGGCATGTGGGAAGCGGGAGCATGAAGGTCGCAGTCCTCACGAGCTCGTATCCTCGGACGCCCGGGGACACGGCCGGCCGGTTCGTGGCTGACGCCGTCGACCACGTCCGCCAGCGCGGAATCGAGGTCGAGGTCGTCTCGCCTGCCACCGTCCCGCACTACGGGATCGCCTACGGCTCGGGCGTCGTCGGCAACCTGCGCCGGAACCCCGCCCGAGCGCTGTTGCTGCCGTTGATGCTGGGAACGTTTCGTCAGGCCGCTCGCCGCGCCGCCCGCGACGCCGACCTCGTCCACGCGCACTGGCTGCCGCTCGGCGGGATCGCCATGACGCTCGGCCGCCCGTTCGTCGTCCAGCTCTGGGGGACGGACGTCGAGCTCGCCCGCCGCGCGCCGCGGCTCGCGCGGCAGATCCTCCGCCGCGCGCGAATGACCGTCTGCGCCTCGAACGCGCTCGCGGACGCGGCGAGGGAGCTCGGCGCCGGCGAGGTGCGGGTGATCGGGAGCGGCGTCGACGTCCCCGCCCACGTCGGCCCAGAAGCTCGGCCCGAAGAGGTGCTCTACGCGGGCCGCCTCTCGCGCGAAAAAGGGGTCCTCGACCTGCTTGCGGCGGCGGACGGGATGAAGCTGACGATCGCCGGCGACGGGCCCTTGCGTGACAGGGTTCCGGGGGCGCTCGGCTTCATCCCGCACGACGAGCTCGGTGCTTTCTACGAGCGCGCGTCCGTCGTCGCCGTTCCCTCCCACCGCGAAGGCTTTGGCGTCGTCTGCGCCGAGGCCATGGCGCACGGCCGCGCGGTCGTTGCCTCCGCGGTCGGTGGGCTCGTCGATCTCGTCGTCCACGAAGAGACTGGGCTGCTCGTCCCGCCGGGCGATGTGAGCGCGCTGCGCGTCGCCCTGCGGCGGCTGCTCGACGACGAGGAGCTCCGGCGGCGCCTCGGCGCCGCGGCGAGGGGACGCGTGCGGGAGCACTTCTCCTGGCAGCGGACCACCGACCGGACGGTCGCCGTCTACGAGGACGTCACGCGAGCTTCGACCGTAGGTATCTGAGCGACGCTACCGCCGGCAAAGGATCGTCGACGGCGAGCGTCGAGGCGACCTTGCGCCGTCGCAGGTAAGGAGCGAGGAAGGCGCGCGGAGACAGCTCGCGTCCCCGCAGCATCTGCAGCCCGACCCAGGCGTCCTTGGCGAAGTAGACCCAGGCGACCTCCTCCGTGAACGTCTGCGGTTCGCTCGGCGGCCGGCCCGAGAGGTCGTCGTAGGCGATCCGCGCGATGTCGAAGTAGCGGCTCATCGCGACGCCGGCCCACATCGGCGGCCGGGTGTTCACTTCGAGCAGCTTGAACTCGTCGTCGCGCTCGTCATAGGCGAACTCGACCTGCGCGAAGCCGCGGTAACCCACCGACTCGAGCAGCCGCAGACCGAGCTCGAGCACTCGCGGCTCCGGCTGGACGAGGAAGACGGCGCTCGTACCGAAACGGAGCGGCCCCTGACGCACCTTGCGCCCGACGACGTTGGCGAGCGGTCGTCCATCGCGGCCGATGTAGCTGAAGAGCGAGTAGATCCGCTCGTGCGCGTTCGGGATCAGCTCCTGGACGACCGTCTCGAACCCGTGGTCGCCGGCCTGGCGCCAGAAGGCCGCCGCCGAGTCGGCGTCATCGGCGACGAAGACCTTGTGGCCGAAGGCGTATGCGAGCTCCTGGCCCGTGACGGCCTTGATCAGGTACGGCGGCGGAAAGTCGAGGTTCCGCAGTTCGCTCTCGTCCTTCGGCGAGGCGGTCACCGGGATCGAGATCCCGACCCGCTCGGCCTCGACGCGCAGCCGGTCCTTGCGCCGCAGGCGTAAGACGGTCTCGACATCGTCCGGCATCGGCATGTCCGCAAGCTCCCGCACCTCGTCCCAGCGCCGGACGACGAAATGGACGTTCTCGTCGCGCTCCGGGAAGAAGATCGGGCGAGCCTCACGGGAGGCGTCTCGCAGCAGCGAGAGCGTCCGGTCGTCATCGTCTTCGGAGGTCAGGTGCCGCTCTGCGAGATAGCGCGAGCGGAGGCCGAAGTCGTTCGGGTCGGAGGCGATTCCGGTCACGCGGACGCCCGCGCGCCCCAGCGCCCGCGCAAGCGAGAGCCCGGCCCAGAGCAGGCCGTAGACGACCGCCGGACGTCGTTCGCTCATGCCTTCCCCGGCGACGAGGTGGGGCTGGGGTCGGCGACCGACTCCTCGAGCACGTCGGCCAGGCGGTCGGCAAGCAGATCCTGCGAGAACTCCTGCTCCGCCAGGGTGCGGGCGTTTCGGCCCAGCTCGCGGACGAGCTCGGGCTCTCTGGCCAAGTCGGCGAGCGTCTCGGCGAGCGCCTGGCCGTCGCCGGCCGGAACATAGGCGCCGACGCGCTTCTCTTCGACCAGGCGGTGCAGCCAGCCGTCGAGGGTGACGATCGGGGGCTTGCCGGCGGCGAGGGAGTCGAAGAACTTGTTCGGCGAGTTCGTCTGGAGGACGGGATAGGGCGCGAAGGCCGTCAGTGTCACGTCGGCCGCGCCGACGAGCTGAGGGATCTCTTCCCGCGGGATGTCGGGGAGCACGATCAGGTTCTCGAGCCCGAGCTCCGCGACGCGCTGCTCGATTCGCTCCTTCTCGGTCCCGTTCCCAGCGGCGACGATCGTGACGCCGTCCTCGCCGGCCTCGCGAAGCGCGACGGCCGCATCGACGAGCTGGTCGAGACCGTTCGTGACGCCCATCGCGCCTGCGTAGACGGCGAGGAACTTGCCGTCGAGGCCGTGCCGCCCGCGGAAGGCGGCGTCGGCGATCTCGGGGCTGAAATGCTCGATGTCGCTCACGTTCGGGATCAGGACGATCTTCTCGGCGGGGATCCCCCGCTCGACGAGCACGTCGCTCACTTCCTGGCTGCAGACGACGATCCGTTTCGCCGCCCGATAGAGGTTCCGCTCGAGCCACTCGGCCGTCCTGATCTCCTTGCGGCCGGTCAGGAAGCCCATTCCGATCGGCACCGCCGGCCACAGATCCTGGAGCTCGAACACGAACGGCGTCCGCCGCAGGCGTGAGGCGAGCACGCCGGAGATGCCGATTGTCAGTGGGCTGGAGGAGGCGAAGACGACGTCGGCCGGGCCGGCGGTCGCGGCGAGCAGTCCTGCGCCGAGCGTGAAGCCGCCGTAAGAGAGCATGCGCGCTCGCTTCGAAAAAGCCTGCGCATAGGGAACTTTCAGCAGGACGATCTCGAGCCCGTCGAGCCGGCCGCGCGTGACCATCCCGCGGTGCCGCTGGCCTTCGAGCTCCATTCGCCCGGAGTCGCGCCCGATGATCGTCACCTCGTGCCCGCGCTCGAGCAGCCGCTGCGCGAAGTGGTAGACGCGTGCGTGCGAGGACGCTCTCGGGCTCCCGAACTTCGAGTCGATGTAAAGGATCCGCATGGGGGCGGGCGCTGACTCTAGCTCTTGCGGTACGCCGGGAAGTAGCCGTCCAGCCGCACCTCGGGAAGCCCCGTCAGAGCGCGATAGGCCTCGGCATCGTGGACGAGCTTGCCGACGCTCGCTTCCCTCCGGCCGGAGGGGAAGAAGCGCTGCTTGAAGTGAAAGAGCGTGTCCTCC
>Ga0134128_10009642_pt1 | contig 11585 bp, 4 predicted proteins | sample KB31754_FD_96462 | JGI IMG/M metagenome (GOLD analysis project Ga0134128, IMG submission 96462) | Terrestrial soil microbial communities with excess Nitrogen fertilizer from Kellogg Biological Station, Michigan, USA - KB3-175-4 | ecosystem: Environmental > Terrestrial > Soil > Unclassified ...
GAGCCGTCGAAACATTACTCGATTACATCCTGGCCAAACAGCCGCCAGACAAGCGTCTGGTGCGAAACCTACTGTTTTTACGAATTTGACAAAATAGAATTAAGCGACAATTCCAATTCGACGAACGGCTATTTTGGATTTGGATGGCTTAACAGCTCGCTGAAATATATTGTTTCGTATTGGTCCAAAGGCGGATCGGCGAGTCTTGTTGGGACAATGGGCGGAACAAATGTTTTCAATTCCTCGCAGGGCAGTAGCGGATGGAAGCAGGGAAATACTGTCAACGGCTGGACCTACTATGAAGTACAGGTCAATAACGTTGATTCAATAGCCATATCATCAGGCACAGGCCTAATCGATGAATTTAGGGTTTATCCCATCGGCGCCCAGATGGCAACTACTACGTATGCACCATCGATTGGAAAGACCTCCGAATGCGACGCTGCAAACAAGGTGACGTATTATCAATATGACGAGATGGGGAGGTTGCAATATATTTTGGATGACCAGAAAAATGTTATTCGGCTGTATCAGTACAATTATAAACAATAAGCTTCTATGTTACGCATTATACCGTTTGCTTTCTTTATATTGGCGGCCATCGGAGTACGGGGGCAACTATCGATTACCATTTCGGGTCCAAGCTCCATTTGTCAGGGGTCAACGAATACTTATGGTGCCAGTGTGGGCGGAGGCTCGGGGTCATATGCTTACCAATGGATTATCAATGGCGGTCAGACGATCGGCCCGGTTCCGGGGACTTCTTCTTTAACCACCAACAGTCTGAGTTCCGGAGAGTCCCTCACCTGCTGGGTTCAGGATACACACACAGGCAATACAGTCACGTCCGCCCCAATTGTAATATCCACTTACGCGCCATCGGCCTTTACGGTGTCGATAACTACGGCTAATTATAATGTTTGTTCGGGTTCCAGCGTGACATTCAGCGTCAATTCAACTTTTCCTGTTTCCACTTATACCTGGCAGGATGCTGCGACAGCGGTAGAAAGCAATGGTTCTACCTTTACGACTTCAGCGACGAGCGCTTCGGACCTCGAGTCGATTTCATTAACAGCAACGACTTCTGCTGGGTGTACCCTCAATAACTCGACCTCGGCGACGGCCAACACATCTTCACTACCCATGGATGTCTTGCCGCTTTCCTATCCGGCGGTAACAGTCAACCAAGATCAAAGCCCTGTGGTAGAGGGCAGCCCGGTCACTTTTACTGCCACGCCGAATGGGAGTTGGTCCGATTTGGCCTACACCTGGCAGGTTAATGGAGCGGCGGTCTCGGGAGTCACCGGGGCTACCCTTACCACTACGATCTCGTCCGGGTCGGATCTACAGAATGTGTCCGTGCAAATGTCACCTCCCCCGGCGACCTGTCCGCAAAGTGTGGCTCTTGCCACATACCCTTTCCAGGTGGTGTCTTCCGACTGGGAGAATCAGAACTACATTCGGGAACAGGATATTTTGGTACCGGGCATTTCGGACTGGATTGGAATAGATAAATTGCAAATTGGCCAAAAGAGAGAAAGAACCACCTATTTCGACGGGCTCAACCGGCCGATACAAAAGGTAGACCGGTCAGGGAGTCTTGTATCCGGAACGTCGAGTGACCTCGTTCAACCGATAGCATATGATCCCGCTGGCCGCGATGTCCAGCAGTATATGTTGTATGCAACCAATGACAATCCTGGGCAATTTAAATCGGCCAATGTTCTTTCAGAGCAAGCATCCTTTGTCACCAGCAAGTTTGGAGAACCTTCCGGCGCGCCTACTTATTCGCAAGTTGTTTACGACAACAGCCCATTAGACCGTGTAGTGACCAGCTATGCGCCGGGGGAAAGTTGGGGAGGGAGCAATATCGGTACCAGTGCTGACTATACTTACAACGATGTTTCCGAATCAGTACATATTTGGAACCTTGCCTACTCCGCTACAGCCATACCTGTGACTTCGCCAACGGCAATTTATGCGACCGGACAATTAACAAAGGTTACCAGTACGGACGAGAATGGAAAACAGGTCATCACCTACACAGATATTTCAGGGCATGACATTTTAAAAAAGATCCAGGCGGCAGACCCCGGTAGTGGGCTCGGCAGTCAGCACGCCGGATGGGCCTGTACCTATTATGTATACAACGATCTGGGACAATTGGAATACACGATACCTCCTAAGGTTGTCGATTACCTGGATAACAACGGTTGGGTGTTGAATCAGCAGTTGATTAACGACCTTTGTTTTGTCAATACGTTTGACGCGAAGGGTCGGTTGATATCTAAAAAAAGCCCTGGAATAGGAGAGACAGATATTGTCTATGATCAGCGAGACCGCCCGGTATTCAGTCAGGACGCTAACGGGTTAACAAATAGTCAATGGCAGGCTACCTTGTATGATGCTATGGGTCGGGTAACGGGAACAGGGGTGCTTGAGTCAAATATTTCAGCGTCGGCGTTACAAACCATTGTGAATGGCAGCACGGGAAACATTAACATTGCCAATACGGCCGGGCCGCGAGCAAACGTGATGGTCATGGGCCAACAGGACGGGGACATTCAATATATTGCAACGACCAGTATAACCTTGGAGAACTTTACATCGGATCCAAACGGAATTTTCGTTGCCTATATCAATCCCAATCTTGGCTCTAGCATACCGGAGGCCGTGGCGACAGCTGACAACCCCATTCCCCAGGGGAGCCAATTTATACAACTCACCCAGACATTCTACGACGATTATAGTCAGGGCAGCAAAAGTTACACAACGGCAGATAATTCCCTATTCGACCCGTCGACCAATCAAAAAGCCTTAACACTTCCAACCCAATGCGATCCGCAGACCCGCGGGCGAGTTACCGTTTCTAAAGTGAAGGTGATTACGAACCCTGGTGATCTGACGCAGGGAAACTGGCTGGAAACAGACAATTATTATGACGATCAGGGGCGAACAGTACAAGTCCAGAACGATAATGTTCGCGGCGGTACGGACATCCTAACCAATCGATACGATTTTTCGGGAAAGCTTTGGGGGGCTTGCGTAAGGCATATGGCTGGAAGTCCACAGTCGTTTACCGTCGTTTCAAAGAATTGTTACGATTTACTCGGAAGGCTCACTGATCTTTCAAAAAATTTCAACAGTACTTTTTTTAAGGATCTGGCTTCCTATGCTTACGACGAGTATGGGCGGCTCACGACCAAGACACTGGCTCCCGGGTATACAGGGAGCGGCAACACCTATATGGAACAGCAGACCTATTCCTACAATATCCGAGGCTGGCTCACTGGGATCAATAAGGGATATGCACTGGATCAGAACACCTATGATCAATGGAACTCCTTTTTTGGGATTTCTTTAGGTTATGACAACGGTGACAATCAATTTGATGCCCACCGTTATGATGGAACCCTCACTGGCGTCATTTGGAAATCGCAGGGCGATAATTCGATGCGAAGGTATGATTACACTTATGACGACGAGGGTAGATTATCTTCCGCCGTTTATCAACAACGGACAACGCCGGCAGATAACTGGTCTAATAACACCGTTGATTTCTCCGAGTATATTACCTATGCAGATCTAAACGGCAACATTCATTCTATTCAGCATATGGGCGTTGTTCCGGGGATGAGCGCGCCTCTGATGATCGATAATCTGATATATACTTATGGAAGCGTGACTGATCCGAATGTGAATCAGGTGAGCAGGATCGATGAACGGGCCAACTTCAATGGGAACGGGCAAATGGATGATTTCAAGGACGGTTCGAATCAGGCCGGAACAAACGATTATATTTATGATGCCAGTGGTAACATCTTACAGGATCAGAATAAGGGAGTTACTGACGGAGGCAGTGGGGGTATCGTCTATAATTACCTCAATAAGCCCATTTCTATAACTGTCGCGGGCAAAAGCCTTGTTCAATACGTCTATGATGCGACCGGTGTTAAGTTGAAGAAGACGGTGACGAATCTCAGTGTTACTCCCCATACTACGACGACAACCACCTACGACGGAGAATTCGTCTATCAGGACAACAACCTGCAATATGTTTTACATGAAGAAGGCCGTTTAAACATTATTACGCCGGTAAGTACGCCGCAACAGCAACTAAATGCGGGACCAAATGGCGCCAATAACGTACTTCCGAACCAACAGGGCGTTTTCGAGTACTTTATTAAAGATCAGCTGAGTAACGTAAGGATGGTCCTTTCAGAGCAAAGCGAACAGGAGTCGTATATCGCCACGATGGAAACCTCCAGCGCCGCCGATCCTAACCTTGGCACTGATGAAGCGAAACTTTTTGGACAGGTTGACCCTGCTACTGGTGATCCGACGCCGGATAATGAGGTCAATTCAACGCGGACGCCGACAAATCAGACACCGTGGTCTGGCAATCCGTCGCAGGAGGTTAGCCACCTTAGCGCAGCGTTAGCGAACCAGACAATCGGCCCCAATCTGTTTTTGAAGGTCTCGGCGGGGGATCTCATCAATGCTGGTGTCAATTACTTTTATTATACCAATAGTCCTGCAGGCCCGACATATACCGGGGCCGATGTCGTTTCGGCTTTACTGAGCACGTTGGCAGGTAGTAATCTTGCGCCCCTGGCGGAAGGGAATAGCAGCCTCATCGGCAATACAATGAATGCCTCGGGGAGCGATTTCGTTAATTTTATAAACACTTATGTCAATGGGTCGACTTCCCCCGCTCCCAAGGCGTTCTTGAACGTCCTTTTCTTTGATGAACAATTTAATTTTATTCCCAATGATCCCAGCGCTCCTGGTGTTGGTACGTGGCTTTCGCAGGTTTCCAGTGCTGATGATCAAAATGCCACTCCATTGGCGCTGCAGCAAAAGGCGCCTAAGAACGGTTGGGTATACATCTATATCAGCAACGAGAGCAATCAGGACGTATACTTCGATAATTTATCTGTTTCCCAGGTTCACGGCAATATATCTGAAGAGAACCATTACTATGCTTTTGGCCAGAAGATCACTGGAATCTGCACCAATGCCGTCAATCACCTGGCCAGCCATTATCATTATCAAGGCGATTATAGTGAAGAAGAGGAAAATACCGGGTATAATGAGTTCGCGCTACGAATGTTTGATCGTCAAACCGGGCGTTGGACGGGCGCCGATCCCTTTGATCAGTTCTCGAGTCCTTATATCGGAATGGGTAATGATCCTGTGAATAACACCGACCCCAGTGGAGGGGATATAGGCGACGATTTCGAATCAGGCGATATGGGCGACCTCCTTCAGGCATTTGGCCCAGGAGATCCCCACCGTGTTTCTATGTCGGTCATTATGGACTGGTGGTCTAAGGTAACCTATTGTGATAAGTGCCTTGTCGCGGACATTCAACCGGAAGTTGTTGTTTCATCGCCGCCTATACCGGTGCTAAAAATTATTTGGGCTGAATCGAAGCAAGGGGTGCAATTTACTGCGGGGTTTCTATATGGAGCAGGTAAGACCGCTTTGGATGTCTTAAAGCATAATTCAATGCCCTTGCCGACCACCTACTTATTGCACTTAAATGACCCTAACCAGCCGACTAATCCGTTCGCTGATCTAATGAACGGCTTAAATAGCGCAGCAAATTTCGGCGCAATGCTGACGGATCCAACTGGGGCGAAGCAAAAGGCATATTTTTCGAGTTTATACTATAAATATAAATATGCAACACCTTTCGATGCCGGCCAAATGGCCAGTAAGGCCGCTGTAACAGTAACGGCAGTCATTGCAACTAGAAATCCCGAGGTGGCAGTGGAGGAGGAGGCTCTGGAGACTACAGCCGCTACGACGACAGAGACAAGTACGGCAGAAGCAACGGCAACTGCGCCGGCTGCAGATGGGGCCGCGGCCACACCATCTCCCCCTTCCACTCCTAGTGGCTCGCAGTATTCGGTTGCTTTTGAGATGGAGTTGCCTGCTGGCTCGTACCCGGGCAAAGGTTACGGCGTTCATTTTAGATTGGCTAATAAAGCTTTGGAGCAAACGATGATTTCCGATCCAAAGTTTGCGGAAATGATTGACAAGCTAGGCATTCAAATTCCTCGTAAGCCCACTGGGACCATCTTAGGTGAGTCCCCAGCAAACTGGGTCTGGCACCATGATCCAGCCCCTGGTGTAATGCAATTGGTTCCCCAAGGCCAGCACACGGCGGGCAGCATTTTTTGGAACACCTTGCATCCGGGTGGCTTTGGGGGAATGGCTATTTGGGGGAGATAATAAAAAACTTATATTGTGTTATGAATTTTGAAATTTTTGTTGAATTCCTGGTTGATCCATCGAAGCTTCAACCTATTATGGAAGAGGCCAAGGTAGATTTGCATAATGGAATAATTTATTTAAAAGACAAATTGGCTATTGAGAGTCAGGTACATTTGTTTTCCGAAGAAATGACTGACGATTTAATTGAGTTTAAAGAAAACGATTTCACTTATATTCAATTGTTTCCATTGAAAATGGCTATTGATCTAATCTCAGATTTTTCTCGAGCTGAAAGGCTTAGCAATCGTCAGCTGTCTGAAAGACTAATACATTATGCTATCTATGATGCTTAAGTAAGAAAGAGAATAATAGCTTCAGCTTTGAGAGTGGTTTGCTGCTCCCGCCGGGTTTCGGCGTTGATGTAATTTTCGGCGATGTCGGCGAGGAGTCCGTCGTTCTCTTTTTCTTCGGAGTGAGAGTTGGAGTAGTGTCGTCAAGATAGCTAACGAGAAAACTTCAGGCGATGGGACAGGTGGGCCGGATGCCGCCGCGAGATCGCGGAGTTTCCTTCAGGTGCCCGCCCGAGCGTAGGATGAACGGGTTAAATAGTGTTGTAAATTTGTAGCTATTTCACAATATGACAGTTATTGAATTACGTGATAAGCTAGACAAACTGGGAATAAACTCCAGCAATTATTCCCGGGGAGTTAAAACCGGGCGCTATTATACTGTTTCCCAATTATATGCAAACAGAAGTGTTCTATTTTGATGAAAAGGGAAATAGAGACCAAGAAAAAATATTTAGTTCGATCTCTGATGCATGTGACTATGTTTACAAGCTTTTTGTTGACGCTAGAGATTTGGGAAAACGGTTCGGTATTAAGACTCTAAAATAGCAAATTCGGACTTCCTTTATTCCTACTGCGCCACGGCATTGATTAGCTTTAGGCAAGCGTGGCGAGGAAATCCCGTTTCCATTCGAAAAAAAGGAGTAGGAGCAATCCTTTGATCTCATTCGGGAAGGTGCGGGCATGGGCGGCAGATGGAACCCACAGCCACACGTACTGCTCCTAACGGCTCGCTAATTAAGCTTTGGCGCAGACAATGATTTCTCATCCAAAATTTATCAAAATGATCGATAAGCCGGGCAATGAAATCCTTCGCTCTCATAGGGAAGTTATCTTAGGCAAATTGCCAGTGAATTGACTCTAGCACCGTCTTACGAAATTTGAATTTTTTGTTGAGTTCTTGACCGATTCTGTGAAACTTCGATCCGTAACAAAAGAGGCACATGTGGATTTGGATACCGGCCTGATATATTGGAAAACTAATTGGATATTGAGAGTCAGGTGCATTTGTTCAAATTGATTCGCAGGATTGAACCCAACAGAATTAACCGGATCGAGTGGGTCGTAGACCAAAATAGCAGGTTCATAATATGGAGTTTGTTTCCTTCGGAAAACCTTATATTTAGACTATGACCACATCGAATGATTTCAAAAACTTGAGACGCCTTAGTTTGGTGGGGAATACCTTTCCGCCGTGGCAGGAATGTACCATGATGGTATGTCGCTCGGCAAGAAATGACCGCGTATGGAAATAAAAATACTTTGCCCCGTTTGGGGACATGAGCGGGTGCCTATCGAAGACTTTGCGGCGCGGGTCGGGGAGGCGGGGTTCGATGGGCTCGAGACCTGGGTGCCGGAGGGGAAGGAGGAAAGGCGGAGGCTACACCGCGTCATCAGGGAACTGGGGATGGTGTGGGTGTCGCACCAGTGGCAGGCCGCGGGCGACACGCCGCGGACATTCGGGGAATCGTTCCGGCGCTGGCTGGACAATTGCGCCGAGGGGGAGCCGCTGCTGATCAACTCGCATACGGGGAAGGATTATTTTTCATTCGGGCAGAACCTGGAGTTGCTGGATGTGGCGGCGAAATTTTCGCAAGAGACCGGGTTGGTCGTCGCCCATGAGACGCACCGGGGCCGCATCGGGTTCCACCCCGCTTCTGCAATGGACTATTTCAGGGCGCGGGAATTTGCCATCACCGCCGACCTCTCGCACTGGACCTGCACCACCGAAAGCTTTTTGGAGAATTTTCCCGAGGCGGTCGGGGAGGCCATCCGGCGGACGGTACATTTCCACGCGCGGGTAGGCTTTGAAGAGGGCCCGCAGGTGCCGGACCCGCGCGCCGCGGAATGGCAGCCGGCATTGCAGCATTTTCTCGGTTGGTGGGACCGCATGGTCGACGCGCGGCAGGCGGCGGGCGCGGAGGTGTTGACCATTACGGCAGAATTCGGCCCGCCGCCCTATTTGCCGACGATTCCCTTCTCGGGGAAGCCGGTGGCCGATCAATTCGAGATCAATTGTTTTATGAAGGACCTGCTGAGAGAACGATATAACCAGGTCTGAAAATTCAAAAATTGATCCTACATGAACTATAAGCTGACACAAGAACAAATCGAATCCTATCGACATAACGGCTTTTTGGTCGTCGACAATTTTCTTACCCCCGAGGAGCTGGAAGAATGGCGCATGCATGTTATGGAGGCCGTGCGCGAAAGGGCGGGACAGAAGATGCCTGGCAAGGCGGGCAAGACCGGAGAAGACGACGGCATCAATGAAGACACGGAATATTTTGGGAAGGTATTCGATCAGCTGATCAATCTCTGGCAGACGCATAAAGGAGTAAAAAAGCTGATGACGGACCCGCGTATCGGGGAGATGGTGGCCAGCCTGGCCGGTGTGGACGGCATTCGTATCTGGCACGACCAGGCGCTGTTCAAACGTCCCTGGGCTAATCCTACGGCATGGCATCTGGATACCCCCTTTTGGTCATTTACAGATAGGAAGGCGTTGTCGATCTGGGTGGCATTGGATGATGCGACGCCCGAGAACGGTTGTCTGTATTTTATTCCCGGCTCGTTCCAGGGTACCGGTTTCGAGAATGCCGGCATCGGTAAGAATATGGATGGTATCTTCGGCGTATATCCGCAGTACGCAACGGTGAACTCCGTGGGGGCGCCCATGAAGGCAGGAAGCTGCTCTTTTCACAACGGGCTGACCATTCATGGTGCGGGCGCCAACATGACCAACGGCCAATCGCCGCGCCATGACCTGCGCCTATATGCCCGATGGGAATGTGTATAACGGGCAGCCCAATGTGCTGCCGGATGCTTATGCCAGGACATTGTCCGTAGGTACCCTTTTGAACAACGAACTCCAGAACCCACTTATTTATCATAAATAGCCGATGGATAGAAGAACGTTTTTGTTGCGAAGTGCTGTTTTGACGTCGGGATATACTGTTTTTAGCGGAGCATGGAGCGCTCCCGGTGTCGCGGCTGGCTCGCTCTATGAAGTCTTTAAAAATCCCGCCAGTGCTTACCGTCCCTATGTGCGGTGGTGGTGGAATGGCGACAAGGTAGACAAGGCCGAGATCACCCGGGAGCTTCGGTTGATGAAGGAAGCAGGGATCGGCGGGGTGGAGATCAACCCCATTAAATTCCCCGCTTTGGCTGACGACATAGGCAGGCCCTCCATCGGCTGGCTTAGCCCGGCGTGGATCGATTTGCTCGACTTTACGTTGACGGAGGCCGCTGGGCTCGACATGACGTGTGATCTTATCGTGGGTTCCGGTTGGCCCTTCGGGGCGGAATACCTGGAGGGTGAGGAGCGATCACAGACGATGGTGATCGCCACGCATAAGCTCGAGGGACCCGATGAATACGAGGTCTCGCTTTTCGACATTTTCAAGGAGGCCGATCCGGCGGTGACATCGCCTTTCCCCGGCAGGATCATGGAGATCATGGCTGTCAAGCTGGCCCCTGATCCGCTGCTTCGCATGGATCAGGTGAAGGATTATACGGACCAGATCAAGGGACAAACGGTGCGTATTGCTATCCCCGATGGAAAATATGTGCTCTTCGGGCTCGTCAAGATAAAGGGGTCGATGGAGGTGATCAACGGTGCACCCGGCGCCAACGGCCCTGTACTGAATCACTATAATGAAGCGGCGGTGAAGAAATACCTGAACCATATGTCCGACGCGATCCAGCAAAAGATCGGGCCGCTGGCAGGCAGGATAAGGAGTTTCTTTACCGACAGCATGGAGCTGGAAGGGGCTAACTGGTGCTCGGATATGGAAGCCGAGTTCAAGAAGCGCCGCGGGTACGATCTGCTTCCGTATCTGCCTTTTACCATGTTCAAGACGGGGGCGATGGGCAATATCTACGATTTCGACTATGGAGCCAGGATGGCACCCGAGCTGAAAGAAACCATCGAACGCGTCCGCTATGACTTCGACCTGACGAAGACGGAGCTCGTCACAGAGCGGTTTATTGCCTCGTTTACCGACTGGTGTCATCAGAACAAGGTCCTTTCCCGGGTACAGGCCTATGGAAGAGGATATCATCCGCTGGAAGGCAGCTTGACCATCGATCTGCCGGAATGCGAGACCTGGATCAAATATGGCATCGGGAAGGAATTGAGTGAGAGTGATTGGCATCTCGGCAGGGCCTATTCGATGATCAACAAATACGTATCATCGGCCGCTCACCTCAAAGGGAGGAAGCATATCAGCTGCGAGGAGCTAACCAACACGGATATGGTATTCAATGCCACGCTGGAGGTCCTCAAGACGGCGGGGGATCAGAGCGCCCTTAGCGGCGTGACGCATCCCGTTTTTCATGGGTTCAATTATTCGCCGCCGCAGGCTCCCTTCCCCGGCTGGATCCGCTATGGTACTTTTTTCAACGAGCATAACAACTGGTGGCCTTTTTTCCGGCGGTTCACCGATTATAAAGCCCGGCTGTCCGCGTTGTTGCAGCAGGGCACGATGTTCGCCGATATTGCCGTGCTGCCGCCCGTCTATGATATGTGGAGTGTCGACGGGGCGCAGAACGAGCCTTTTCCTTCGCTGATGTATCCCGAGTGGCTTCCGCTCGTCTGGGAATCCATCCATCAGAATGGGAGCGCTTGCGACTATGTCTCCGATCACGTGCTGCTCGATGCTTCCATCAAAGATGGCCGGTTGGTCTATGGCCCGCGGAGCTATCATACGCTGCTGCTGGTGCATATCGAACGGCTGCAGCCTTCGACTGCGGAGAAACTTTTTCGTTTTGTTTCGGCCGGGGGGCGGGTTATCTGCGTCGAGACCTATCCGTCGAAGTCGCTGGGGTTGGAGGATGCCGGTGCGCGGGATGCGGCGGTGGTATCATGGGTGGACAGGATGAAAGCTCTGCCCGAGCGTTTTATCTTTGTGCGTAAGCCGGAGAAGGACTTTGTGCAGTGGTACCGCGATATCCAAAAGAAGTATTCGCTGCCTGCCTATGTCCGGATCGATAAACCTACGTCCTTTGTGAGCC
>Ga0134128_10009643_pt1 | contig 11585 bp, 10 predicted proteins | sample KB31754_FD_96462 | JGI IMG/M metagenome (GOLD analysis project Ga0134128, IMG submission 96462) | Terrestrial soil microbial communities with excess Nitrogen fertilizer from Kellogg Biological Station, Michigan, USA - KB3-175-4 | ecosystem: Environmental > Terrestrial > Soil > Unclassified ...
CTGGATGCTCCCAGCCAGCAGGTAACTTACGATCTGGGCGTCAGCAGCGCGGGCGTGCTCCACGCCGCGCCCTTTGGTACGCCTCCAATAGTCGCGATCAGTGCCGTACAGACGCTGCCCGCGTGGATACCAACATTCCCTATGAACACGCCACAATGGGCGCTAGGCCTGCTCATACTTGTATTCATTGCAGGCACCCTCATTCTTCTGGTGAGATGGCGAGTACGCGCTAAACGTCAGACCAAAGCCTTGAGTCAGTTATGAGCTAAGCTCATGTTTTGAAAAGGGCTGGTGCTGAGGAGGATTTGATGCAATCAAATCCTCCTCAGCACCAGCCCTTTTCAAAACATGAGCTTAGCTCACGTTATTGCTTCACGGTGAGCACCCTATGGCCAATGCCCTCTTCGCGGGTGCGATGCACACCGGCACTCTCATGAATGCCACCTTCAGGATAGACCAGGCGCGCTTCATTGGGGGGCAACAGGCTGGCTACTTCTTTGAGTACGGCGTCCAAAAACTGATCTTCCGGCACGGTTCTGACCGCTTTGCCTTTACGGAAAATTACTCCACGGCCCTTGCCACCGGCCAGCCCAACATCGGCGTCACGCGATTCGCCTGGACCATTGACGACACAACCCATGACGGCAACCTGAATGGGTGTCTGCACCTTCGAGAGACGCTTCTCCACTTCATTGGCCACGCTCACGACGTCGATCTCCACGCGTCCACAGGAGGGACAGGAGACGAAGGTGACACCGCGATTGCGCAGTTCCAGCGAACGCAGGATTTCGTAAGCTACCGGAATTTCTTCCTCTGGCTCCGCACTCAGGCTGACACGTATGGTATCGCCAATACCCTGAGACAGCAGCAGGCTCATTCCAACAGCCGATTTCACCGCGCCGGTCACTATGGTACCGGCCTCAGTGATGCCGAGATGGAGAGGGTAATCCGAACGAGCGGAAAAACGCGTGTAGGCTTCAACTGCGGTCAGAGGATTGGAGGATTTCAACGAAACTTTGATTTCGTGGTAATCCAGTTCCTCGCACCAGCTAATATATTCAAGCGCTTTCGTCACCATACGCTCCGCCAGGTGCTCGCGCTCGCGCCGCCGCGCCTCAAGGGGATCGCTGCGCTCAAGCGTACCATCTTCGCGCAGGCGCACCTGAACGCGCTCCATCTGCCCGCGCTGATCGAGCGCGTCAATCGAGCCAGAGTTGACGCCAATGCGCATGGCCACGCCGCGCTCTTTGCAGGCGCGAACAATCTCATCGAGAGACTGGCGACCATTAATCAAATTGCCAGGATTGATACGCACGCAATCGATACCCTGGCGAATAGACTCCAGGGCCAGTGAATGTTTATAGTGAATGTCGGCAACCAGAGGAATATGAATCTGGCGCTTGATTTCACCAATGGCCTGCGCATCCTCTTCTTCGGGCACAGCCACGCGCACAATCTCACACCCGACCTCTTCCAGACGATGAATCTGGGAGACCGTGCTTGCCACGTCGCGAGTGTAAGTGGTGGTCATGGACTGCACCGCGATTGGTGCATCGCCGCCAATGGCCAGGTTGCCAACATGTATTTGCCGGGTCTTCCGTCGCATAGGTTTTGCTAACTGCCTTTCAAAATGTGTTCCAACACAAACGCTTGCTTAACCGTTCCAATGCAAGACATCGCTTACTGTAATAATAACCATCAACGTTAAAAGAATTGCCATGCCCGCGAGATTGATAACCCCCTCCAATTCGGGTCTGAGACGCTTACCACCGCGCAGCAGTTCAACCAGAATCAGGAAAATGCGTCCGCCATCCAGTGCCGGGAACGGCAAAATGTTGACAATCGCCAGGTTGATATTCAAAATCGCGGTCAGGCTGAGAATTGGCCACCAGCCCTCAGTAGGCACACTCTGCGCTACTTCGCCGGTAAACTTGACAATGCCCACAGGGCCGGAAATCTGCGCGGGAATCTGGCCGGTGATCATTTGCCCAATCGTGCTGATAAACTGACCGGTTACACTGAAGGTCTCGCCAACTCCTTGAATCGGCGCTTGCCAGAAAGGATACTTGATCAGAATAACATTCGTCGTTGAGACAATTCCCATCGGCCCCTGGTTCTTGGGAGGATGGACGCGCACATTGATGACTGTGGTAAAGTCCGTTGTCTGCCCCTTATGACGAGCTACAATCGTAATTGGCACGGTCTGATCGCCGCTATGCTGACTTATAATCGTATTTGTAATATTCTGGACATCGGCGAACTGCTGGATGCTCTGACCATTGACCTTGATAAAGGTATCGTCCTGGCGCAAACCCGCCAGGTCCGCGGGCGATCCCTGCACGACATTGCCCACTTGAGGAGCTGGCACTGGCTGACCAAAGCCATATGCCACCATAAAGAGCACCATCGCAAGGATGATGTTCATTGTGACGCCAGCCACCAGTACGATGATGCGTTTTCCAGCAGGTTTGGCCGCGAAACTCCCTGGATCGTAGCGTCCGCTGTCATCGTGCGCGTCACCGTTTTCGCCAGGCATACGCACAAAACCACCTATCGGCAAAAAGTTCAGCGAATAGATGGTGTGATGCTTTTCAGGAGGAACAACGGCTGGCGAGGACTGCTCACTCACATAGGCATCTTCCACGTTGCGCGGACCACCAAGCCAGACAACCTCCCAGCCACGGCCACCCGCGCGCTTGCGAAAGCCTACGATGCGCGGAGGCAGGCCAAGACCAAACTCCTCAACACGGATGCCCGCCCATTTCGCGGTCAGAAAGTGCCCCAACTCGTGAATCAGAACACACAGGCCAAAGACTGGAATAGCCGCCAATAGGTACCAATTGTTGGTTAACGCCATCAAATTGTCCTCCCATAAGTCTGCTCGTACAATGCGCGTGTGCGCCGGCGTGCCCAGGCACAAGCTTCCAGAATAGCGGATACATCCGGATTTGCCACAGGCTGATGTTCCTCCAATAGAGTCTCAATCAGCGTCGCAATATCTAATAAACCAATCTTACCCGCCAGGAAGAGTGCAACCGCCTCCTCATCCACTCCAACCAGCACACTCGGATAGGTAGCGCCACGTTGCGCTGCCTCGCGGGCCAGGCGAAAACAGGGGAAAAGCGCGAGGTCCAGCGCCTCAAAATTGAGGCGTGCCACTGTCGGCCAACTCAATTCGCGCAGCAGGCCGGTGCCTTCAGTATTCAAACGCGCGGGATAACCGATGGCGGCCAGGATAGGCAAATGCATGGTGGGTAAACTGGCCTGCATTTTAATAGAACCATCAACGTACTCAACCATCGAATGAATAATGCTCTCAGGCTGCACCACAACCTCTATCTTCTCGTAAGGGATGTCAAACAGCCAGTGAGCCTCAATGACCTCCAGAGCTTTGTTCATCAGGGTCGCGGAATCAATCGTTATTTTGGGTCCCATGCGCCAGGTGGGATGAGCCAGCGCCTGCTCAACCGTCACACCGCGAATTTCTTCTAGCGTCGAATGGCGAAATGGGCCGCCGGAGGCTGTGATAATCAGGCGGCGTACATCGGCCATTTCCTCGCCGCGCAAGCACTGCCAGAGCGCACTATGCTCGCTATCAACCGGTAAAATGGGGATACCCGCGCGCCTGACCTCCTCCATCACCAGGTGGCCACCCATCACCAGCGTTTCTTTATTGGCCAGGGCAATGGCTTTCCCCGCGCGGATCGCGGCCAGGGTCGGGGCCAGGCCTACCAGACCAGAGGTCGCCGCCACCACAATATCAGCCTCAGGCAACGTCGCAACTGCGAGCAAACCTTCCTCGCCCAGCAAAACATCAGGCAGGGCCGTGCGCGCGGCCAGAGCCACTTCAGGAGCTTCGGCAAAGCAAGCGGTCACGGGGACGTTGAATTCGCGCGCCTGGCTGGCCAGCAGTTCGACATTCTGGCGAGCCGCCAGAGCTACCACGCGAAAATGATCGGGGAAACAGCGAATTACGTCCAGCGTCTGCTGCCCGACTGATCCGGTACTCCCTAGTAATGCAATGCGTCTGGGAAAACTGATCATCTTCTCTACTCAAGGGCAGGAATATCTTCTGCCCGCGCCTTATCATAATTGGGCAAACACTCAGTTCACCCTCAAGTCAGATTATAGCACTCTGGGACATCGGCCACTTCCTCTGCCCCCCATAGGTCAGGCGCAGAAGCGGCACAGCCTATACTCTTCCAAGTAATTGCGCAAAAATGTATACAACGAGAACCGCAAAAAGGATGCTATCTAGCCGGTCCAGCATACCACCGTGACCGGGCATGATCTGTCCGCTATCTTTTACATGGGTCTGGCGCTTAATCAACGACTCCGCCAGATCGCCGAGCACAGCAGCCACTCCGAGCACTAAGCCAAAGGGCACCGCCAGGTACCAGGGAATACCCATAGGTAACGTTGTAAAGAGGAGAGCCGCCGCGATAGAGAAAACCAGGCCGCCAAACACACCTTCCCAGGTTTTACCTGGACTGATCAATGGCGCAAGTTTGTGGCGACCAAAGAAATGACCCGCGAAAAACGCGCCGGTATCAAAGCCCCAGACACCGCCGAACACCGTAAGCAACCACCACAGGCCAGCTCCCAATCCCACTTGATATCCCCGCAAAAGCAGCAAAAAGCTCATCGGCCAGCCTACATAGAGAGCGATTGCCATTGTCAGCGACCAATCAAGCATGGCCCCTTCCAACTTTTTACGAAAGAAGAGCGTGGGAAAAGTAATCAGTAGAGCAGCACTAATGCCGATTTCAAGCAGTGGCAAACGTTGTTGGGGCAACAGCATGGCAGCCACAAGAAAAAGCGCCGCGAGGGCATAGCTCACCAGAATCACTGGATGATACCCCTCGTGACGCATCATGGTATCCAGCTCACGAATAGATAAGCCACTTGCCAGAGCCGCGACGGCAAAGGCCCACCAGCCACCCAGCCAGAGCGACACCAGCACAATCGGGATCGCCACTCCAGCGGTCAGGAACCTCACCCCAACAGAGCGAGACCACTGCCTGTTCGCCTTTTGTGGGTCCGGTGCATCCTCTTCTTCTTTTTTACCTTGCTCGTTTGCCTTTTGCACAATATTCCTGCCCATGCACTACATGGATAATTTCCAGGTAAATGCTCTTTAAAGAGCCACGCAATACTTTTATAGATGCATAAGCGCTTGACTTATGCACATCCCCCGTTTATCCTTCTGCACAAAGCGAACAACAGCGCCAGGCATCCATCAGTACCCGCTTGCGGGTTTGAAACAACACTAGGATACCGAGAGTTTGCCAAAACGCCGATGGCGCTGATTGTAGCTCTCAAGGGCGGCCAGCAGATCGTCGCGGCCAAAATCTGGCCAGAGGGTTGGGGTCGCATAATATTCACTATACGCCGACTGCCAAAGAAAGAAATTGCTCACGCGCATCTCCCCAGCCGTGCGTACCACCAGATCGGGATCGGGCAAATCTCGCGTATACAAATACGAACCGATTAATTCCTCGGTAATCGAGTCGGGATCGCGCCCATCAGCAACAATCTGGCGCACAGCATCCACCAGTTCGGCCCGGCCACCATAATTAAAGCAAACATTCACCGCAATCGTGGTGTTGTTTTTCGTGAGCTCAACCATCTCATTGATCGCGTCTTGAATATCGGGGGCAAGATTCGACAGGCGTCCAAGGTGACGCAGGCGCACACCCTTGCTATGGAGTCTCTCCAGATCTGAGCGCACCGTTTCCCATAAGAGGCGCATCAAACCATCTACCTCATGCTTTGGTCGTCCCCAGTTCTCTGTAGAGAAAGCATACACACTCAACATCTCGATATGCTCATCAGAAGCGCATTCCACCACGCGCCGGAGAGCTGCCACGCCAGCCGAATGGCCCGCCAGACGCGGCAAATGGCGCCTGGTAGCCCAGCGCCCATTGCCATCCATGATAATGGCCATATGGCGCACACGAGGCTGCTGCTGCTCAGCAAGCATGAGCTGATTCGCAACGGTTTGCGACTGCGTTTTTTCTTTTCCCTGTAATGAAGAGAAAAGTCCTTGTAGCCTGGTCAAGTTAGACCTCCAGAATCTCCTGTTCCTTGGATCTGCCAATCTTATCCATCTCATCGATGAAACGATCAGTGAGCTTTTGTAAGCGATCAGTACTGCGCTTCAGCTCGTCCTCGGAAATTTCTTTCTTCTTCTCACGATCGCGCAGCTTGTCATGGGCATCACGACGCACATTGCGAATTGCCACCTTATGCTCATCCAATTTCTTATGGACGGTCTTGACCATATCCCGGCGACGCTCTTCGTTCAGCGGCGGGATCGCCAGACGGATCACCTGACCATCATTGCTGGGATTAATGCCCAGATCCGACTTCTGAATGGCCTTCTCGATATCCGCCAGTTGCTTGCGGTCCCACGGCTGGATCACCAGCAGGCGCGCCTCCGGCACAGAAATTGTAGCGACCTGGCTGATCGGCGTCGGTGTACCATAGTAATCGACGGTGATGCGGTCTACCAACGCAGAGTTGGCCCGGCCTGTACGAATAGCGGTAAGGTCCTGTTTCAAAGCCTCAATCGCCTTTTGCATACGCCGGTCTGCATCCCCAAAAAGATCATCTACCATAGTTCTGCTCCCTTTACGAGGGCGCGCGCGGCGCGGCGCCCCGGTCTTTGCAATACACGGTCCAATCCTGTCAACGAACGGGACCAGGCTCATGCTTCAATGACTCGCACTCCACTGCGGTTCTTCTATGTCATGGACAAGCGTACCATATTTCTGGCCTCGCACAATAGCTTCCAGGGCACCTTCGTCGTAGAGGTTAAAAACCACTATCGGCAGGTGATTATCCTTGCAAAGCGAGAGCGCGGTGCTATCCATGACTTTCAGCCCCATATTCAGGGCCCGCATGTAGCTCAATTCATCGAACTTCTGGGCCTGTGGATTACGCACGGGATCATCAGTATAGACGCCATCTACCTTGGTTGCTTTGAGCAATACTTGAGCATTAAGTTCTACAGCCCGCAGAGCTGCCGCTGTGTCGGTGGTGAAGAAGGGATTACCGCTGCCCGCCGCGAGAATGACCGCGCGGCCTTTTTCCAGATGGCGCAGCGTGCGGCGGCGAATAAACGGTTCGGCCACCGGCGGCATTTCAATCGCGGTTTGCACCCGCGTCACCATGCCAAGCTTCTCCATCGCATCTTGCATCACCAGCGAGTTCATCACGGTGGCCAGCATGCCGACGTAGTCAGCGGTTCCCCGGTCAATCCCCGTCGCAGCCGCATCCGCGCCACGCCAGATATTGCCGCCGCCCACTACAATCGCCACCTCGACCCCCAGATCATAGACTCGTTTGATCTCGCCAGAAATGCGCCGTACTGTGTCCGCGTCAATGCCGGAGCCTTTGCGCGGACTGAGCGCTTCCCCGCTCAATTTGAGCAAAATGCGCTGATATTTCAGAGATGAAGTCTCTTGCGACATAACCAGTAACACTCCCATGCGTAAGAATGATCTGTTTTGTTTTCCTGGTGTCAAGCGTGTCTATTCGTAGAATAGACACGCTTGACACCAGGAAAACAAAACATTATTCGCCAAGCGCGAAACGGCTGAAACGCCGTACGACGATGTTTTCACCCGTATCGGCAATGACCTTACGCACCAGATCACCAATCACAATAGCCTCATCTTTGACAAATGGCTGCATCAGCAATACCTGTGTACCAAAGACCTTTTTGAGTTTACCGTTGATAACATCTTCGCGCCTCGCCTCTGGAACACGCGCCAGGGACGGGTCTTCCAGCACTTTCGCGCGCTCAGCCTCAACAATTTCAGCCGGTACGTCTTCAAAGCTGATGTACGTGGGTGCAACACCGGCAATCTGCAACGCCAGGTCGCGGGCCAACTCCTGGAAGCTTTCGCTGCGAGCAACAAAATCGGTGCTACAGTTCAACTCCAGCAGAACGCCCACGCTATTGTTGTGGTGAACATACGAGAAAACGCCTCCCTGCTTGGTCTCACGACCAGCAGCCATCATCTTCTCAGCCTTGCGGGCGTTTCTGGCGTCGAGGATTTTGATGGCCTCACCCCAGTTTCCGGCCTCGACCAGGGCATTTTTACAATCGGCGAATGTCGCATTGGTCTCGTCACGCAACTTTTTTACGTCTGCGGCGGTATACTCCATGATTGTATCTCCTCAATACTCACTGCGTATATTACTCAGGCTCCCGTGGAAAGTACATCGTCTCTGACCCTCTAAAGCGGACCCTGAGTGCTTGACAAAATGATTTTTCTATGGTGCAGATAGGTGGTGCCAACCTGTTACGCTCGCAGGTGTTCTGTAACGAGCGCGGATATCCCGCGACACGCGGGCATGAGCATCGTTCATCCTGGCGGCAAATTGGCATGATGAGGCGGGAGAAAGGGCCAGAAGGTACACTTCTGGATAGCCCGCTCTCCCGCCTTCCGAATCAGGCTGTGTATTAGTGAGCGTCTTGCGTAGCCAGTTCAGGCTCGACAGTCGGCGTGCTCTCATCAGCCGGGGTCTCAGCGGCGGCTGGCGCTGCTGCTTCCGGGTTAGCAGCTTCAGTTTCTGGAGCCGCTTCTGGAGCCGCTTCGGAAACTGCTTCTGGCGCGGCTTCGCCGGTAATCTCAATTGGCTCACCGCCGCTCGCGCCCTCTTCCGGCTGCTCGGAGTCCTTATGCAACGCCTCAAGCTGGCGACGACCTTCGATCACGGCATCGGCAATTTTGGCGCAGAGCAGGCGCACCGCGCGAATGGCATCGTCATTGGCTGGGATCGGATAATCCATCTCATCGGGATCACAGTTGGTATCGGCCAGCGCCACTATCGGAATCTCCAGGCGGCGTCCCTCCAGCACTGCGGTGCGCTCTTTACGCGTGTCTACGATAAAGATGGCTGTGGGCAGGCGGCGCATGTCTTTGATGCCGCCCAGGGTGCGCTCCAGACGATTCATGTCGTCCTGAAGACGCTGCACCTCTTTCTTGGGCAAGCGCTCAAAATCACCACGGTCACGCCGCGCCTCTAGATCACGCAGATAGCGGATGCGCGATTGAATCGTCTGGAAATTGGTGAGCATGCCACCAAGCCAGCGCTGATTCACATAGTACATGCCACAACGTTTGGCCTCTTCAGCCACGGCCTCCTGGGCTTGCTTCTTCGTGCCGACGAACAGAATGGTACCACCCTCGGCGGCCACCTGCTCGACGAACTTGTACGCCTCGTTGAGGCGCGTTACAGTCTGCTGAAGATCGATAATATGGATGCCATTGCGGTCCATGAAAATGAACTGCTGCATCTTAGGGTTCCAACGGCGCGTCTGATGGCCGAAGTGTACACCAGCTTCAAGGAGCTGCTTCATTGAAATGATATTCGCCAAAAGGACCTCCCTTTGATCCTCCGCTCTCATCCTGTCGATGCAAGGGTACCCAACGGCCATAGGTGAAGCCGAACTTCACAAACCCCTACAACATGCGAGGGTATACCAGGGCATACATCGGTCCAAGAGCGTGTGTATTTTTTATTCTGCTGCGCGGATGCTTCTCCGCTAAGTTGCAAGTATAGCACAGTGCATACCAGGACGCAAGAAATTTGAGGGATATGCAGGGCCATTTACTTCTTGTTCCTCTTCGGGGCAAAGCCCCGCCCCATTTTTTAAAAGAGGTGTTTCGGGCAGGGCGCGAAGCGCCCTGCCCGAAACACCTCTTTCATTCATTTGGGGTGGGGAGGCCACAGACAAAAGTGAGAGAAGTAAATGGCCCTGAGGGATATGGGACAGCTCCATTTTTTGCTGAGGCAAGCTCAGCAAAAAAAATGGAGCTGTCCCATGAATTTAGATCTGCAACCACCAGGAGTACTATCTTTGAGAGCAATGCCGCTATAAAGCGACTATCAAAGGAGACGCAGATCTTTTGTGGTTCTTGAAAAACAGAAAGTTCGACTGGTAGGATTTTTATCCTGTTTCAGCAAAAAGTTCAAGCGGGATGATTCATTTTGAGAGATGAGATCGGTGGCCTGTGCTATAATTCTGGCAAGCAGGCATTGTGGTCTCTTTCACGAAGGGAAAGATGCATCTGACACGATACAGGGCTATGGGAACTTCTTCAATATAGAAAAACGTTTGGTCGGTTTCAAGCGACGAGATGGTAGAAAGATTCTGTCTTTTGCACTATACCACCCAAAACAATCAGCACAAGCGCCGAGATCCAGCGTACTATACACTGGAGTGCATTATCGCTGTGCGTAGAACAAATACGAAACGGGAACAACGGCAGGGTAATGTGAAAGCGGCTCAAACGATACCCGTGAATGCAGCGGCGCAGCTTGCCTGCGTCGATCTCTCCCTCCACAGGACCGCTATCCGCCCGCGCGCTCTGGGATTGCGCCTGCTTCTGGGTCTGCTCTGTCTCTGTGCTTTTGGGTTGAGCGCTTGCGGACAAAACGCCAGTTCGACTCCGTTCCAGGCGACCCAGCCGCAAGGGCAAACTTCGGGCCTGACCTACGTGGCACTTGGCGCTTCGGATACCTTTGGCACTGGCACCAACGATCCCTATACTCAGAACTGGCCAAGCGATATGGCAAATATGCTGAAGCAAAACGTTCACCTGATCAATCTCGGCATCCCTGGTATCACGCTGCATGATGCCCTGACCAGCGAATTGCCTATCGCGCTCGATGCTCACCCTGCCCTGGTGACGGTCTGGCTGGCGGTCAATGATCTGGCAACCAATGTGCCGGTGAGCAAATACGAACACGATCTCAATACACTGCTCAGTCGCCTGCAAGCGGCAGCGCCGCGCGCGCGCATCGCGGTAGGCAATGTGCCTGACCTGACCAGCGTGCCCTTTTTCTATAGCGATGATCCGGTTACACTGCACGCGCAGATTGCAGCGTATAACGTGGCCATCGCCAGCGTGGTTACAAACCACCACGCCATCCTGGTCGATCTCTCCGGGCAAGGCTACGATCTGCAAGCTCACCCGGAATACATCAGCAATGATGGTTTGCATCCCAGCGCTATCGGCTACACAAAACTGGCAATGCTGTTTTACGACGCCTTGCGCAAAGCCTAGAGCACGGTTCAGAAATCTTGACCTGTCTGCTACAATGAGAGCGATGCTGGACGATCTGGGCCGCGCGGGCTTTTTTCTCCCTTCTCGTAAGCGATTATCCGTTGAGGATACTGCAATAGATTCGGGGCAACTATATGACAGATTTCTTCGGCATCCCAATCGATACTCTCACCAGAGTCTTGCTGATCATCACGGTGGTGATCCTGGCCAGCGTACTGATCCTGGCTCTGAGCAATCTGATCTTCTTTAAGATCGGCGCGCGCAATCTACCCAGGCGCCGCACTCAGATGCTGTTGATTGTCTTTGCCCTGATGCTCTCGACGACGCTGCTGACCAGTGTGCTGGCCACCGGCAATGTGATTACCGCGACTGTTCAGACGGTGGCGGTCTCAAATCTGGGCAATATCGATGAAACAGTGGAAGGCGGGCACGGCGATATTGGCCGCTTTGACGATTGGATTTATTATTATCTTCACAGGCACACTCGCAATAATCCCGATA
>Ga0134128_10009644_pt1 | contig 11583 bp, 13 predicted proteins | sample KB31754_FD_96462 | JGI IMG/M metagenome (GOLD analysis project Ga0134128, IMG submission 96462) | Terrestrial soil microbial communities with excess Nitrogen fertilizer from Kellogg Biological Station, Michigan, USA - KB3-175-4 | ecosystem: Environmental > Terrestrial > Soil > Unclassified ...
AGAGCCACGCCAAGAAGGTGCTCTCGGTTGCCGTCCACAATCACTACAAACGCATCAACTCCTCCGGCAAAAACGGCGACGTCGAACTCGCCAAGTCCAACATCATGCTGATCGGCCCCACCGGCTGCGGCAAGACCTTGCTGGCGCAGACCCTGGCGCGCATCCTGGACGTGCCCTTCACCATGGCCGACGCCACCACGCTCACCGAAGCGGGCTATGTCGGCGAGGATGTGGAGAACATCATCCTCAAGCTGCTGCAGGCGGCCGACTATAATGTCGAACGGGCCCAGCGCGGCATCGTCTATATCGACGAAGTCGACAAGATCTCGCGCAAATCCGACAATCCTTCCATCACCCGCGACGTGTCGGGCGAAGGTGTGCAGCAGGCGCTGCTCAAGATTATGGAAGGCACCGTTGCCTCGGTGCCGCCGCAAGGCGGCCGCAAACATCCGCAGCAGGAATTCCTGCAGGTGGATACCACCAATATCCTCTTCATCTGCGGCGGCGCTTTTGCCGGCCTGGACAAGATCATTTCGGCGCGCACCTCGGGCACCTCGATGGGCTTCGGCGCCAATGTGAAAGGGCCGGACGAACGCGGTACGGGCGAGATCCTGCGCGAGATTGAGCCGGAAGATCTGCTCAAATTCGGCCTGATCCCGGAATTCATCGGCCGCTTGCCGGTGCTCGCCACCCTGGGCGATCTGTCGGAACCGGCGCTGATCGAGATTCTGACCCGGCCGAAAAACGCGCTCGCCAAGCAATATATGCGCATGTTCGAGATGGAAGGCGTCAAGCTGCGCTTCCAGGAAGAGGCGCTGCATTCGATTTCGCGCAGGGCGATACAGCGTAAGACCGGCGCCCGCGGCTTGCGCTCGATCCTGGAAGGTATTCTGCTCGAGACCATGTTCGAGCTTCCCACCCTCAACGGGGTGCAGGAGGTGGTGATCACCGCCGATGTGGTCGATGGCAAGGCGCGCCCCCTGTACACATATTCGGACAAGGGCCAGGCGCGCGAGCAGACAGCGTCCTGATCGCGCGAGCTGACAGCCCCGAATCGCTGGGCCTCCTGCTCGTCGCAGGGAACTTGCGTCCCCCTAAGTCCGCCTTGAAACTGTATCGCAAGCAGACCACTTTAGAGTGTCGGGAGCCGGCCCCGAGGGGAGTTGGGCGGCTCTTTCATGCGGTCCGCGCCAGGTTGTTCGGGCGGACCTTTAAGCCGGCGGGCTGGCCGGCAGGAGCAAAGTAAGATGGCGGACGACGCCGCAAAGAAGATCGACGACAAGATTTCCGGCGACACGAACATGGCGCCGGTTCTCCCCCTGCGCGACATCGTGGTTTTTCCCCATATGATCGTGCCGCTCTTCGTGGGCCGCGAGAAATCGGTGCGCGCGCTTGAAGAGGTGATGAATGACGAAAAGCAAATCCTGCTTCTGACCCAGAAGGTGGCGGCCGAAGACGATCCCACGCCCGACGGGCTGCACAATATCGGAACGCTCGCCACGGTGTTGCAGCTTCTGAAGCTGCCCGACCAGACCGTCCGCGTGCTGGTGGAAGGAAAGGGACGCGCCCGCGTCACCGGCTTCACCGGCCGCACCGACTTCTTCCAGGCCACAATCGAGAAGATCGCGGAAGACAGTCCGCCGGCGCGCGAAAGCGAAGCCTTGCTGCGCACGGTCAAGACCAATTTCGAGCAGTACATCAAGCTCAACAAGAAGATCCCGTCCGAGACTTTGGCGGCGGTTGCCGCTATCGACGACCCGGCGCGGCTGGCCGACTCCGTCGCGGCGCATCTGTCGGTGAAGATCTCCGATCGCCAGGCCCTCTTGGAGACCCTCTCGACCACCGAGCGGCTAGAGAAGGTCCTCTCCCTAATCGAGGCTGAGATCGGCGTGCTGCAGGTCGAGCGCAAAATCCGCAGCCGCGTCAAGCGCCAGATGGAGAAGACCCAGCGCGAATATTATCTCAATGAGCAGTTGAAGGCGATCCAGAAAGAACTCGGCGAAGGCGAAGAAGGCCGCGACGAGATGAACGAGCTGGAAGACCGTATCCGCAAGACCAAGCTCAGCAAGGAAGCGCGCGAAAAGGCGATGGCGGAAGTGAAGAAGCTCCGCTCCATGTCGCCCATGAGCGCGGAAGCCACGGTCGTGCGCAACTATCTCGACTGGCTGCTGTCACTGCCCTGGGGCAAGAAGTCCAAAGTAAAGCGCGACATCGCCGCTGCCGAGGCGGTGCTGGATGCCGATCACTATGGCCTGGAGAAGGTCAAGGAGCGCATCCTGGAATATCTCGCGGTGCAGAGCCGCGTGGGCAAGATCAAGGGTCCGATCCTGTGCCTGGTGGGACCGCCGGGCGTGGGCAAGACTTCGCTGGGCAAATCCATCGCCAAGGCGACGGGCCGCGAATTCGTGCGCATGTCGCTGGGCGGCATGCGGGACGAGGCCGAAATCCGCGGTCACCGCCGCACTTATATCGGCTCGATGCCCGGCAAGATCATCCAGTCGATGAAGAAGGCCAAGACCGCCAATCCCCTGTTCCTGCTCGATGAGATCGACAAGCTGGGCGCGGATTATCGCGGCGATCCGTCTTCGGCTTTGCTGGAGGTTCTCGATCCGGAGCAGAATTCCACCTTCAATGACCATTATCTGGAGGTCGATTTCGACCTGTCGGACGTGATGTTCGTCACCACGGCCAACTCTCTGCGCATGCCGCAGCCTTTGATGGATCGCATGGAGATCATCCGCATCCCCGGCTACACCGAGGATGAGAAAGTCGAGATCGCCAAGCGTCATCTGATCCCCAAGGAGATGGAGGCGCATGGCCTGAAGGACGATGAGTGGAAGATCACGGATGCGGGTCTGCGCGACCTGATCCGCTATCACAGCCGCGAGGCGGGGGTGCGCAATCTCGAGCGCGAGATCGCTAACCTGTCGCGCAAGGCAGTGAAGGAGATCATGTCGTCCAAGGCCAAGTCGGTCGAGGTGACGCCGGAGAATCTGGAGAGCTATGCCGGCGTGCGCAAATATCGCTATGGCGAGGTGGAAGGCGAGGATCAGGTCGGTGTCGTCACCGGTCTGGCCTGGACGGAAGTGGGCGGCGAGACGCTGACCATCGAGGCGGTGATGCTGCCGGGCAAGGGCCGCTTCCAGGCCACCGGCAAGCTGGGCGAGGTGATGAAGGAATCCATCGACGCGGCGCGGTCCTATGTCCGCTCCAAGGCGACGACCTTCGGCATCAAGCCGCCGACCTTCGATAAGGTGGATATCCATGTCCATGTGCCTGAAGGCGCCACGCCCAAGGACGGTCCGTCCGCGGGTCTGGCGATGGCCACGTCCATCGTCTCGGTGCTGACCGGCATTCCCATCCGCCGCGACGTGGCGATGACGGGCGAAGTCACCTTGCGTGGCCGCGCGCTTCCCATCGGCGGGCTGAAGGAAAAGCTGCTGGCCGCTCTTCGTGCGGGGATCACCACCGTGATCATCCCCAAGGAGAACGAAAAGGACCTGGCCGAAGTGCCCGACAATGTGAAGACGGGCCTCAAGATCGTGCCGGTCGCGACCATGGGCGAGGTTCTGAAGACCGCCCTGGTGCGCGAGCCGGAAGCCATCGACTGGAGCGAGCCTGAGGCGCCGGTTGTGCCACGAGTGGCTTTGGACGAGGGCGATCCTGACCCGCTCATCACCCACTAACCTTTGACAGTTAAGGGCCCGGAGGGAACTCCGGGCCCTTAATTCTTGGCGGAATTGGGGCAAAAACCCCCGGATTCCGCGACTTTTCGCCTTGGCAAGGCCAAGGGACCGCCCCTAGAGTCCGGGCTACGGCACGAATCGCGCGAAAAGGAGCAACTCGTGAACAAGAACGATCTCATCCAGAAGCTGGCCGATCACACGGGCCTGCCGAAGAATGACGCCGCCAAGGCGGTGGATGGCGTGTTCGATCTGATCGCGGCCTCGCTCAAAGAGGGTGAAGAGGTCCGGCTTACCGGTTTCGGCGTGTTCGTTGTGGCGACGCGGGCGGGCGGCAAGGGCCGCAATCCCCAGACCGGCGAAGAGATCACGATCAAGCCGTCACGCCAGCCGCGCTTCCGCGCCGGCAAGCAGCTCAAAGATTCCCTTAATTGATTTCCAGAGCATTTTCGGAAGCGAAAATGCTCTGGATTTTTCTCTGTCACGGTTCCAGACGGAGTTGCCTAGCGCCAGCATGGCGGCAACCGCTGCACGCTTTTCCTGGAACCGCTTTAGCGGCCCCGCCAGGGAGCCAGCACAGTATGCATGGGCGTGGCGGTCGCGGATACGCGCCGGCTCGTCACATAGCTGCGTCTGCGCAGATGACGCAGGCCCGCCTGGACGGAAGATTTCGACAGACCGGTTTCCGTGGCAAGGGTGGAGAGGCTTGCCTGCACGCCGCGTCCGGGACCGCCCGCCATGTGCCAAAGCTTTAGATAGATGAGAAAGGCAGACGGCGCGCGGTCATGTCCGATGAGATCGGGCAGCAGCGTCTCGACAAGATAGTCGTCCAACGGCGCTTTGCGAACCATTGCTATAGTAAGCGCTGGGATGCTTGTTCGCGCAAGCCCGGCTTTGCACTCTGGCTTGGCACAAGGAGGGCCGCATGATCACCCATCTGAAATTCATGAGCATTCCAGTGGCCGACCAGGACCGGGCGTTGAAATTCTATACCGAGAAGCTGGGCTTCAAGGTGGCGACGGACCAGGAGATGGGCCCGGGCCGCCGCTGGATCGAACTGCGGCTGGGCAAGGCGGACACCCGGCTGGTGCTGTTCACCATGGATGGCGAGGAAGGCCGGGTGGGCACGCGCATGAATTGCTCGCTGGCCTGCGACGATGTCGAAGCGACTTTCCGGCAATATTCCGAGCGGGGCGTGGAATTCGTCTCGCCGCCCGCCAAGCAGCCATGGGGTACGTTCGCGATCATGAAAGACAGCGAAGGCAACCAGTTTGTGTTGAGTTCACAATAAAGCCGATATCGTATTTGGCCTGTGCGAACGGTATGCTATGAGCCCGGGACCGGGCGGTTAGCTCAGCTGGTAGAGCATATCGTTTACACCGATAGGGTCGGCGGTTCGATCCCGTCACCGCCCACCATTATTTCGATGGATCCGCCCGCATGCGCGGAGGTGGAGAGTAGAAACCAAGCTTTAACAAACGCCGGTTCGTCTTGGCCCCAGCAGTTCAGGCGATTTGGTCATCGCCCTCAATCCCCCGCGCGGCGAAGCCGCTGGCGGGGGAAGATGTCTGCTAGCGGGCCTGCCCGCGTGGCAGACAGATGGGGGCAAAAAGTTTATTCCGCGACCATGTCTCCCGAGCCGCCGAATTCGGCGGGGAAGTCCTTGAGTTTGGGCAGGCCATCCTTCATGCGCAGAACCGTCTCGCTGTAATTGACATGAACGCCGGGCGCGAAAGCCAGGCTTGGAATGGTCGCCGCGAAGACATCCACCATTTTCAGGGGTGGGTGGTTGGCCATCAGATGACCGCCGCATTTGGCGCAATATTTGCGCTCGCTCATCGGTGTTTTGGCGTAGGTCGCGACGTGCTCCGCGCCCTTGGTGACTTTCACGGCTTCGGGCTTCCAGAGACTGAAAGCGTTGACTGGCCCGCCCGACCAGGAGCGGCAAGAACGGCAATGGCAATAGCCCATCGCTTCCGGATTGCCACTGACTTCGATCTCAACAGCGCCGCAAAAACATGCTCCAGTATGTGCCATCTTGTTTTTCTCCCTTGTTCTTTTTGGCAGCGCGGATCGTTCGCCCGCGCCTTTGGACGAACGAGGCTTTAGCATACTCACGCGATGCTGGCGCTATGGCGTGGCGGAAATATACGCCATACGTGAGGCGCGCATTGCTGACGCGGCGGCACCGGCTTCAGTAGCCGTTGTCCGGGCTGTGGGAATTGTAGCCGTGCCAGGGATCCAGCCGGTCGCGCTCGCTTTGGGCACGGCCATAGGCTTGAAGGGGTGGGCCAAGCGGGGGGCGATTTTCGCCGTAAACAGCGGGCGGCGGTGGCATCGGCCGGGGCCCTGCGGCGGGATGCGGCGGCGCGCCATAATAATAGCGACCGAAGTCGCGATACCAGGCGGCATACCGGTTCAACCAGTCGCGATATTGGCAGGCTTCGTCGCATCCCGGCGCGGCCGGCGGCGCGGGATAGACCGGACCGCTTTCGGGGCGAACCTCGCGGCGTTCTTGAAAATCCCGCCGCGCCTCGCGCGAGATTTGCGCGGTGTCATGATTGCCGCGCGGCGCCTGCGCGAAGGCGCGGGGATGGCGCTTGAGGCGATGCGCCAGGCTGCGTGTCGGTGTGGTGGATGGTTTCGCTTTGGCCGCAATTTTTGGACGGGCCGGCGCCGGCTTGGCGGCCGTTGCCGTTTCAACAGGGGTAGGTCTTGCCTTGGGCTTTGGGACACCTAGTCCATGCCGCGCGGAACTCTTCGCCGGCATCGGCTTTTGCGCCGCCGCTGAGGCGGACTTGTCCACCGCATGGGGTTCCTGCAGCGGGGTCGGCGCGCGGCTCGCAATCATTGCGGGATCAGCCGTCTCATCGGATGCCGCCCGCGCGGTCATGGCCGCCATCGAGGCCAGGAACAGGCCGGCTGCCAATGAGGTCAATCTTGCCACGCGCTCGTCTCGCCGAAAGGCTGCGGCCCAAAGCCGCCAATCGATCCTGTGCTCTAATCCCGTGTGAGGGAACAGGGCAGTGTTTGTTATCGGCTTGGTAAATACTGGCGTGGCCGCGCGCGGGTCAGATTCGGCGCAGATCGTCCCGGTTCGCCAGCGCCACGACATCTTCATGACCGAGCTTCATGCGGCCGCCAAATTCCTTGGCGAGCTTGATGTAGGCGGAATTCTGATCGATCTCCGGAAGGCGTTGCCATTTGCGGATGCATTGCGCCAGGCTGCCGGCGCAAAAGACACGGCCCGGCGCGCGCAACGAGGCTTCCGCATACCAGGGTATGTCATCCATCTCGTTTCGCCCCCCAACGACAACTTGACGCCTTTAGTTTAAGCACATTTCCTAGGTTTAAGGGTGCGACAAATCGGTAACGGTTATGTTGATCTGTTGCCGCTGCCGGCTTGGAGCAAGGAGTTCCCGTTTGCGTATTCCGCGTTTTTCCGCGCTATGCCTTGTAGGAATGCTGGCCGCTTGTGATTCGTCCTCGGGCCCACGCTGGAGCCCCTATGCCACGCCGCCGCCGCGCGATGAAAATTTTCACGGCGGCCCGAATGCGATTCTGCTGAAGTATGACGCCAATCACGACGGCACGCTGACGAAGGAAGAATTGATCGCGGGCTTGCACGCGGAGTTCGACGCGCTCGACACCAAGCATACCAGATGCCTCACATTGGATCAGGTGGACGCCATCAACCAAGCGCGTATCGCTGCCGATCAATCCGCCGCTACGCCGTTGCAGGATTGGAATGGCGACGGCTGCGTCGACTTCCGGGAGTATTCCGCTGCGGCCTTTTCCCTGTTCGATCAGCTCGACCGGAACGGCGACGGAAAAATCACGCCCGAAGAGTTCAATCCGCGCGCCAAGCGACCGGGAACCCAGGCCGCTCCGCCACCGACCGAGAGGCGGGGCCGAAGAGGCGGTGGACCGCCATCGGACAATGGCTCCGCGCCGGAGAGTTCGCCTCCGCCGCCTTAAGAGGATCGCTTGACTTGAGGGCAGGCGCCGCCCTACATCGGCCCCCTTCGCGAGCCCTTGCAGTTCGGGGCGATGCGGGGGCGTAGCTCAGTTGGTTAGAGTGTCGGCCTGTCACGCCGAAGGTCGCGGGTTCGAGCCCCGTCGCTCCCGCCATTTCTTATTGGAAATGGCTCTGTTTGCTTCCCGTGCCCATCGCGCCCTGACGCTGGCGCTAGGGCGCTCGGCCACCGTCGCGCGGGCATGGCTTTCTAAGAACGGCTCGCAACTAGAGCCGTGTCGCCATCGTCTATTTCGACCGTTCAACAAGCTCAATTGATGGGACATTGCGCGCGTCTTTAGGGCGACGAAATTTCCTGTTCTTTCGCGGCGAATCTTCCGCTAAACCCGCGTTGCGCGGAAGCAGTGCCTGCCTATACTGCGCCCGCGAAATAACAAGGTCCGGCATCTGAATGGCGCGAGCGCGCCAGCCGATCCTGTGCGAAGGCGTTTGGGGACGGCATGGAAAAGCTGCTTCTGGAGTATCTCCCGATCCTGGTGTTTCTGGGGATCGCGATCGTCCTGAGCGCCGCTTTGATCGCGATGCCCCTGGTCATCGCCCCATCCAAGCCCGATCCCGAAAAGCTCTCCGCCTATGAATGCGGCTTTCCCGCTTTCGGCGACGCCCGCATGAAATTCGATGTCCGCTTTTATCTGGTGGCGATCCTGTTCATCATCTTCGATCTGGAAGTGGCGTTCCTGTTCCCTTGGGCCATTACTTTGGGTGCGACCGGCCTTTTCGCCTTTTGGTCCATGATGGTGTTCCTGGGCGTGCTGACGGTCGGCTTTATTTATGAATGGAAGAAGGGGGCGCTCGAATGGGAGTGATTACCCCGTCCAAGACCGTTCCTGCAGGGTTGGCCGGACGCGCCGGTGTCGAGGGCGCGGCGCCCCAGATTTCGGACAATGATCCCTATTTCAAGGCTCTGCAGCAGGAGATGGCCGATAAAGGCTTCCTGGTCACCAGTGCCGAAAGCCTGATCAATTGGGCCCGCACGGGCTCTCTAATGTGGATGACTTTCGGGCTGGCCTGCTGCGCCGTGGAAATGATGCAGGCGTCCATGCCGCGCTATGATTTGGAGCGCTTCGGCTTTGCGCCCCGAGCCTCGCCGCGCCAATCGGACGTGATGATCGTAGCCGGAACCTTGACCAACAAAATGGCGCCGGCGCTGCGCAAGGTCTACGACCAAATGCCGGAGCCGCGTTACGTGATCTCCATGGGCTCCTGCGCCAATGGCGGCGGCTATTATCATTATTCCTATGCCGTGGTTCGCGGCTGCGATCGTATCGTGCCGGTCGACATCTATGTCCCGGGCTGTCCGCCCACCGCAGAAGCCCTGGTCTATGGCGTGCTGCTCTTGCAGCGGAAGATCCGCCGCACCGGCACGATCGAGCGATGAATGTCTGATCTTGGCCAATTCGCGGAGAGGCTGGCGGGCGCACTCGGGCCTGCGCTGATAGAGCACAAGCTCACGGTGGGCGAACTCACCGTCACGGTCGCGCCGGATCGCATCCTGGATGTGCTCAAACATTTGCGCGACGATCCGGATTGCGAGTTCAAGATCCTGGTCGATATCTGCGGCAATGACTGGCCGAACCGCCAGAAGCGTTTCGACGTGGTCTATCATTTCCTGTCGCTTAGCCGGAACCAGCGCATTCGCGTCAAGGCGATGTTGGGTGAGGGACAGGCGATCCCGTCCTGCGTCGCCCTCTATCCGGCGGCCGGCTGGTTCGAGCGGGAAGCCTTCGACATGTATGGCATCGCGTTCGAGGGCAACCCGGATCTGCGCCGCATTCTTACCGATTATGGGTTTTCGGGTTATCCGCTGCGCAAGGATTTTCCGCTCACCGGCTTTGTCGAGCTTCGCTATGACGAAGAATTGAAGCGGGTGGTCTATCAGCCCGTGCAGCTGGTGCAGGAATTCCGCGATTTCGACTTCATGTCGCCTTGGGAAGGTGCGCCGCACATCCTGCCTGGCGACGAGAAGGCTGCGATGGCGCCGAACGCCACCTCCGGCGACACGGGGAAAAAGCCGTGACCCCCATTTCAACAATGAATCAAGTAACACTCGAAAATATTCCTTCCGAAGCCACCCCGACCGAAAACGCCAAGCTCACCTTGAATTTCGGGCCGCAGCATCCCGCCGCCCATGGCGTGTTGCGCCTGGTGCTGGATCTGGACGGCGAGATCGTCACACGCGTCGATCCCCATATCGGCCTGCTTCACCGTGGCACCGAGAAGCTGATCGAGCACAAGACCTATCTGCAGGCGATCCCGTATTTCGACCGGCTCGATTATGTCGCGCCCATGAACCAGGAACATGCCTTCTGCCTGGCGATCGAAAAGCTTTTGGGCCTGGACGTGCCCAAGCGCGGCCAGTTCATCCGCGTGCTTTATTCCGAGATTGGCCGCCTCCTGAACCACCTTCTTAACGTCACCACCCAGGCGATGGATGTGGGCGCGTTGACACCGCCGCTGTGGGGCTTCGAGGAGCGCGAGAAGCTCATGGTGTTCTATGAGCGCATCTCCGGCTCGCGCATGCATGCGGCCTTCTTCCGCGCCGGCGGGGTGCACCAGGACATGCCGCCGGGACTGGCGTCCGATATCTACAAATTCTGCGAACATTTCCCCAAAGTGCTCGACGATATCGAAAATCTTCTGACCGAAAACCGCATTTTCAAGCAGCGCAACGTCGATATCGGCGTGGTCAACCGCGCCGAAGCGGAAATGTGGGGCATGTCGGGTGTGATGCTGCGTTCGACCGGCGTGCGCTGGGACCTGCGCCGCAACCAGCCTTACGAGTGCTACAACGAACTCGATTTCAAGATTCCGATCGGCAAGAACGGCGACAATTACGACCGCTACATCATGCGCATGGAAGAGATGCGCGAAGCCACCAAGATCATGAAGCAATGTCTCGACAAGATGGCGCCAGGGCCGGTGGTGACGCAGGATCATAAAATCACCCCGCCGCGCCGCGCCGAGATGAAGACCTCGATGGAAGCCTTGATCCATCATTTCAAGCTCTACACCGAAGGTTTTCATGTTCCGGCAGGCGAGTCTTACGCCGCGGTGGAAGCACCAAAGGGCGAGTTCGGCGTCTATCTGGTGGCCGACGGCTCCAACAAGCCGTACCGTTGCAAGATCCGCGCGCCCAGCTTCGTGCATCTGCAGATGATGGATTATATGTGCAGGGGGCATATGCTGGCGGACGTCTCCGCCATTCTGGGTTCGCTCGATATCGTGTTCGGAGAGGTGGACCGGTGACGGCGCTCTCCAACCCCAATATCGACATCGCCCAGAAGCAGCTCGACGCCTATAACGCGCAGGACCTCGACACTTATATGTCTTTCTTCGCGGAGGACTGCGTCGTGTCGGGTCTGAACGGTCAGCCAACCGAAACCAGCCGCGACGCCATTCGCGCCCGCTATGCCAAAGCCTTCGCGCAATTTCCTGAGAACAAGGCGTATTTGAAAAGCCGTATCGCCGTGGGCAGCACAGTGGTGGACCATGAGAAAGTGGTGCGCGCGCCTGGCGGTGAGGAATTCGAGATCATCGCCATCTATTCCTTCCGCGACGGGCTGATCGCCCGCGTCGATTTCGCGAAATAGGCCGCCCATGCTTCGCCGTCTCGCTCCGCCCGAAATGCAGCCCGCCAACTTCGCCTTCAATCCGGAGAATGGGGAATGGGCGAAAAAGGAAATCGCCAAATATCCGCCCGGCCGCCAAGCCTCAGCCGTGATCTCACTGTTGTGGCGCGGTCAGGAGCAGGAAGGCTGGGTGACGCATCCCATGATCGAAAGCGTCGCCAAGATGCTGTCGATGCCCTTCATCCGGGTGCTGGAAGTGGCGACCTTCTACACCATGTTCAATCTGGAGCCGGTG
>Ga0134128_10009645_pt1 | contig 11582 bp, 7 predicted proteins | sample KB31754_FD_96462 | JGI IMG/M metagenome (GOLD analysis project Ga0134128, IMG submission 96462) | Terrestrial soil microbial communities with excess Nitrogen fertilizer from Kellogg Biological Station, Michigan, USA - KB3-175-4 | ecosystem: Environmental > Terrestrial > Soil > Unclassified ...
GAATGTTTCGAAATCCGGAATTGCCGCCGCATTGGTGCGCACGCTGGTCCGCCATGAATCGTACAGATGCCGCAACCAGGCGCCCTCGTCGCGGCCTTGGGTGAATTGGGCCTCAAAGCCGAGCCGTTGCGCCAGCGCGGCGAAGATATCGTAGTCGTTCTTCGCCTCGCCGACCGGTTCGATACCCTTTTGCATCGCGATGACGAAGCGGTCGCGCTGTGCACAGCCGATGTCGTTGCGCTCAAGCGTGGTCGTCGCCGGCAGCACGATGTCGGCGTGGCGCGCGGTCGCCGTCCACCACGGCTCATGCACCACAACGGTCTGCGGCCGGCGGAAAGCCGAACGCAGCTGATTGGTGTCCTGATGATGGTGGAACGGATTGCCGCCCGCCCAGTACACCAGCTTGATGTCCGGATAAGCGCTGCGGCGGCCGTTGAAATCGTAGGCCTCACCCGGGTGCAGCAAACACTGCGCGATCCGCGCCGCCGGGATCGCGCGGTTAAGCGGATTGCTGGCGGCCTCCATCCCAGGAGTGCGGAACACGGCCGGCGGCTCGGCGATGCCGACTGCGGAACCGTAGCCGAAGCCGAAGCCGCCACCGGGAAGCCCTATCTGGCCGAGGCACGCCGCCAGCAGGATCACCGCCCAATACGGCTGCTCGCCATGATCGGCGCGCTGCAATGACCACGAGGCGCCGACCATGGTGCGCGTCGCCGCCATGTCGTGCGCCAGCGCGCGAATCGTATCGGCATCGACCCCGGTGATCGACGCGGCCCAGTCGGCATCCTTAGCCAGCCCGTCGCTCTCGCCCATGATGTAGGCGCGCACCCGATCGAAGCCGTTGCAATAGCGGCCAAGGAATTCGCGATCGTGCAGGCCGTTCACGATCAACGTATGACTCAGCGCCAGCAGCATCGCCGTGTCGGTGCCGGGCCGGATCGGGAGCCATTCCGGCGCGACGCTCGCCGGTCCATCCTCACGGATCGGGCTGATGTTGACGACGCGAACTCCGGCGCGAGCCAAGTCAGCGAGATATGATGATGTCGCGTGCGCGCCGCAGCCGCCCTTCGCCACCTGCATGTTCTTGGTATTGGCGCCGCCGAACAGCACCATCAGTTTGCTGTGGCGCGCAACCGACGACCATGAGGTGAGCGGGCCGGTCACCGCCTGGGCGCTGCCGAGCACATGGGGCAGAAACACCAGCGCGGTGCCGAAACTGTAATTCGATGTCTGGTCGACGAAGCCGCCGAACAGCGCCATGAAGCGGCGCAGTTGGCCGCGCGCTTCATGAAAGATACCGGCCGAGCCCCAGCCTTGCGAGCCGGCCATGATGGCGGCATGGCCGTAATCCCGTTTGACGCGTGACAGTTCGCCGGCCACCAGATCGAGCGCGCGCTCCCACGACACCGGCACAAACGGTTCCCGGCCGCGGCCCCGCCCGGAATCCGGGCCATCTTTGAGCCAGCCCTCGCGCACGAACGGCTGCGCGATCCGTGTCTTGGAATGAACCCCATCCGGCAAAGCCTCGATGATCGGTGACGGATCGGGATCGCGTTCGAACGGCCGCACGCCGACCACGCGGCCGTCCTCGACTTCGGCCAGAAAGGCGCCCCAATGGGAATGGTTGCGGACGAGTTTCTTGGTCATGGCGGCGGCTCTCCGGAAAACAGTTCCAGGATAGCACATGATGAGCATTGCGGCTTCCCGATTGCCGCAATGCCGCCACGCAAATTGACAGATTCGCCAGGAAGGACAATTTTAGCCGCAACCCTGGGAATGAGGCCTATGACCACACCCGAACAGAACAATTTCCTCACCCTGACCGGTCCCGGCACGCCGATGGGCGCGCTGATGCGGCGTTATTGGATTCCGGCGCTGTTGTCGTCCGAAATCCCCGAGCCGGATTGCCCGCCGGTGCGGCTGAAGCTCCTTGGCGAGCGGCTGATCGCGTTCCGCGACACGGCCGGACGCGTCGGCGTGACAGATGAGTTCTGCGCCCATCGCGGCGTGTCGCTCTGGTTCGGCCGCAACGAGGACCATGGGCTTCGCTGCCCGTATCACGGCTGGAAATACGACGTCACCGGCCAGTGCATCGAGGTGCCTTCGGAGCCGGCCGAGAGCGGCTTCTGCAAGAAGATCAAGCTCGCGTCTTATCCGTGCCTCGAGATGGGCGATGTGATCTGGGTCTATATGGGTCCCGCCGAGAAGAAACCGCCCAAGCCGAATTTCGAATGGGCGACGGTTCCCAGCACGCACCGCTTCGTCAGCAAGCGGACGCAGGAATGCAATTGGCTGCAGGCACTCGAAGGCGGCATCGACTCGGTGCATGTCTCATTCCTGCACCGGCACGATCTGCGCAGCGATCCGCTGCATGTCGGCCAGGGCGCGGAATTCACCCGCGAGACCGATGCGCGCTTCGAAGTCATCGAAAACGACGGCGGCATGGTGATCGGCGTGCGCCGTCCAGCGACGCCGGGCAGTCTTTACTGGCGCATCACCCAGTGGGTGATGCCGTTCCACACCATGATCCCGCCCTATGGCGACAACGCGCTCAACGGTCATGCCTTCGTGCCGATCGATGACGAGAATTGCATGTCGTGGTGCTTCACCTACCATCCGTCGCGGCCGCTGTCGGCGCACGAGCTTGAAGTGATGGGCAGCGGCGGCGGCATCCACGTCAATCTCATTCCGGGCTCGTTCCGCCCGGTGGTCAACAAAGACAACGACTACATGATCGACCGCATGGCGCAGAAGCACCACAAGTCGTACAGCGGCGTCAAAGGCATCGCCATGCAGGACGCGGCGATTCAGGAGAGCTGCGGCCCGATCCAGGATCGCAGCAAGGAAAATCTGGTCTCGACCGACAACGGCGTGATCATGGCGCGGGTGCGGCTGCGCAAGGCCGCGCTCGCGGTCGCGCAAGGCAAGGAGCCGGACGGTCTCGATCCGGCAACGCACGCGGTGCGCTCGGCTTCCATCGTGCTGCCCGAAGGCGCGAGTTTTTACGAAGCCGCAGGCGACGCCCTGAAAGCGACGGCCGGAATCGCGCACGCCTCGGTGTGAACGCCGGGCGTGTACTGAAAGTCGCCAAGTCCGTTTTACAGCCGAACGCCGACATCGGATCAGACACGGTTTATGTCTGCCATTAGCTGCCGTCGCCGAAATCTTAGACCGCTCGGACGAGGTCGACTCGAACGGACATCGCAAAACGCGCCAATCGCGGCCCTTAGCGCCTCGACGCAGCTATGGGCGAACACGGCCTAGGCGGTTGCCGCCAAGGTCGAGCGGCTGTCAAAATCCGCAGGCGTTAGACAGCGCAATCTGAGACGTTGCGTTCCCGCCATGCCCCAAAGCAGTGTTGGTTTCGACCTCACACCGCACGACGGCGTTCAATCCATACGTGGCGGCGATGTAGGCCATGACCGCGAACAATATCGCGCAGACACAGAAGACAAGTGTGCGCTGGACTTTTATTCGATGAGCGGAGGCCACGACCGGCCGAAAATCGTCAATGCGCTGGGACGGCGGATCGACTGCTATGACCTTTTCCGCCTGTAGACTCACACTGTCCTCGATCAGCATGAATTTATTCCTCGACCTGCGGCCTTGAATCGGCCTGCGATCCATCGGAGCAGACGGCTCAGGTCAGCGGGAGCAGCAGTATTGCGAAGGCCAAATTCAAAAGCGCATAACTGTGAGCATGTTCGATTGGAACGACCTGAAATACTTCCTGGCCGTCGCTCAGCACGGCAGCACGCTGTCCGCCGCCAAGTCACTGCGTGTCAATCAATCCACCGTCCACCGTCGGATTCAGGAGCTTGAAAGACAGCTTGGTTGTGCGCTCGTCAGTCGCCATCCTACAGGATATCGGCTTACCGAGATGGGCGAGCACATTCGCGCGCGTGCATCGCGGGTAGAGGCCGCTGCCGCGGATTTCGAGCGTGCCGTTTCTGCCAAATCGAGTGAGCTAAAAGGAACAGTCAAGATCACCTGCCCGGAGGCGCTCGGGCCGCGTCTGATCGCCTCTCGCCTGATCGAAAAATTCAATGCGCGCTATCCCGATGTACGAGTCGAATTTGTCATGAGCGACAAAATTCTCGCGCTTGGCTCTGGTGATGCCGACATTGCGATTCGTGGAAAGCGGCCGGTCGAAAGTGGGCTGGTCGGACGAAAGATCGCGGATACGCCCTGGGCGGTTTTTGCCAGCCGGTCTTACGTCAAGCGGCATGGCAAGATCGAAAGCGCCGCGCAGATTGACCACCACTCCGTCGTCGTCTTTGCCGGCCCGCTGAGCGATCACCCTGCAGCGCGCATGCTCAAAACTATCGCCCCGAATGCGCAAGTCGCCGCCCGCGCGGATAGCATTGCAGCTCTCCTCCCTTCGGTGAAGTCGGGAGCGGGCATCGCGTTAATGCCAGTCGTCGTCGGCAAGAATGAAAAGGACTTGGTCCAAATACTTGATCTCGGGTCCGGCATGGCGACGCCGGTTTATCTGCTGACGCACCGCGACTTGCGGCGAACGCCGCGCGTTCGCGCATTCTTCGACTTTATCATCGAGCACCTTAAGGACGTGCGCCCGCTTCTTTCGCCGGGGCGGAGCGAACGCCGCTGAGGCGCGGCAGCGGCGCTGGATTAGGTCTGAACCCCAGACCTGCACACCGGATCGATTTGTGCGAGCGGGTCCCGGGACCGACCAATTCAGCTTCATGGGCCCACGTCCGATGTAACTTCAATACCGTCGATTGCGAGGTTCGACCGTTTGTGTCGCGAGTTGCCCTGATCGCTTATTAGACCGCCTCGTGGAGTATATGGGTCAGCGTGCCTGGGGGGTGGCTCCGGCAGGAGAGGCTCCCTCGAACGCCGTCGCATCGCTTGGAAGATGCACCCACGGCTGAGCCGAGCGGCGCCAAACGTGAAAGTCAACTTCGACGCCTTTCGGATTGTCCAGCGTTCCACCCGTAATAAGCCGAAAGTTCGGACGCTTCTCAAGTGTCAGCATTACAGTGGTCGCGCAGCGGCTACAAAAATGCAGTCTTAAGTAATAATTGCTTTCGTCGGAACGCTGTTCGTATGTAGCCGGCTCATTGCCCAAGAGCGTTATGTCTTTCTCGTCGAACCATACATGAATACTCAACGCACCTCCGGTGCGGCGCTGGCAAAATGTGCAGTGGCACGCTGTTACTCTTTGCGGCTTACCACGCACGCGGTATCTAATCGCACCGCATAAACAGCCACCCTCGCGGATTTCAGACATTTTGTCGGTGCTCCCCCTGCGAGCGCGGGTAATAGTGGTCCCGATTTGAGGGCCAGACAACAGCCTAAAACCTGCGTTGTGCGGCACGGCAAATGTGGCCGCGCGACTTCCGCGAGGCTCGATATTGTTGAAAAACGGATTCAACGAGGCCGGGAGGCCGCCTCGTCACGCCGCGAACTTCCGCTCCCCCGCCACCCACGTCTCGCTGACCTTGATGTCGGCGATCGCATCCGAGCTCACCTTGTAGGGATCCATTTCCAGGATCGTGAAATCCGCTTCCTTGCCCTTGTCGAGCGAGCCGAGGCGGTCGCCCTGTCCGATCTGCCGGGCGGCGTCGATCGTCACGGCGCGGATCGCCTCGTCGAGCGACACGGCCTGATCGGGGCCGACCACGGTATTGTCGATTATGCACTTGCGCGTCACCGCCGTGCTGATAAGCGCGAGCGGTCCCGGCGGCGAGCAGGGCCCGTCGGTGTGCAGCGTGAAGGGCAAGCCAGCTTTCACGCAGGCTGCGGCGGGGTCCATGAAGGCCGCACGTTCCGGGCCGAAGATCTGGTCGCGATAGGCAGCGCCGTACAAGCGCACGTGGTTCATCAGGAAGCTCGGTTGCACATTGAGCTTCTTCATGCGCAGAATCTGGTCTGGACGCGCCATCGTCGCGTGCTCGATGCGGTTGATGCCATAGGCGGTCGAGCCCGAATAGGCCGCCTCAATTGCATCCAACGAAATGTCGATCGTGTAATCGCCGTTGCAGTGGATCAGCACCGGCAGACCGAAGGTCTTAATTTCGGCGACCATCTGTTTCATCAGGGCGGCGTCAAAGTTCGATGAACCCTTGGAGGCTGAATTCAGATAAGGCTTGGTCTGCGCGCCGGTCTCTGTCTGGTTGGAGCCGTCGCCGACGATCTTTACGCCATAGAGCGAGAACAGGGAATCGGCGACGGTGGCGCCTTTCGGCCCGAGACCGAGGCTGCGCCATGGCGTCAGGCCCTTCATGTCGTCGAACATCACGCTCGCGCTGGTCCGGCAGGCAAGCGTATTCGAGAGCTTTGCGAATTGCTCGATCCAGTCCGAGCGGATCGTGCCCGGCTCGTGCAGCATCGTGTTGCCGACGGAACCCATATGCGAGGAATAATGGGTGACAGCCTTAGCCGCGACTTCGGGCGTGATTTTGCCGAGGAAGTGGACCGCGAATTTGAGCATCGCGCTTTCCTCGTAAACCAGGCCGTTGAGCTTGCCGTCAGCGCCCCGCCCGAAATGACCGCCGCCCGGCAGACCGCCTACATCCTCGGAGATTCCCGCGATTTGAAGCGCTTCGCTGTTGACGCAGGCGTCGTGCCCATTGGTGTACCAAACGAAAATCGGCTGGTCGGTTGAAATCGCATCCAGCTCCGTCCGCGTGAAATCCCCGCCTTGCAGAAGATTGTCGAAATTGGAGCCAACGACCCATTGCCCTTTTGGCGCGCTCGCTGCAATCTGCTTCAAATGCGCTACGAGTTTCTCGCGGGTCGGATATTTGGCGTAGCCGACGTCGTCGAGCAGTTCGAAGATCAGCGAGGCGAGGAGCGTGTGGCAGTGCGGGTCGATCAGCCCTGGCAGCAGCGTGCGGCCGGCAAGATCGACGACCTTGGTGTTCCCCGTCTTGAGGCCCGACAGCGCGCTCTCGTCGCCAACCGCAAGCACTTTGCTCCCCTTGATCGCGATCGCCGAGGAGACTGCCGCGCCCGGCAGCGGACGGATCGTCCCGCCGCGCAGAATAAGGTCGGCGCCTTCGTCCGCCGCGAAGGCGGGAGCGGCCCCGACGGCTGTCAGCACAGAGGCCGCGCCGACCGAATAGGCCATGAACGCGCGCCGTGTGGGTATACCCACCGCCTTGCCGAGCAGGCCGGCCATTCCGCCGGAATGAAACTCGTCGCGAAGCAGGAGCTGGTTGAAACAGCCTTGGCACATATCGAGGCCTCCCCGAACCGGGCAACGCGCGCTACGACTGCGTTGTGACCGATCTGAAGCGGCAAATCTTTCCGTAAACCTACGTAGTATTTCTAAGCATCGTTTCCTTGGTTAGGAAGCGATAAACAAACATTGTCGTAATCGCGAATTTCGCGAAACTGATTTTAGGGCGATATCTCGTCGGGAGCGAAACGAAGGCGAGATCACTCGCCACCGCCGACGAGGCGATCGAATAAACCTATGGCAGCGCGTCAATCAACGGTGGGAAAGTGACGCCATGGATCATTCACGCCATTTCGAGCGTGCGCCAGCCGCTTCCGCTCTTGATTCAACTTCCGACATTTCGCTGCATCGCGGGGAGTGCCGAAAAGGGCCAACCGACATGGCGCGGCAGCGCCGCAAGCACAGGGATGTGGCAAAACCAGACAGCATCCTGGTGTATTAGTCGGGCAGACCTGCCGCTCTGAGCGCAGAGAGGATCAGTTCCCTGTCGCCGCCAAATTTGAAGGGCAACATCTTGCTCGCGAACTTGATGTCCAGACCCGGGTTGATGGCGCGCATCCGTTCCACGGAACGACGGCCTGCACTGTCCCGCCCGGCGGTCATCTCCGCGGCCGCGCGCAGGAATAGTGAGATCAAATGCCGGGGATTGAGCCGCAGAGCGTCCTCCGTCCACTGAATTGCCTGCTCCGGCCTGCCACCGGTCAAGTGCGCTATGGCGCCACCGGGGAGCCAGAGGAACATGCTGGAATCGCGCGGGCTCAGACGCCGCGCGCGGTCGAGCATGGTGAGCGCACGTTGCGGATTGCGGCACAAGGCATGTCCGAAACCGTTGCAGCCACAGATCCACACCGAGTTTGGATTTTTCTCAAACGCCTCCTCGTGTCGCGCCACGCCACCCTCGAAATCGCGCTCAATCATGAGCTGCCAAGCGCCGCGAATGGTCTGGACCAACGGGTCGGTCGGTTCGAGCTCGACCGCTCTCTGTGCGAGTGTTAGGGCGTTCGTGAGCAAGGGCCGCAGCGATCCACCCTGAATGAGCTGCACGCGAAATAGGTTGGCCCAGCTCGCGTACGCGTAGGCCAGAGCGTAGTCCGGCTCCAGCCGGATCGCCCGTTGCAGAAAGTCCAGCGCCTTGTCGTTGTCCTCAAGCGTGAGGTTGAACAAGTGTTGGTATGCCCGCAGCACACAATCGTAAGCCACGAGACTGTCTGGCCGTTTGCTGCGCGCGCGGCGCATCTCCGCCGAGAGGATTTCGGGCTCGACCGCCCCGACGATGCTCTCCGTGATTTCGTCCTGCAGATCGAAAATATCGCCAATACGACGTTCGAACCTATTGGCCCAGATGTGCGTGCCGGTTTCGGCCACGATCAGCTGGCCGGTAATGCGTACGCGATCCCCGGAATTGCGCACGCTGCCTTGGAGCACATAACGCACGCCGAGCTCACGGGCGATCCGCTCGATATCAGTCGTTTGCCCTCGGTAGGCGAAGCTTGAATTACGTGCGATGACAAAGAGACTCTTGAACCGCGCCAGCGCTGTGATGATCTCTTCGGTCATTCCGTCGGCGAAGTAGTCCTGGGCGGGATCGCCACTGATGTTGACGAACGGCAGCACGGCGATCGACGGCTGATCGGCGAGCGCCAGCGGCGCGACTGCATGCTCGGTCGGAACCGCCGCCGCAGGTACACCCTGCTCCTCGCTCACCACCCCGACGAAGCGAAACCCCTTGGAGCGCAGCGTTTTAATCAGGCGCTGTTCCTCGCCGGTGTCACCCACTGCGGTGCGCGCCGAATTGATGCGGGAAGTCAGGGCCGATTCCGAAACGATGCGACCGTTCCACACTGTGGCTATGAGATCATCCTTGCTGACCACACGGTCGCGATAACGGATGAGGTGGTCGAGGAGATCGAAAACCTGCGGCTCGACCGCGATCAGTTCTGTCCCACGCCGCAGTTCGCGTCGGGTGACATCGAGCGCATAGTCGTCAAACCGGTACTGCAAGGCGCCCCTCTGGTTCCCATTTGCGTCAGGTATACCGTGTCACCCCGGGCGGCAAAACGCAAAATCAAACTGGCCTTGAGCTGAAATCAAGGCAGTCCGGAGGTTTGGGTCGACCCGCGGTGATAGCCTTCCGTATCGCGCTCGATCTTCAGGAGGAAAGCCATGAACGACAGCGTCACCGCCACACGCCAAGGCTCCGCACCAATGCAAGGAGACTTGTGGAGCACGCGTGCCCGCGATTATGCGGAGTTGCAGGAAATACAGTTCCTGCCGCTTTACGAAAGCGTGCTGCAGCGCCCCGAGATCGCCGCCGCGGGCGCGAGCCTCGATGTCGGCTGCGGCCCGGGCCTCGCCGCGCAGGTATTTGCACAAAAGATCACCAACGTCAGCGGCATCGACGCATCGGCCGCCTTCATAGCGATCGCGCGCCAGCGTCTGCCGGGCCGAGACTTTCGCGAGGGCGAGATGGAGGACTTACCTCATGCCGATGCAAGCTTCGACGTAGTGACCGGATTCAACGCCTTTCAGTACGCCTCGTCACCACGGAGCGCCCTAGCCGAAGCGCGCCGAGTGCTGCGGCCAGGTGGTGCCATTGTGATTGCAACCTGGGGGCTGCCGCAGGATTGCGAGGCCGCGGGCCACCTTAAGGCGCTCGGTGGCTTGATGCCGCCGCCGCCCCCGGGCGCCCCTGGCCCGTTCGCGCTCTCGGACGAGGTCAGCCTGAGGGCGCTTGCCAGTGAAGCAGGCTTCACGCCGATCGCCGTGGTGGACGCCGCGTGCCCCTGGACCTATCCGGATCTCGAGACCGCCCTTCGCGGGATGCTATCTGCTGGCCCCGCGGAGCGGGCCATCCGCCACAGCGGCATGGAGTACGCGCGGGACGCCGTCGCAGCATCCATTGCAGCCTATCGGATGCCTTCGGGTGAGTGCCGGCTGAACAACAAATTCCGCTATCTCATTGCGCGCAAGTGAACACCGGCTGCCGCGCGACTATCCGCTAATGCCTGGCCACCAACGAATAGCACGTCATGTCCGGGAAAGACCGTGTTGTGCAACACAGCGATTATTGGCCTGGCGATGTCGCTGATGGGTCCACTAATTTAGTGATGCAGTTTTCTACCTCCAGAGAGGCAAGGTGAAGGTCACCGCCGTTTCGGAGCAAGGGAGGGAAGCAGCCGTCGCAATCTTCGGGAGGGGCGAATTCTTCGGCGAAGGATTTCTTGCCGGGCGGAGGGTGCGCATATCAACGGTCACGACTATGATGGACTCCGTCGTAGCCCGAATAGAAAGAGCGGCTATTATCGCGTGATCCATCAGGAACCAACGTCTGCCGAGTTTTGATCAGCATTTGGTTCCCGTTGCGACTCGACGGTCGTTATCAACGTCGTGTACGGTTCAGGACATAATCCTGGACATCCGCCCCATTATATCGCATAAGCTGTTGTATCCCTTGTGTCGCTATCTCAAGGCGCTCTTTCGCCTCATCGGGGCCCTTTTGAACGCCTCTCTCTAACAACCGCACATTGCCCCGAGAGATCGGAACGATTGAGGTCGAAGATACACCGTATGAAATCAACTTCGATGGGAATTGGTCATGCAAGCGGTTCCAAAGTAGCTTGCTTTGACGTGATGGACTTACTGACCCAACACAACAGGCGATGGCACGTATCCAAATATAAAGAAAATCAAATCGTCTACGCGCAAGGCGACCCGGCGGACTCGGTCTTTTACGTCCATACCGGCCAGGTCAAGGTTACCGTCACTTCCAATCTTGGGAAGGAAGCCATCGTCGCAATCCGGGGACCGGACGAATTCTGCGGCGAAGAAGCAATGAACAGGGCGCCGCTGCGTTTGGCTACAGCCGCCACAATGTCGCCATGCGAGATTATACGACTGGAGACGCAGACCGTCGTTGACCTGCTTCATGAGAACCAGGAATTTGCCGATTATTTTCTCACCCATCTTTTGACGCGAGCAGCCCGCGTCGAAGCGGACTTGGTTGACCAGTTGTTCAATTCCAGTGAAATGCGGCTGGCACGGGCTCTTCTGCTGTTGGCCAATTATGGCAACGACCTTGGTGAGGAACCGCTACCTGTAAAAGTGAACCAGGATACCCTCGCCGCGCTGATTGGAGCGTCGCGGACTCGCGTAAATTTTTTCATGAACAAATTTCGGAGGTTGGGCTTGATCGACTACAACGGTAAGTTGGAAGTTCATAAAGCCCTGCTTAACTTCGTTCTGAATGATCGACCACATATTCAAACCCAGAACGAAAGCGATAGCCACTGAGGTGACCTAGGTAATTTGGGCTCGCCATCCCACAGCCGGCAATGAGCGGCATGGAGCGATCAGCGCGAATATCGCGTCGGCATGA
>Ga0134128_10009647_pt1 | contig 11581 bp, 16 predicted proteins | sample KB31754_FD_96462 | JGI IMG/M metagenome (GOLD analysis project Ga0134128, IMG submission 96462) | Terrestrial soil microbial communities with excess Nitrogen fertilizer from Kellogg Biological Station, Michigan, USA - KB3-175-4 | ecosystem: Environmental > Terrestrial > Soil > Unclassified ...
ATCGGCTTTCTCCCGGACCTGATCTCTCAGGTAGAACGTGCTTCCCTTCGATGACCAGCATTGAACCACGACATAATCCGAATCCCTGCCTGCGCTGAAGCTACAATCAAGCGCAATGATCGTGGCATCCAAATCAGCTTCCCTTGGAAAGCTGTCGGTTGTGTAGGTCTGGAAGTGTTCACGGTTGAAGATGTTCCCGCCTTTGCGTACCGGGTTCTGAAGATACTGACCGGCGTAGTGCGTCAGGCCGTACTTCTTCGCTTCTTTCGTGCGTCTCTCATCGAAGACTTCCGGCCATAGCAGTTCGCCTTCCTGTGTACGGGGATCTTTCCAGCCGAGGGACGTGACCCTTGAGCGCTTCGGGTCGTATTCATTGGGGAGCATCAGATGTTCATAGGTGCCCAGTTGATCGAGTTCCCCAATCAGATCGTTACAGTGAACCCGCTGACCGAGAACAACAATTGAACCGGTCGCCCCGGCACGATTGGAAAGGCCCCGATGAAAGTGTTCGATGAACTGGAGCCGCATATCGTCGGACACATTGACCGGAAGGGGGTCGTCAACAATCAGGACCCCACCAGCTACGCCGAAGCCGGTGGCGCTCTCCATAGCAGTTGCCCGTCGAGAGCCGCCTTCGGTGTTTTCGAGGTATTCTTCCGTTTGCTTTACGAGGGCGAGATTGCGCTTGAGAGCGAAGCTGTTCTGATACCAGTCCGAGTTGAAAAGACGACCGCACTGGAGGGAGAAGTGGGTTGCCAAGCTCATCTTGAACGAACAATTCAGGAATCGACGGTGCGGGTTGTTAATCCAGTCCCAAAGACACCAAGCGATTGATGCGACGTAGGACTTGCCGAACTGTGGCGGGCAAGAGATGAGAAGGCGGGTTATTTGTTTTTGGGAAACGGCTTCTAGGTGCTCACAGATTGCGGAGGATACGATGCTTTCTTTGTACTCAGTGTGTGGTTCGAGGACTTGGTAAACACCTTTCATGAAGTGTCGGAAACTGCGTCGGCTTAGTTCGGCATCTCGGAGGTGGTCTAATGCTGCCCACTGATCGGGTGTGAGGATTTCGTTCATTTACAGCTATTTATGGGTACGGGCAGGATTTTGAAAATCCTATAGCGGCCCGGACACAGGGGTGAGCGACCCATGTTACGAACATTTTCGGGTTCGGGTCCCGGCACGTGGTGGCAGGGTCAGACGTTCGGTCAATGTTCGGTCGGCGCACGTAACCTAAACTAACTTCACATGAACTAAGACATAGCCTACGCTGTAAGTATGCGAGTCAAGCTCAACAAATCGACCAATGACGCAGTAGGCTACGTCCGAACGTCAACGGATATGCAGGAATGCTCCATCCAAGTACAAACGGAGCGAATCAAGGCGTATTGCACCATGCAAGGACTTACACTCGTTGCTATCCTGACGGACGAGAACGTAAGCGGTAAGACGCCTATCGCAGAGCGTCCGCAAGGGTCGAAAATAGCTGGTTTGCTGGCGAATGGAGCGTCACACGTGGTAGCGCTCAAGCTGGATAGGCTCTTCCGCAATGCTGCCGACGCTCTAACGCAATGCGATCAATGGGAACGTGACGGTATAGCCCTGCATTTGGTCGATATGGGTGGTACTGCGGTCAACACGAAGACGGCAATGGGCAAAATGATGCTTACGATGCTTGCCGGTTTCGCTGAATTTGAGCGTGCCACGATTGCAGAGCGTGTTACCGCTGCTATTCGGCATAAGAAGGCCAACGGCAAGGTCTATAACCACGTGCCATTCGGCAAACAACGCACGCCAGATGGCCTGTTAATCGACCATACAGCCGAAATGAGCGTTGTTAGGCGCATGGAAGACCTTAGGGCATCAGGAGCAAGCTATCAAGGCATTGCGGACCTTCTAAACGCCAGCAATACGCCCTCGAAGACAGGCGGTATCTGGTATGCGAAGACCGTTCGGGGAACACTTATCGCAGAACCGCTTATCTCAGCGGTTATGAAATAATTGGTTTCACGGTTTGGCAACCAAATTGAACGGCGTTCAGCGAGTCACGCAAGCCAATTCTGAAGCATGTTAAGAGGCGTCAGGGGAGTTAGGGGAAGGGTACCCACGTTCGATGCACTGTAGGGCTTCTCTGCATTTAATACGGGGTATTCTAGTAGACCAGTGACGCCATTACTTTTTGTGAAACAGCCTGCGTGAAACAAGGTGGCGCACGACTCCGTGAAACAACACCGTGAAACACAAACGCCGATAGGCTCGGTTCCTATCGGCGTTGATGTTCTAAAGCAGGCTGTATCGGACTGCTACACAATCGACCACACTTCATAGAGCCTGCGATTGCGACCCCGATAGTAGAGCGTCATGTTGCCGTGGTCGTTCACGTGAAGCACTTCACCTGCGTAGTCCCTTGGCACTTCGCACACGTCGTCAACCTTCAGACCGTCGAAGTCTTCAATAAAGCTCTCCGATAACCAATAACCACAGTCCGCAGGGTCTCCGGGATGACCGCCAAAATAGAAGTATGCAGGTGCGTACTCGTTCAAAGCGTCGTATAGCTCCTGAAGGTCGTCTGTGCTGTCGTTCCCATCGTAATAGCCGTCGTCGTACATGCGTGCTTCGACTTCACGAACTAGCTTGCCGTGCTGTCGCTTCAGTGGTCGCTGGTACTTCAGTTCTGCCACGAACGCAGGGATCAAGTCGGATTCAAGTATGGTGCCAGAAATGACGGAGCCAATATTCCGATTGCGTGCCATGCTTACCTGTCCTCCATTCCGCAAGCGTCGTAAAACCGGCTCCTATCAAATCGTGGATTGCATGACGCACACACGGACGCTATAGCTCTTACTGCGTCACGCCACATCGTCAGGCGTTCTGTGTCGTTGTTGCTCGGTTTGATTGCTTCGAGCGTATCAGCAAGCTCTTTGAAGTGTTTGCGGCTCATAAGTTGAATGCTCCTAAGTGGAATCGCTACTGCTTTCCGCAGTATGCGATTGGGCATCAAACTTGTGAAGGTTCGTAACAGTTATGCCACTGAGAACGAACATTTGGCCCACAAACGCCTCACAGTACGTTCAGAGGCACCTTAGTCGGACGGCTTAATCTCAATCAGCTTAGGCTCCATGATTTCCGGCTCCGGGACCTTCTCCCCGCCCGGTCGGACTTTCTCCAGCAACCGGCACCAGATCTCGAACTCCTCGTTCGACAGGTTGCTCACGTCAAAGGTCGGTTGAAATGCCAAGTTGTGATTGCTGGTGATCTCGACTTGCTTTTTGATCGGCTCCTCTTGCACCCGATGAAATACAGCAAGGTACTTCATGGCGTACTTCGGGTCACCCTTTTTCTTGATCTGCTTGTCGAGGACTTCGGTCATCTCGATAGCTTTTTGGGCACGAGCTTCGTTGATCTCCTCGACAAACGACGCATACGGCTCTTCACCGCTACGGGCACGTACACGCCAGTTCTGCCAAGTCTCTGGTGTGATCTTCACCGCATCGCAGATGATCTTGACCGTGAGGCCGAGTCGGGCAAGTTCGATGCACTTTTCCCGCAATTCTGGGGTGAGCTTACCGGATGCCATTTTTGCTGTTCTCCATTGCTCGGACTTCAGCCGCCTTAGCGATTGCGTCTTCGATGGTCACGAAGGTCCCGAAATGCTTCCGCCGCACTTTGACGTGCCAGCGGCTATTCTTCGAGTACACGTTGCGATGCCCGCTCTTGCTCGGACGTATCGAGTCGTCGTAGAGGCGTTGTTTGCCGATGTTGTGTTTCTGTGTGGTCAGTTGCAGGTTTGCACGGCGGCAGTCGCTTGGGACGCCGTTGATGTGGTCCACGACGTGGCGCTCTACTTCGTCCGGGGAGTGTCCCGAAGCGATCATGACGAAGCGGTGCAGCATGATCGTGTAGACCTGTCCGTTCTCCCGGTGTTGAGTCACGACGTAGAACGCTGTCCGGTCGCCGTCGCCAAACTTGCGTCTCAGCGTGGCATTCGCCCGGAGCAAGTACCACTTGCCTCTGATCTTGGCGACATGGCGAACCATGTCGGCGTCAATCAAGGCTTGGTACTTCTCGTTCTTGTATTCGAGGTTGATTGCGGCTGTCTTGCCGTCTAGGAAGAAAGTGATTGTGTTCTCCATGTGGAAGTACTTATCCGGCAAGGAAAAACGGGCCATCGTCGTTGGGGACAATGGCCCAATGGAGACTCACAACAGTGAGGAACAAGAATTGCTAGGATTTAGCACGCTGCGTTCGAGACCTTGATAGCGCCGTGGCTGATTAGGCCGTCAATGGCAATGTGTCGCCGCTCGAAATCAAGATCGTTGAGTCGATGCACTCCATGACCGGCGAAGTAGTCCAGTGCTTTTCGTTTGGCAGTGTTCAGGTGAAGTTCGTACTCCCAGACATCGGCAAACCCGAATTTGGTAAGGCGGGTTTCTCCCGGCACCTCTTGGTTCTTGTGGAGCGTCAGACTGCAATTCAGGGCATTGGCTTCCTTGTCGGTCAGCGTGGAGAGAGCGCCGTCGATGAACTGTGGAGTCCACTGGTGTAAGAGCATGTCGGTATGTACATCTCACTTCGCAATGGGCCTAAGCGCATCTCTTCATAAACTTTGAACACATTGTTCTCCTGCGGAATCAACGACTTCGACAATATTGAAGTTTTCGTTGTCAAGGCGTTCCCCCACAATGGCGATTGAGCGAGTGAATGGCGAATGAGAGTGTAGGAGAAGGGAAATGACGAAATTGGTGAAAGGCGTTAACAGCCCCGGAGGTAAAATCGTCGTCCTGATTTTCTTGGTCTGTTTGGGATTGGCGGCGATGAAGTTCCGTGTGGACGGCGCATCCGGGATCGTCGGTGGGGCATCGACTTTACTTTGGCAATGGCTCAAAAAGAGGGACGGCAATGACGGTGCCAGAAGGATCTAAAGCTGACCGTCTTGCATTTGAGTGTAGGCCCGCAATGCGGCGGAAAGCGGCCTAGAGTCCATCGCTCTGGGCAACCGGGCCTACAGGACCCCTGTGGCTGTGGATTGCACGTTTTCGTTGGCGGGCAGTTCTTTGGCTTCGCCGTCGAAGAACCGGGTGATCTCTACTTTGGCTTGGGTGATCGTGTCCCGGATATTCGCTAGTGCTTCGAGGATGGCGTCGGCGGGTGTGGTCGTGGGCATCGGGAGTATTTACCGGTTCCGGGTGATAGAATTCCTCGGATGGACCCGCAGCTTGACGTTCTCAACCGCATTGCTGATTCGCTGAAGACGCACCCGTGGCCGACGAGCTTTTCGGACTTTGCCCAAATTGCGTTGGCTGTTCTAACCGTGGTGACCATCTACTATCTTCGGAAATACACGAAGGAGACCGTCGAATTGCGTAAGGCCACAAGAGATCAGGTTGAGGTGAATAGTCAGGTGTTGCGGGAAACAGTTGAGCTTCGGAAGGCAACTCAAGAGCAAGTAGAAGTGAACACCAACATGCTCACGGAAACAGGCAAATTGCGAAACGCCACCCAAGAACAGGTGATCGCCAGCAACGCCTTACTTCGGGAAAGCCAACAGCAGACCGAACATGCCTTGATGCCTATGGTCATGTTGATAAAGACGCCCCGGAAGGCTATGGCCGCTGGCTTCTCCGTCAAGAATGCAGGTAACGGACCCGCTTTGAACGTCAGCGCTATAGTATTGGAGAATCCGGCGTTACCCCCAATGGAATTTGAATACAATGGCGCACTGGCGGTCGGGCAAGAGGACAGCATCCGACTGATCGTGAATAGGGAACACACTCTGATACACACGAGAGATGATATCGCCTCAATTTTGCGACAAGGGGATGCGAAGGTAATTAGGATACGCCTTGTGTACAAAAGTGTGATGGGAAAGGAGTACGAGACCATCTACTCTTTGACATTGCACGAGGAAGAAGAGGGATTGATTAGGGTAGACGCAGTAATATTCCAGTTTGATAGTTTTGGCCCCTTGGAGTTCATCGCAGCTTGAACATAGCCTGTTAACTTTAGGGAACCCCTCCAGTGTGGGTGGCTACCGCATGGCTTGACAGGATTCATTTTGATGAGATGATCGGATTGCAGCACGTCCCTTCTGACAATCCCCGCTGTATATCACGATATACATTTGACCTTGAACCGCAAATTGAAATCGGCTTGGAACCACAGGAACAAATCGAACGGCACCGTCTCAAATCTGATGGTACCGGAACGGCAAACACCAGTTCCGAAGGAAGTGGTGTTTGCCGTTGACCTACCAGAACCAACCTTCGAGATTGACGTACCAACTGAAGTGGAAACCAATGTGGTTCCGAAGGAGCATGTCGCAAAGCGACATGCCCTACGGAACCACATACCCGAACAAACCATACATCATCCGTGCGGCTCACGGTGTTATAAGCAACTGACCAAGGAAGAACGGCTCAAAACAGTTTCAGAAAAGATAGAAAAGCCGTATATCGACCACATCAGACGGCAGATCGTTGAAGAGATTGAGAGCCGCCTTATCCGAGCTTACGCAAACGTCCACCGGAAGGTGGTGAAGTGGATCGTTTCGACCGGACCTTGTAAGCTCGAAGACGCTGAAGACATCTTGTGTGGCGTATGGCTCGAATTGCTCATCGGGGTACGCTGTCGCCAGATCCGGTATTGGTCCGATGCTATCGTCTACAAGGTTGCGTGGCACCGCTTTTTGAATTACGCCAACGCTGAACGACGGCGAGAGCGTCTGAATCGTCAATTGGCCGTTGCCGACGTGCTATCAATTGACGTTGACCGGGGCATTCTCATCAATGGATTGCTTACTTTGCTTTCCGAAGAGGAGCGGGCCGTAATTGAGCGGCTGTATCTGGAGGGTTGGACCCTAGAAGAGACGGCCAACGTCCTCGGCATCAGCCTGTCCACCGTGAAGCGCCTTCAGGCGGGAGCAATGGAGTGGATGCGGACAAAGGCGGGCCGTCTCTGACCAAGGAGTGACTAAGGTCTGCAACCCTAACCTTCGGTTGTGTCCTGATCTTCGAGGGCAGACCGGATGGCGGCTTCTTGTTCCTCGGTCCACCCGAAGCCGAATCTCCGCTCCACCCGCATCACCAGTGATAGTGCTTCTACCGCCTTGGGATTAAGCGCAACAACCGCAAACTCGTGTTTGCCTTCAGACGGGCCACTGGCGGGAATCCCGCAGTATTCCCACGTTGCATTATCGCCGTAGCGCTCTGTGGCAAGCACGAGAGCCGCCACTCTCGGTGAGACAGGCTGGTCCGTCCCGCCGCAGTCCACATAGTACTTTCCTTCCGTCTTTGATCTGACGCTGAACGGGGTAACGGTCGTATTTACGTTATGTTCGTCCGTCGAAAACATCAAAAAATCAACCATGCTGAATCTCCCTAATGAGGTCGCTTATCGTGCTATACTCCATGCCTGTTGTTGTGAGCTTGTTTCCTAGCGGCGGTCGGGAAACCGTCCCGCCGCTTATCCACGGGCCGCAGGAACGGGTTACGACGTACCGACATTCTCCTCTTCGTCCACCCGGAATTCCGGTCTCGTCAAAATCTCTCGATAGGCCGGTGGGCCGTCGTAATCAGCCCAATCCGGCCTTCCGTGTTCAACTACCTTCGTAGGGCGGGACAGCTTGTAGTCGTAATCGTCTCTTCCGTAGCCCTTTGTGTAACCGTCAACTCGTGCGTCGAAACTGATGACTTCACCGGGCACCAAAAATAGTTCCCCGAACTTTACGGTGAGCCGAAACCACAAGTGGTCCGTCACCATGCGCCCGGATTCGTCACGAATGTCCCGCAACAGTACCGTCTCGTCGTTGCCGTTCCCGGCACTCCCCCAACCACGGTACGCAGGCTTGCGGCCACAACGCTCGAATACGCCGAAGAAGCGCTTCCGTTGGCCGTACATCTGTTCGAGTGCTTTTCTCATGACTGGTGTCCTCATCATCTCCCAGTTGGCCGACAATATCGGGGTTCGGTGTGTAGCCGCCGAGTCGCCATCTCTGCGAACTTCTCGCTGTTGTCGAAGCCAATGAACCCGTAGTCTAGTGACTGAGCAACAAGACACGTGGTGCCGCTGCCGACGAAGGGGTCAAGCACCACACAACCGGGTCGACCAAAGGTCAGAATCAGTCGGCGCACGAGTTCCGCTGGAAACATCGCCGGGTGGTCGACGTCTCGGTCAACGAGCGCACCACACGGTACAGTAAAGCAGTTCGTTATTCGGGCAATGCCGTCACGATGCGGGCTGGTGCCGTGGATGTTTCCCTTGCTGTCCCGGTATTCGTGCCCAATGCGAGTTGATGGTTTACCGCAGGCTGTCACGTTGACATAGGGGCCACGGCTCTTGGAAAACCACAGGATGTTTTCGACTTGGCGTCGTGGTCTATCCTGTGCGCCGAGTGGCGGGGCGTCGGGCTTGAGCCAATAGAGCTTGTCAGGTTCGATCCATCCTTGGCGACGGACTATCGGGGGAATGGCGTCAACGTATCCGCTCACCTGCCTGTCGTCAACGTGTGGAGCGATCACGACAAGAACCGATCCATCTTCGGTCAGCTTGGGGTGTAATCGACCCATCAACCGGGCGAACCATTCGGGATATTCGGCTTCGGGCACCCCATCGAATTGGTCTCGCTGTTCGGCATAAGGTGGCGATGTCACGACCAGCGACATGGATTCATCTTCAAGTTCCGGGATCAGGTCCATACAATCGCCGTGAATTATTCGATTCAGCCATTTTGTAGGTTGTGCCTGCGGCTTCAGATCGGAGTCGCACATGTGACGTTGCTGGAACCTAGCAGCGTATAACTCTCGCAAGTTTGAGAGTTGCGGCTTGGAAATGTCTTCGAAAAGATAATCCTTCACCGCCTCAAATACCCGGTCTGGGAAGTACGACAGGTCCCGGTAGACCCCCCATCGCTTGGGCTTCCGCCAGTCCGTGCGGTACATTCGCTTGTCCTTCAGGACGTGTAGCAGGTGGTGATATGTTTTGTCTGCGATTTTCAAACCCGCTTCAACGCACTCCGGGTAGCCCCATCCGTGTTCCCGCCGTAGGTGCTGGAGAATCCGAGCACGCTTGATGGCATTGTAGGTCGTGCTATCGCTCATGTCATTGACACACGTCACAAACTCCAATGGTGTGTCATGGTCAAGCCAGTCCGGTGCCTCAACGGTCAGCAGTTCGAGCACGTAGTCTCCCGGTGGGAGACTTTCCGGGGGTGTCGGTTTTGGTTGTGGTGCGGCCATGCGTGTATGATGCCGCACTCACGACCAAAAAACCAGACCCAAATTGTGCCGAAGAGTATACTCGTACACCAAAGTAAATATATCTCAGATACATCAAAAGCTCTCCACTTACTCCATGTCACATTTCCATATACTCGAAGATCCACATACATGTCCCTGAGATGCCCCGCAAAGTATATGGAAAGTAGATGGAAACCATATAGAAAGTAAATATAAGTGAGACGCCATCTTCCATGAACATCGAGATGTATCTTCCTCGATTATTACTTCTCATATCGGTTTCGGCTAACGGAGATCAATCTAGCATCACGGCTGAGACGGTGGTGAGATGTCCCTGAAGGTTCAACGAAGACGAGAAGTCAACGAAGATAATGCGTAAAGAAGTTCAGGCTCTCCTACATGCTGCAAAGTCAAAACTTGATCGGGCCGAACCGCATCGGGCGAACAGTTCGGGATCGGTGTCGCCGGTCATTGTCGATTCGATGATGAGCGTGGAGCGCTGGTACACGTTCAGGGAGTTGGGCGACAAGTACGGTCTCAGCCACGACAAGGTATCTCGTGATTTTGTCGGGCGAGATGGAGTAGCGAAGTTTGGAAGTGATTATCGAGTTTCAGAAGCGGCAGTACGAGAATGGCTGTCGGCGGCACTCATAAAGAATAAAGAAAAGGCGGCTTGAACCTTCAGCCGCCTTTACGGTCATCCTACCGTCCGGCTTCCGCTTCAGGCCGTTTTCCCGCCCGGTATCACTTCGAGTCGCCTTCCCTGCCCCGACATCACCCGCCGCCATTTTTCAGCCGCCAATTCTTGCTGTTTCGCCGTGTACTTGGCGTAGTGCTTAATCACGACGTTTACGCTATCGCCCAAAAACTCTGCAACGTCTCGAATGTCCATACCACGTTCGAGAAGTCGAGCCGCAAACGTGTGCCGGAATCTGTGCGGATGCGGATGTACGGAAAGCGGCTTCTCAATCAGTTTGAACACATGATCGAGCCGACCACGCCACGACGAAATGTTTGAGCGGAGTGGACCCGTACCGCCTTTGAAAAAGAACTTCCCCTGCTTCAACGGCAACGAGAGCAACGCCGCCGCAACATTCGGTTCGCCTTTGATCTCGCCTGACGGTATCGGGATGTAAACCCATTTCCGAGTTTTTTGCATGAACACATGAAGCGAGAAGTTCTCAGGATCTCCGGGACGCTTCACAAGGTTTGACCGCTCCAATTTGACGACATCCGAAATCCGAAGCCCGGAATAGCGAAGCACGTAGCAGAAGACCAGAAGCTCTCTTGCGTTCTGTTGGCCGATCTTCTGCCGATCCGTGACAAGCTCGGTTGCGTCGAAGATCGTTTCAACGTCGTCGTCCGTGAACGGCTCTTTCGGCTCGATATCCGTTCTCACTTTCAAGAACTTTTTTGCCGTCCACTCGTCCGTGAGCCACTTGTGGCCTATGCAGAAGCGCACGAACTCTCTCGTCTCACTGAGCAACCGCTTGGCCGTCGTCAACTTAACGGGCTCGTTCGTTACGACGACTCCCGCTTCAGGCTTCTTGTTGTGTAGCGGGTTGAGATTCACCCACGATTGTCTGAAATGCTGCCAGAACTGGGCATTGTCGGCTTGCTGAATGTACGCAACACCTTTCGTCTTTGCAAACGGAATCAAGCGCAATTCGAGAAGACGACGGTGTGCGTCCACAATGTCAGCCGATACGCCTTCCGCCTTTTTTTTAGCAAGGAATTCAGCAACGGCGACTTCGACCGTTGTTGCTTTCTTTTGTTGTTCGGCTTGAAGTTCCTGCACGACGTTGGCTGGTGGCGTCGTGTCGCTCCACTCCCACCACAGTTTTGCAACCTTGTGAGCCTCCGACCATTCAAGTTCGCCGGTGCTCTGATGCTTCAGAAACTTCCCGGTCGGTAGAGTGCCTTGAGCGACGATAGTGCATTTGCATTGGGCACGCCCGGTTGCTCTGGTCGAATCGGATTCAGTGATGCGAAGGTCTTTAGGATGGCCCTTGGTGCATGTGCTGGTATGTCGGCGGAAGAGCTTGAGCCTGTGCATGGGCAGATTGTACCACCTATTGCCCCTGCATTGCCCCTGAAAATAACTCAACTTTACAACCGATTGATTCGCAAGACATTAAGTATGGCGGAAGCCAGTGGGAGTCGAACCCACCAGCGATACAAAGTACCGCACAACGGGTTTGAAGCCCGCGCCCAGCACCGACCAAGAATGGCTTCCGTAAGGGATTTTAGCAGGAGATTGCGGGTTATGCGCACGGTTCGGTAAACTGAGATGCAGTCCCGCATATAATCCCCGGTCGTCTAATGGTAGGACAGCGGCCTTTGGAGCC
>Ga0134128_10009650_pt1 | contig 11580 bp, 12 predicted proteins | sample KB31754_FD_96462 | JGI IMG/M metagenome (GOLD analysis project Ga0134128, IMG submission 96462) | Terrestrial soil microbial communities with excess Nitrogen fertilizer from Kellogg Biological Station, Michigan, USA - KB3-175-4 | ecosystem: Environmental > Terrestrial > Soil > Unclassified ...
ACGAAGCGGACGAAAGTCGGCTGCACCAGGGCGCGCACGCGGATCGTCGGGCGCTTCTTCGCTTGCGCCGCGGCGCGCTGCAGGCGCAGTTCGCGCTCGGCGACGCGCGCCCGCTCGGCGAGCTCGCGCACCACTTCAATCGGAAGGCTCGGCGGCGCTCCTTTCCAGCTGTCGGGCAGGAAATCGACAAACACCCGCTCGCCCGCCATCATGGTGTTGATGGTCACCTTGCGCGACAGCGACAGGCGGATCGCGGTGCCGTCGGGATCGCGCCGCGCCATCGAGACATAGTTGGGGACCGCGTTGGCGATCTGCTCGACGGGAACATCGACGGGGCGCTCGAACTTGATGATCACGATCGAGCCGGCGGTCGATACCTCGGCGTTGACATCCTCGGGAAACTTGAACACCAGCCGCGCAAAGCCGCCTGCAGCGGAGAAGCTCGCTTCGCCCTTCACCGGATCGGACTGCGCAGGCGCCGGAACGGTCAAGGCAAGCAGGATCACCCCGGCGCAGGCAAGGCCGACAAGGCGCAACGCGCCGCGCGCGCCGGCGCAGGTGAGCGACCAGAATCCAGCGACAGCCGTTCGCGCCATTCCCACTCGTCTCTCAGTTCAATGAACCCGCTTTCAAAAAGCGGATACGCCCTCGCTCGCTCGGCCTTCGATTCTAAAACCCGGCAACTAAGGACTTGTTAAACATGCCGGGAAACATGTCGCGGCACGTCTCGCGGCTCAGTTGGATTGTTGCGGCAGCACCTTGCCTTCGATCTTTGGAAGGTCGGCCGCGACTGCGGTTGTCGAGGTTTGGGTCCCATTGGCGCGATGCGCCAGTTCCACCGTCAACCGCTCGGCCGTTTCCGGCTGCATCAGTCCCATGATCTCAGACATGTTGCGCGGCGACATTTGCGAGGCGATCTCGATCAGCACGGGCATCTCCAGCCGATCGAACACTTTCGCAGCATCCTTCGGCTTCATGTTCTGATACATCGTGACGATGTTCTTGAAGCGCGCGTTGTCGGCCTCGGTCTTCTGCGCCTTGGCAGCCGTGATCTGCGCTTCGACCGCCTTCGCCTCCGCGACCTTGGACTCGATGCGCTTCTCCGCCGTCTTCAACAGGTTCTCACGGATGTCGAGCTCTCGCGCGCGCTCGTCTAACTCCTGTCGGCGCGACTGCAACCGTTCGAGAATGGCGCGCTCGGCGGGCGAGACGCCCGGCTGGCTGTCGTCGGGATGGTAGACGACGCCGTCCGGCGTTGTTTGTGGTGCCGCGGGCTTCGGCACGTCAGGCTTCGGCTCCTGGGGCTTTGGCTCCTGGGGCTTTGGCGCGGGCTCTTTCGGCTTCGGCTTGTCGACCGAACCGGTGATGTCGCTGTCCTGTTTGGGGGCGCCGGGGAAGTTCAGATTCTCCTGGGCCCAAGAGGCTGGCTTGACTTGCTCGGCTTGCTTGGCTCGCTCGACTTGGTTGGCCGCACTGTCTGGCTGCTCAGGCTGGTAGGCGAACACGTAGCCGCCGTCGATCAACAGACCCGCGATCTTCAGCACCGCAAGACAGGCAATCGCAACGACGACAACCGGAATGACGCGAATGTTACGGAAGGATTTCATGCCGCGAGGCCACCGGCCCTCTTGCGTTCAGTGAAGGCTTGCGCGGCTGCCGCCACCGCCTTGGCGCTCGACACCCGCGCGGGCGCCGCCGCAGCGACCGAAGCGGCCGCGGTCGGAGCCGGCGTTGGCGTTGGCGCGGCAGGCTCGGAATCCGCGGACTCGACGGCCGCCGAGAATGGCCGGGCGGCGAGCGCGATCTTGGACAGCCGGCGCACCACGTAGTCGCCCTCGGCGAGCTGCTTCTTCAGGAGATCCGACATTTCGTGGGCGGCGCTGACCTGCACGCCGAGGTTTTCGTTGACGTCGCGCACGGTAAGCTTGAGGCCGCCGATCGCGCGCTCGGCGATTTCGGTCGCGGTAATGAGCTCGGCGATGACCGCTTTCAGCGAGTGCTCGTCGGCCTTGAGCCGCTGCAGCCGTTTGTTGAGCAGCATGCAGTAGGCGATGGTGACCACGAGCAGCACCGCCACCAGGCTTTCAATGATCAAACCCGGAACTGGATTCATCAGTTGGCCTCCATCATCTTGTTCTGCTCGTCGGCCTTCTCGAACATTGCGAGCGTGGTAGAGGGTTTGCGCAACGGCCTGGTGACGCGGATCGCGACGCGGTCGCCGACCCGCCCCATCCGCCCTTCGGTCAGCGTGACGTCGCCGCAGCGCACGGCGACGGTCGCATCCGCGCGCATTTCGAGCGGCAGCGTGTCACCGACTTTCAGCGTCATCAGCTGCTTGAGCGGGATATCGGCTTCGTAGAGCACCGCGTCGACGGCGATCTCGGCCTGCCCGATCTCGGTGGCGAAATGCCCTTCCCAGATCGGGTCACGGCCGAATTTTTCGCCCATGAACATCTGCAACAGCACGTTGCGGATGGGCTCGATGGTCGCGTAGGGCAACAACAGCTCGATGTTGCCGCCGCGATCTTCCATGTCGATGCGCAGCCGCACCAGGATCGCGGCGTTCGCGGGCCGGCTGATCGCGGCAAAGCGCGGATTGGTCTCGAGACGATCGATGGTGAAGGCGACCGGCGAGAGCGGCCGGAACGCCTGCTCGGCATCCGCCAGCACAACCTCGATCAGGCGCTTGACCAGGTTGGTCTCGATCGTCGTGTAAGGCCGCCCCTCGATGCGCAGCAGGGTGTTGCCGCGCCGTCCCCCAAGCAACACGTCGATCATGGAATAGATCAGGCTGGAATCGACGGTGGCGAGCCCGAAATTCTCCCACTCCTCCGCCTTGAACACGCAGAGCACGGCCGGCAGCGGGATCGAGTTCATGTAGTCGCCGAAGCGCACCGAGGTGATGCGGTCGAGCGAGACTTCGACGTTGTCGGAGGTGAAATTGCGGAGCGAGGTCGTCAGCAGCCGCACCAGGCGGTCGAAGACGATTTCGAGCATCGGCAGACGCTCGTAGGAAACCATCGCCGAATCGATGATGGCCCGGATGCCGGAATGGTCGTCGAGATTGATCTCGCCGGCGGTGAAACCGAGCAGATTGTCGATTTCCTCCTGGGAGAGCACGCGCTCGCCGCTGTTCTTGCCGGAGCCGAAATCGCGGCTGCCGTCCTCGACCATCGCGGCCCATTGCAGCGACATCGATTCCGTGAGCTCGTTGGCGCTCGCGGCTTCAGCGGCGGCAACGGGATCCTCGGCGCCGAGCGAGGCTTCCCATTCCGCGGCTATTGCATCCTGGTCGACCGGATCGTTGCCCGCCATGATCGTCTGATCCGAACTTCGCTATTGAACCACGATTTCTTTGAACAGCACCGCGCTGACCTTGATCGGCGCGACCGCAACGTTCACCCGCTTGGTCAGCTCCTCCTTCAGCCGGAACAAGCCGGCGGAGCCGGAGAGATCGCTGGCGCGCAGCTCGCGCAAGTAGGTCTGGAAGATGTCGGTGACGCGCGGCATCGATGGCTTGATCTCCTCGGCCTGCTTCTCCTCCTTCACCTCGAGCGCGATCTTCACGCGCAGATACTGCACGCGGTCGCCGGGCGCGGCGGAGAGGTTGACCAGCATGTCGGGCACGTCGACGAATACCGGCGGCTTCGGCGCCGGCGCTTCGGCGTGCTGCTCCTTCCCATGATGGGAGAGGAAGAAATAAGTCGCAGCCCCGGCGCCGATCAGACCGAGCACGCCGACCACGATGATGATCAGCTTGAACTTGTTGCCCCTGACCGAGACGGGTGCGCCTTCGCCGCCCGCGCCTTCCGCCTGTTCGTTCTCTGCCATGACCGCTCACGACCCACATAAAAAAGGACGAGCCGGTTTGCAGCCGAAAGGCTTCTCTAACGCGAAACTAAAGGCCCCCAGCGCGAACGCGCGCTCTCTTACCGAAGTTGACGCTAGGTAAGAATGGTTAATGGTTCCTTTCTTTTGGGCGCCAGCTAGGAAAATCTTGCCGGGCAAATATGGTCAACAAGACCTTTCTGCCGCCTCTCGCGCGCCCCCGCAAAACACCTAAGTCATTCAAATTCCAACCTTTTCCAAGTTGGCACGACATTCGCTGAATGGTTTGGCGACGCGAGAGCGGTTTGGGAGAGCCATCAAGCGTTCAGCAAGGTCCGAAGAGGCGGCTTGGGAGAGCTAACATCTTTCGGATTGCGTATCGAGAAGGGGAGAACTACCGATGGAGAACGCGCTTCTCATCGGACTTTCGCGGCAGACGACGCTCGAGCGGCAGCTCGCGGTGATCGCCAACAACGTCGCGAACGTCAACACCTCGGGCTTCAAGTCCGACCAATCGCTGTTCGAGGAATATCTCTCCTCGGGCGCGCATGAAGACAATTTCGTCGGCCGCGACCGCCGGGTTTCCTATGTGAAGGACGGCGGCACCTATCGCGATTTCAGCCAGGGCGCGCTGCAACAGACCGGCAATCCGCTCGACGTCGCCATCCAGGGCGACGGCCTCTTCGTGGTGCAGACCCCCAACGGCGAACGCTACACCCGCGACGGCAATTTCCAGCTCAACGCACAAGGCCAGATGGTCACCAGCAACGGCTATCCGGTGCTCGGCAACAACGGCCCGGTCACCTTTCAGTCGACCGAGCACGACATCAACATTTCTCCCGACGGCACCGTGACGTCGGTCGACGGCAATGCGCCGAACGATGCGATCCGCTCCAAGCTGCGCATCGTTTCCTTCGCCAACCAGCAGCAGAGCCTCACCAAGGAAGGCGACAACCTCTACAGCGCCGCTAATCCGGCCGACGCGCAGCCCGACCAGACATCGATACTCCGCCAGGGCTACGTCGAAAAGTCCAACGTCAACGCGGTCGGCGAGATGACCCGCCTGATCGACGTGTCACGCACCTACGCCCAGGTCGCCAACATGCTGCAGCAGCAGGGCGACCTCCACAAGAACGCGATCAACCAGCTCGCCGACGTGCCGACCTAACCGGCGCAGAGAAGGAAAACGCAACATGCAGGCTCTTCAAACCGCGGCGACCGGAATGGCGGCGCAGGAACTCAACGTCCAGGTCATTTCCAACAACATCGCCAACCTGCGCACCACCGGCTTCAAGAAGCAGACGGCGGCGTTCCAGGACCTGATCTATCAGCACATCCGCCGCGTCGGCGCGCAATCCTCCGACCAGGGCACCATCCTGCCCGTCGGCATCGACATCGGCGGCGGCGTCAAGACCGTCGGCACGCCGCGCGCGATGACGCAAGGCACGCTGTCGCAGACCGGCAACGACCTCGACCTCGCCGTCACCGGCGAAGGCTTCTTCAAGATCCTAATGCCGGACGGCACCTATCAATACACCCGCGACGGCACCTTCCAGATGGACAACCAGGGCCGCATCGTCACCGCCGAGGGCAACCCGGTGCAGCCGACCATCACCATCCCGAACAATGCGAGCGGCATCACCATCAACCAGCAGGGCCAGGTCTCGGTAACCCAGCCGGGCTCGACCACCTCGCAGATCATCGGCCAGATCGGCTTGACGCGCTTCGTCAACAAGGCCGGCCTGCAGCCGGTCGGCAGCAACCAGTTCACCGAGACGCCCTCCTCCGGCCCGCCGCAGGACGGCCAGGCCAATGCCCAGGGCTACGGCACCATCACCCAAGGCAGCCTGGAGCAGGCCAATGTCGACGTTGTGTCGGAAATGAGCGACCTGATCGCCGCCCAGCGTGCCTATGAAATGAACTCCAAGGTCGTGAGCGCGGCCGACCAGATGATGCAAACCACCTCGGCGCTGTTCCGGTGAGGGAGGTTGAGCCATGACATTTCGCACGCTCTTCCTCGCAACCGCCCTGCTCGCGCTCGCCTCGCCCGTGCGCGCCGAGACGCTCGACGACAGCCTCAAGCCGCCGACGTTGCGCGCCCATGTCAGCGTCGCGAACGACGTGGTGCGGATCGGCGATCTCGTCGATAATGCCGGCGTCGCGGCGCAGATCGCGGTCTACCGGGCGCCCGACCTCGGCACGACCGGCACGATCGCCACCGCACAGGTGCTCAGCGTGCTGCGCGCCCATGACGTGATCGGCGTTGCCACCGACGATATCAAGCAGGTCGCGGTGACGCGGCTCGCCCGCAACATCGCCGCCAAGGACATCCAGCTCGCGGTGGCGCAGGCGATCGCCCATCGCGGCGGGCTGGGCGGAGCGCAAAGCCTTTCGCTGACGTTCGACCGCGACCTGCAGGACCTGCATCTCGACGCCTCCAACACGGGCGAGCTCCAGCCGGTGGCGGTGCACGTCGACCCGCGCAGCGGCCGTTTCGACGTGACCTTGGACATCGAGAACAGCGCCTCCAGCGCGCCGACGGCGCTGCGCTACACCGGCGCGGCCGTCGAGATGGTGGAAGCCACGGTGCTCGCGCGCAATGTCGAGCGCACCCAGCTCCTGAAAGCCGCCGACGTCGTCGTCGAGCGGCTGCCGAAGGCCCAGGTCGGCAGCGACCCGGCCCAGCGCGACCAGGCGCTCGGCATGCAGATGCGCCACTCGATGCGCGCCGGCCAGCCCTTGCACGTCGCCGACTTGACCAAGCCCAATCTGGTGACGCGCGACCAGGCGGTGACCGTGGTTTATCAGACCGCCGGGATTTACCTCACGACGCGCGGCAAGGCAGTGGACTCCGGCACCGAAGGCGATGTCGTCAGCGTGGTCAATCCGGAGTCCAAGCGCACCGTGACCGGCGTCGTCACCGGCCGAGGCCAGGTCACCGTCCAGGTCGCGACGCCGAGGCCCGTCTACATCGCCGACACCGCCGCGATCCCCTCGAACGACCCCACGCAGACCCCCGTCGCGGTTGCCGAGGGCAACCCCGTTCAGCCCGTCACCGCCAAGCCCGAGTAAACTTCATGTGCAAGTCCGGTCCCTCGAAGTCCAGTTCCTCGCAGTCCAGCTCCTCGCCAAGAGTTGCAGCAAGGGTTGCAGCAAGGGTTGCAGAGTCCGGCCGCTCGCGCCTGTTGCGCACGGTCGCCTTGCTCACGGTATTCTCGGCCCTCACCGGCTGTTCGGCGATCGACCGCCTGTCGCAGATCGGCGAGACGCCGAAGCTGAACGCGATCGAGAATCCGACGACGCAGCCGGGCTACAAGCCGGTGTCGATGCCGATGCCCAAGCCCGAGCAGGTGTCGTACAATCCGAACTCGCTGTGGCGCAACGGCTCGCGCTCCTTCTTCATGGATCAGCGCGCGCACCAGGTCGGCGATATCCTCACCGTGACCGTCAACGTCACCGACCAAGCGAATTTCGCCAACGAGACCGTGCGCGACCGCACCGCCAAGGAGGATTCCGGGGTCACCGACTTCATCGGCTCCAAGACGCTCGGCGCGACGGCGCAGAAGGTGCTGCCCGGCCGGCTCCTGACCGCCGACGGCACTTCGCAATTTGACGGCAAGGGCACGATCCAGCGCCAGGAGAGCTTGCAGACCAACGTCGCTGCCGTCGTCACGCAGGTGCTGCCGAACGGCAATCTCGTGGTCGAGGGCAAGCAGGAGATCCGCGTGAACTACGAAATGCGCGAGCTGGTCGTCGCCGGCATCGTGCGGCCCGAGGACATCCAGAGCGACAACACGATCGATTCCTCGAAGATCGCGCAGGCCCGCATCTCCTACGGCGGCAGAGGTCAGATCTCCGACTTCCAGCAACCGCCCTACGGCCAGCAGGTCATGGACGTGCTGCTACCGTTCTGATGAGGGAGAAGAGTACGGCTGAGGACAACAATATCCCCGCGCCTCAAGGCGCGGGTCAGCAAGAGGTCAAGGCACCAAGCAAAGCCCTTCCTTCTTAAAGAGCTCCCACATCGCTAGTCGCGAACCTAGGCGCGAATAGCGATGTATCACGCGGCCCTCGCTAGCTCCCCTGGCGAGGGCCGTTGTGTTTTTTGCGGGGTGTTCGCGAGCGTGGCCGCACTTCGGTTCCTGCGGCCTGCGGAACGGAAAGCCAAGCCGCTGCGTTCATTCGGTCACGCATTGCGAAGGGTACGGTTGTCCATGCGGACGAAGCCGCCTCGTAGGACAACCTGGATGCACCGTTCGAAGTTAAGCGGACTAATCACCAAGAAGCGTACGCGCTGGACGGCGCCTCGACCAATCGGGCGGAAGAGTATTTCAGCCACCTGCGCCGCGCTCAAGTCGGCATCCACCATCACATTGCGAGCCCATATCTCCGCCGCTACGCGCAAGAAAGCTCTTGGCGGAAAGACAACCTGCGCGTCTCAAACGAAGACCAAGTGAGCCGGATTTCGGCGCTGGCCTTGACGCGCGGCAAGAGTGTGTCACCGGCTACTTGAAGACAGATTGCTTGCTAAAATCAGCAATGCGAGCGTCCGCTACTCTCGGCCCATTCTGGCTAATTTTTCAAACTCAATATAGGGCGCAGGCGATGACGTTGGTTGTCGCCTTTGTATCCCGCCGCGACCGACAAGGCCAATGCCAGCGGTGAACGTGCCCTAGGACGGCTACACCTTCGGCCCGCAAGTGAGGTGGCCTTACTTCGGCGTCAGGCGAGTATTCGGAGAAGCTGTTGGCCGGCACCAAGCAGCCGTTCTCCGGCTTCAGCCAGCCACGACGGTGCGGCGAGGACGTGTTGCGGATGTTGGTGACTGGCGCGGCGCTCATCTGTTGCTGTCATGGCAGTCGGTATTATCCATTTGCCGCTCTCAAATGTCTGGTCAGCGCCAGGATCGTTTCTAGCTTTTCGGCGATCTGGATGTCGGGCGCTCGATCTGCAATCGATTGTTGTAGCGCGCTGATGTTGTTGTCGAGGGCCATTGTGATGAGCACGCTTTTTGCTTGAACTTCGGGGTGAGTGCTCTCGCGTGCGAGCTTGCGGGTCAGCAGGTCATGGGCATCTCGCATATCTCCTACGCAAACCTCTCGAAATCCCACGTCAACCTTTGCCTCCTCAGCGCAATGCTCAATGACCTCCAGCATGGTGGAGGTAAACTTCATCATGTCCATTTCTTAAGCAATCCAGAGCTTGCAAAAGAGGTACTAACACCGCAACGCGCAGTAGAAACAGGAGACGTCATGTTGAGTTGCGGGGGGCCTTACCGCCAAACTTGTAGCAGACCTGCAACAGTCGGTTTTCATCACCCTCTCCCGGGCTGCATGGTCAGTCCCATTCTTCAAGCGGGCGCTGCCGGGCGAAGCCCCTCTCGCGCGACATGGGGGCGTGCGGAAGCGGTCTGGGTCGGGCAGAGAGCAGCAGCAGAAAGAGGGCGCTGTTCGCTTTGTAACGGGCGGCAGGCCGACTGAGTTCGGAGCCGATCATGAGAACCTTTCCCTTGGTGGTACAGATCGACCAGCTCCATCCACGACTGCGTTTCTTCAACGTCACGTCGAACAGTGGAAATAGATCAGCCATGACCTTCCAATTTCTCAGCCATTCCGGTCTCCTTATTCATTGATCGGCTGTAGACGCCCGGGTGCCTATGGTGGAAGTGTCACGCCATGGTTGTTAACATGGGTCGTACGTACCGTGAGAAACGGCATTTTCCTACCGATGAAGCGGCGCAGATCGTTATCGAAATCCGGCAGACCGGGAAAAGACATCGTCTCATTGGCCGCGACCACGACGTTTGACCTCCGTCGACCGAGGCCCCCCTCCGTATTTTTACGGATTGAGCGCATTGTCTTTGGGAGGGCAGTCATAATCAATCCAGAGCGAACCCCTTTCGGATAGCGAATGTCTTTTGGATTATGAAAAGAGATGCAGTACCGGCACTAGCGACAAAGACGTTTCGCTTCACCGATGTTGATCAATTTCGGAGCGCGGTACGCAATCTCAACACTGAGTTCACTCCGCTCGTGCGGAGCATCTCCGTTGAGCAAATCATCCTAAATGTCGCTGGTTGCGACGTTAATTTCACGAAGTCGTTCCCACGAATTGTTGATGCGCAACTCGCCCAAGGCTGCACCCTCATCGGATTTTCGATGGACGACGGCGTGCCCATGCGCTTCAACGGGGCCGAAAGAGATCATTCCGCTCTTATGATCGGGGGCGGGGGTGCTGCCTACAACATCGTTGAACCCGTCGAGCGGCAATACGCATCGATTGTCTTTACGCCGGAAATTGTTGATCGGGGCTGGCCCGAAGCTCGCCCGGTTTTCAAGGCCTTCGAAACGACCGTTGAGGCACACCACATGCTTCGCGAACTGGTGAGACAAATCATAAATCTCTCTCCAATCTTCGGAGCGGACGAAGCGGCTCAAGCGTCCTCCGCGATCAAGGAGTCGCTGCTTGCGGGAGTGGATGCCGCTTTCGCCAACGCCGTTGATGCGAGATGGGTTGCTCGTGCGAACTCCCTCGCGCAGTTCAAGATTTTCAGAGGCATCCAAGCGGTGTTGTCCGACAACATTGGACGTCCGATCTACAGCGAAGAGCTTGCTCGACAGGTTGGCGTCTCGGTGCGAACCTTGCACGATGCAGTCAAGCGATACCGGGGAATGAGCCTGCATCGATACCTGCGCCTCAGGCGGCTGTGGCTTGTGCGGCAATGGTTGCTGGCCGGAGCGGATAGCGTAAAGGCATGCGCACTCGCTTGCGGCTTTTGGCACTTAGGCGATTTCGCCAGAAGCTATCGTTTGCAATTCGGCGAGACGCCATCAGAAACTCTGGCCAAGGCGCGTGGGCGGCGTACGGACGATCGTCCGCCGCCTGCCGCTCCGTAGACCTTGCTGCCCAAAAGGGAAGAAAGACGGCCACGCGCAGCGTTAGGCGATCGACACCATAAACTCGGCGGAAAGCGGTCGGTGGGAACGTAGGTAGCGCTCCCCCCGCGACCCATTTAGGTGCGATCAAGGATAGTCGATGGCGTTAGGCTGGTCAGGTTCTTACAGGAGGTGGGGGTCGGGCTGTCAGGCGACCAGATGCAGTTCGGCTTCCGCTTGTTTCAAAGGCTTGCCGACGATCCGCCGAAGCTCGGCCGCGACGCCATCGAGCACCGCACGCTTTTCGTTCATTCGCTTCGAGTGATTGTAGACCTTGCCGGTGACGGTCGGCACGATCTGCTCCTACTTCTTGCTCGCGGCGTGATCGAGGCATTTGGCGATCCACGCATCATCGAAGCCGAGGTCGCCCGCCAAAGTCGCCGCCGTCCGGTGTGAACGGCTTGAGGCCGAGCAGCGCGCAGATGCCGGGCGTTTTCACCTTGCCCTTGACCTTGGTGCCGCGCAGTGCGGTCGCCATGACCTTGCGGTTCATGGGCTGATCACCGAGCGGCCTGGCAAAGACGTACTGCTGCTCGTCGTTGGCCAGGGCTTCCCGGATGATCTCGACCGCCAGATCGGAAAGCAGCTGCTGGATGTCGCGCCGCTTTTTGACGCGCTTCAAGGGTACGTCGAACCGCGGGTACTCGCCATGGAGGTCGAACAACTCGTTGCGATGGGCGCCGAGCAGTTCGTTGGAGCGCAGCATGGTGACCAACTCGAACTTGAGCGCGAGGAGGGTCCTGCGATCCCACGGCAGGTCGTTGCGATCGAGACCGTGCCAGAAGGTTCTGATCTCATGCTCAGTCAGGACGCGCGT
>Ga0134128_10009651_pt1 | contig 11580 bp, 7 predicted proteins | sample KB31754_FD_96462 | JGI IMG/M metagenome (GOLD analysis project Ga0134128, IMG submission 96462) | Terrestrial soil microbial communities with excess Nitrogen fertilizer from Kellogg Biological Station, Michigan, USA - KB3-175-4 | ecosystem: Environmental > Terrestrial > Soil > Unclassified ...
CATTCGCGCGCTTTGAAGTCTTTGCCGAAGAAGTAGCCCCCGCCGGATCGGGGGAGTCGGGGCTTTCAGCCTCGTCCTCGTCTGCTTCAACGATCACTTTCTTAGGTCCGCCTGCAGCTTGGGAGCTCTTGGGTTGGTCGGACACCTTTTTCGCAGCCGCGAGGACTTGTGTCTTATCCGGAGTTTCCGTTTGCCCGGCATCTTCCTGGTTTGCACTTGCCGTTTCGGTACTCGCTTTTGGCGCCCTGGTGATAGGGCCCGAGGGGCGCTTGTCTTCACCGTGAATGTCGATCACCAGCCGCGGCGGGCTGAGCACCACCGATGCGGTATAGCTCGCGTGATCCTCGGTTTCGACCACGACTCGCGCGCGGCCCGGCTTGTACTGTGCAACCCGAACTTTCTTGACCACACCGTCTTCGACGTCGAAGCTCTGTCCCATTAAGTGGGACACGAGCTTCGCGTTCTTGAGATCAAAGTAGATTCGCTGCGGATGGTCGATCCGCTGCGACTCGAACTGCACGCTGTGATCGAGTTTGACGGCAATGCGGGTGTACTCCGGTGTGGACCAGTACTGCACATCGCGAACGCGTACCGGCTGGTCGTCGCCAGGGCTAGGCCCGGATTTCTGAACTTCCTCGGAGGGCTTCGTCTCTGGTTGTTTAGTAGCTATCTCGGATTTGCCGGCGCTGTCCGACTCGATCGATGACTCGCCGCTAGAATCGTCGGCTTGCTCGGCCTCCTGGGCGGTTGTCGAGGAGTCCGCCAGAAGTTCAGCCTTTGCTTCCTTTACGAGTTCGCTGCGTGGATAACGTCGGATCAGCTCCCCAAAGGCGGCGTTTGCCTCCGATTCCAATCCAAGATCGTTCTTGTATATCTCCCCGATCGCCAGCAGTGCCTCGATGCGATGCTTGCTCCCCGGGTATTCACGGCGTAAAAACTTGTATTCGCGCACTGCCGAATATAACGCCATCTCGTCTTTGAAATGGCGGCCCATCTCGGCTGTGAGCTGCGCAACCAGAAACGCACTGCCCTCGGCTTTGCTGGAGGCGGGAGCTTCGAGAACAATTCGGCGATAGGAAGCAATCACCGTTTGATATTCGCGTTTCGTACGGGCCTGCTCAGCCCGTCCGCTAAGGGTTTCGCGTTGCCCTTCTGCTTTGTTGAATTGAGTCTCAGCCCAAGCTTGGGATCGGTGCACGCGGGCTTGCGCGAACATGCCGAACATCAACACGCATAACAGCGCCGCAGCCGGATTTCGCAGGCGGACACCGCTGCCGGCGGCTCCCCACACATTCAAGCCGTTGCCGTAAACAGAACGATTCAACTTGCCACCTGAGAGACTCTGTTACGCCCTACTCTGAGATGCCTTTAATCAGTATTGCTGATGTAAAGTACGCCCCGCTCATCCCTTTGTACCTTAACGGGATCACGAGAGGCGCCGAAGAAGTAGTTGCTCCCTAGGTTCCCACCGTACAAGTTGGTGATTCTGCGGACGTAATTCTGCGTCTCGCTATACCTGGGGATGCCGCGGCTCCTGGCCACGGCGCCGCTGCCGGCGTTGTAGGCGGCAAGGCTCAATCGAATGTCGCCGTTATAGTTATCGAGCAATTGCCGCAAATGCCGTACGCCCGCATCCACGTTTTCCTGCGGGTCGAAGGGATTCTTCAAATTCAGTTGACGGGCGGTTTGTGGCATAAGCTGCATCAGTCCCATGGCGCCCTTGCGCGAAACTGCATTGGGATTGAAGTTCGACTCTACCTGGACCAACGCGCGCACCAAGTTCGCATCCACGTTGTGGCGCGTGGCCGCCTTCTCAATGGCGGCCTCAATCTCTCGTGGTGTAAACCCGATGCCGGGCGAAGAGTTCTGCGCGCTAGGCGCTTTTCCCAAGTAGGTGTTCACCTCAGCCGCCGCCGATTGTGCGGCCTGCACGTTGGCATGGGGCACAGCTTTCCACCGGCGTTCCTTGCTGCTCCAATACACCAGCCGGTTTTGCTGGGAACGGAAGATCTGCGCGGGAACGTTGTTTTGGCCTTTGCCCTCGTTACCTCGAGGCGCTGGCGCGACCGCATCATTCACGTAGATCTTGCGGCCGGACTCGTCGGTCGTGGGCGTAATGGATGCTGCCGAACCCGCCTCGGCCAAGCGAGTTTGAGAAAACAAGGTCGCGATCGCGACAGCTGCCATCAGGGCGATTTTCAGGTGTTTGCGCATACCGGGTCGAAACTTGGCAGAGCTCTCGGGATCACCCGATTACACCTCTGCACCTACCCGGATCCTGAAGGAGACTTGCCTACCAGAGCTAGCCCCATTATAGGTTTCGAACCCCGCCCTCACAATTACCCGAAGGGGAATTGAACCACGGTGGTAATTTTACGTAAGTCTCGCAAAATCTTGCCCTTGTAGAAGTAACAACTCTCGGAGATTACTTATGGAAGGATTCTGCGTTGGCTGAATCGAGGGGTTCCCGACTTTACTCGTATCTTAAAGCGACCATTGGGTCGACGCGCATCGCCTTTCGGGCGGGCGTGTACGCAGCGACCATTCCCAGCACGATCATGACCGCGCCGCCGAACAGGATTGCCCCCGGACTCTTGGCCGGCAACCCGTGAATTAGACTGGCGGCCATGCTGTTTGCCCAGAACGCCAGCGGCGCTCCCAGGACCATTCCTGCGCAAACCGTCCACAGCGCATCGTGCAGTACCATGCGTATTACTTCACTTCGCGTTGCGCCCAGCGCCATGCGCACACCGATCTCGTGGGTGCGCCGCGTTACCGTGTACGCCAGCAGCCCGTAAAGCCCGACCGCCGCGAGCAATGCACCTAGCGCACCGAACCAACCGCTCAGCGCGGCGACGAGCCGCTCGGGAACGATCGCCGCATCAATTTGCTCATTCATCGTCGTGATGCGTACGATGGGCACCGTTTTCAGCACTGAGGATTCAATTCCCCGGACCACACCAGCCACAGCATCTGGCGCAATTCTGGTGCGAACTGCAAGTTGAGAACCGATGGAGCCGGCCTGAACGAGATCACGATAGATGGTCGGCGGCGCTGGTTGCTGAAGCTCGTTGTATTTGGCATCTGCGACTACGCCGACAACCTCGTACGTGATCTCACCTTTTGTTAGCGTGATATGGCTAAGGGTCAAATGTTTCCCAATCGGGTTCTCGCTGCCAAAGCAATCGCGAGCTGCGGCCTGATTCAAAATTGCAACGAGCGGCTTGTCCTGAACTTCGGCGGGGAAGTAACGACCGGACAGCAAAGGTGTGCCGTAAGTTTCAAAATAGCTGGGGCCAACATTGTTGATCAAAATGTTGTGCATGCTGTCACGATGAGCCGGCTCAAATGCCGACGCTCCTGCACCGGGGCCTTGCATCGGGCTCATATCGCTCAACGTGGCAGATGTCACGCCGGGGATCGCGTCTATCCTGGCAACCAACTGCTCAGAGAGGCGCCCATATTGCGGGGCTGTATAGTCGCTGTGCGCAGTATCCAGAGTTATGAGCAGGAGATGGTCGCGACGGAATCCCAGGTCGAGGTTGCGAAGCTGCGACAGGTAGCCGACGAATAGCGCGGCGGAAGTCAGCAGCATCAGGGAAAGGGCGACCTGCGATACCACCAGACTCTTCCCGAACAGTCGCTGGGATCTCGATTCCCCAGCTCGTGCAGGTTCCTGTGGCTGTATTGAAGTCGGACGACAAGCACGGATCGCGGGCACCGCTCCGAACAGCAGCGCCGTCATGATCGCGATTGCTCCAGTAAACAGCAGGACATGCCAATCCGGTTTGCTGAGAGCATCGAAGTGAACTGGGGCTCCGATGATCTGGCGCCCGGACGCGAAAATCCGTATCAGTCCGCGAGTTCCAAAATAGGCCAGAAAAATTCCTAACACGCTGCCCATCATCGAAAGCAGCAAAGATTCCGTTAGCGTCTGCCGAACCAGCCGAGCGCGACTCGCGCCCAGACAAGCCCGCACCGCCATTTCGTGTTGGCGCGAAGCCGCGCGCGCCAAGAGTAGTCCGGCAAGATTCGTGCATGCCAGAACAAGCAGCAGGCCTACCACGCCCATCAAAACGACCAGCGGCGTGGAGAGCATCGCGCGCAGCGGCGTGGATACCCCGTGTCCGGCGGGCTCGATGCGAAATTTCATTTTCTTCACGAACGGTCCAGCGTCAGGAAGGTTGACTACCCGTTGGAACAGTACTGCCATTTCCGCTCGCGCTTGTTCGATCGAAATGCCCGGTTTGAGTCGGCCTAAGAGTGGGAATCCCCATTCCTGGGAAGGGCCAAGTGATACAGGCCACCAAACGTCTTGTTTCGCTTGTTCGCTGAGCCCGTAAAACCCACGTTGCGTCACGCCAATGATGGTAAGCGGAGCGTCGTCGCCGACGACGATTTTCTTGCCGATGATTCCGGGATCCAGATCGAATCGGGACTTCCAGAATGACCAGCTCACGACGGCTACTGGGGCGTGATAGCCGATGCGAACATCTTCGGGGCCGATTAAGCGGCCTTTTGCGGCCCTTACTCCAAGCGCTTGGAAGAAATTCCCTCCTACGCTCCCGACGAACACCGTGTGTGGCTGCAGGGTATCCACGCGAACGGGGCCAAAGTTCATAGTAGGTCCGACGATCAGATCCGAGAAGGCATGACTACCGTCGCGCAGAATCTGGTAAGCGTCCCACGAGAAACTGTTGAACGCAGGTTCGCCGGGGTATTGATGCAGTAGTTCTACGAGCCGCCCTGGATCTCGCACCGGGAGATTACGCAGCATCAGTCCGTTAATGATGCTGAAAATCGCGGTATTCGCACCAATACCCAGAGCAAGGATGAGGACGGCAACGATGGTGAACCCCGGGGACTTGCGAAGCATGCGTAGACCGAATCGGAGATCTTGCACAAAGGTTTCGAGCGACGCGCCCGTGCGAGCTGCACGAATTTTCTCCTTAACCTGCTCCACACCGCCTAGCTCGATACGCGCAGCGCGTCGTGCCGCTTCTTGTGTCATCCCTTTCGCTAAGTTCTGTTCAGTCGCCGCATCGAGATGGAACTGGATCTCATCATTGAGCGCTTGCTCAGCCTCTCGGCGGTGAAGGAGTAAGCGCAACCAGAATGATGACTCTTTGAACCGCCGCTGAAGTCGTATTGCCATCTCCGGTCAGCCTCGCGCGGCTACGCCTCTTTCAGTTTAACCACCCGCGAAATCGCACCGGACAACCTACCCCAATTGTCCGTTTCTCTTTCGAGTTGTCGCCGCCCCATCCGCGTCAGAGAGTAATATTTTGCGCGCCGACCTTTTTCGGACACTTTCCACTCGGCTGTGATCCAGCCCTCCTGTTCCAGTTTGTGCAGAGCTGGATACAGAGATCCGTCACTCATCTGTAACACATCGCGCGACACTTGTTTTAACCGCTCACTAACGGCGAAGCCATTCATTGGCTCAAGCGCCAGAATCTTCAGCAGCAACATATCCAGTGTGCCCTGCACGAGATCTGAAGGCTTGCTCATTCATATGTCCTCGGTAACCGAGACTAACAGCTCATTTCGTGGCAAGCAATCGGTATAAAGCTGTACACCAAAATGGCGATCGGGTTTAAATTTCAAAACCTTATTAAAATATTGCACCAGGAGAACTCTGCCTCCGCTGCCGCTCACCACGGCTGGGCCTGGGCCGGAAGGGGCTGATTCTCAACTTCAAGGCACTGTAGTGGGCGGAACGGCACCTTCGTTGAAACGCAGGCCGTACCCGTTTTACGCTGCCAACGACGATGATTCAGTAAAAGAGGCGGCTCTGCATCAATTATGTTCAGCGAAGAGGATCTTCGCTTATGACTGAATTTTGACGATTTCGCTGATGAGCTGGCTCGACAGGAAGACAATCGCAACCGATTGGAGAAATCTTATGGTGCACATCCACATCACCCCCCTTCTCTCATCATTCGCCTGGGGGCTTCCGTCATAGTTTTGTCACAGAAAACAAAAAAAACGCCAACCGAGGACTCGCCGGCTATTCACAAACCAAATCGCTTGCATTCGTGGTTGTCGCGTCGACCACCCCTGACCTCCCAAATTCCCCTTTTGTTTTCATCATCCAAAAACATTCCTTATCTCGCCCATAAATTCCTCTTTTCAAAGTTCCGCTAATCGCAGCGAAAAAAACAATCAATTGGACACCCCCGCCCGCACGCAATAACGTGCAATCACTTCGCGGGCAACTTCACCTGCAACAGGAGGAACACTTTGCAGTCATTGAAACTACGGCGCGCTTTATTTGCTTTCGCCGCTCTTGCGGCCTTTACTTGCTCTGGGGCCGTATCTAGCTGGGCACAATCGCCCTCGACAGACGACCTGCAGAAAAAAATCGACGACCTTTCGCAGCAACTGGCCGAGGTGAAAGCCAAGCTTGCTGCCATGCAGCCGGCAGCTGCGGTGCCGGCCCAAGCGAATGCCATCGTAGCGACCCCAGCTGCGACACCGGCGCCGACGACCCCGACCCTTGGCAGCATTCTGGGACCGACAACGCTGAGCGGGTTTGTGGATGCCTACTACGGTTACAACTCGAACCATCCCTCAAGCCTGGTAAACGGCACGCAACCGTTTACTCCTTTCAACAACCAGTTCGGCCTGAATATGGTTGAGCTGGTGATGGCTAAATCACCCACCGCCGACAACCGGACCGGCTATGACGTTGCCCTGGGTTTCGGGCAGGCGATGAATGCCGTGAATGCAAGTGAACCACGTGCCGGACTTGGTTTTGCGCAGTATCTAAAGGAGGCCTACTTCTCCTATCTGGCTCCAGTCGGAAAAGGCCTGCAGATCGACGTAGGAAAATTTGTGACCCCGGCGGGTGCTGAAGTAATCGAGAGCAATGGAAACTGGAACTATTCCCGCAGCGTTCTCTTTTATTATGCGATTCCCTACTTCCACTACGGGGCTCGCGCCAAGTATGCGTTCAATGACAAGGTTTCTCTAACCGGTTATCTCGTCAACGGCTGGAATAACATCGTCGACAACAACAGTGGCAAGACGGCCGGCTTCAGTTTGGCCTGGAATCCCAATAAGAAGTTCGGGATCACCCAGACCTTTCTGGCCGGACCAGAGCTAGCGCCCTCGCCGGCTCTCGGGTCGACGGTTGATCCCGCCGGAAGCAACAAAAGCTTCCGTCAGTTGTGGGATACGGTCATCACTCTGTCTCCAAACGCCAAGCTGACGTTCATGATTAACGGCGACTATGGCCGAGGGGATCGCTATATCAGTCCGATCACCGACGCCATAACCCCGGCAGTGGACTGGTACGGCGCCGCCGGCTACGTCAAATACGCGATCAACAGCAAGTACACATTGGCTGGCCGATATGAATATTTCAACGATCCCCAAGGATTCATGACAGGACTTGGGCCGTCGGTCGGCATCGGACAGCACTGGCAAGAAGGAACGTTCACCTTCGAGCGCGACATCGCTTCCCACATCATCAGCCGGCTTGAGTATCGTCACGACGCGACCAGCCAGCCGTTTTTTGTCAAGGGTGCGAGCGCGCTCTCAAAGCAACAAGACACAGCTAGCCTCGGCTTGATCTTCAGCTTTACGACGGCCGAGTCGCACTAGAGGTTTCCGTGGGGCAGCCGCCAGGTCCGGCGGCTGCGCTCGATGCGGACTGGCTTGGAGCGCGCAACCTCCTGCCATGACCACGATGGTTTCAAGCCAGTCCGCTCCAGTTTTTGAGTTCTTCCCCGGCGCAGGTGAGTCCCTCGGTCTCCCCGAGCAGCTGCGGCGGGCAAATTCAAAAGGAGCATCCACGTCGATGCCGCCAGTACATTCCGACCGCAAGACTCGTACAAAATTCCCGAGGAGAAAAACATCAACATGGCCGACGCATCCGTTGAAATGAAACCGACGTTAGGCTTGACCGGCTTGACGATGAATGCTATGGCACTCATCGCACCCGGCGCCTTCCTTTGGCTCACCTTCTTCATTCAGGCGACGACCGGCGTGACCGCTCCCGCAATGTGGATCGGCATCGTCGTCGCCCTGCTGCTTTGCCTGGCAACTGCGGTCTGTTATGCGGAAATGGCAAAGCTCTATCCCGGAACCGGAAGCTCTTATTACTTCGCCGAACAATCCTTCTTGAACCACCATGCTGCCTGGCGCTTCGCTCGCCTCTCCAAGTTCATCGTGGGATGGGCCTCGCACCTCTACTACTGGATCTACCCCGGCGTGATGGTCGGCGTCATGGGCATTCTTTGCGGGTACCTGGTGGGTACGCTCTGGCCGAACTTTATGAGCGCCTCCAATCCTGGTCCTGCTTTCATGATCGCCATTGCAGTTGTGTTCTCCTTTATGACCGCCTACATCGCGTATCGCGGGGTGAACGGCTCGACCTCGGTAAACATCGCCATCAACATCATCCAGATCAGCGCGCTCTTGGTGTTCTCGGTGATGGCGCTCAGCTACCGCTTGAACCACAAGCCGGGTGCGGAAGCCTTCCAGTGGGACTCGGCCTCCGGCAACGCTTATAAATATGAGTTCTTGACGAAGACGGAAATCGTCAACGGCCAGGCCACCGATACCATCGTCCGCGATAGCGATGGCATACCTCAGCCCAAGCTGGACGCTTCCGGCAAACCGGTTCCTTATCACGTTGATTATCCTGAACGCGATGCCAGCGGGAACTTCCTCAGCCACACGAGCGCGAAGTCCGTTGTCGGGATTCACAACTTTGGTTGGGCCTTCGTCCAAGCTACGGTCGCGATTCTGATCCTTGTAGGATTCGAATCGGTTACCGCCATGGGCGGTGAGGCCAAGAACGCAAAGCGGGACGTGCCCATCGCTGTGATTACGTCCTTGCTGGTTCAGGGTGCATTCTGCTACCTGATCGAGTACTTTGCGGCAAACTACTTCTTAAACAGCGGCTACTCTATGCAGAACGCCAGCGGGTCAGCCGCCCCCATCGGCGACATGATGGTTTTGGTCGGCAACCAATTGTTCAACGGCCATGGCCGAGCCTTCATGCTGATCGAGGCCTTCACCGTGTTCCTGGCCATCGTGGGCACGACGCTCTCTTGCATGAACACCGGGGCTCGCGTCACCTACGCCATGGGCAAGGACAAGGAGCTTCCAGATAGCATGGGAGCGCTGCACTCCACCAACCTGACCCCGCACCGCGCGATCTGGACGCTGGCTGTCATCTCCGCCATCGTTGGATCGCTCGCCGTAATCATGGCATTTGGCGATGCCGGCGCTCCGTCTGACGCAGCCATTGCCGCTCTTCCCCACGGCTTTTGGTCAAGCTTTGGATACAGCACACATGACAAAATGGCCGCGTTGCCGAACTCGCTGCTGACCGTCACCTTAGCTTCGAACTTCGGCACGTTCCTCCTTTACATGCTGAGCTGCTTGACTTGCATTGTGTGCTTCCATAGGCATCCAAAATTCAAGTTCTTCCGACACCTGGTGATTCCATTGTTCGGACTGTTTGCCAATCTTGCGTGTATGGCGTTCTATGTCATCGGCCCATTCCTGGGATACGGCACCAAAATGGAACCGTTGCTCGCCCTAGGCATTGCAGCTGTGTGGGGCATCTACGGCGCCATCTATTTCTTCCGATCTAGTAAGGCTACGGGCCGGACGACTCTGATCACTAGCCGCGCTGGGGCAGCTTAGTCGTCCTCCCCCCCACTTGAGCCATTCCGAGGGGAGAGCGAAAACGGAAAACGAGGGACCTGCTGCCGCCAGGCGGTATCTAGGAATGCGGGGCAGCAGGTTCCGAGGCGCGAGGAATCGGGATTCGGAATGGCTCAAGACGAAATGAATTTCGCCTCACCACAAGTGCGGCCATGTTCAAATCAGTCGAAGTACGAATTTCTGGTGCCGCCAGTCGAGACGCTGGCGGCCCACCCTTTTTGGGGAGCGGCATGCTCGAACTCGAGTTCGCGGAACTTACCGACGTAGGCAAGGTACGCGAGCACAACGAAGATTTCTTAGGTCACGCTGCGCCGGGCGATGGCGCCGCTCGCAGCCAGGGATGGCTGTTTGCCGTCGCCGACGGCGTGGGTGGACATGATCGCGGCGAGGTCGCTTCTCGTCTGGCGATCCAGACATTGCAGACCGACTTTCGCGAGCTCCGCGTCAATGAGAGTCCCGGGGCTTGCCTGCAACGCCTGATTCAGGCCGCGAATCTGAAGATCTATGAGGCCGCAACCTCGACGGGGCCGTCCGGCAGCAACATGTGTACGACCATCGTCGCCTGCCTGCTTCGCTACGATCGAGTTGCCGTGGCCCACGTCGGCGATTCTCGCTGCTACCTGATTCGTCGAGGGCAGACGCAGCGACTCACGCAAGACCACAGTCTGGTGGGCGAACAGGTACGCATGGGTCTATTGAGCGAAAAGGAAGCGGCTAATTCTGACCGCAAGAATATCTTGAGCCGCTCGCTCGGTGCGGACATGTTCGTCAACGTGGAGCTCGACGAACACCAGGTGCTTCCGGGAGATGTTCTGTTGCTTTCAAGCGACGGGCTGCATGGCTCGCTGGCCTCGTCTGAGATCGCAGCCATTGCCGGGCAGGGTGGCAACCTCGCGGAGGCTGCACGACGGCTGGTGTCGCTGGCGCTCGAAAAAGATGGCAGCGACAACACCACCGCGCAATTGATTCGCATCCAGTCGGTCGAGCGCATGGGAATGTACCGTGGCCGGCCTTACAAGCTGCGCTAGAGTTTTTCCCCGCTCCTGCGCTGTCAACCGGCACCCGGACCTGGCTTGGCCCATGCTGCCCAAACTAGCGCTCGGGGCGAACGAACAGTTTTTACGCACTCCTTACGCGCATTCTGGCATCATGGACACAGAAATCCTTGAGAGCATGCCGGGGGATGTTCTCGCATCCATGACTGAACTTCATCTGGGCGACAAACTCGACCACTATACGATCAAAAACGTAGCCGCTCGCAGCGGAATGGCTTCGATATTTCGCGCCACCGATGATCGCACCGGGGAGACGGTGGCCATCAAGATTCCGCACCCTGAAATGGAAGCCGACCCGGTTTTCTATGACCGCTTTTTGCGCGAACAGGAAATCGGCGTCAAGCTCGATCATCCGAACGTGATGAAGGTCTTCCCCAATGGAGACCACAGTCAGCTCTACATGGCGATGGAGTGGGTCAATGGCAGGCTGCTCCGTCAGATCTTGAATGAGCAGAAGAAGTTCTCGCCTGAGCGCACCGTCAACATTGCCCTGCAGATCGCTGTCGCGCTTCAGTACATTCACTCTCAGGGCGTGGTCCACCGTGATCTGAAGCCGGAAAACATCATGGTGGACTCGAACGATCGCATTAAGCTGATCGATTTCGGCATCGCTGCCAATGTCGGTTCCAAGCGCCTCACCTTTGCGAAATTTTCGCAAACCATGGGGACACCGGACTACATTTCTCCCGAACAGGTCAAAGGCAAGCGCGGGGATGCCCGCAGCGACATCTACGCGCTTGGCATCATGCTGTACGAGATGCTTACGGGAAAGGTGCCGTTCGGCGGGGCGAACGCCTTCATCATCATGAACGATCGATTGCTGAATAATCCGGTGCCGCCG
>Ga0134128_10009654_pt1 | contig 11579 bp, 19 predicted proteins | sample KB31754_FD_96462 | JGI IMG/M metagenome (GOLD analysis project Ga0134128, IMG submission 96462) | Terrestrial soil microbial communities with excess Nitrogen fertilizer from Kellogg Biological Station, Michigan, USA - KB3-175-4 | ecosystem: Environmental > Terrestrial > Soil > Unclassified ...
CACTTGAGCCGCGTCAGCGCCCTGCTTGACGGCAGGCATCGTCTTTGCCGCCATTTCGGCATTAGCCGCTGCCGTCTGCGCCTGTTCGCGGTCCTTGCGAGTTTTGGCTACGTCATCGTCGGAGCGAATGATTGTCGGCGGCGCACCGATCATGTCCCAATATTCGTCAACCGACTGGTCGAAATCCACCTTGTCGAGGATGGATGGATTAATGCCGGCGAGGTTGCCAACAAACCCCATGCCGCGCTCGATTGCGCCGGTCGAAACCGCCTTCTGTGCCTGGGCAAGGATGGAAATGTATTCGACCTTCAGATCCTCACCCTGCAATTCAGGCGGGGCGGGCGGGAAAAGGTTGTTCTTCGCGCCGTAGTGGAAAACGATGTCCACGATCGGGCCGAGCAATTCGTTCTGCTGACGATCGATGACCGGGCCAAGCTGGAGAAGCTGTTCCTCCTTGCGGGCGGACAGTTCCATTACGTTGCGCGGCTGGACGCCTTCCATCTGGCTGATCGCCATGAACAGATCGGCATACCAGCATCGATCAATCCGGTTCTGAACTTCCTTGATGTCAGCCGCGACGTGCTGGGTGTCGAACTGCACCTGAAACGCCGGGTAATAGGCGGGCTTCTGGCCTGTCGTGTCGGCATAGGTGATGGAGCCGGGCAGGATCGATGATTTCTTGTTCTTCAGATCGGACGAGCCCACCATTGGCGGCTTGACCATCTTGGCGATCGCCTCGCCCTTGTCGCGCTGTTCGACCTGAAGCATCTTGATGCCGGGGAGAGATACCATGCCGGGATGGCCGGTGCCGTAAACATCTTCGCCCGTCGTCTCCCACCGTGGAGCGAGCAGCGGATTGATTTCAAACCCGCTTTCTTCCAGCATCCGATCGGAAGTCTGACCTTCCTCCCAATAGTTCGAGGCGACGGGTTTGTTGCGCTTGTCAGCCTTGGTGATATCGCGGTCGTGGCGCGGTTCGATCGCGTGATAAACCTCGATCCATTCGTCATATTGGCCATTGTCGTACATGTTCTTGATGGTGGACGAGCAGCGGGTCCAATCCATGCCGCCATTCTTCGCCACGAAACGCCCGACGATTTGCTCCACGGTCATATAAATTCGACGGTAAAGCGTGTCAGAGCGGTGCTTGTGGCCTTAGCAAGCCAGTACTGACCAGTCAGCAGCGGAATGCCGCGAATATACTGCGTTTCATCCTCGACCAATATTGCGGCCATCTGCCCGAACTGGCCGAGATCGCCATATCCCGTGTGCAGGACGTTGTAAAGGTTCGACTTTTGCATGATCTGCCGCATGCGCATTTCGACCTGAAACAGCCATTCCTTGACCGGCCCGTATTCCTTCATTTCGGGATCGAACGTGGTGAGGCGAAACCATGGACGAGCCGGCGAAGTCTGCCCACTCATCATCCCTGATCGCATAATGCGAAACGCGAGCAAGCCGCTTTCATCAACGATCTTGGCAAACTGCTTTGCGCCACGCTTTTCGGCGCGCGTCAGCCTCATGCGGCCAGGCATGATGAAATCGTTATATTCCTGCCACAAGCCTTCCCAATCGGAACGCTCGCTCTTGAGCGCTTCGAGGCGGCGTTGGTGGCGGGAGCGCGTGCTATCGGCCAAGATCAGGCACCAAGCAGCGTTTTCTTGCCGGTCGTGTCAACCGACGAACCGACACCGCCGGCACCCGTTAGCATCGTGCCTGCCGAAGCGCGCAGACGGTCCGTAAGGGTCGCGCCCGCCGTCTTGGCATCCTGCGTGGTGGGCGCTTTCTGTGCCGCGTATTCGGTCGGCATGACCGGATCGGCGGCTTTCGGCATCTTGAAAAGGCACATGGTTAGACTCCCATGATGAGAAACGCCGCGAACGGCACGATGGTAAGGATGATGCTTGCGACTCCCATGATCCGGCTTTGAAGCACATCAGCGATGTAGGAGGCACCGAGGGCGAGGATTGCGATGAAAGCCACGTAGAAATAGCCATCGCCGCGCCCGATGAGCGCCAGGGACAACGAGAGAGCGAACAGTAGCGTGACGATAAGCCTACCGTTCGCAGCGGCGTTGTGAGCTACCGCTAGGCGTTCTTCATCAGACATTACTTGATCCTTGATTTGGTAATGAGCCCGGCCTACTGTTCGAGACATGAACAAGCTCGCTGAAAAGATGCAGACCGCCGAAGAACTTATCGCCCGTGATTTGAACCGGCTTCTTTATCCAAACGGCCGGCAGGAAGCTTACGATCGCATCAGCCGCATGTGCGGTCTAACGCCCGAAAGCCTCGGAACCGGACCAATTTCGCGTGAGCCGGGCATATGGAAGAACCGTCACCTATAAGGGTTGTATTCCGTCTCATGGGTGCCGCCCGAGATCGAGGACGGCAAATGCTTGGGCATGACAGGATGCGCAAAGGTCAAAGCCAGCGCATCAGCCCGGTTGGGCGAGGGAATGCCCCGCGCCTTCATGTCTTCCTTGCTCTCAAGCTGCATCTTGCCGGACTGCTTCACGTTGCCCGACTGGACAAGCTCAGGGCCGATCAGATCGGTGTAGAGAACATCGTCCTTCGGATCGATCGCACCGCCGGTCTTGAGCCACTGGCGCATGTCGCGCCACATTTCCACACGCTTGTTGATGCAGCCTGGATCGGATGACTTCTCACCGAACCAGACAAGCTGCCAATCCCTGCCCCATGTGATGCCGGCGCTGTAGATGCCTGTTCCGTGGCCGCCGTCGATGAATACCGCGTCAGCCTTGTATTCCTGTTCAAAGCGCAGAATGTGCTGCGCCATCTGGATATCATTGTCGTTCTTCGGGAACGTGGCGAGGCACTTGGAATAGAGCCCCTGCCGAAGAAAGATCACGAATTCATCGTCACCAGTCCATGCAGGATCAACGCCGATCACAACCGGTGCGAAATCGAATTGCTCCTTGCGCAAGCCTCTCGATGCCTCACGGGCGCGGTCAACATCTTCGGTCGATATAAACTGCAAGGCCGATGCCGAGGGGAATTGGCCTCGAACACGGACCTTCACAAAGTCCGAATCCTCGCCATAATCCTCGATCCATTTCTGGATTTGCTTCTTGTTGGTGCCGGGGACTTCCCGGCTGTCTATCTGCCGCTGCACCCAACGATGACGATAGCGCCGGAAGCATTCACGGAACCGCCCGGTGTTGCGCGTCGGGTTGCCGAACACGATCCAGATGATTTCCGTGCCTTCGTCGGTAAGCGCGCCTTCGGCAACTTCCCAAATCTTGTCTGCAATGGCTGAGCCTTCGTCCATCATCAGGACGATGCGCTTTCCCTTGTTGTGCAGACCGGCGAAGGCTTCCGTGTTGTTTTCTGACCACGGTATGAAATCCGCCCGCCAGGTATCGCTATGGCCAGGAGAGACGGATTTGACCGATGTGGCTTGAACATCGAACCAATGGCCGGATATGGCCGATCGGAACCACTTCCCTATTTCCGGCGCGGTCTTGGTGCGAAGCTGGTTGTCCGTATTCGCCGTGATGATGATGCGGCAATCGTCACAGGTGGACAGCGCCCAATTGGCGAGCATGCCCATCTGAGCGGATTTACCGATACCATGCCCCGATGCCACCGCGATTTGCAGCGGCTCGAACCGGGTAGCGGGGTTGCTTAGATGATTCTTGATGAGGCCATTGATTTCAGCCTGCCATTCACGCGGCCCGTCAACGTCCTTTAATTCGCCATGGCCCCAATCCCATGCGAGATCAGCCCACTTTTGTGGATCATGTTCACATTCAACCGCGAGAGCGAGGATTTCCTCGTTCGGGTCATTCTTGCGAAGCATCAGCCTTGCGGGCTTTCATCCGCGCCATGCGTTCGGCCAGAGTATCGGTGACTTTCAGGTCGATTTCCTGCTTGTCGCGCCACTTGTCCGGGTTGCGGTTCTTCAGCCAATTCAGCGCCGCGCCGGCATCTGGCGGCACATGCTCTCGCGACGGAGCCCGAATAATATCGCCCTGGAATTGGAAGATCTTCTCGGTGTCAAACGTGTACCCAACGGCACGATTGTAGAAAGCGCGCTCGACGCGAGCGTCCGCCATCTCTTTTCCCGCGATGACTGCCTTGGAAAACGCGACGTTTTGATTGCGCCATTCATAGATCGTGGTCACGTTCACGCCGAAGAAATCGGCCAACTCGATATCTGTCGCGCCCAATTCGCAAAGCTTTGCCGCCTGCTTGGCGTACTCCGGTTTGAACTTGGTTGGCCGCGCCATCACCTGCACCACATATCTGCCAGATACTGCGCCATGTCGCATTGCCGAGGCGAGGCACATGAGGCCAGCACGACGAACACCGCGAGCGCGAGAAGCTTGATCACGACTTCCACCTTACGAACCCGACCGGATCGAGCCGCTTGCGGGCCATGATCGGATCACCGTTCTTGTCCATGACGCCGATGTCGATCAATTCGTGATCCTCGAATACCGTGCGGGCCAGGTAGTTCTCGCCCTTCCGCGTTCAGGCATTGCGATCCAGCCCTAAATTTCGTAATACAACAATTATGGCTATCCACTACGCCCCAGCGAAGAAACCGCGCGCGAAAGGCGCAGGCCGGCCAAAGTCCGCCAATCCCAAGGTTGTGCTGAATATCCGTGTTGATGCCGCTGTGCTGGCGAGGTGGAAGGCCACCGGGAAAGGCTGGCAGCAGCGGATCAACGATCTTCTGCGCTCTAGCCTGTAGTGTAGATGCGAGGCGGCGGTTAATCGCAGCGAAAATGCTTCTTGATTTCTAGCTTGGCACTCTGTCGTGCAATTCGGTTGCCAGACGCGGCGCGGCCAATGATCCGTTTCGCATACCTTGAAGTGCAACAGCGACAGCGGCTAACCCGCATTTTGACGGCATGTAAGGGTTTCATATCTCTACCCCGCGGGGATGGGTTTCAGGACAGGTCTGCGCGCTGATCTTCTGTGATCAGATAGGCTGTGGACGCGAAGCCTTCCAAGCGGACTAGCTCCCGGACAAACGGTTCTATCTCCATCTGATAATCTCTTTGGAGATTAGCAAAGTCCCGTGGCGTGCGCAGCTCCCTAGATGCCTGAAGCGCCGTTAGGCTCTCTGACATGGGGGCCTTTGCCTTCGCCTCATACCCCTCCCTGATCTGATCGATAGCCTTTAGAATATCGGCGCGGACCTTGTCGACTTCAGGTGGGTAGGTCTTAATCATTTCCATACCGCCGATCATAGCAGATGAGCCCTGCGCTGTCATTGTCCTGAAACTGGTCTTCCCGCACTCTGGCGGGTGGAAACTGGACCGAGGATTTTACGAGGTTACGGCGATCCTCGCACAGGCTTTTCAGCGCGCTACCTGCGATACGGCCTCTTGCCGCGTCACCTGCCCAAACTATCCCGCAAGCCCATGAGGCAGGACAGAACTCCTGCGGGGACAGAATCAAAAGGACTGCCGAAGCAGCCCTACTCTTGACGTTTCACACGCCAGTGTGATGCGGTATGTCATTAATAGACTGATGTGTCAACTGATCTTCCAATGCCGCGCCATCGAATTGCACAGGATACGCAACGCGCCGATCATATGGCTAAGCGGCTGGTCCCGGATGATGCAGTAATCCAGCGCCGCCCACAGGTTCTCGCTACGGTTCTGGTTCTGCGCTTCCTGGATCGCCTCGCGGACGGCCTTGTATTCCGTATTGATCCGGCGCGCCCATTCTTCCACCGCGTCGGGATCGGCATTGCCTGACGGACGGTTGTCGTATTGAGCCGCTTCCGACTGGACGACCTTGAGCCGATCATTGTGCAGGTCGAGGAACCGCGTAGCGGCGTCATACTCGCGCGTGGAGAGGCATTCGGACGGGCGCGGTACATCTTTCGGCCCGCGCTTTTCCCAAGCCTGATACTGCATGTGAAGCCGGCCTATGAACGTTGCCGCTAGCTGGTTCTTCGCGTCCAGCACGGAAATGCCAAGCATCTTCGCCCTTGCCTCCAATGCCAGCTTGTCGATCGGGTTGCGGGCGCGCGATGCCCGACCATTCAATTCACGATATGGAACCTCGTTCACTGGCCGTCCCCGTTTTTTTGCCGCCGCTCTTGCCATTACCTGTGTCCTCGTTTTAGTTGGTGCGCCGCGTCACGCGTTTTCTCGATCGCTGACCGTCATGAACTTCTCGACCGTAATGAGCGGGCGAAAATCTACGCTGGCGAAGGCAATTTCATCCGGCGGAAGCGCGCGCTTGCTACCCATCTCGATGAAGCCGCCTTCGCATTCGCGATCCAGCAAGTTCTTCATGTTCAAGATTTCATCGAGCATGATGGCGTAGCCCGTTTCATCCCCGCCGCATGGGCGCTGCACAACCCGCCGCACGCAGTAAACCAGCCCTTTCTCCGGAAACTCGATACACAGTTCTCGCGCCCACATTTCCGATGCAAGCTCGCTGAAATCACCGACGCAAACTACTTTCTGGCCTACGTGGAACATGGCGCTTACCCTTCCTCGTTGAGAGCCCGAGACATGGCCGCCCGCCATGCGTCATAATCCGAACGATTGTCGCCGGACTCGCCAATCTCTTGCGTCCCGTTGTTCTTCTGCCGCCAAAATGCCGCGAGCATTTCCACATCGGGAACCTTCATTGCCTCGATAGCGCGGCGGGCTGCGGATAAAGATTGAAACTGCTTCGCTTCGCGCCGCGCCTTCTCAGCGGGATAATCGTCCTCGGGAACAGCCCAAGCCAGAGGGTCTAACGCCCGCGCCACTTCCTCGACCTTGCTCATGGCTTTGTCCTGTCTCTGATGGCAGAGGCGATGTGACGAGCTACTGCCGGGACAATGACGCTGCTCGGAGAGATGTTTGCTTCGTAATCCGCAATCTTCGCGCAGGCTTCCCGCTCTTCCTTCGCCGCCCTCTCGTCTCGGGCTAGGAGAGCGCGCGAGAAATGATCGGTGGCGACTTTCTGGCATTGCTCGCAACCACATGCGCCGTCTGACAAGGCGTCGAGCAAGGCTTCGGCAAAGTTCTTGGCTGTCTCGGGTATTGGAGTGTTCATGCTGGCCTCACGCTGCCGGAATAGATTTTGTCGTGCTGAAAGCCGACGCTGCGCAAATTATCGTCCCGATTCACTACGCCGATGACCGCGCTTCTTGACCGACCGACTTTCATGGCTATCTGGCCTGCCGTCAGCTTGCGCTTAAGCATGGCCGCAATCTCGGTCCTCTCTGCCGTTGTCCAGTGCTTCATGTCGCCTCCGGTAGATACGGGTTTGAAAGTTCTCGCTGGTTGCATCGCTCGTTCGTGATCCATCGAAGGATGATCGATTCCTTGACGTCCAACATCTCGGAAATCGTCGCCGTGTCGCGACCGCCCAAGAAAAGGCGATAGGCTTGCGCCGGTCGCCTGTAGCGACGAACACGTGGCTTGTTGACCGGGCGTTCTGTCGGGTCTTTGCCCGCATATGCGACGAGTGTCATGCCGCCTCCTGCCGGGTGATGAAAGATCGATCCCACATGCCCCGGTCAAATGATGAGTGATATCGATAGGTGGATTGATCGAACCAAAGACCGACCTTGCCCTCAAAATCGCCGTTGCGCTGCTTGGCGACGTTCAGGATGACGCCGGGTTTCTGGTCCAGTTCGTGACGATCGGTATCCGTCTTGGCGGCTGCCAGCTCTTCCTCATGCCGGCGATTGCGCCACACAGTGAGAATGTTGAAGGCGTTCGCCCCTATCTCCATCGCCCCCTTGATATCTTCCGTCTCGGGAGCGCCTTGGCCGCGCTCTCCCTTGCGGGAGTGGGCCACCAGATGCAAATGCACATTGTTCTGGATGGTCCAGTCTACGATCTGGAAAACGGCCTTTTCCTGCCCGTTGTAATCGTCCTGGGCGATGCCAAGACGCATGAGGCTGTCGATGATGAATTGGTCACAGCCATATTTGGCGCGGGCATAGTCAAAGACTTCCAGAAGCGCGGGGACGCCAGCCTTACCGACGCGCTCATAAAGAAGCAGCCCGCCGTCCAGCCAGTCCAGTATGCGTTCGATGTATTGGGCAGTCGGGCGATCTATGCCCCCCGTCTGCTTGCACATGCGGCGCAGCGTCTGCTCCCCCTTCATTTCGAGCGAGGCGAGACAAATACGGCTTCCCTGCTTGATCCAATGCGGGATGCAGTCGGAAATAATCTGGCTTTTCCCCGAACCCGCCGCCCCGCTCCAAAGCGTCATTTCGGACGGCCGGAAATGCATCTTATCGGAAATCTTGCCATATGGGACCGTGTAGCCCTGCTGTTCCTCATGCGCCGGCCAGAACAGGTGAACGACTTTATCGGAATAGTCGCTTGCGCGTTTGAGGCCGGCGGGATCGAGCGATCCCGCATTGCGCAACGCCTCGTCCATCGCGAAGTGTCCAAGGCCCGCGACAAGGCATTCGTTGGCATCCTTGTGCGGCAAGCGCACCCGGTAGCATCGATGACGACCAAGACGGGACGCGATTTCCTCTGCGGCCTCATCCCCCGGCTGATCCATGTCGGTTGAAATGTAAATCCGCTCAAACCGCTCAAGCCGCTCGAATTCGTTCTCGATCCAATTCTGCTTGCCGCCCTTCCCCCCGCCGAACGGAACGGACATCGCAGGAAAGCCAAAATGCGCCCACGATAGCGCGTCGATCTCGCCTTCGGTGATGATAATCTGCCGAGCATCGGACGGGATCGCCTGCCAACCGAAAAGCACCGGCTCACAATTCGCCGCCGTTGGCCTCGGCTTGGCCCCATCCTCGGCTTTGCGGGCCTTCGCCAGCGCCAGCACTCCATCCGGCAGCATGAACGGGAAAATGATGTCCTCGCCCTGTGCGCCGATTTTGTAAGCCTCAAGGACGCTGCCAGAGATATTTCGATCTTCGGTTAGATAGTCGAGCACCCGGCCCTGCGCCGTCGTGCATTGAGGCTTCGGCGGGCGGGTATAGGTCTTCTTCGGCTCCCGATACGGCTCTGGCCTTGTCACGCCCAACCATGACCGGGCCGCATCCAGCGCTTCCGCCAGCGTCCCGCCCTTACAGGCGACCCACAAGTCCAACAGGTCGCCGCCTTCTCCCGACTGGAAATCCTGCCATACCCCGGCTTTCTCACCGGTCAGGTGGACGCCAAGGGACTGGCCTTTCTCGCCGCTGACCGACCCGGCCCGCCATTCCTGGCCTTCCTTGCGCCCGCCCGGCAGAAGCATTTCCGCTACCGACTGCGCTCTGCCGGACAACATGCGCTTGATCGCTGTTATATCGGCCATCAGAGGACGTTCCTGTAAATGGCTTCGTCCGGGTCGGCCTTTTTCAAGACCCCCTGCACCCATTCCATCGGGGATTGCTTGGTCGCTGCTTCCTCGATCACCGACAAGGCTTCGGCCCATGTCTTGCACTTCTCGCGTTTCAGCCGCGCAATTACGCCGCCGGCAGATTGCCCCAACACCTGTTTGCCACGCTGAAACGCCAATTTCTCAAAATCGACCGGCGCACTTGCGCCAGAAGCGTTAGCTTCTGAACCTTCCTTGATCCCTTCCTTTCCTTGATCCCTTCCTTGATCCAAGGGAGAAATTCGGCGCAATTCGGCGCAAACAGGCGGCGGCGGCAGTTTCGATGTGCGTCGAGCATCTACCTTCTGGTGCTTGGCAAAGCCGCGAACCTGAAAATACTCTTTGTTATCAATACTATAGACTTCGATCAGATTTTCGCGCCGAATTTCCCCGAGAAGTTCCGTGATTTCGGCGCTATCGGCTGGAAGAATCTGCATCTTCATGCGCATCGGTGAATAGTCGGCGCGCCCCTCGTCATCGACAAAATTCCACATGCCGATAAAGAGCAGCCTAGCCAGGGGCGACAGGGACACGACTTTCTCGTCCGTCCAAAATTCAGGTTTGATGGAACGAATGCGCGCCATTATCGATAGCCTCGTTTCGGAAAGGGGATGACATTGCTATCGACGGCCATCTGATTTTCAGGCCCGACAAACAGGTTTATGAAGATGCGCCACGCCCTGCCCGCCGCCATGGCATCGGCAAAATCCATGGTCGCCTCGGCTCGCATTTTCGCGGCGGCATACTCTTGGAAAGCCTCATGGGCTTCATCGTCCTTCGGATCAGAAAGAGCGCTCATGCGGCCTTCCCCGTCTTGCTGGCGACCTCGACGCCCCAGTCTCTGGCGTCCTGTGCGCTGCGCAAGATGACGATCCTCGGCCCGCGCCAGCCGGCGTCAAACTCGGATTGGTTGGCGTTCAGGTCCTTGCCGTAGCCCTTGTCGCTGGACTTGCACTCGACGAGCCAGCACCGGCCCCTGTAGCCGACAAGCAGGTCTACAGGCGTGTCCATGCGGACGACGCTGAAACCCATCTGCTTGAGTGCGGAGACAATCTCCGGCTCGCTCACGTCGCGCTTGTTGGCAAAGCGTCTGAGGCTCATGTCCGCCCCCTCGCCTCTGTGGGTGTGGAGATGGGCTTCATGCTGCCCTCCCGAATAGGTCAGACTGCTCAGGACGCCATGCATTCGAGCGATTTCGCGCGTTCTTGGCCCATTGAAGCAAGGTTGCAGCGAACGGCTGTCCTTGACGCCGCCTTGCCTCTGCAAGATAGGTGCGGGCGCACATGCGCTGGATTTCGCGCTCCGTCATGTCGCGGACGTGCTTCCCACCCATCTACCTCGCCCCCCACAGTATCCAGATGAGCGCGAGCCAGAACGCGAGACATGCGCCTATGATGACAAGAAAGGCCCATACCGGAGCCGGTGTTTCAGGCTCTGGAAGGATAGGGACGTAATCGCGAGGGGGCTGGTGCATCATGGCTATTCTGCCGCCTCGTATGTCGCCTCGAAGATGTCGGGCTTGCAGGGATAGAATTCGCCCTTGATGCCTTTGATGATCCAGTCGCCGTAGCCGGCTTCCATGTCGCCTTCCAGCGTCTCGATCACCAAGCCAGTCACAGCGCGCATCGGCGGCTTAGACCAATGGCGCACGTTGTAACCTCCGCCTGCGATCCACGTAGCAACATGCTGATGGTTGTCCGCCGACAACTGCATGCCCTCGATCACAACCGGCTTCTTGCGGAACATCGGCATTCTCAGTCACCTTTCCTCTTTCTGATCGCCCGCGCGACGGCGAGGCGTATTCGTTCCCATGCCCGACAAATCAGGCTCCGTATCAACCGCATGACCCGTCCTTAGATTGAGCCGCTTTCTCCGGGAGGCAGCGGCGGCAAGTTCGTTTGCTTGGCACATTTGCTCGTAAGCACGGCGCAGCTTGAGGTAGACCTCGCCGGCCACGTCCTTCATTTCATCCGCCCGGTATTGGAGCCGGAACAGGTAGTTTTCTTTCACGCCAAGCCTGCTAGCGAGGCGGTAACGTGCCGCCCCGTCAGTGTCTTTCCGTCCACGAAATTCCGCATCGTGCAGAACATCGAGGAAGGTACGCGCTTGATTCAACGCTTCGGTACTCATGTTACTCTCGGAAACTTTTTTGCCGGATTTGGAAAAGGTTTTTCGTTCCATTGCCTGAACCCTTCGATACTTTCATGGGCATCGAAAGGAGCAACGAAACACTATGGAAACCATCGGCGAAGCAGCGCG
>Ga0134128_10009655_pt1 | contig 11579 bp, 10 predicted proteins | sample KB31754_FD_96462 | JGI IMG/M metagenome (GOLD analysis project Ga0134128, IMG submission 96462) | Terrestrial soil microbial communities with excess Nitrogen fertilizer from Kellogg Biological Station, Michigan, USA - KB3-175-4 | ecosystem: Environmental > Terrestrial > Soil > Unclassified ...
GCAAAGCGAACGTTGTGACGTTCGTCGCCTCGCAGCTCACATTTTCTCCGCCTGTCCTATTGCATCGCGGGTCGTCGTACTTCAACATGCGCGCGCGTTACGGGGTGTGGTACCGCTCGTGACGTCCAGAGATGGTCGTCCGGACCCGTGGAGGTGTGGCACAAGACAATGAAGACACGTAAAGCGTCGAAGGTCGTCAACGCTGGGGTCCGAGCCAAAGCTCGCGCTGCCAGAGCTCAGGCCAGAACTCAGACCACCGCACTTACCGGGAACGAACCCGCTTCCCGTCTTCAACCCGTCAATTCGTATCTGGAAAAGAATTTCCCCGACTTCTTCGCTGAAGCGCGCTTTCAGGTAGGGGACGACGACTACTTCCTCTACGCCCGCTTCGGGCAGTACCTCGCCCGGACCATCGAGCAGAACCGGGCCTCCCGAGACAAGATCAACCGCGGTTTCACCGTGCTGAACAAGATGGCACGGGTGTCCGCTCGCTATCCCGGCATTCGCCAGATGATGGTCTCGGGCCCGCTCGAGTACATCGTGGACGCTCCGAAGGCCCGCGCGCTCGCGCTCAAGCGCCTCTCGCCAGTGGCGCAGGGCTATATGGAAAGTCTGTGCGAGTGAGCTCGACCTCCTGAGCCCGGGGTGCCAGGACCCCGGGGGCAGTTAGCACCGCAGAGGAGTGCGCATCAAGCCGGTGCCGTCACTGCGGATCGCGCGGCGTGAGCTCGATACGCAGGCTCTGAGTTCGGCGCACGATGTGCAGCGTCAGTGCCGTCCCGAGGGGCCAGCGGCTCAAGTGGCGGTGAAGGGCGTCGACCCCGTCCACGGGCGCATCGTTGACCGCGATGATGAGGTCCCCCGGGCGCAGATCCGATTCGGCGGCGGGGCCCTTGTCATCGCGACCCAGAATCTCCACGGCGCGTCTGACGGGCAGCTCGAGCGCCCGAACCAGCCGCAAGTCGAGTGGCCGATCACGCACCGACACGCCGAGATAGGCGCGCCGCACACGTCCCTGCGTCAGAATCTCAGTGAGAACCCATTGCGCGGTGGCTGCCGGAACGGAGAACCCGATCCCTTGAGCCATTGCGATGATGGCGGTGTTGACACCCGCCACGCGTCCGCTCGCATCAACGAGCGGTCCGCCGGAGTTTCCGGGGTTCAACGCCGCTGTGTGCTGCACGATGCCCTCGATGGCGCGGCCCTGGCGGCTGCGCAACGAGCGCCCCAGCGCGCTGACAACGCCTGCGGATACCGTCGACTCGAAGCCGAGGGGGTTGCCGACCGCCACCACCAGCTGCCCGACGCGCAGCGGTGTACTGATCGACAATGTGGCATAGGGCAAGGAGGCGGCCTGCGCGCGCAACACAGCGAGATCGGTGGAGGCATCGCGCCCGACCACGACGGCAGGAACACTGCGCCCGTCGACAAACGCGACGCGGGCGTCCTGAACTCGCTCCACGACATGCTCGTTGGTAAGGATGTAACCGTCGGGCGTGACCACGACGCCAGATCCCGCGCCACCGCGCGCCCGGGCCGCTTCGCCCGCCCCACCGACGTAGATACTGACTACCGCGGGGCCGACAGCCTCCACCGCCCCGATGACCGCCTGGGAATAGGCATCGAGCACTTCCTCGGCGCCCGCCACCTCATCGGACTGATCGCCACCCTGATCGAGCATGGGAGCAGGCATGGGGCCAGGGGGCGGGGATCTCAAGTAGGCTCCGATCTCAAGTAGGATGGACGCGTGATATCGCTTTCCCAAACTGCCCTGCTGCTCGCGGCAGCCGTCATCGCCGTGGCGCTGTTCCGGCTGCTCAAGCTCAGCTCGATCCTCGGCTACGTGGCCGCGGGGCTCGCCATCGGCCCCTGGGGCCTGGGGCTGTTCCGCAACGTCGAAGAGGTCAGGAACGTCGCCGAGTTCGGCATCGTGCTGCTGCTGTTCATCATCGGCCTGGAGCTGCAGCCGACACGCCTGTGGGTGATGCGGCGCGTCGTGTTCGGCCTGGGATCGGCGCAGGTGATCTTGTGCACGCTGCTGCTGGGGGGCGCCGCGTGGCTCTTTGGTCTGCAGCCCACCGCAGCACTGATCATCGGCTTCGGCCTGTCGTTGTCTTCCACGCCGCTGGTCCTGCAGGTGCTGGCTGAGCGCGGCCAGCTCAAGTCCCAACACGGCCGGTCGGCGTTCGGCATCCTGCTGTTCCAGGATCTCGCGGTCCTTCCCATGCTGGCCATCCTGCCCCTGCTGTCGGCGGTCCCGGGCTCCCAGGCGGCCGCACCCGCGTGGTGGGTCATTCTGATCAAGCTCGTCATCGTCGTCGCCATCGTCATCGTCGGCGGACGACTCATCGTCCGCCCTGCCCTGCGAGTCGTCGCCCTCATCAAGGTCAGCGAAGTGTTCACGGCGGCGGCGCTGCTGACCGTGATTGCCACCGCGCTGCTGGCAAACGCCGCCGGACTGTCGGCATCCCTGGGTGCGTTCCTGGCCGGCGTGCTGCTCGCCGACAGTGAATTCCGTCACGAGCTCGAAGCGGATCTCGAGCCGTTCAAAGGCTTGCTGCTGGGGTTGTTCTTCGTGACCGTCGGGATGTCGGCAAACCTGCAGCTGCTGCTGTCCGAGCCGCTGCCGCTGCTCGCCCTGACCGTGGGCTTCATGGTAATCAAGCTGCTGGCCGTGTGGGCGCTGGCGCGGATTGCACGCCTGGAGCCGCCGGCGGCACGCCGCCTCGCCTTCGCGCTTCCGGCCGGAGGGGAGTTCGCGTTCGTACTGTTCACCCTGGCGTTCGGGGAGCGCATCCTGGATCGCGGGACCGTGGACCTGCTGATCCTGGCCGTCACCCTGTCGATGATGATCGCACCGCTGCTGCTGCTGTTGCAGGATGCCATCGCGGTGCGCCTGAAGGGCCGCTCGCAGCGACCCTTCGATCAGTTCGAGGACCAGGACATCCAGGTGCTGATTGCAGGCTTCGGCCGCTTCGGCCAGATCGTCGGGCGCATCCTCACGGCACGCCGCATTCCCTTTACAGCCCTCGACAGCAACCAGACGCATGTCGATTTCGTGCGCCGCTTCGGTAACAAGGTCTACTACGGCGACGCCTCGCGGCTGGATCTCCTGCGTGCGGCCGGCGCAGCCAACGCTTCCGTATTCGTGCTGGCGATCGACGACGCCGATGCGTCCGTGCGCGCAGCTACCCTGATCCGGGAATACTTTCCGCGCGTGAAGATCTATGCACGCGCCCGCAATCGACAGCATGCGTTCGCGCTGATGGATGCGGGCGTAAAGAACATCATCCGCGAGACCTACGCATCCAGCCTCGAAATGTCGGAACAAGTCCTGCAGGCACTGGGGGAGACGGCGGAGTCCGCGCGCACGGCCGTGCGCCGCTTCCGCCGCCACGACGAAGGTGTGCTGGCGTCTCAGTACGCGGTAAAAGAGGATGAGACGAAGTTCAAGGCCGCCACCGTAGAAGCCGCGCAGCAGCTGGAGAAGCTGTTCGAGGCAGACGAGGCGAAATCGGAGTAGCGATGGACGAGGCTCTGCGGGTGCGCGAGTTCTGGTTTGGCTCGTTGGTCAAGCCTCAGCCGGTAACGAAGTCAGCGCGCCCTGCGGCGCGGGGCGCGGAGCTGGACCGACGCATGCGGCTCTGGTTCGGAAGCGACGCGAACCCGCAGCTGCGCGCGCAGCAGGACGCCCTCATCACCACGGAGTTCTCGGAACTGGCGGCACGAGCGCTGAGCGGCGCCTTGGCGAGCTGGGCGGACAGCCCCCGACGGCGGCTCAGTCTGATCATTCTGCTGGACCAGTTTCCGCGCCAGATCTTTCGCGGCCAGGCCCGCGCCTTTGCGGGTGACGAGCAGGCTCTGGGCCTGGCGCTCTCGGGCATGCAGTCCGCTGCCGACGGCGCGCTGGAGACGCTCGAGCGGATGTTCTTCTACATGCCGTTGCAACACTCCGAATCGCTCGAAGTCCAGGACGAGTCGGTCGCGGCGTACCGGCGGCTGCTGAGCGAAGCGCCGGAGGAGTTACGCCAGGTGTGTCAGGGGTCGGTCGAATCCGCCGAAGATCACCGGGATGTCATCCGGCGCTTCGGTCGCTTTCCTTCCCGCAACGTGGCACTCGCCCGCGACAGCACCCCGGAGGAGCGAGCGTACCTGGAGAGCGGCGGCGCGACGTTCGGCCAGTAGACCGCCTGGCACGCCGGCGAAAACCACGCTTTTCGCCGGCCGCATGGGCTCGCTGAGGGCCAACATTCCGCGAAAAATCGCCGCGGAGGACCAGCACGCCGGCGAAAACCACGCTTTTCGCCGGCCGCATGGGCTCGCTGAGGGCCAACATTCCGCGAAAATCGCCGCAGGCGATTTTCGCCAATAGACTATGACAGGCCGGCGCGCGGATCGAACGGCATGACCCGCTGCATTTCCTCGTAGACGGCACGCGCTTCGGGCGACTGCGCCGGTGGCACGACGATCTTCAACAGGACGTATTGATCCCCTGGCTGCGAGCCCGGCAAGCCACGGCCGCGCAACCGCAGTTTCTGTCCCGACTGAGAGCCCGCTGGAATGCGCATCTCCACGCTGCCCGCCAGCGTTGGAACCGGAACGGTGGCCCCGAGAGCTGCCTCCCACGGCGCAATCGGCAACGTCAGTGTCACGTCGCGCCCTTCGAGCTGAAACAGCCGGTGCGGCCGGATGTGCGCCTCCAGGTACAGATCCCCTGCACGGCCGCCGCTCGTGGAGGCCTCGCCTTGGCCTGCGAGCCGGATCTGCTGACCCTCGGTGACGCCCGCGGGAATCGTCACTCTGACGGTGTGCGCACGCAGCTCGAGTGTTCCATCGGGCTTGAGCTCCGGACGCTTCAGATCGAGCGTACGCGTGCCCCCTCGATAGGCTTCCTCCAGATCGAGGTCCAGCCGCGCATGATGATCGCGCCCTGCGCGGCTGCGCGGCGAACGGGTGCCCGCGGCACCGGCAAAAGGCGACGCGCCGCCGAACAACGAGGAGAAGAAGTCGCTGAATCCGCCCTCCTCCTCATAGGTCTGCCGGAAGCCACCCGCACCCGGAGAGCCGCGGAACTCGAACCCTTCGGCCCACCCCGGCGGCGGCCGAAACTGCTGGCCGGACTTCCAGTCGCTGCCGAGCTGATCGTAGGCCGCGCGTTTCTCGGGGTCCTTGAGGACCTCGTAGGCCTCCTGGACCTCCTTGAATTTCTGCTCGGCGTTCGCCTCCTTGCTGACGTCCGGGTGAAACTTGCGCGCCAGGCGGCGGTACGACTTCTTGATCTCGTCCGCCGTCGCCGTACGGGTCACGCCGAGTATCTGGTAATAGTCCCGGTATTCCATGAATGCCTTAGTTTGGGGTCACCCGATGGGTGGAGTCGAGTCGCGCGCCGTGGGAGATGGGGGCATCTCCCACCCAACGCAAGAGCTTGAAAGCACCGCAGGGGGACCCCAGATCCCCTGCTGGTCGGCTCGCAGATTCCGAGTACCCATGAGCACTCACCCAGACGCTGTCGCGGATTCTAGTCTCGTCGTGTGCCCGGAATGTCACGCGATCGTGCGCGTACCCTCCGCTCGCCTCGCCGACCATCCCCGCTGCTCCCGCTGCAAGTCCGAGCTGCTTCCCGGTAGGCCGGTCGCGCTCGATGGCGCCTCCTTCCCACTGCACACCGGACGCAGCAGCCTGCCCGTGCTCGTGGACTTCTGGGCGCCCTGGTGTGGCCCCTGCCGCATGATGGCGCCCGTGCTCGACCAGCTGGCGCAACAGCGCGCCAGCCGGCTACAGGTGGCGAAGCTCAACACCGACGAGCAGTCGGATATCGCCGGCCGGTTCAATATCCGCAGCATCCCGACGCTGATCCTGTTCCGGGAGGGTCGCGAGATCGCTCGGCAATCCGGTGCCGTGAACGGCGCAGCCCTCGAGCGCTGGCTGGACACTGTGTTGCAACGGAGCTGATGGACGACGGTCCCACTCCTGCCGATGCGCTGCGGCATTCCTCGGCGACCGCGCAGGCATTCCCGCTGGCACACCGCTAGCACAGGGGGCTCCGATGCACCGGGCCGGTGCGTGACCCAAGGGCACGGTTATTGCAAACCTCGAGGCACCCCGGAGCTCCAGGCTGACGCCCGCCGATGCACTTGTCCCGCCCTCCGCCGCTCAGGAGCCTGAGAGCGTTCTGTGTCGCTGCGCGCCGCCGCAGCTTCAAGTCCGCCGCCGATGAGTTGTTCCTGACACCCTCCGCGGTGAGCCACCAGATGAAAGAGCTGGAAGGTGCGCTCGGCGTACGGCTGTTCGAGCGCAAGACTCGAGCACTCGATCTCACGACCGCCGGCCACGCGCTCCTGGGTGAGTTGGAGCCGCTGCTGCAGGCTCTCGATCGCAGCCTCACGCAGGTCGCGAGGCGCGCCGGCAGAGTGACGCTGCGTGTACTGCTGCCTCCGTTCTTCGCCAGCGAGTTGTTCATCCCCCGCCTCGCGAGCTTCTGCGCCGCCCATCCTGACATCGACATCCAGATCGACACGCGTGACCCCCGGCCCGCGATCCATCCGCCGACGGCCGACGTCTCGATTCTGCTGTCCGATGAAGTCCCGCAGGGATTGAGATCGGCGCGCTTGCTTTCTCTGTCGCTCACTGCCGCGTGCGCGCAGGAGCATGCGGCCGCCGTCGCGCGCCTCGGGAGCGATGTGTTCGGTCAGATGCCGCTGATCGTGCACCGGGCTCGCCCGTTTGCATGGACCCACTGGGCTCAGGAGATCGGACTGGTGAATCCAGAGCCGAGGAACGTGATCGAGCTGGACACGATGTCGGCCGTGGTACGCGCCGCCGAGCGCGGCGTTGGCGTGGCGCTCGTGCCGTCGGTCCTGTGTGATTCCTGGTTTCGCTCCGGGGCGTTGGTGCGGATCTTTTCCGTCGAGCTGGAAACACGCGACACGTACTTTCTGGTCAGCCGGCCCAGGGACGCGGACAAGCCGGCGGTTCGCGCGCTGACGCACTGGACGCTGGCGCAATTCGCTGCGCGCCCGTGAACGGGCCCGCCGTGGCTCAGGCATGCCTGTGAACGCAGGCGTGGCGGTGCACCCGAAACGCACACTTCTTACGTTTGCTGCACGCTTCTGAGGCTCGCGGCACACTTCTGCCGGCTTCTCGGGCTTACCCCCGGATTTCACCCATCAATCCAAATTTCTTCGTTTGTCGCCGTCGGTTGCTTTTCTTATCGTGGTACTGCTCGTGAGGAAAACGGGCACCAACAGAAGGAGACCGCAATCATGTTCACCAGCCGTAACAGTTGCAAGCCGATGCGTGTGCTGCGCCTCGCGATTCTGGGCGCCATGCAAGGGGGCGCGCTGCTGGCCGGCTCAGCGGCGCAAGGCGCCGATCAACCCAACAAGTTCGTCATGACGGCATTCGCCCAGGCACCGGGCGGTGAGAATATCGTAGACGGCAATTACCAGGCCGCGATCCAGGAAACGCGGCGCGCCGAGTCGACGGACACACCCGTTGCCACGAACCAATGCGTCGCCTACACCATGAGCGCCCAGTTCGATGCCGCACAGAAAGCGTGCGACACGGCAGTCAGTAGCGCACGGGCTGATCGACGGAACCTCGGACCTACGCAGCTGTGGGATCAACAGCGGCTCTCCCAGACCCTGGCGATCGCCTACTCGAACCGCTCGGTGCTGGAATGGCTGTCGCACGACAACGCGGCTGCGCATCGCGATCTCTCCAAGGCCGGCTCGGCGGCTCCGGGGACTGCGGTCGTGTCGCAAAACATCGGCGCGCTGAACAGCCCGCAGCACCAGAACACGGTCGCGCAGGTGTCGACGCTGCCGCATAGGTAAAGAGGCTGCAGCAAAGGACGCGGGCGACGGAGCGTGACCGGGGCTCGATTCCGTCGCCCGCGTTGGATCCGTTCCGGCGGGCGCCGGCGTGGCCGGAGTCGCTGGCCGTGGCCGCTGTGGCTTGACCACCGCAGCCTACGCCTTGCCCGCCTCCAGCTCCTCGATCGTCCGTGGCCAGTCGTCCTTCAGCAACCGTGACAGCGAGCGGTCCGCGAGTACGCGGCCGCCGGTCTGGCAACGCGGGCAGTAGTTGGTTTCGTTCTCGGCATAGCGGATTCGCTGCACCGCCGTGCCACACACCGGGCAGGGCTTGCCGAAGCGGCCATGCACGGCCATCTCCGGACGGAATGCGGTGACCTTCTCCGGGAACTCCGCGCCGGTGTGCGTTCGCAAGCGGGTCGTCCATTCGAGCAGTACGTTCTGCACCGCTTCGTACAAACGCCTTGCGGCAGGCTCGTCGAGCTTCTGTGTGAGAGCGACCGGTGACAGCTGGGCTCGATGCAGTATCTCGTCCGAGTACGCGTTGCCGATGCCGCTGAACGTGCGCGGGTCGGTGAGTGCCCGCTTGAGGGTGTGATTCTCGCTCAGCAGCCGCGTCCGAAACTCCTCGAACGTGGCCGGGAGCACCTCCAGGCCGCCCGGATCGTGCCGAGCAAGCTGCTCCCGGGTGGCAAACACCGACAGGGACGCACGGCGTTTGGTCCCGGCTTCAGTCAGCGTCAACGTACCCGTGTCGAAGACGAAGGAGGCGAGCGCCGTGCGCTTGGCTGCCGCTCCCGGAGCCAGCCAGTGCAATCGCCCCGCGATCATCAGGTGTATCACCAGCCAGTGATCGCCCTCGAACCCAAAAGCAATGCGCTTGCCCACGCGTTCGATCGCGAGCACGCGCCGCCTGTACAGGGAGTCGATTCCCGGATCGAACGTGCGCAGCAGAAAAGGGTGGGTGATGCGCGTCGACTGCAGTCGAGCCCCGAGGACACGCTGCCGCAGAGCATCTATGTAGACCGTGATATCCGGCAGCTCGGGCATGCCTGCGCACCGTGCGGCAACAGCTAATGGATGCTGTCGAACGCAGGATCGGTGAGCGGAATCTCTGTGATCGGCCCGTAGCCGCTGACTTGCTCGCGGATCTTCGCCGCGTCACCGATGAGGACGATTGCGAGACTGTCGGCACTTGGGAAAGCCTGGTCGATCACGACGCGCGCGTCCCTCACGCTCACACGCCGCAGCTCCGCCCCATAGTTATCGATGTAGGCGGGCCCGACGCCGTACAGCTCGATCTCGCCCATCGCCGCCGCCCAGTCGGCCGCCGTCTCGAACTCCAGGGGGTACTGGCCCAGTACGTAGGCGCGCGCCGACTCCAACATCTCGGCCGCGATGCCCTCCTGCTTCAGGCGCGTGAGCGTGCGCAGCGCCAGGTCGATGGCTTTGCCGGTATTCTCGGTCTGCGCAAAAGAGCGAATCGCGAACTCGCCGGCAACGGTGCCGCGCGTGAATCCGGAGCGCGCGCCATACGACAGCCCGGATTTGATGCGCAGCTCAGTGTTCAGGATCGAGGTGAAGCGCCCGCCGTACAGCGTGTTCACCAGATCCAGGGCGGCGCGACCGGTGTAGCGGCGATCGACACCGACGTTGCCGATCCAGAAGTAGGTCTGTACTGACCCGGGGGAATCGATCAGCAGCACTCGGCGCTCGCGCACTCGGGCTGGAGGTGTCAGCGGTGCGGGCGGGCTCGTCGCTTTGCTCCATTCGCCGAACATCTTTGTCACGGCGTGCTTCAGCAGGTCCGTGTCGACGTCGCCTGCGAACACCAGCGTCAGGCGATCGGCGCCAAATTGTCCGTGGTAGTAATCGAGCACGTCAGTGCGGGTGATCTGCGCAAGGGAGGACTCGTTGCCGATCACCGGGCGGCCATACGGATGCGCGCCGAATAGGAACGCGTGGCCGTAGGTGCCAATGAGCTCGGAAGGGTCGGAGTCCTTCGCCGCCTTGATCAACTCGATCTGCCGGGCGCGCAGCTTCTGCAGCTCGTCCGCATCGAAGCGCGGCCGCAGCAACGCATCGCCGAGGAGCTGCAGCAGCAATGGCTGATCGCGCGCCAGGAACTGGCCGCGGATCGTGATCGACTCCGGTCCCGCACCCGCGCCGAAGCTGCCTCCCACCCCTTCGACGGCATCCGCGAACTGGAACGCGCTGCGCTCACCGGCGCCCTTCTCCAGCAATCCCGCGACCAGCGAGGCGACGCCGGCTTTCCCCAGCGTATTTCCCAGCTCGCCGCCGCGCAGTACGGCATTGAAGGCAACCAGCGGCACGTCGCGCCTGGGCACGATGACCAGCGTCAGGCCGTTGGGCAACACGATCCGCTCATGCGCCGGCACGCGCACGCCCTCGAAGAGGCCCGCGGCGAACGCGACGCCGGAGCCTAGCGGGGCAACCATGACGGTCGACACCCAGGCGGCAAGAAGGAACTGACCGAGGCGCACACCTACATCCCCCTCAGGCCGGCGTCGGCCAGGGGCCACTCGGTGTCGCTCGAATCGTGCTCCGCAGCGTCCTCCGGCATCAGCACTCCGACCGTCCGCTTGCGTCGATCGAGAATTTCCCGGGCAACTGCCTGCACCTGCTCACGAGTCACTCGCGCGACCTGCGCCGGAGCGTCGAACAGCTTGAGCCAGTCGCCGTGGAACACTTCATATTCGCCCAGCAGCTGCGCCTTGCCGTCGATCGTCGCGAGCTTCTTCCAGAATCCCGACTCGATCAGATTCTTCGCCCGCGCGAGCTCCTGGTCGCTGACTCCCTGGATGACGACGTTGTCCAGCTCGCGATCCAGAATCTGCTGCACGCTGGCCGGATCGGAGCCCTCCGGCAGGGTCAGATACAGCCAGAACAACCCCGGATCGAAGCCTTCCTGCCAATTGCCGCCGATTTCGATCGCGACTTTCTGCTGCTCCACGAGCAGCCGGTGCAGGCGCGAGGCGTCCCCGTCGACGAGAATCGACAGCAGCAGGGTAACCGCGGGCGCGCGCTCATCGGCCGCGGCTGGCGCCTTGTACGCATACTGCAGCAGCGGGGTTTGCGCCTTGCGGCTCACCACGACACGCCGCTCGCCCAGCTGCTCTGGCTCTCGGGTGCGCACGGGCTCGGGAGGGGACTGCCGCGGAATCGCATCGAAATACTTGCGCGCCAGCGCGAAGACCCGATCCGGAACGAGATCTCCCGCAAGCACCAGCGTCAGGTTGTTGGGCGCGTAGTGGGTCTTGAAGAATTTCTGCAGGTCCTCGATCCGCCACGACTGGATGTCGGACGGCCACCCGATGGTCGGGAAGTGATAGGGGTGGGCCACGAAAGCGGCCGCCTGCACTTGCTCGGAGAGCAGTCCCTGGCTGTTGTCCTCCACTCGCAGGCGGCGCTCGGAGTACACCACGCCGCGCTCGCTTTCGATCACCTTCGGCACGAACGCCAGATTGGCGATGCGATCGGATTCCAGCTCGAGCACCAGATCCAGCGCGTCACGCGGAAACCAATCCTGATAGACGGTCACATCATCGCTGGTGAAGGCGTTGTTGGAGCCGCCCTGAGCTTCCATCAGCTCATCGAACTCACCCGGTCCACGGCGCGTGGTGCCGTTGAACATCATGTGCTCGAAAAAATGTGCGAGCCCGGTGATCCCGGGAGCCTCGTTGCGGCTGCCGGCGCGCACCCAGTTGTACAGCGCCACGCTCGGGATGTTCTGCACGGGCCAGA
>Ga0134128_10009657_pt1 | contig 11578 bp, 5 predicted proteins | sample KB31754_FD_96462 | JGI IMG/M metagenome (GOLD analysis project Ga0134128, IMG submission 96462) | Terrestrial soil microbial communities with excess Nitrogen fertilizer from Kellogg Biological Station, Michigan, USA - KB3-175-4 | ecosystem: Environmental > Terrestrial > Soil > Unclassified ...
GGGCGCACCGCGTCCGGCTACGACGGCGCGGCATCGCCACGTGCAGTGCTTGATGTGCTGCTCAAGGGCACCGGGCTGACCTATCAATTCACCGATGCGGGAACGGTGGTGATCAAGCAGGGGCCACCGAAGTCACCGCGTCGCTCGGCAAAGCCAGTTTCTTCAACGAGCCAGAAAGCAGACCAGAAGCTCGAGCCGACCAACCTGCAAACCGTCACCGTCACCGGCACGCGCATCCGCGGCGGCACCACGCCGTCGCCAGTCATCACGATCGGTAGCGAGCAAATTCAGGAGGAAGGTTTCGCGAATCTCGGCGAAGTGATCCGCAGCGTCCCACAGAATTTCTCTGGGGGGCAGAATCCGGGTGTGACCGGCGTTACCGTCGGCGACAACAACTTCGATCTCACCGGTGGTTCCGCCTTGAACCTGCGCGGGTTGGGTGCCGACGCATCCTTGACGCTGCTCAACGGGCGCCGCCTGGCCTACGACGGTTCATCCCAGGCCGTGGACATCAGCGCTATCCCGGTGGACGCAGTCGAGCGGCTGGAAATCGTGCCGGACGGTGCGTCGGCGATCTACGGCTCGGATGCGGTGGGTGGCGTGGCCAACGTGATCCTCAAGCGGGATTACGAGGGCGTAACGGTAGGCGCGCGTTACGGCGGTGCGACCGAAGGCGGGCTGGCGACGCGCGAGTACAACGCGACCGCCGGTACCACCTGGGCCAGTGGCGGATTCATCGCGACCTTCAAGGATACCGATGCCGATCCCCTCTACACGCGCCAGCGCAGTTACACGAAGTATCTGCTCGACCCGTATACGATCTACAGTCGCAGTGCCTCGCGCAGTGGCCTTGTCAGCGTCCATCAGTCAATTGGCGACGTGGTTGAACTGAGGCTTGACGCGCTCAGGACCAGGCGTGACATGACGCAGTACTTCGGTCTGACAACGGATTCCTACTACCGCTACAGCCCAGGGGCGTCGATCACGCTGGTGGCACCCAGTATCGCGCTCTCCCTTCGCGATGACTGGTCCCTTACCTTGAGTGGGGCGTACGGCAAGGATGATGACAGCTATGTGAGTCGTCTCGTGTCGGCGGCGGGGAGCAGTCCCGATATCCAGGAGTACAACAACAACGAAAGCCGCTCTTGGGAGATCGGTGCCGAAGGCCCGCTGTTCCCGGTGGGGGAAGGGGACGCGCGTTTGGCCATTGGCACCGGGGCGCGGAAGTATGAATTTCACCAGGTGCCGACGGTTCCCCAGAGCTCCTTCGGTGGCGACGAAAATGTTCGGTTCGCTTACGCCGAGCTGGATGTTCCGTTCGTTTCGCCTGCCTCGGCTATCCCTGGCGTTCACCGTCTGGAGTTCAGTGCGGCGATGCGTGGCGAGGATTACGCCAGTTTTGGTCGGGTAACCACGCCGAAATTCGGGGTGATCTACGATCCCACCGCTGACTTCACGCTCAATGCCTCCTGGGGGAAATCGTTCAAGGCACCGACGCTGTCGCAGCTTTACGGGAACAAGTACGCCTATCTGTGGAGTGCCTCGGCGGTGGGCGCGAGCGGCAGCCCCGCCGATGCCACCGCCCTGATGTCCTATGGCGGCAACGCCGACTTACGTGCCGAGCGAGCACAGACCTGGACGGCCTCGCTGGCCCTGCACCCGGAAGCCCTGCCGGGACTAGACGCTGAGCTGACTTGGTTTGACATCGACTACATCGACCGGGTGGTCGTGCCGATCAACTACTACCAGCAGGCGCTGAGCGACCCAGTCTATGCGGGCTATGTGGATCGGTCGCCGACGCCCGAGCAGATTGCGGAGCTTCTCGCGGTCTACAGCAACTTCTACAATTATTCCGGCACGGCCTATGACCCGAGCAAGGTGGTAGCGATCTTCCACGACGACTACGTGAACGTGGCACGGCAGCGGATCAAGGGGCTTGATCTGTCCGGTTCGTATCGCTTCGATCTTGGCGGCGGTCAGTTGATGGTGCGCGGATCGACAAGCTGGCTCGACAGTGCGCAGACGACCATTGCCGGACAGCCCGAACAAACGCTCGCCGGCACCGTCTTCAATCCGGCACGGCTCAAGGGTCGTGTCGGTGCGATTTGGACATTGGGGGGGTTCAGCGCGTCGGGTTTCGCCAACTACACCGGCGGCGTGACCAACCGACTCACAACGATGACGGAGAAGGGCGCGTCGTTCACCACGCTAGACACCGCGATCAACTACGACCTCGGTGAGCGTGCTGGTGCTCTCTCGGGACTGACGTTCGCGTTGTCGGTGCAGAACCTGCTGAATCGTGCGCCCCCGCTCTATACCTCAGCATTTGCGAACTACATACCGTACGACGCCACCAACTACACGGCGATCGGACGCTTCGTCAGCGTCTCGGTTTCCAAGCACTGGTAGGGAAGAAATCATGAAACTTTTTCATCAGCCGCCCCTGTGGGTGGCCGTGAGGGTATGTGTGCGTTTGAATTCTTCGATCAGGATGCGCCGCACGCATTGGACTTCAGCGTTTGCACTTGTTGTATTGGGTATGGCTGTCGTCGGGCCGTCGCACGCGGAGACGATCTCGCCGCGACGCTTGCTGGGGGTGACCGACCTGGGCGACCCAGTGATCTCGCCTGACGGGCGATACGTGGCGTTCCGGTCCGAGCGAGCATCGGTCGCGCGCAACACGTACGACACTACTTGGTATGTGCAAGCCCTGGATGGAACATCTCCGCCGAACCGTGTGGCGGATGGAGGTTCGCCGTTGCGTGAGTACGACAGCGGAAACGTGCTGCCATCACCGGCTGTCTGGTCGCCGAATGGGCGGTGGATTTACTATCGCGTCCGCCTCGATGACCGCGTCTCCGTCTGGCGCGCGGCAACGGACGGCTCCGGGGCTCGTGCGGTGACATCGGATCCGGCGGACGTGCGGAAATTTGCATTGAGCGATGACGGTCGAACGCTGAAGTACAGTGTCGGCGCGACACGGGAAGAGGTCGGCAATGCGGAGGAGGCTGAGTACGATCATGGCATCCGCATCGACGATACGGTGGATATCGCTGCCGGGCTGTTCCGGTCGAGCAAGCTCGATGGGCGACCGACCACGCAGAAGTTCCTGGGGGGATGGTTCACGGCCGGGCCATTGCTGGCGAAGGTGCCGGACCGTTGGAAAACCGTCGATCTGGCAACGATGACAACCCGGGACCTGCCCGCATCGGAGCTGCCGGTGGGTCCGCTGACGCCTGCCGACCTTTTGCCCAAGCTGCCGGTGGCGCCGACCACGATCGCCCAGAATCCGGGCAATGGACGCATCGCGCTGCTGATGCCTGGAAAGAAGGAGAAGGGGCTACTGGTGAGCCGGTATGTCGAGCTGGCCATGCTGCCGGACAGGCACGCTTCGCACCCGATCCGGTGCATGGCAGAGCTATGCCGCAACAGATACCTCACAGATATCCAGTGGCGGCCCGGGAGCGATGAGGTCCTGTTCACCGCCATCGATTTTCACAAGGGACGTACGCAGTCGATTTACGGGTGGAACGTCGTAACGGGCAAGGTGCGGCCAATCGTGCTTTCCGACGGGCTGGTCAGCGGAAGCCAGTACTACTGGGAACCCTGTGCACTGTCCGCCGACACGCTGGTGTGCGTCGCAGCCGAGGCCGATCATCCACCGCGTCTCGAGGCTATCGAAGTGAAGAGCGGCCGACGGCGGATCCTGTTCGAGCCGAACAAGAAGCTGGAGGCGGATATCGGGGCCCTGGTGCCGGCAAAGCCGATCCACTGGAAGGACGCGCAGGGGAGGGAGTTCATCGGCCAGTTCTTCGAGACACGCGGAACGAGCGCCGGCCATCCGCCACCGTTGTTCGTGACGTTCTATAACTGCTATGGCTTTCTACGCGGTGGGGTGGGTGACGAGTGGCCGCTTGCCACTCTGGCCGAGGATGGCATTTCGGCGCTGTGCATCAGTGCGATCCCGGAAGTTCGCCTTGATTTCGTTGCCAACTATGACCAGGGACGTACGGCCGTAGAGAGCGTTGTGAAGCTCCTGTCCGCTGAAGGGCGCATCGATCGGACACGTGTCGGCATGGGCGGCCTCAGCTATGGCAGTGAGGTGACGCTGTGGACGCTGGCACATTCGGATGTAGTGACTGCTGCGTCCGTCAGCGGTGTCTCGGTGACGCCGACTTACTACCTGTTCAACAGCTTGCGGGATGCCTTCCGCTCCAACCTTCGGGAGGTATGGCAGCTTGGTGCGCCGAACGAAACACCTGAGCGATGGAAGGAACTCTCGCCCGCGTATCAGCTTGGCAGGATCAAGGCGCCGATCCTGTTTCAGATGCCTGAGCAGGAATACCGAGAGACGCTGGACTATGCGCTGCCGCTGGTGCGTAGGCATCAGGCGGATATCTATGTGTTCCCGGACGAGACGCACATCAAGTTCCAACCGCGGCACAAGCTGGTGGTGTACGAGCGCAACGTCGACTGGTTCCGCTTCTGGCTGCAAGGATACGAAGACCCGAACCCCATCAAGAAGCAGCAGTACGCGCATTGGCGGGAGATGAGAGACGCGATGTCGACCAGACCAGCACCGAGTAGCGCTCGTTCGGGTGGTTGAATTTGATCAGGGGTGCCTGAATCAATTGCGAGCTTTGAAGCTCTTCGTGACGAGCTGGTCAAACCAGCTCGTCACGGCCGCCCAGAAAGCAAAAGGTAGGGTGCAGCCGACCTCGCGTGTTCTATTACAGATGGACTCTTCGCGTGCATGCTTTCGAGCGGCGGAAACCTGCGGTTTTCAAGGTGTTTTCGCATGGCAAACCATTGACACGAGCTTCGGCATGACGGCACATTGCAGGCGTTGAAGCGGACGACGGCGGGGATCGCGAGCGTGGCAAAGTCCTGCACTGATTGGGTGGAGGCGGAACCGTTGCCGTCGAGCGACGCCAACGTCGACGCCTTCGTGCGGGAGAACCAGGCTGAGCTGCTGAACTTCTTCCGTCATCGCCTGGCGCAGTCGCAGGATGCCGCCGACCTGGCGCAGGAATCCTGGAGCCGGTTGATGCGCTACCGGCAAGATCAGCCACCGGCTTCGTTGCGCAGCCTGTTGTTCACCATTGCGCGCAATGTGCTCAAGAATCACTGGCGCTGGAGTTCGCTGCATCAGCTCGAACAATCCACCGATTTCACCGAATTGGACGTCGTCTCCGAGGTGCCGGGCGTGGAGCGGCAGTGGCAGGCGCAGCGCTATCTGGAGGCGCTGGAAGCGACCGTCGCCAGCATGCCGGACAAGCGTCGTACGGTGTTCCTGCTCAGCCGAGTCGAGGGGTTGAGCAATGCCGAAGTGGCCCAGCGCTGCGGCATTTCCGTGAAGATGGTCGAGAAGCATCTCGCCAAGGCGATCATCCAGTGTCGCGCAGAGGTAGGGGGTTTCAGCCTGTGAGTGTTGGCAACAACATGGACTCCACCCACGATGCCATTCGCGAGGAGGCTGCTGCCTGGTTCGCCAAGCGTCGCGATGGCGCCTGCAGCGAAGAGACGGCCTTCGAGGCATGGCGCAGTCGCAGCGATGCGCACGCGCGCGCCTACGCAGAAACCGAGCATGCCTGGGAACAGTGGAAGCCATTGCAAAACTCCGCGCGCATGCGCGAGATGACTGCTGCGGCAATGAAAGCCACCGCGCCCAGGCAACGGCAGGCGACAGGCCGACGCTGGCGGCCACTGCTGGCGGCGGCAAGCCTGGCGGCAATTGCCGTGTTCGGCGGCATCCGACTGCTGCCGCTGATGACGCACACAGAGCCAGTGGCGTACAGCACCGGCCTCGGCGAGCAACGCACCGAGCAGCTGCCCGACGGCACCCGCATCGTCCTCAACACGCAGACCGCGCTGCAGGTGCGCTACGGCCGTCAGCGCCGCGAGGTCACGCTGCAGCATGGTGAGGCGATGTTCGATGTCGTGCACGATGCGGAGCACCCCTTCGTCGTTACCGCCGCCGATGGCAGCGTCACCGATCTCGGCACGCAGTTCCTGGTCCGCGACGAAAACGGCATGGCCACAATCACTTTGCTGCAAGGGCGGGTGGAAGTCGCCGCGCTGAATGAGCGCAAGCAATTGGTGCCGGGCGAGCAGGCGCGTTACGGGGCCAGCGTCTCTGGCATCCGCGTGCGGCAAGTTGACCTGGCCGCCATCACTGGTTGGATGCACGGTCGCCTGGATTTCAGTGGCCTGCCGCTAGCCCAGGCCGTGGCCGAGGCCAACCGCTATTCCGCGGTCAAGCTGCGCTTGGGCGACCCACGGTTGGCCGACCTGCCCGTAGGTGGCAGCTTCCGTACCGGCGACAACGCGGGCATCGCCGTCGCCCTTTCCGCCGTGTTCCCGGTGCGCGTGGCCCGCAGCGACGCGCACGAGATCGTACTGATGCCGCGCTGAGCCCGCTGCAGATCATTCAAGTTTGGGTAGGGTTGCACATCGCTCAGTTGTTACCCCTATGGCAGGCGCCGCCTTGGCGCCCACCAACACAGAGGGGAGCATATGAACAGAGCAGGCCAGCGGTATTGTCGGGGAATCGTCCGGAATGCCCTGTGCGTAGCGCTTTGCATGGCGCTGTACGCCGCGATGCCCATGGCGCAGGCGCAAACCACGGCGGCGACTGAATCGGTCCGCCAGTACGATATTCCAGCGGGCTCGCTGTCCACGGCGCTCAGTGCTTGGGGCGCACAAAGCGACAGGCAACTGGTGTTCGCTCCAGACCTGATCGCCGGCAAACAGAGCCGGAGGGTTTCGGGGCACTATGGCGCCGAACAGGCCTTGACGCAGTTGCTCGCCGGGACGGGGCTTGCGTGGGAGCGGGTCGACGGTCAGACGTACACCATCAAGCGGAAACCGCAGTCGCCGGCGAGTACGGGTCAAAAGCGGCCCTCGAGGCCCAAGGCACCACCTACGGCTACTCAGAAAATTGTGACGTTGAGTACGGTCACCGTCACTGGTTCGCAGATCGTGGGCGTCCACGACATCGCCTCGCCGCTCCAGGTCTACACACGCGAAGACATCGACCAGACCGGGGCGGGAAGCGTGCAGCGCTTCATCCAGACATTGCCGCAGAATTTTCAAGGTGGAGCGTGGGAAGGCAGTGTCAGTGAGCTTTCGGGCGGAGGAGGCGCGAATAACGGCGTGGGAGGAACCGGCGTGAATCTGCGCGGATTGGGCAACGATGCCACGCTGGTGCTGCTCAACGGCCACCGCATCGCGCCGGGCAATGGGGACGGTAACTTCGTGGACGTGTCGCTGATTCCGGCCACGGCGCTGGACCGGGTGGAGGTGATGCCGGACGGCGCATCCGCCTTGTATGGATCGGATGCCGTGGGCGGCGTGGTCAATTTCATCACACGCAAAGACTACCAAGGCGCGGAAACACGGATTCGCTATGGCGGCGTGACCGAAGGCAAACTGGACGAATACCAGTTTGCGCAGACGTTCGGCAAGGCCTGGGGCAGTGGCTCGGCCCTGCTGAGCTATGAATATCTCCAGCAATCGCCGTTGAGCCTGAACGACAAGAGCTGGGTACGCGACAAGTTTCCGGGGCCGTATGACATTCTGCCCGAGCAAAAGCGCCATGCCCTGTTCGCGAGCATCGACCAATCGGTCGGCGACGACGTGGAACTGTACGGTGATGCCACGTTTGCAAACCGGCGGATGCCCAATGACTGGTTTTCGTTCTCCTCTACGCAGCAGAACATGCAAGCCGACATCAATGCCTGGAGTGCCGATGGGGGCGCCCGAGTGGCTCTGCCGCATGATTTCCAATTCGAGACCGATGCGTCCTATGCGACCAGTGATACAGGACTGACTATAACCAACCTCGGACAGGGCACTGTAGGCCGGGCACAGGTCAATACAGAGGTATTTGCTTGGGACACGAAGTTGAGTGGAAACTTGTTTCACCTGCCGGCAGGTGAAGTCCAATTCACGGCCGGGATGGACTACCAGAAAGAATCCTATACCAAAGTCAATAAGTTGAACGCCAAAGCCAGCTATGCTGGTAACCGCAACGTCTGGGCGGCGTTCACGGAAGTCCGCATCCCGCTGGCAGATGCGGGCGCGGCAGGAAGCAGTCTGCCTGGACTGGAGATGACTCTGGCCGGGCGTTATGAGCATTACAGCGATTTCGGTTCTACCGCCAATCCCAAGGTGGGACTGATCTGGAGGCCCTCCACGGGCTTCAAATTTCGCGGGACGTGGGGCAAGTCCTTCGTGGCGCCTCTGCTGAGTCAGTTGAATCCGGTCCCGGTCCAGGTGGCGGCGCTGCTTATTCCCGATCCTCTCGCCAATCCGTCTGGGACAAATGTGCCTGGCATCTTCATCTTTGGTGGCAATCCGGATCTTAAGCCGCAAAAGGCCAAGACGTGGACGCTCGGTTTCGACTGGACTTCACAAGGACTGGCTGGGCTGCGAGCCAATGCCACTTATTACAATATCGATTACACCAACCGGATTACCAACCCTCAAGAAGCTTTCACAGGAGTGGTCAGCTCGTCACTTGACCCACTCGATTATGAAAATCTGCTGGGACAGTTCATTACCAGGAACCCGTCGCCCGCGATGGTGCAGCAATTTGTCGATACGACTTCTGAATTCGATGATTTCACCGGAATCCCGGGCGGCGTCGACTTGTCCAGCATTGCGGCGCTGGTTGATTATCGGAATGCCAACCTGGCGGCGGTCCGTACCAGCGGCGTGGACTTCGGCACTGCGTACCTGTGGCATCCCGGCACGGGTAGCATGGAAGTCGGTCTGGACGGTACCTACATCCTGAAATTCGACAACCTGCTTGCTCTCGGCGTCCCGGTGGTTGAGGCGGCAGATACGGTTTTCCATCCGGCGAACCTGAAGCTGCGCGCACGCTGGACATTCAACGCCGGCCCCTTCAACGGCGCATTGTTCGTCAATTACGTGGACAGCTACCGCGATACGCGCAGTATCCCTTCCGTGCCCGTCGCGTCGTGGACAACGATTGATGCCAACCTTGGTTATCGCTTCGAACACCAGAAGGGTCTGCTGGCGGGAACTTCCCTGACCTTGGGCATGATCAACCTGACCGATCGGGCGCCGCCGTACGTTGCTCCTTCCTACGGAACCCTTCCGGGCTATAGCTCGATCGACTTCGATGGCGCCAATGCCGACGTCCGTGGCCGCTTCATCTACGTGCAGGCCGTCAAGCGGTTCTGAACTTACGCCCGTACTGCTCTGCAAGGAATCGACTTCAATGAAACTGAAAATCACGTTGACATTCTGCGTGCTGATGTTCGCGGCCGGCTGCGCACTGGCTGCGCAAAGCCCACGCAAGGTGACGTTCAATGACCTGGAAGGTGCGTCCTCCAGAGATGGCTATGTGTATGCGTCATTGGACATTTCTCCGGATGGCCGGCAACTTGCCGCGGAGCGAAATCGGGTTTTGCGCGTGATCGATGCCGTGACGGGCCGCGTGCTGCACGAGCTGGGCGCAGGTGTGTTGCCGCAATGGTCGCCGGACGGAAGCCGATTGGCATTCTATTCCCTGCGTTCGGGCAAGCTTCAGCTATGGATATGGAATGCCGTAGATGACAAGCTGCGGCAGTTGACCGATTTTCCACGGGGGGTGGACCCCGATCCGTATACGCGAATTTTTGGCTATGTCAGCGATGCGTTCCGCTTTGACTGGTCGCCGGACGGAACGCGGATCGCGTTCGCTTCACGCGTGGCGATCCCGTCCGCGCAGCACACGGGAAGCGGGCGCCCCGTGGTGCTTGACAACGATACTGCACCCGACCTGACGCTTCGGGGCGTTTTTGCGCATCCTGGAGGCGGAACGGGGGGCATCCCAGAATCCACCGGTCACAATTTCGTCTTTCGCTCCAGCGATCCGGGCAAGGTGCAGCTCAATCGGATATTCGTCGTCAGCGTTCAGACGCGCGCCCTTCATCAGATCAGCCAGGGCATGGGCGAGTCCTTTCACCCGAGTTGGTCACCAGACGGCATCCACATTGCCTTCGCGAGCGTCGGATCGGATGATGGCGATGAGATCAATCTTTTGTCTGAGAGAAACACCCGGATCGTGATGTACGACGTCCGAACCCGACGTCTGCGGGTGTTCGTAAATGGCCCGGGCTTCAAGTTTCAGCCGCGGTGGTCGAAAGACGGAAACAGGATCGCCTATCTGACCAGTAGCTATATCTTCGCCGAGCCCCGCATCGAGGTGATCGGCGCACATGATGCGCAGCCCGAAAAAAACTACAACATCGGACTGCACATCATGGATTACGACTGGTCGCAAAACAGCGAAGGATTTTTGCTTTCCTATCTGGATACGAGAACAAATCTGGGGCGGCTGCAACCGGATGGCAAGCTCACCCCGATCACCTCAGGCGACTCGATACGGGTAGACTCGTGGACGCAAGCAAGAAACGGCGCAATCGCGTGGATTGAAGGGAGTGCCGGCCCGGGGATACGTATAGTGCAAGCTGGCCACACCAGATCCTGGCGCATTGCATTGCCCGTGCCACAGGTTTCCTTGAGGCTCGGCAAGGTCGCTACGATCACCTACCGCACCGCACGCGGTGATACCTTGCACGGGAAACTGCTGTATCCGCCGGATTACCGAGCAGGAAAGCGCTACCCGCTGATCGTGGATGCCTACCCGTTGACCAGTGGGGATGGCTGGATGGATGCCATGTACGGCAATCAGGCTTGGGCGTCGGCCGGCTACATGGTGTTCAAGCCGAACCAAGCGCGCGCCCCGCATGTGTGGTTGAACTGCTCGGGCAGGCCGGAGTACTGCGATGCCAGCCGGGGCCCTGACGCGTGGGATGTGACGGTCGACGACGTAATGAGTGGCGTCGACGCGTTGATCGAGCGAGGGCTCGTCGATTCGGAAAGGATGTGCCTGTACGGGCACAGCAATGGCGGCGGGGTCGTCGATTATCTCGTGACACGCACCGACCGCTTCAAGTGTGCCGTTGCCGTGGCACCGGTCTGGCCGAACTGGATGGGGCCGCCACTGTTGAGCTCGGAGTCATTGCGAATGATGCAGGACTTGACAGGCATCAGTCCGATGCAAAACCCGGATGCCTACGTCAAGCTCTCGGCCGTGTTTCATGTGGAGAATGTCAAGACACCGATGCTGATCGCGGACGGCGATGAGGATGGGCAGTTCCTGCTGGGTTCCATCACCATGTACAACGCGCTGCGCTTCGCCGGCAAGCAGGTGACGTTCCTGCGCTACCCGAACGAAGGCCATGTCTTTGTCGGTCCAGGCTTACGCGACCTGTGGAACCGCGAAATGGCGTTCTTCGCCCGTTATCTGCAGCCTGCCGGGATGAAGGGCAATCAAAAAAGAGGAGTAAAAAGTGGGCGGGAGTAGTGTTTCCGAAACAAGGGTCGACTTTCCTGTGCTTTGCACACGAAAAGCGCACCTTGACCCTTGTTTCTGCTTCCTGCACATGGCGCTGTCTGACGCGCTGACTAGAGATTCACGTCGTAGGGCTTTCCGGCATTGCAGTTTTCGACGGTTTGCGGGGTGATCTTCGCGTACGGCTGCAGCTTCACCACGGACTGCACC
>Ga0134128_10009658_pt1 | contig 11576 bp, 12 predicted proteins | sample KB31754_FD_96462 | JGI IMG/M metagenome (GOLD analysis project Ga0134128, IMG submission 96462) | Terrestrial soil microbial communities with excess Nitrogen fertilizer from Kellogg Biological Station, Michigan, USA - KB3-175-4 | ecosystem: Environmental > Terrestrial > Soil > Unclassified ...
ACACCCGTGCCCAAGTCGGGGCGAGGGTTTCTTCTTTGAATGCGGCTACGGACTCACTGCAAAAATCCATCGTGGATAGTAAAACTCACGCTTCACAACTTGAAGATGCCGACCTTTTCGGGGTCGTTTCTGACATCAACAAGACGGATAGCACGCTCAAGGCGACACTCGAAACGTCGAGTAAAGTGACCAGCATGAGCCTTCTTGACTTTCTGAAATAGAAAGAATACCTACAGTTCCACTTCAATTTGTCCGATATCACGGATAAGTGAGAGATAATTCGTTTGAATGATAGCGGATTATAAAAACAGGAAGTTTTTTGAAGGAGTCCCCTCATGCTTGTATTAACAAGGAAGTTGGGTGAGAGCATCGCAATCGATGATCACATCAAGATTCGCGTTGTCCAAATTAAAGGAAAGCAAGTTCGCCTCGGAATTGAAGCTCCAAAGGAGACTAAAATTCACCGAGAAGAAGTCTATTTGGCGATCCAAGACACCAATAAAGAATCTGCCACAGTTTCATCAGATCAAACCCGCTCTGTTTCAAAATTACTAAAGCCCTAACGCCCCGCTTCTGGAAAAGGTAAACGTTACCGTTTTTGACCTTTTTTTTGTCTTGCTGTGTCTCACTCCTAGGTGCATTCTCTGTATTGTATGGGGGGTCTAGTGAGTCAGTCTCTACTGATCAAAACAACTCGATTTGGACAAGTTCAATGTCAGCTTGAGGACGCGATTACGTTTCCTGAAGGAATTCTTGGTTTTGCGGATCTCCGTCAATTTGTCCTGTTGGACGACCCCAATGACGAAATTTTTGCGTGGCTGCAAAGCTGCGAAAATCCAGCGGTGGCTTTCCCGGTGCTCGAGCCCGAGCTGTTCACTCAAAATTACAAATTGGCTTTGGCAAAAGCGGATCTTGAAGTTTTGAAAATGGCATCGGCTGAAAAAGCGCGTTCGTTTTGCATTATCACGATCCCTGATGATCCCACGCAAATGTCAGCCAATATGAAAGCTCCGATTGTGTTCAATGTCGAAACAAAGTTGGGCCGTCAGTGCGTGCTTCAAGATAACAGCTTGGCCATTCGCGAGCCGATTTTTGCGAAGCTGCAACAACGAGTGGTGCAATTTCCACAGCAATCCATCAAAGCTCAATCCGTTGGCCTTGATGTGGCGATTCGTTTGCCTGAGCACACTCAAGATAAAATGATGTAATGATGAAATTTTTGATTCTTTCGCTTTTCCTGATCTGCGCCCTGGGATTTGAGACAAGTTGGGGTTGGTCTGTCTCCGTCAAAGGCGATCGCCTGAATTACAATATCGATTTCACCAAAAAAACTTTCGACTACAAAGACGCCTACATCCAAAAAAATTGGCCAGTGAAATCTTGTAACAAAAGAGTTTTCGAAAAGGTCATTACCGATTTTCACAAATCTTTCAAAATGCGCCTCGAGCTGAAGGGAAAATTCCCCAATCAGCTGACTTACAAAGAAGATAAAAAATCATATCAGATTGCGCAGAACAGTCCCTTTGGAATTTTCCTGACCCAATTTCCAAATCGAATCATCTATCTGATGACCGAAGAGGAGCAAGCATGCAAAACCCACAGAAAATAATTTACATCGTCTGAATGATACAAGGTTTGGCTTCGATCAGCTTCAAGCCGGTGCATTTGTCTCCGCGCATTTCGTTGGGCACAGCCAGATTCACATCAGAAATTTTTTGAGCACTGCCGCGATAATGCATCATCGGAGATTTCATTTCGATCTTGGCAGTAATAAAACTTTCTTGCGCCGGAAGCAGCACTGGATTTTTGGTGTCATTGGTTGCACTGCTGCTCAGAATAATCTGAGCTTCACTGCGACTGCCAGGCGCTAACAAAATAAAATAATTAGTTCCAATTTTTTTCAAATAGCCGGTCACTTGGAAAGTGCCACATTGATTCGCTCGTTCTGTCACCAGGGCTTTGTTTGACGAATCTTTTTTTTCAGCAGCAAATGTTGTTATCGATAGCGAAAGAAAGATGATCAGACTACAAAATAAAGTTTGCACAGGGGTTCTCCTTTTGGCCTTGATAAGATCGATAAAGCTCTTGATAAAGTTTCGATTCATATTTTTGGGTTTTTAAAGCAGCGTCGGTAAGTGGCGAGCCACCTTTTCTTTTAAAAAATCCTTCATGCTCCTGAAGTTTTATCAAGGCATCATAGCTTTGAATATCTTTTTCAAGTTGTCTAAATTCGGCACTGTTTTGCTCAAGTTCTTTTTTTTTGGTGACGACCTCTTTGTTTGGATTTTTATCATCAACGTTCGCGAGGGTGAGTAAAGTATATATGCTACCGTCAACAAGAGTTATTTTACTTGCATAGATTTTAATTTTTTTAGCCAGAAGAGCAGTTTGATTGTAGAGCCTTTGATATTCGATGGATGCGTCAATATATTGTTTTGCAATTTTGGAGGTTTTGGTCGAATTGACCAGAATTTCTTCGGACTGATTGAGAGATTTTTTGAGCTGATCATTAGTGCTGCAATTGCAGTCTACGTCTTTCCGTACCATTTTATCGTTTTCGTCCACGGACAACATCAACTGTGATTCAGGGGCCAGTGAGTGAATGATTTTTTCTGCTTGCAAGCCTGCAGGGGAGGAAATTCGTGGAAGACCCCATTGGTTTTTGCGCATCTCGAGATAGACTTCTTCGAGAGATTTTCCGGATTTCATATTTTTGATAAAGTCAGCTGATGTAGTGTCATAGCCAACATCATCATTGGAAGCTTGGGAGATCACGCAGGTTTTATTATTGGCCATCTTCAGGGATTGCCCCGAGTAACAAGAAAAATCTATCAGCGCGACTTGTACGCCTTGAGTTTGCAATCGATCGATCACGGCTTTTAAGTCTCCGGTATCGCAAGTTCCATTGCCCTGGCAGACGATGTAATGTCCGTTGCTGGTTGAATCCAATGAGCCATGAGTATTGATTACGAATAAAACTTTATCACCGGGTTTGAATTTTTTGGTGGCAATATTTTCGAGCTGTATTTGAAACTCACCACCAGTGAATGATTTCAGGTCGTGATCTTGGATGGCTTTAGATACTTTTAGCTGTGCATCGGGTTGATCACCGTCAAAAAGAGTCGTGGTTTGCCACTGATTTTTTTTTGCGAATCGATTGAGATCGATGAAATTGTGAACAAAAGTATTTTTTCCAGGATCACCAGCGCCGCCAAAGCTGTAAAGATAATTTGTTCCGGCAAAGGCAGCTGCGCCAATAAAAAATATGAACACAAAGAGATTGAATTTAAAAAATGAAATTCGCACAGGGGTTGTCCTTTTTATTGAGGTATTGTGAGTCTCGGTAAATTTTGTCGTAAAGAATTTTTTCTGCCAGCAAGGTTTGGGCGGCGGCTTTGGCCAGAGGCGAGCTGCCAGTTGCTGAGATGGCTCCTAAGCGGACGACGTCAGCATTTGTTTGCTTGTCGAAATCAGTTTGTAGTTTTAGTAATTTTTGAAAATCAGGATTATTTTTGAGCTGCTGTTTAAAATCGTAGGCCGTTGGATTTATTTCTTTCAGTCCATTGTCGTTCATGGCGGCTAGTTCTGGCCAAGTGTAGTCAGTACCCATTTTTGTTTTTAGATGGTGGACGCTGTAGCTATTGATTTGTGTGGCAAGTTTTTGTGCTTGGTCGTAAATTTTTTGGTACTTGGCCGTCGCATTTTGGTAAGAATGCACATACAACTTGCTTTCGATATCGTTGAATTGGCGTAATGTTTTTTTCATTTGGTTTCGACTCTCGGCTTTTTCGCAGGGAGTTTCTTTGTGAGCCGAAGCTAAGTCGTCAGCAGACACACGCTGAAGAGACTCGCTGCCAAGATCTTGGATGGTTGAAGTGGCAAGCTGGCCAGCCGTTGTTGAAATTTCGGCTCGGCCCACGGAATCTCCAGCGAGGCGGGCGGAGAGGAAAACATTCTCGAGCGAAGTTCCTGATTTCATATTCGCAATAAAATTTTTGGAAAAATTGAAGCGACTGACATCATTGGCGCTGGTGGCGCTGACAACGCAGGTATTGGAACTGACAAGATTCATCGATTGACCAGAGTAACAGGAAAGATCGACGAGGGCGACTTTGACTCCTTTGGAGTCTAAGGTTTTTATGACTTGCTCCAAAGGGCCGAGGCTACAGTCGCCGTCGCTGCAACTGACGTTGTGGGCTTTATCAACAGTGCCGTCACTGTGAGATGTTAAATAAGGTGATCCATGGCTATCGATCATAATGAGAACTTGATCACCAGATTTTATTTTTCCAGATTGCGCATCACTGACGATTTGATCGAGTGAGTCTTTGAAATTTTTCTGAGAAAATTCTTTCACCGGTGATGAGGCATTGCTTTGAACTTTTGCGGATTCTGAAGGATTGCGGCCAAAGAGGATTTGATTTTGCCAGCCATTGCGTTGAGCTGTGGTGGAGATGTTTTGAAACTCATTCGTAAATAGATTTTCACTAGCATCGCCGGCGCCGCCAAAACTGTACATGTATTTGTCGCCAGCCTGAGCGGTTGTCGCAAAAACGCAGAGGATCAAGCAAGCCATCGCAGATCGAATTGACGTCATCTCATTATTTTAGCAAAGGGCTGCCGGGGCAGCCATATTTGCTGGGGTTTTGAGAGGGGATTTGGACCTCTGGCTTGACTTTCTTGGAGCAAAGGAACAAAACCGCTTTTGTCTCTGAAAAAGTCTCAAAATTGACGAGGTTGATATGGCTGAAAATCAAAACCCAAGACAAAAAGTTTCTGATCTTTTTAATCCAGAATGGTGGACTGAGGTTTCAGGATTTGATTTCAAAGATATCACTTATCATCGTGCAAAACATCAGGGCACCGTGCGAGTTGCCATCAATCGTCCTGATGTGCGTAACGCCTTTCGTCCAGAAACTGTCGATGAACTTTATCAAGCCCTCGAGCACGCGCGTCTGACACCAGACGTGGGAGTTGTCCTTCTCACTGGCAATGGTCCTTCACCCAAAGATGGCGGCTGGGCTTTTTGTTCAGGTGGTGATCAACGCATTCGTGGCAAAGATGGTTATCAATACGACAACGCTGCTAATGATAAAAAAAATGAGAACGAAAAATTTCGTCAAGCTCGTTTGGGCCGCTTGCATATTTTGGAAGTGCAGCGCTTGATTCGCTTTATGCCAAAAATTGTGATGGCTGTCGTTCCAGGCTGGGCAGTTGGCGGAGGACATTCGTTGCACGTGGTTTGTGATTTGACTCTGGCGAGCAAAGAACATGCGATCTTTAAACAAACAGATCCCGATGTCGCGAGCTTTGATAGCGGATTCGGCTCTGCTTATTTGGCTCGCATGGTGGGGCAAAAGCGTGCACGTGAGATTTTTTTCTTGGGTCGTAATTATTCAGCCGATGAAGCTTTTGATATGGGCATGGTGAATGCGTCGATCCCTCACAAAGATCTCGAAAAAGTGGCACTTGAGTGGGCGCAGGAAATGAATTCCAAATCTCCAACGGCGATGCGCATGCTGAAATATGGATTTAACATGATCGACGATGGTCTTGTCGGTCAGCAATTGTTCGCGGGCGAGGCGACTCGTTTGGCTTATGGCACTGACGAGGCCGCCGAAGGTCGTAATGGATTTTTAGAAAAACGGGATCAAGACTTTTCTCAATTTCCGTGGCACTATTGATGTGTTGTGAACATTGAAAAAATCAAACAGCAGGCTCAACACTACAAGCATCAAGCCCAACCGATTTTAGATAAAGCGGAATATATTCTTTCAAATTTAGCAGATCCTCAAGCCGTCGCACTTTTTGCAACGGCGATTGTGACTGCTTTTGCTGCCATTTTTTATTCGAAGCTTTTTTATTTTTTTGAAAATGTTTTCGCTTGGGGTCTTGGTCAATGGCAGTGGCTGTCTTTTATTCTGACTCCACTGACTTTGATGAGTGCTTCACTTTTAGTTTGGAAATATTCTCCAGACGCCGCAGGTGGTGGTCTTTCGCAAGTGCGTGTGGCTGTGGAAATGAATGATCCAGCAAAACCGGTGGAAGCGGCGAAAGAACTTCTTTCGTGGAAGACAGCGGGAATTAAAATTGTGAGCTCCCTGGTTTGTATCGCCGGAGGATCAACGATCGGTCAAGAAGGCCCGATGATTCATGTGGCGGCCTGCTTTTTTCACTCCATCGGAAATATTTTGCGCAAATGGAAAATTGTCATTCAACCCCAAGCTTGGATTATTGCCGGAGGAGCCGCAGGACTTGCCTGCGCTTTCAACGCTCCACTGGCCGGAATTGTTTATGCCATTGAAGAATTAGGCACGCATCATTTTCACCGAGTGAAAACTTCTCTGCTGGCGGCGATTCTGGTTGCAGGTCTTACGGTGCAAGCGGTGATGGGACCTTATTTGGTGATCGGGAGTGTGCACCTCGAAGTGCGCGGTTTTTGGGATGTGATCGCCGCCATCGGTGTGGGGATTTTTGGTGGAGTGTTGGGGACTCTTTTGGGCCGAATGATGATTCAAGGAATCAAACGACGTGATCAAGCGAAAACAAAAAAGCAAGTGCTGATCTTAGCCGGAGTTTCAGGACTGGCAATGGCAGCACTAATTACTCAAAATCCAGAAGTCCATGGTTCGGGGATTGAGCTGCTGAAAGATTTTTTCTTTCACGATCATCATGCCAATCTGATGACGTTGTTGGGAAGGATGCTGGGAATGACTTTGGTGGCGACAACTTTTGCGTCCGCCGGAAATTTTGTGCCGTCACTGACTTTGGGCGGTTTGGCCGGAGCTTTCTTTACTCAGATTTTTCATATTCCCAATGAATCACTGCTGATCGCTTTGGGCATGGTCAGTGTTTTAACTGCGATGATGCGAGCTCCATTCACGGCATTTATCTTGGTGCTTGAAATGACAGATCGCCATGCCGCTATTTTTCCGATGATGATCTCGGCGTTGGTGGCGCAGTGGATTGCGCAACTTCTCGATCACGAATCACTTTATTCTTTCACCGAGGGTCGCTTGCTGGCGCGATTTCGTCGCGAAGATCCGTCAGTGAATCCAATTCCCATCGAGCTTCAACCTGAACCGCATTGAGCCTTTGAATCGTGTGATACTCATGCTCTCCTCTAACTCCACAAAATTTCCCATTCTGTGGATGAAAGCCCTCGGAGTCTTTGCTTATTGTATTTGATTTCTCCGCGAGCCTCTTTCTCGTTGAGTCGAACATAATTTTTGACCATGAGATAAGGTTTCCAACCTACGATAACTCTGGAGAATGGCCTGTATTTCCAAACACTTTGGGTATCGGTCACCAAGAATCCGTTCTTCTCTAATTGCTGAGCAATTTGCCCTGCCACAACGCGGAGAAAGTGCTGACCCAGCGAGCGTTTACTGAATCTGACGAGCAAATGGATATGATCATTGCAGATGGCTTGCTGTTCGATTTTGACGAAGAACCTCTTAGCGTAGCGTTTGATCACGGCATTGCAGATGTAAAACCCTAGAGGTGACCGATACCCCCCGGCGCAGGTTCGAGCGTTGAGCTTTGAATACCAGATGAATGGCAGAACGAGTTGAAAGAGGTCGCGCAAGTCGACCACGACGTTTTTGGCGGAGAGCTCCGCCGTGGTTATAGCGGAATTTCCAATGATTTTTGCCGAAAGAAAGTTGTTTGTGACCCATACCCATCTCCTGGTTTTGGGAGATCGGGTTTGCAAATTTCAAGAAAGGTTAGAAACGAGAGAGATTGAAAATCAGCAACAGAGAGGTCTGAATGTCGGACAATACAATTAATAATATGAAATAGGTATCGGCGCTAAAACCTGAAATGAAATGAACTCAGCTGGTAGGGCAGGAACTCAAGGTTGTTTGCTGATCATTTTCTTTTCGGTTTTAGCACCGAGCTCGCGAAGCATTTCGACTTGGCGAATGAGATTGCCAGAGCCTTCGTTGAGTTTACCCATGACTTGGCCATGAGATTTTTGAGTGGCGTCGATTTTTTTTCCAAGATCATCAAGGTCATCGACCAGCGAAGCAAATTTATCGTAAAGCTGACCACCGCGACGAGCGATCTCCAGCGCATTTTTTTCCTGACGATCTTGTTTCCAAATTGCTGACACCGTTCGCAGTGTGGTCAGCAATGTTGTTGGACTGACAAGAGCTACATTTCGATCCCAGGCATACTGAAGCAAATCAGGTTTGTATTTAAAAGCCACGGCAAAGGCTGGCTCAATCGGCATAAATAAAATCACAAAATCAGGAGTCGAAAGCTGCTCGCTGGAAGAATATTTTTTTGCTGACAAGCCATCGATATGACGCTTGAGAGATTCAACATGCATTTTGGCCGAGGCATCGCGCAGCTCTGAAGTTTCGGCTTGCGCATAACTTTCGTAAGCCACCAGCGAAACTTTCGAGTCAACAATGATGTGCTTGTGATCAGGAAGATGGATGATGACGTCGGGACGAATGCTTTGACCATCGCTGTTTCGCAAAGACATGTCGGTGCCTTGGATGATGTACTCTTCACCCTTGCGCAGACCCGAGCGATCCAAAATATTTTCCAGAATCATCTCGCCCCAATTGCCCATGGTCTTATTGTCGCCCTTCAGTGCTTTCGTGAGATTTTCAGCTTCAGAAGACATGCGCACATTGAGATCCATTAATTTATTAAGCTCGCCCCGCAAAGTGCCGCGTTCGGCACGCTCGAGAGAGTAAGTGTCTTCGACTTTTTTCTCGAAATCTTTGAGACGTTCTTTGAAAGGTTCGAGCATTGTTGTGAGACTTTTGACATTTTGATCGGTGATCTTCGTCGATTTCTCTTCGAAAAATTTATTGGCCATGGCTTCAAAGCGCAAAGACATTTGCTGTGAAAGTTGTTCGCTCAATTGTTGATTGAGCTGAGATTGCATTTGCAGTTAGGCCTGAGTCTGAGCTTGGGCTTGCGCCTGCATTTCCACTGCTGTTTGGCCCGTCGTGGTTGGCGTCGATTTTTTTTGCAATCGCCAGAAAATCATCAGCAGAATTCCACTGCCGAGCAAGCCGCCAAGAAAACTTAAAATGATGGATGTATTCATGCGAAGCACCCTAGCATTGTGCGCCGCAAAATTCAAAGAGGAATGCGGTGGAAAGAAAGACCTTTTTAAAATCTCAGTGTAATTTAGTGCTATGAACACATCATCTTTGAAGGCATGGCTGCTGGCGACTCGTCCTAAAACCTTGGTGGCTGCGGTTTCCCCCATTTTGGTCGCGACTGCTTTGCCCGTGGCTTATCACCACAATTGGAGTTGGGCTTTCACGATTTACGCTTTGCTGGCGTCGCTCTTTATCCAAATCGGAACAAATTTTGTGAATGACGCTGTCGATTTTGAAAAAGGAGCCGACACTGAAACTCGCCTTGGTCCTCAGCGAGTCACTCAAGCCGGAATTTTTTCTTCACGCCAAGTGAAGTGGATGGCGGCGCTGATGTTTTTGCTCGCGATGGTTTGTGGAATTCCGCTGGTCATTCAAGGCGGAGTGCCGATTGTGATCATCGGACTGTGCTCGGTTGCCATGGGATATTCCTACACGGCGGGGCCTTTTCCTCTGGCGTACTTGGGGCTTGGTGAAATTTTTGTGATTTTATTTTTTGGAGTGATTGCGGTGATGGGACTGAATTATATCCACTCGGGGTTGTGGTCGATTCCGGCCTTGCTGGCAGGACTTCAAGTCGGAGTCATGTGCACCGTCTTGTTGGCGGTGAACAATCTTCGTGATGTGTCTGGCGACGTCTTGGTGAATAAAAAAACTTTGCCGGTGCGTTTTGGGAAAAGATTTGCTCGTTGTGAAATCGCCTTTCTTTGTTTTGCTCCTTATGTGATGGGAGCTTTTTGGCTGGGCCAAGGATTGTGGTTAGCAGCGTTGTTGCCCCTTTTGACTTTGCCGTTGGCAATCAAGATTGTGAAAAACGTTTTCACGACCGAGCCCAGTCCAGTGTTTAACAAATTTTTAGCAATGTCTGGCGCACTTCATCTTTCCTTCGGCCTTTGTCTCGCTGTAGGATTAAGTCTATGATTCAATTTTGGTCGCATAAGTACCAACTGCAAGAGATGCCATCGGACTCTTCGGAAAAGCATCCGCCGATTCACGAGGGCGCTCTTTTGAAGGCAGTATGGCCTGATGGAAAAACCGGGTATGCCGATTTATTTCCGGTGAGGAAATTTGGCGACGCGGATGTCGACACGCAGCTATCAGCTTTGGCGAATGGCAAATTAAGTTCGCTGACCGAGCAATCCATTTGGCTTGCGAAGCGCGATGCGATCTTGAGAAAAAATAAGCAGAGCGCTTTTGTGGGCATGGCGAAAGTAAAAAATCATTTCTTGGTTACAGACTTGTTTACTTTTACAGATAGTAAAATGGCGGAGATCCGCTCATCGGGATATTCGACTTTAAAATTGAAGGTCGGCTTTGATCCTGAAGAAGAAGTAAAAGTGATCAGTCGTTGGTTGAAGCAACATCCGATCATGTTGCGCTTGGATTTTAATTCGAGATTGAAATTTGATGATTATCAAGTGTTTATGTTAAGCCTTCAACAAGGCGAGCGCGCGCGGATCGAATTTGTTGAAGATCCTTTCTCCTGGAATGCAGATGCTTGGAAAGCGGTCGCTGAGTTTGCGCCTCTCGCGATCGACAATGAAGCTGAAAAAATTGATTGGGAAAAATTAAAGTCACCAGTGCCTTTTAAAGTGATGATCATTAAGCCGGCTCGCACGGATGTCGAAAAGGCTGTCGCAAAAGTCAATCAGTACGGATTAAAAATGGTTGTCACCAGCAGCATGGACCATCCCGTCGGAGTAGCGCATGCACTGCATGTAGCGACGGAATTGAAAAAATTCAATCCCAATACACTGCTTGATTGCGGATGCTTGACCTTGCGAGTTTACAAGCCCAACGAATTTGCCAATGTGATTCAAGTGACTGGTCCGTATTTGTCTGGAATCAAGGGAACCGGTATTGGCTTTAATGAATTGCTTGAGAATACTCCATGGATCAAAGTTCAAAGATAAATTGCATGATTGATTGGCAAGACGCGGACTCTCAGGTTTTGCTGAATCCGCGTTGGCCAGAAGCCGAGCTTTCGCGATTGTGTGAGTTGGCCGCGACTTTTCCTCGGCAGAATCATTTGTGGGTGGCCTCCTCAGGTTCTTCCACCTCTTCAGAAAATTCGGTGAAGCTGATCGCACTTTCGCGCGCGGCTTTTATTATTTCTGCTCGAGCGGTGAATCAGCATTTAAAATCGGATCACCACGATGTCTGGGCACAGGTGCTACCACGTTTTCATGTTGGTGGCCTTGGCATTGAAGCTCGCGCTTTTCTTTCCGGTGCTCGCGTTGTCGATGCGCTTTCTGATGATCAGTGGAGTGCTTCGCGTTTCGTGCAAATTTGTGAGAAAGAAAAAGTTTCATTATCAGCTTTAGTTCCAACTCAAGTTTTTGATTTGGTCACTTTGGGACTTCGGGCGCCTTCGTCTTTGCGAGCCATCATTGTGGGCGGAGCTGCTTTGTCTGAGGATCTCTACCATCAAGCTTTGGATTTGGGCTGGCC
>Ga0134128_10009659_pt1 | contig 11575 bp, 9 predicted proteins | sample KB31754_FD_96462 | JGI IMG/M metagenome (GOLD analysis project Ga0134128, IMG submission 96462) | Terrestrial soil microbial communities with excess Nitrogen fertilizer from Kellogg Biological Station, Michigan, USA - KB3-175-4 | ecosystem: Environmental > Terrestrial > Soil > Unclassified ...
CCGAGATGCGCGAAGTGCGCGACGCCTTCCTGCGAGCCTGTCACACCCAGCACGAGCTCGATCGCGCCGTAGACGACGACGAACACGCGCGCCGGCATCGGTATCGGCGGGAACAGCAGCATCACACGGTTGTGAGGGAAGTACATGCCGTACGCGAGCAAGAGGCCGAACACGCCGCCCGATGCGCCGATCGTTGGATAGATCGCGTGCGTCAGCATCGCAACGATCAGCTGCGTGATCGCCGCCGACAGGACCGACACGAAGTAGAGGATCAGATAGCGCCGCGTACCGAACACCTGCTCGATCGCGCTTCCGAACATGTAGAGCGCGAACATGTTGAAGGCGAGATGCAGCAGGCTTCCGTGCAGGAACGCATACGTGACGAGCTGCCACGGCGCGAACGACGCGCCGATGCTCGTCGATGACGTCGCGAGCGGCCACAGCGCAAGCGGGACGATCAGCTGCGGCACGAGGCTTTGCAGCAGGAACATCGCCACGTTCGCGACAATCAACGCGGTCGTGATGGGAGGCATGGATCCTTTCGTCGGGCGAAGCCCGGGCGCAGCGCATACGGCGCGTAGATGGGGGCTTGCACCGGCACGGGCAAGGCGCTGGCATAGAATCGTACGACTGTCGAACGCCTCCCGCCGCCCTGCCATGCAATCCAGCGCCCCGGCGCCCGCCCCGCGCGTGGTCCGTCACCCGGTCGTGGTGATCGACGACTTCCTTCCGCAGCCGCAGTGGCAGGCGCTGCTGGCCCGCGTCCTCGCAAGCGAAGCGCAGTTCGTCGCGTCGGGAACGCACGACCAGCGCACCGACTACCGGCAGTCGCTGGTGCTGAATCCGCCAGCCGATCTCGTGCATCCGGTCGTGTCCCGCGTGCGCGGCGCCTCGCCGCAGGCGATCGCCGCGCTGCGCCTGCCGGCGATCCAGGTCGGCACCGTCGAAGCGCAGGTGACCGCGAGTGTCGATGGCAGCTTCTTCGGCGTGCACACCGACGCGGGCGAGGCGGTGCGCAAACGCCATCTGACGTACGTCTACTACTTCAACCGGCAGCCGAAGGGATTTCGCGGCGGCGAGCTGCGCGTCTACGACGACGTGCTGCGCAACGGCAAGCTCGCGCGCGCCGAAACGTTCAGCGTGATCGAGCCGCTGCACAATCGCATCGTGCTCTTCTGGGCGCGCACGATGCACGAAGTGACGCGCGTCGACATCCCGTCACGCGCGTTCGCCGACGCCCGCTTTACCGTGAACGGCTGGGTGAACGCCGCCTGACGGCGCTGTGGCGCCCCGCAACGCGGCGCAAGCGACGACCTTACTGACCGTAATCGCGCGCGGGCACCACGCACTGCGGCAGCGGCGCCGCGCTGTCGCAGTAACGCGCACGTGCCTGCTGCTCGCAAGAAGGACGCGCGAGAAACGGCTCGTCGCCGCAATGCGCGATCGCATTGCGGAGCGCATCTTCGACATCGAACGTCGGGGCCACGGCGTGCGCCGGCGGCCGCTGCAACGCGACGTGCGACGCTTCGTCGGTCTCGGCCTGTGCGATCGCCGTCGTGCGCGGTGCAACGCGCGAGCGCGCGTCCGGGGTCGACGACTTCGGGGGCGTCGTGCGAACCGTCTCGAGCGCGCCGATCGCCTGCCGGCGCGCATCGTCGGCGGCGGCGGCCGATGCACTGGCGATCGACACCTGCCGCAGATGCGAGACCTGCTGCGCATCGAGCATGACGGAACCGTGCGTGATCGCCGCTTCCGAATTGTCGGCGACGTGCAGTGCGACGGTGGCTGCAACGCCGATCGCGAACGCGACAGCGATGGCGGAACCCGGCGTGCGGATACGCGCGAGCCAGTCGTTGGCCACGAGACGCGATGCTTCCGCCGACGCGACCATCGGCTCGATCTCGCCGAGCGACACGCCCGCGAACCGCGCGCGCTGCAGCTCGCGTTCACATTCGCGGCAGAGCCTGCCGGGACGGGTCATGCGCTGGCTGCACATGCGGCATTGCGTCATCGGCCGCTCCTGTGCGAACGCGGGCTCGTTCTTTCGTGTGCGGCGGCTGCTTGCATGACGAAATCGGGAATCCCCATGAAAGCTCGTCGAACCCCGTCAAGCAATTCATGGGCCCGCCGCCATGATTGGCGTGTCGCTTGCTTCGACGCAAAGCCGCAGCGATGCCGTCGCTCGCGGCTGTTCACCGCGGCGTGTGATGCACAACATAACGACGACAAATCCCCGGCCCGCGCACTTCCGCGTCATCCGGCTAATCTGGCCCTTCGTCGCGATCGTCGTCGTGCTGCTCGCGCTCGGCATGGCGAGTCTGTCGGTGATGCGCGGCGTGCGCGCGTACATCAGCGCGGAAACCGTCTGGTCGAACGCGCAAAAGGCGGCCGTCGAAGCGCTCGAGCAATACGCACAAACGCGCAACGAGGATCATTTCGACCGCTACGTCGATGAATCGAAAGTGCTCGCCGGCGCGCAAGCGGCGCGCACAGAGCTCGACAGCGCGTTCCCCGATTTCGCGCGCGTGCGGCGAAGCCTCCGGGCGGCGCGAAGCCATCCGGCCGATATCGGCAGCATGATCGATCTCTATCGCCGCTTCCGCTTCCTGCGCTTCATGTCGCAGGCGGTCGCGCTGTGGTCGCAGGCCGATGCGCTGCACGCGCGCATCGACGAACAGGCGCAGGCGATGCACGCGGCGGTGAAGCGTGCGCGCGGCGGAAACGTCGACCTTTCGCCGTCACTCGTCGCGATCCGCGCGTTCGACCGCGACCTGACCGGCGTCGAGCGCGCATTCGCGGCAACCTTCGCCGACGCGTCGCGACGCGTCGAGCTGATCCTGACCGTCGGCACGCTGATCGTCGCGCTCGCGCTCGTCGCCGCGGCGGCCGTCCGCACGCAACGTCTCGTGCGCAAGGAGGATGCGTTCCACGACGCGCTGCGCGCAAGCCAGCAGCGCTACGACTACGCAATCAGCGGCACCAACGACGGCATCTTCGACTGGCGCCTCGCGCATCGCGATCTCTACCTGTCCCCGCGCCTCGAGGAGCTCCTGGGATACCCGCCCGGCACGCTGCACGAAACGGCGGCGTCGTTCCTGCGCCGCGTGCATCACGACGATCGCCGCTTCACGCGCCACCGGTTGCGCCAGCATCTTGCGAGCGGCGATCCGTTCGATCTCGAGTTCCGTCTGCGCATGGCCGACGCTGCATGGCGCTGGTTTCGGATGCGCGGCCGCGCCGTGCGCGGTGCGCGCGGCAAGCCCGAGCGGATGGCCGGGTCGCTCACCGACATTTCGGACCGCAGACGCGCGGAAGCCGAAACGCTCGAGCAGAAGGAGCGCGCGCAGGTGACGCTCGCATCGATCGCGGATGCGGTGATCACCGTCGACACGGCGGGCAACGTCGAGTACATGAACCCGGTCGCCGAGCGTCTGACCGGATACCGCAACGACGAGGCGCGTGGCGCGCCGCTGCCGAACGTATTCTCGGTGCAGGACGACGCCACCGGCGTCGAAGTCCCCGATCCCGTCGCACGCGCGCTTCGCGAAGGCGCGACGATCCCGTCGGAAGGCAACGTCGTGCTGCGCCGCCGCCACGAAATTCCCATTGCCATCGACTACGCGGCGGCGCCGATCCTCGACGATGCGCGCAACATCGGTGGCGTCGTGCTCGTGTTTCACGACATGAGCCGCGAACGCCAGTATGCGATGCGCCTCGCGCATCTCGCGAGCCACGATGCGCTGACCGGTCTTCTGAACCGGCGCGAATTCGAGCGGCGCGTCACGAGCGTGTTGATCGAAAGCCAGTACGAGGCGAACAATCATGCGGTGCTCTACGTCGACCTCGACGAGTTCAAGGTCGTCAACGACACCTGCGGACATGCAGCGGGCGACGAGTTGCTGCGCCAGGTGAGCGCGCTTCTGCGGCCGCGGCTTCGCGAAGGCGACACGCTGGCGCGCCTCGGCGGTGACGAGTTCGGCGTGCTGCTCGAGCATTGCGCGCCGGCACCCGCCTCTGCGATTGCCGATTCGCTGCGCACCGCGATCGGCGATTTTCATTTCCAGTGGAATCAGCGCACGTTCAAGATCGGCGCCAGCGTCGGCGTCGTCAATGTCGCTGACGGCCCGCAGACGCTTGCCGGCGTGCTGTCGGCCGCCGATGCGGCCTGCTACATGGCCAAGGACAAGGGCCGCAACCGCGTGCAGGTGTACAGCCCCGAAAGCGACGAAGTCACGCTGCGCAAGGGCGAGATGGAGTGGGTCAACCGGATCCATGCAGCGCTCGCCGACGAGCGCTTCCTGCTCCATGCGCAGGCGGTGCAGGCGACACGCGGCGAGACGGGATCGTCGCCGTACACCGAGCTCCTGCTGCGCCTTCGCGACGACGCCGGCGAGCTCGTGCCGCCCACGTCGTTCATACCGGCCGCGCAGCGCTATCACCTGATGCCCGCGATCGACCGCTGGGTCATCACGTCGGCATTCGCGATCCTCGCGCGCCAATTCGAGGCGGGCCCCGCCGGGGCCGGCGTCTTTGCGATCAACGTCTCCGGCGCATCGATCGGCGACGATGCGTTCCTCGATTTCGTGCAGGCGCAATTCGTCGCTCACAGGGTGCCGCACACGAGCATCTGCTTCGAGATCACCGAGACGACGGCGGTGGCGTCGCTTTCGAAGGCGACCGAGTTCATGACGAAGCTGCGCAGCCTCGGCTGTCGCTTCGCGCTCGACGATTTCGGCGTCGGCGTGTCGTCGTTCACCTACCTGAAGCACCTGCCGGTCGACTACCTGAAGATCGACGGCAGTTTCGTGAAGGACATGCTGCACGATCCGGTCAACTACGCGATGGTCGAGGCGATCCACCGGATCGGGCACATCATGGGTAAGCAGACGATCGCCGAATCGGTCGAGCATCGCGACACGCTGAAGGCGCTGCGGGCCATCGGCGTCGACTACGCGCAGGGCTTCGGCATCGCGCGGCCGGTGCCGTTCGGCCGCATGCGCGCGATCCGCAATACGCAAAGGCGCCAGGCCGACGCGGCCTGACGCTTTCGCCCCCGTCGGCGCCCCGGCGACCGACCCCACGTTTCTCCTCGGGCTCCGGCTCGCATCGCTCGCCGATGCGATCGCTGCTGTCCCATAGTTACTACTTATTGTCGCGATGCAATAATTAAATTTGCGTTATCGGCAGCGCAGCCCCACTATCCATTCATCGCAACGCCATTCACGAAGGAGATCATTTCATGGCCAACCTCGCTCCCACGCCCGAAGGCCGGCGCGTCCCCGACGTCTCGTTCCGCATTCGCCGAGACGGCGACTGGGCGACGCTCACCACCGCGGACATCTTCGCGGGCAGGAACGTCGTCGTGTTCTCGCTGCCGGGCGCGTTCACGCCGACCTGTTCGTCGACCCACCTGCCCCGCTACAACGAGCTCGCCCCGGTGTTCGCGAAGGAAGGGATCGACACGATCGTCTGCATCTCGGTCAACGATCCGTTCGTCATGGACGAGTGGGCGAAGGACCAGGAAGCGGGCAACGTGCTGCTCGTGCCCGACGGCAACGGTGAATTCACCGGGAAGATGGGGATGCTCGTCGACAAATCCGACCTCAATTTCGGCAAGCGCTCGTGGCGCTACTCGATGCTCGTGCGCGACGGCACGATCGAGAAGATGTTCGTCGAGCCGAACGAGCCGGGCGACCCGTTCAAGGTGTCGGACGCCGATACGATGCTCCGCTACATCAATCCGAACGCGAAGAAGCCCGACCAGGTCGCGATCCTGACGCGCGACGGCTGCTCGTTCTGTGCGAAGGCGAAGGAGCGGCTGGCCGACGCCGGCTACGACTACGTCGAGGTCCCGCTGCCGCATACGATCCGCACGAAGGCAGTGGGCGCCATCGCGGGTGCGCAGACGGTGCCGCAGGTGTTCGTCAACGGCCGGCTGATCGGCGGCTCGAACGAGCTCGAAGCGTTCCTGAAAAAGGCGGCGTGAGGCCGGAGCGTAAGCTCGGCGGGGACCGGTTCCTACCGCGTCCCCGCGTTTCTCATTTCCACCGAAGGATCGGAATGCGAACGGTAAAGACGGATGTGGCGATCATTGGCGCGGGCACGGCCGGCTTGTCGGCATACCGTGCCGCGAAGGCGGCCGGCCGCAACGCGCTCCTGATCGAAGGCGGGCCTTACGGCACGACCTGCGCGCGTGTCGGCTGCATGCCGAGCAAGCTGCTGATCGCGCCGGCCGAAGCGGCGCACGCCGTCGAGCGCTTTCCCGCGTTCGGGCTGAGACTTCCGGGCGACGTCGTCGTCGACGGCAAGGCGGTGATGGCGCGCGTGCGCGCCGAGCGCGATCGCTTCGTCGGCTTCGTGCTGCAGGGTGTCGCCGGCATTCCCGCTCACGACCGGATCGAAGCGCGTGCGCGCTTCGTCGCGGACACGACGCTCATCGCCGGGGATGCGACGATCGATGCGCGCGCCGTCGTGATCGCGACCGGCTCTGCGCCATCGTATCCGGCGAGCTGGAAGGCACTCGGCGACCGTCTCGTCACGAACGAGACGATTTTCGAGTGGACGGATCTTCCGGAAAGCGTCGTCGTGTTCGGGCCGGGCGTGATCGGTCTCGAACTCGGACAGGCGCTGCACCGCCTCGGCGTGAGCGTGAAGATCTTCGGCCGCGGCGGTGGCGTCGGTCATCTCGCCGACCCTGAATTGCTCGCCGAGGCGCGTCGCATCTTCGGCGCCGAGTTCCATCTCGACACCGATGCACATGCGGATGTCGTGCGCGACGGCGATCGCGTCGTCGTTCGCCATCGCGGACCGGACGGTGAATGGCGTTCCGAATCGTTCGACTACCTGCTCGCGGCCACGGGGCGTGCGCCGAACGTTCACGACCTCGGCCTCGAGCGGACGACGCTCGCGCGCGACGCGCAGGGCGTGCCGCTGTACGATCGCGAAACGCTCCAGTGCGACCGCGCGCCGATCTTCATCGCCGGCGATGCGAACGCCGACGTGCCGCTTCTGCACGAGGCGGCCGACGAGGGACGCATCGCGGGTGACAATGCCGCGCGCTTTCCCGACGTCCGTCCGGGCATGCGGCGTGCGGGGCTTGCGATCCTCTTCACCGATCCGCAGATCGCAATCGTCGGCGGGGGCCTGCGCGCCGCGCGCGACGCGGCGAACGGCTTCGTCACCGGTGTCGTGTCGTTCGACGACCAGGGCCGCGCGCGCGTGATGGAGCGCAATCGCGGACGCCTGCACGTCTACGCGGAAATCGGCACCGGTCTTCTGCTCGGCGCCGAGATGATCGGCCCCGAGGCCGAGCATCTCGCGCATCTTCTCGCGTGGTCGCGGCAGCTCGATCTCACGATCGGCGAGATGCTGATGCTGCCGTTCTACCACCCGGTCGTGGAGGAAGGCCTGCGCACGGCGCTCCGCGACGCGTATGCGAAGCTCGACGCGGCGGCGAAGGAACGCCGCGCCGCATAAGGCTCACCCCGCTTTCGTCGACCCCACTGTCGTCAACGCAGCAGGAAATACAGCAAGTAGGCGACGATGACGGTGATGGCGATCGCGACCGGCACGATCACCCTGCGCGTGCGCAGCGGATGCGGCCGGTCGTAAACGCCGACGGTGCGGCGCGGCCGGCCGGCGCTGTCGTCCGTTCGCTTCAATAGACGCGCCCGCCGCTCGATCTCGGCGTCGCCTCGTCCTCATCCGAGCCCGCGGTGGCCCGATCGGGAATCGATGCGCCGGGCCCCGACGTGGTCGGACCGCCGATCGATGCGCCGCTCGCGAGGCCGGTCTCGCGGGCGCGTTCGCCGTAGAGGTCCTCCTCCCGCGCGAGATCCGCAGGCGTGTACTCGCGCGCATTGGTGTCGAATCCCGTCCAGCCGCCCTCGCGCCATTGGTCCGCGCGCCGCTCGATGTCGACGGCGCCGTGTGCGCGCATGATCTCCGCGGCACGCTCGGCGCGGACGTCGTCGGCACGCACGGTCACGAGCGCTCCACCGCGGCGCACCGCCTCGGCGTAGTACTCGGCGTCACCTTGCGACACACCCATGTCGGTGAGGCCGCCGATCAGGCCGCCCGCGACGGCGCCGACGCCCGCGCCCGTCAGCAGCGACACGATCGGGCCGGCGGCGATGATCGGTCCGATGCCCGGGATCGCAAGACCCGCGAGGCTCGCGGCGAGACCCGCGGCACCGCCGACGACACCGCCTGTCACCGCACCGGCCGCAGCGTTGCTCGCGTCGTCGACGCGGCGCGTCGGATCGACGGCCGGATCGGTCAGGCCCGCACCGTCCTCGGTCAGCGGCGCGTTGTCGGCCGCCGAGCGCGTGTAATGTTCGCGGGTCGTCGTCGTGTGCGTGCCGTCACCCGGCTCGCCGCCGGCCACGTCCGGTCCCATGCCCGGCATCGTTCCGACGCCCGTATCGTTGGTGAATCCGGTCGACGTGCGGGTGCCGAGCGGACCGAGCATCCGTTCGGTGCCGGCGACGCCGGTCGACGTGTCGGCGGGCGCGTCGATGTCGGCGCCGCTGGACGTGCCCGTGCCGCTGCGGATGTTGCTCGCGACGACGTTCACGTCGCTGTCGCGGAAACCGTCGTCCATCAACTCGCGCGCCACCCGGTTCGCTTCGTCGAAACTGTCGAACGACCCTACGATTGTCTTCATACGATGAGTCCCTGCGAGGAGGATCAAGGAACGTGCAGCATTCGCTGCACGCGGATTCGCGCGGCAGACCGGCGCCTTCGTGCGCCGCGACGTCCGCAGTACTGTAGGCAGTACGCGCCGCGAAGTTGAGCGGTCGACGCCGCGAAACGCTGTGCGCGCTCGTCCTACGTCCGCCCTTTACAGCCCGGGGGGCGCCCACCGACAATGCGCGGTCTTCGCCGAAGGAGGTCCTCTTGCATCCGCTTTCCCGGTGGCTTTTCGCCCTTGCCGTCGCATTGCCGCTCGCCGGCATCGCGCACGCCGACGACTACCCGTCGCGGCCGATTCGCGTGATCGTCCCGTTCTCGCCCGGCGGCGCGGTCGATGGACCGATGCGCCTCATCGCGCAGGAGCTCGGCAAGCGCCTCGGCCAGCCGGTCGTCGTCGAGAACAAGCCCGGCGCGGGCGCGACGATCGGCACCGACGTCGTCGCGAAAGCGCCGGCCGACGGCTACACGCTGCTGCTCGCGTCGCAGACGAACGCGATCAGCGCGACGCTGTATTCGAAGCTCCCGTTCGATCCGATCGGCGACTTCACGCCGGTCACGCTGATCGGCCGCGAGCCGGGGGTCGTCGTCGTCAATCCGGCGGTCCCCGCCAGGACGCTGCAGGAATTCATCGCCTACGTGAAGGCGAATCCCGGAAAGGTGGACTACGCATCGTCGGGCAACGGCAGCGGCCAGCATCTGTTCGCGGCGCTCCTCGCCTCGCGCACCGGCATGAAGATGAACCACGTCCCGTATCGTGGCAGCGGGCAGGCGACGACCGACCTGCTGTCGGGTGTCGTCGCGATGGCCATTCCCGGCACCGCAGGCATGGTCGGGCACATCAAGGCCGGTAAACTGCGCGCGCTCGCCGTGACCGGTGCCCATCGCTCGCCGCAACTGCCCGACGTGCCGACGGTGATCGAGTCGGGCGTCCCCGGCTACGAAGCGTACGTATGGATGGGATTGCTGGCGCCGAAAGGCACGCCACCCGCCATCGTCGAGCGGCTCAATCGCGCCGTCGTCGCGGTGCTCGGCGAGGACGAAGTGAAGGCATACATGGCGAGCGCCGGCATCGAGATCGTCGGCTCGACGAGCGCCGAGTTCGGCAAGTTCTTTCGCGCCGAGCGCGACCAGTGGGCGAAGGTGATCAAGGACACCGGCGCGCACATCGAATAGGAAACGCGATTCGAATGGATGGCATGAAAGTCGAAGGCGTCGAACACCACACGCAAAAGAACGGCGTGCGACTGTTCCTGTGGGAGAAGTTCGTCGGCGAGCCGACCGGCAAGCCGGTCGTGTTGTTCGTGCACGGCTCGTCGATGGCGTCGCAGCCGACGTTCGACCTGACCGTGCCCGGCCGACCCGACTCGTCGGTGATGGACTGGTTCGCGAAGCAGGGCTTCGCGTGCTGGAGCGTCGACATGGAAGGCTACGGGCGCTCCGACAAGCGTCGCGACATCCCGTGCGACATCGCGAACGGCGCCGACGACCTCGAAGCGGCGACGCGCTACCTGCGCGAGACGCGCGGCATCGAGCGCGTGATGGCATACGGCATCTCGTCGGGCGCACTGCGCGCCGCGCTCTTCGCGCAACGCCATCCCGAACGCGTCGCTCGGCTCGCACTCGACGCGTTCGTGTGGACCGGCGAAGGCGCGCCGACGCTCGAAGCCAGGCGGAAGAAGCTGCCCGAATTCGTCGCGCGCAATCGCCGTCCGATCGACCGCGACTTCGTCCGCTCGATCTTCGCGCGCGACCATCCCGACTGCGCCGAGGCGCGCGTCGTCGAGGCGTTCGCCGACGCGATCCTCGCGCTCGACGATTCGATGCCGAACGGCACGTACGTCGACATGTGCTCGAAGCTCCCGCTCGTCGATCCGGAAAAGATCACCGTGCCGACGCTTCTGATGCGCGGGCAGTACGACGGCATCGCGGCGCTCGACGACCTGATCGAATTCTTCAAGCGGCTGCCGAACCCCGACAAGCAGTTCGCGGTGATGCCCGGCATCTCGCACGCGAGCTTCCAGCAGAAGAACTACCGGATCGTCTATCACGTCCTGCATGCGTTCTTCACGCAGCCGCAGCCGGTGTATCGAGGATAGCCGCCGCGATGGCCGTCCAACCGACGCTGCTGCTGATCGCCGACATCGCCGGCTACACGCGGTTCATGAAGATGCACGACACGAGCCTCGTGCATGCGCAGCAGATCATCGCCGACCTGCTCGAGGCGGTGATCGACGCGGCCGGATCGTCGCTCAAGCTTGCCAAGCTCGAAGGCGACGCTGCCTTCTTCTATGCACCCGCCGACGGCAAACCGGGGGCGGCTTCGATCGACGAGCGCGCGGCGGCGATCTACCGGGCGTTCCATGCGCGGGCGCAGGACATCAAGACGAACACGCTGTGCCCGTGCGACGGTTGCCAGCAGGCGGGCAACCTGAAGATCAAGCTCGTCGGCCACGCGGGCGGCGTCGCCGTGCAGAAGGTGAAGCGCCTGACCGAGCTCGCCGGCGTCGACGTGATCGTCGTCCATCGGATGTTGAAGAACAGCGTCCCGGTGTCCGAATACCTGCTCGTGACGAAGCCCGTGCATGCGCTGCTCGGCGACACGATGCGCGAGCGCGCTGCGGCGTTCGACCTCGACCTCGACGACATCGGCAGGACGCCTGCGTGGTACGTCGATCTCGCGCAGTGCGTTCCCCCGCTGCCGCCTGCGCAGAAGCGCTCGCCGCTTGCGCGCGTCGGTGGCTTTCTGCGCTTCGAGGTACGCAACCTGCCCTATACGCTGCGCATGCGCAAGGCGTGCGCGGGCTTTCGGAACGTGCCCGATGCGCGCTGATCGGCCGCTGACTGAGGTCGCCGTTGGCTGATCTGATCGAAGTCCGCGACC
>Ga0134128_10009660_pt1 | contig 11574 bp, 13 predicted proteins | sample KB31754_FD_96462 | JGI IMG/M metagenome (GOLD analysis project Ga0134128, IMG submission 96462) | Terrestrial soil microbial communities with excess Nitrogen fertilizer from Kellogg Biological Station, Michigan, USA - KB3-175-4 | ecosystem: Environmental > Terrestrial > Soil > Unclassified ...
AGCCGGTATGCCAGCGCCGGAGCAAAAATAAATCCCCGCGCTTCAATCCCGGCCACTACATCAATCTTCTTCCCCTCGAATTTATCACCCAGCCTCTCGATCAAATCGTGGAACCCTTTTTTGTCCTGCAGCAGCGTCGTCAAGTCGTAAAATAAAATTCCGGGCTTCGGATAATCTGGGACTTCGCGGATCAGTTTCTTCAGATCTTCCATTCGATTGGTTTGTCCTTTCGCTGAATCTCCGGTCGCTTTCCCCGGTGTACATTTCATTCAAAACGAATGCTCGATGGTGAAACCGTGCGCATATTTTTCTTCCACTTCCGTTTCTTCTTCCGCTACTTCAGCTACGGACGCGGCTCGCGGCCCGCGCTCGAGTTCCTTCTTCAGCGCCACAAGTTGCCCTCGCTCCCCAATCGCGTACACTTCCACACGCCCATCGCCCAGGTTCTTCACGTATCCCACCAATCCTAATCGCATCGATATCTTCTGCGCGAAATATCGGTACCCTACACCCTGCACAGTTCCCGACACGTAGTAGGTTCTGGCAATCCTTGCCGGTTCCAATTCTAGATCTCCATTTTCACCTGATGCCAGATTTTATCAGACGTATTTGAATTGGCCAGCGCATTGCACATGCAGGGCTGCTTGCGCAAAAGTGAAAAACCTTTGCAGCCAATTCCAAAATCCAACGAGAATTGAAACCAGCGCAGCGTTATTGCATTGAAAATACAGCCACTTACATTTTATTCTACCTTCAGCTTTCTTTGGACCTCTGCTTGCTCTACACAACTCGATGTTTTCGATAACTGTCTCTCTGCCTAGGGGTGAAGAATGAAGACGCTCTGGACTCTTGCAATCGGCCTTGCCCTGATCTTGTCGGCGAGCGCTGCTTACGCCACACCCGCGCCAATCGATCCGACTATCATCCTCCGGGATCCCACTTGCAGCCCGAATACCTTATGTACAGTGGTCAACGGTTCCTTCGACTTGCAGGTCAACAGCACCGGCGGCGGCAGCTTCCTTATCCAGAACAAATCCGGGTTCACGTGGACCAGTCTCTCCATGAGTCTTCTAGCCCCTTCAAATGAGAGTGTTTTTGGTTGCGACGGCGGCGTATTTTTTCAGAATTGCTCCATCGGCATCACGGGGCCCGGTTCGAATGGCACCAATGTGGTCGACGCGTTCTTCTTCGGCCTCGGCACCTGTCAGAACGGCAACACCAATTGCCAAGGCCTCCCCAACGGTAGTGCGATTGTCTTTGACCTGAATACTGTGTGCGCTCCGAGTGTGTCCAGTTGCGGTAACTGGCAGCCGAATTCTCTTGCAAGTGTGACACCCAATCCGGAGCCAGAAACTTTCGTGCTCTTGCTGACTGGTTTTCTGCCCTTGCTGCCGTTTCGCAAGAAGCTCTTCAACTCGCGGTCTTCCGCTTAACAACCGCCTGGCCGGTCTCAATCAACGGAACTCCTCTACGACGCAGGCCCATGGTCTGCCCTTTGGAGAGATGTGCCATAGGCGACCACGTCCTTTAAGTAGCGCCATTTCATAATTTGTGGTGACTGCAAAAGCGCGGTAGAATCGAGGACGAATTCTCCGATCCCCGCAGCCTGCGGAAGAGAAAATCCATGGTGGCGAGGACGAAACCCGCGCGGATGAAGTCGCGCGGGAGGCGCGTGCAGAGCGAAATGCATTTTGCGGCGTTGAGGGTTTGGGTGGAAACGCCCAAGCCTCCCTTCGTGGAACTCTATTTTCGAGTAACCATGATTTGGAAAGGAGAAAAGCTGAGCGCGCGAAGCGTCTCGCTTTTTTTGCCCAACTCCAATCATGGAATTGGGCGTTTTTTATTTTAGGCGCGGCCGCGCGGAGTCGAACGGCGGCCGGTAGGAATCCAAATAACGTGAGCGATTCTGATTTAATGACGACTGTGGCGGCCGGCAAATTAATGGATAAGTTTGGCCGCGAGATTACGGACTTGCGCGTTTCGGTGACGGACCGCTGCAATTTCCGGTGCGTTTATTGCCGCTCGGCCAACCCTGAAAACCATGTGGCGGAGCACAAGCTGCTGAGTTGGGATGAGCTCGAGCGGCTGGCGCGAATTCTCGTTGGATTGGGAATCAAAAAAGTGCGCGTCACGGGAGGGGAGCCGCTGGTGCGGCCGGGCGTCGAGGAATTTATTTCGCGACTGCGCGCGCTGGGTGTGCCGGATATTTCCCTGACCACAAATGGCCAGCTCCTCGCGGAGCGTTGCGAGCGCCTCGTCGCTGCGGGACTGAATCGCATCAATATCAGTCTCGATTCGCTCGATCGTGCGAAGTTCGACAAGATAACACGCACACGCTCATTCGATCGCGTGATGGCGGGAATCGACGCGGCGCAAGCGTCGCCGCTGCGTCCGGTGAAGGTGAACGCGGTGCTGGTGCGCGGGCTGAACGACGACGAAGTGGAGGCGTTCGCGGCGTTCGCACGCGAGCGGGATTTGATTATGCGCTTCATCGAATTCATGCCGCTGGATGCGGACCGCGCGTGGACACGTGGCCTCTTTGTGCCCGCGGAGGAAGTTCGACGACGAATCGAGGCCCGTTGGCCCATGGTTCCCATCGCGCACGAGCGTAGCGAAACGGCGCGGAAATATCGTTTCACGGACGGGCGCGGAGAAATCGGACTGATCGCTCCCGTGTCGCAGCCATTTTGCGGATTCTGTTCGCGCATTCGCTTGACGGCCGATGGGAAGCTGCGCACGTGCCTTTTCAGCAAGGAAGATCACGATTTGAAAGGCCTGTTGCGCGGAGGCGGAAGCGACGAGGAAATCGTGTCGGAGATTCGGGGCATCGTCATGGAAAAGGAAGCGGGTCACCGGATCAACGAGCCTGATTTTGTTCCGCCGTCGAGGACGATGGTCTATATTGGTGGATGAACGCAGCCGAGCGCAGCCGAGCCGGGGCCATGGCGGACGAAGAATGCCGGATGACGAGCAGAGACTTTTCAGTTTGACCGAAGCGGAGCGCGCGCGCGTGGAACTCGAGCCATTGCTGCTGGAAGCGATGGAGGAGCGGCGGCTGATGGGCGAGCTCGACGAAAAGCTAGGCGCACTCGCGACGCGCATACAAATGATGGGCGGGATGCGCTTCAATTACGATGAAGCGGCGACACAGCGTCTCGAGCGCAATCGCCACGAAAAATCCGTGGAATCCGCGGTCGAGCGCATCAGTGCCACAGGATGCGTGGTGAAGGACTTGAATGTGGGTTTGCTGGATTTTCCGGCTCGGCTGAATGATGAGGATATTTATTTTTGCTGGCGCGTGGGCGAGGACAGAATCCGTTTTTATCACCGACAGGACGAAGGATTCGCGGGGCGCAGGCCCATCGATCCGCGCGACGCCGATTATCGCAATCCGATCCAGTAACGCCGCTGCGTCCGCGGTGAATTCCTGACGCGCCGCGTTTTCCTCCCCGAAAGGAAATTGTGAACGAAGCTCCGGCAAACCGCTTGAAGGATTCCGCTAGCCCTTATTTGCGCTCGGCGGCGCATCAGCCCGTGGACTGGCATGAATGGGGCGAGGCAGCGTTTGCGCGGGCGCGCGCGGAAGCGAAGCCAATTCTGCTCGACATTGGCGCGGTGTGGTGCCACTGGTGCCACGTGATCGACCGCGAAAGCTACGAAAATCCTGAAATTGCGGCGATGATCAATCAATTTTATGTGGCGGTGAAAGTGGATCGCGACGAGCGTCCTGACGTCGATTCGCGTTATCAATCGGCGATCAGCTCGATTTCAGGGCAGGGCGGCTGGCCTTTGACCGCGTTTCTGACGCCGGACGGCAAGCCATTTTTCGGCGGCACTTATTTTCCTCCGGAAGACGCGATGGGCCGGCCGGGATTCAAACGGATTCTAGCGGCGGTGGCGGAAGCGTTTCGCGAGAAACGAAGCGAGATCGATAGTTCGGCCGTGGCGCTCGAAGATGCGGTGCGGCGGGCGGAGACGTTTGAGAACGCGCGCGGCGCATTCGAGCCGGGGATTGTGCAGGCGATGGCCGAGTCGATCGCGGGCAATTTCGATTCGCGCAATGGCGGGTTTGGACAAGCGCCGAAATTCCCGCACCCGGCGGCGATTGATTTGCTTTTGGATTTGGGGCAGAGCTCGCGCGATGCGAATCTGCTCCACGTCGCGAATTGGACGCTTGCGAAAATGGCGCTCGGGGGCGTTTATGACCAGCTCGGCGGCGGATTCCACCGCTATTCCGTTGACGAACGCTGGATCGTGCCGCATTTCGAGAAAATGTCGTACGACAATTCGGAGCTGCTGAAAAATTATCTGCATGGGTTTCAGGCGACGAGTGCGGCGGGCGATGCACGGCTCGCGCAACTTTGTCGCGAGACGGCGGAGGGAATTGTTGGATGGGTGTTCGACACATTGAGCGATCGTGAGCGCGGCGGATTTTATGCGAGCCAGGACGCGGACATTTCGCTCGACGACGATGGCGATTATTTCACGTGGACGGTTGACGAGTTGCGCGCGGCGCTCTCGCCCGAAGAAGCGAACGCGATGGAGGAGTATTACGACGTCAGTCCGGTGGGCGAAATGCACCACAACGCGGCGAAGAATGTGCTGTGGGTGGCGAGCACTGCGGAAGACGTTGCGAAGCGGCGCGGGATGAACGAAACGGATGCGCGACTGATGATCGCGCGGGCCAAAGGCAAATTGCTGGCTGCGCGGAAGAAGCGCACGGCGCCCGCCGTGGACGAAACGATTTACGTAAGCTGGAACGCGATGTTCGTTTCGGCGTTTCTGGAAGCCGCGCGCGTGCTGGGGCGCGATGATTGCCGCGACTTCGCACTGAAAACGCTCGATCGAATCCTTGCCGAGGCCTGGAATCAGGGGAAAGGATTCAGGCATCGCGTTGGCGGACCGCTGGTGGCTGGATTGCTCGACGATCAGATTTTTGCGGCGCTGGCGCTGCTCGATGCATATGAGGCGACGCTGGACAAACGATATTTCGCAGTGGCCGAACGGGCGATGCAGCTTGCCATCGAAAAATACGGCGACGCGGAGGGCGGCGGATTTTTCGACCGCGCTTCGGACGCGCCTCCGATGGGCGGACTCGAAGTTCGCCGCAAAGCGTTTCAGGATTCGCCGACGCCGAGCACGAATTCCACGGCGGCGATTGCGCTCGCGCGGCTCGGCGGCTTGACGGGCAACGCGATTTATCGCGAGTGGGCGCAGCGAACGCTTGAAGCATTCGCCACGCTCGCGTCGCGATTCGGACTTTACGCCGCGACGTACGGGCTGGCGGCGCTGTTGCATTCGCGGCATGCGTTACAAGTGGTGGTCACCGGCGCGAGGGGAGACGCGAAGGCCGCCGCGCTCGAATCGGCCGCGAATTCCGTTTACCGCTTCGGCAAATCGATGCTGCGCGTGACTCCGGAAACCGTTGCGGCGGATGCGCTTGCGCCGGCGTTGAAGGAAACGATTCCGTATCTGGATGCCGGCGCGCCTCGGGCGTTCGTGTGCGTCGGAACTTCCTGCCATCCGCCGGTGAGCGAACCTGAGAAGCTGATTGAGTTGCTGACGGGTGCAAGCCTGCTAGCCGCGGCGCGGTGAAATTTCCGACGAGGCACAATGATGCCCACACTCGAAACGCCGCGCCTTCTGTTGCGTCCCCTGGAACTGGCGGACGCCGAGCAAACGCAAATTCTGTTTCCGCACTGGGAGATCGTCAAATATCTGGCGACCATCGTTCCGTGGCCCTATCCGCCCGACGGGGCGCACCAGTTTTATCGCGACGTTGCGCTGCCCGCGGCTGAGCGCGGCGATGCGTGGCACTGGACGCTGCGCCTGAAAACTGATCCGGCGTATTTGATCGGCAGCATCAGCTTGAAAAAAGACGAGAACGACAATCGCGGCTTCTGGCTCGGGCTCGCGTGGCAAGGGCAGGGCTTGATGAGCGAGGCCAGCGACGCGGTGAATGATTATTGGTTCGACGCGCTGAAGTTTCCCGTTCTGCGCGTGACGAAGGCGATTGCAAACGCCGCGTCGCGGCGCATCTCGGAGAAACAGGGCATGCGCGTGATTCGCGCGGAGGAGCGAGCCTACGTTGGCGGGCGTTTCCCCGCCGAACTATGGGAGATCACCGCCGAGGAATGGCGCGCGCGACGGCGGCCGGTTCGGCGCGCCGTTTGACGCTCTGCGGTTCAGATTGCTGCGAGTGCGGGGCGATGCGATAATGAGCTTTCACTCGCGGGCAAGCAGCGAATCGCTTCGTGACGTTTTATTTTTATCGCTGCATTTGTAATGGGGGCAAATCATGGCTGTGAGAGATGCGTGGATTGAAAAGCGGCTGCAAACGGCGGGCGTGAACGGGAGTCGAAACGTGTCGCAGATGCATTATGCGCGGCTCGGGATTGTCACCGAGGAAATGGAGTATGTGGCGAAGCGCGAGAAACTCGCGCCGGAGCTCGTGCGCAGCGAAGTGGCGCGCGGCCGCGCCATCATTCCCGCAAATATTCATCACACGAACTTGGAGCCGATGGGCATCGGCGTCGCGTTCAAGTGCAAAATCAACGCCAACATCGGAAATTCGGCGACCACGTCGAAAATTGAAGACGAACTCGAGAAGCTGCACCGCTCCGTGCATTACGGCTCGGACACGGTGATGGACCTTTCGACCGGCGGCGACATTCCCACGATCCGCAAGGCAATCATCAACGCATCGCCCGTGCCCATCGGCACCGTGCCGATTTACGAAGCGCTCTCGCGCGTGCGTCGCACGGAAGATTTGACGATTGAGCTGATGCTCGAAGTCATCGAGGAGCAGGCCGAGCAGGGCGTCGATTACATGACGATTCACGCCGGAGTGCTGCGCGAATTCTTGCCGATGGTGCGCAACCGGATTACGGGAATCGTCAGCCGAGGCGGGGCTTTGCTTGCCGTGTGGATGAGCCATCACAAGAAGCAAAATTTCCTTTACGAGCACTTCGACGAAATCTGCAAGATTTTCAAGAAGCACGATGTGAGTTTTTCGTTGGGCGACGGGCTGCGTCCCGGATCGCTTGCGGACGCGAGCGACGAAGCGCAATTCGCCGAACTGAAAGTGCTGGGCGAGCTGACGACGAAGGCGTGGGAGCACGACGTGCAGGTGATGATCGAAGGGCCGGGGCACATCCCGATGGACCAGATCGAGTTGCAAGTGAAAAAAGAAAACGAAATGTGCCACGAAGCGCCGTTTTACACGCTGGGGCCGCTGGTGACGGACATCGCGCCGGGCTACGACCACATCACGAGCGCCATTGGCGCGGCGATGATCGGCTGGCACGGCGCGTCGATGCTGTGTTACGTCACGCCGAAGGAGCATCTGGGATTGCCGAACGCGGACGACGTTCGACAGGGCGTGATTGCGTACAAAATTGCGGCGCATGCCGCGGACGTGGCGCGGCACCGTCCAGGGGCGCGCGATCGTGACGATGCTTTGAGCTATGCGCGATTTTTGTTCGACTGGAATAAGCAATTCGAGCTGTCGCTCGATCCGGAGACAGCGCGCGCGATGCATGACGAGACATTGCCTGACGATTTTTACAAGGACGCGAAGTTCTGCTCGATGTGCGGGCCGAAATTCTGCTCGATGAACCAGACGCAAATCGCGGAAGCAAACGACGGATTGGATCAGCAGGGGCGCCAGGAGAAATTCGTCAAGCTGCTCGCAAAAGTGGAAAATTAGGAACGGTCGCGGAACATTTCGGTCGCCGGGGGCGTAACTTCAGATAGAGAGGTGCGACTATGGGCTTGCTTGTGCTGGTTCTTTTGTACTTTTTGCCGGCGATTATCGGGCATAACAAGCGCGATGCGATGGGCATCTTCCTGCTGAATTTCTTTTTGGGCTGGACGATTATCGGCTGGGTCGCGGCGCTTTTCTGGGCGTGCACGTCGAGAACAAATGCGCCGGTGCTCATGGTCGCGGGCCCGGGACATTTCTGCCAGCAATGCGGCGCGGCAACGATGCCTGCGGCGCGATTTTGCTGTGGCTGCGGCCGGATGGTTTGAAGCGAACTCGCCTTGCGTTGCAAAAATACAATTTAACAGCAGGATGACGATGCCGGAAATCGCACAGAACGAAAGTCTCCGCGAAGAATTCAACCGCTGGGCCGAGGCAGGCAAGGGCGAGAGCATGGAGAGCGAGCATCGCCCGATCGTGGAGCCAACGCTCGCGATGATGAAGATTGGGCCGGGCGACGAAGTGCTTGACGTGGGCTGCGGCGGCGGATGGCTGGTGCGCGAGATTGCCTCGCGCGTTCCGCAGGGCCACGTGCTCGGCATGGACGTTTCCGATGAAATGATTGCGCGGGCGCGACGCAGCTCGGCGCAATGGCGGAACGCGGAATTTGTGGTGGGCGGCGTGGATGCGATTCCGCGCGACGCGGATTCATTCGACAAAGTGATTTCTGTCGAATCGTCCTACTACTGGCCCGATCCCGCGGCGGGGATTCGCGAGATTTTCCGCGTGGTCCGACCGGGCGGCTCGGCGTGGATCCTGATCAATTATTACCGCGACAATTTGTATTGCCACCAGTGGAGCAAGTCTTTTGCGATCCCCACGCATCTGCTATCCGGCGACGAATGGGCAGAACTGTTTCGCAGCGCCAGCTTCACAGGCGTCGCGCACCGGCGGATTCCCGATCCAACGCCCGCGCCGGAAGTCTACACGGGCCGGTGGTTCCGCGATGCCGCTGAACTGGCCGCATTCCGCCGCGAAGGCGCTCTGTTGATTCACGGCAACAAAGCCTAGTTCGGCCTAAAATTCGCCATCCATATAGTATTCGGTAATGGGTTAGTTTGAATTTTGCCTCTTTTCGTCAGGATTAAGAAAATTCACACTGACCTACCGCCTGGTATTCATTCCAATTGATTTGCTTGGGTCGCGCGCCTATACTCCTCGGCCTGCCTTGTACCTGTATGGGACTGGCCGACGTCACACCAGAGGGAACAGAGGGCGAACGAATGGCATTCGAGCGCGCGACTAAGATCGGGGAAATTCTGCCGGGGCAAATCCGCGAAATCACGGTCAGCGGAAAGCCGGTAGCGGTTGCGAATGTTGACGGCACGTTGTTTGCAATCAATAGCATATGCCTGCATCATGGCGGGCCGCTCGGGGACGGTGAACTGGAAGGCACGGTTGTCAGTTGTCCGTGGCACGGGTGGCAGTACGACGTGACGACGGGAAGGCTGACGCAACAGCCTTCGGATGGCGTGCAGTGCTATCCGGTGGAGCTGAGGGGCGATGAGATTTTCGTCGACGTCGGCTGAAGTTGGCTGAAAGCGGCAAACGGGCGTCGCATTTCGAGAATTTATTCCGGCAAGGCAAATTTTTGGTTGTTTCCCGGTGGCTTCCATGTATAGTTCGCCAGTTACAGCCCGGCTATGACTCACCCTGCTACCAGACCACATCAGTGGTTGTTGGCTGTTGACCCGCGCATCTACCATTGGGACACCCTTTTCGTGAAAGGGAAGGAGATGTGGCGGCACGCCGGCGCCAAAACCGACGCGTTAAGGCAGCTCAAGCAGATGCGCCGCGGCGATCGCGCGCCTTGCTACCACGGCAAGCCGGAGTACGCGCTTTACGCCATTGCGGAAGTGACGCGCGATCCTTACCCCGACCCGCATGATCCTGATTCGAAGCTGATGGTGATCGATCTGCGCGCGCTCGAACGCCTGCCACGGCAGGTTTCGCTCGAGGAATTGCGCGAGGACCGCCTGCTGCGGAAAGTGAAATTTCTGAAGAATCCGCGGCTGACGATTTCTCCGCTGGTGGGAGAAGAATATTCGGAGATTCTCCGGCTCGCCGGAATCGTGGCGACGCCGGGCATTCCTTTGCCCTAAACGGGCTGCGCGGCCCACCGAAATCATCTCGCCAGAAGGAAAAATGGAATTAAGATAGCGTGGAGAATTGCGTTCGGAGTTTACGAACAAGGGGGACGAAGTGAAAATATTTTCTGCTTCCGCGCGGGGAATCATCCTGATAACCGCCATGACGATGGCCGTTGCGCTTGGCGCGCAAACGAAAAAAGACAACGCGATATGCAGCGCGCTGATGGGCATTTCTTCCGGGCGCACGCACGTGGTGGACATGACGTATGCCCTCAATGATCATTCGCCCGCGTGGCCCGGCGATACTCATCCATTCGAGGCGGTCACGAATGCGTCGCCCGCGAAGGAAGGCTACTTCACACGCAAGTTTACGATGCTGGAACATTACGGCACGCACATGGACGCGCCCGCGCATTTCCCTCCGGGGAAAGAAACGCTCGATCAGATTCCGATACAGAAATTTTTCGGGCCCGCGGAGGTAATCGACATTCGCGACAAAGTCGCCAAGGACTTGGATTACCGGCTGAGCGTTGCCGACGTGCAGACATGGGAAGCGCGGCACGGGAAAATTCCCGCAGGCGCGATTGTGATGCTGCGAACAGGCTGGGGTTCGCGCTGGCCGGATCAGACACGTTACCGCAACATGGACGCGAAAAACGTGATGCACTTTCCGGGATATTCGGTGGCCGCGGCGAAGTTTTTGATTGCGCGGCACGTCAGCGGGCTGTGCATCGATACGCTGAGCATTGATTATGGACCGTCGGCGAATTTCGAGGTGCATCGCACGACTCTGCCCGCGGGTTTATTTCATATTGAGAACATCGCCAATCTGGATAAGCTGCCGGCGACGGGAGCATTTGTCATCGCCGCGCCGATCAAACTGGAAGGCGGTTCCGGCGGGCCGGTGCGTGTGTTCGCCATACTGCCGAATTAGCGCTTGCCCGAACTTCCCGAAGTCGAAACTGTCGTTCGCGGGCTTCAGGCGCTGCTGCCGGGCCGCGGCATACTCGCCGTTCGCCTGGGCAAGACGGACTTTATCGACGATCCCGCGGCAATTGAACTGCACGTCCCCGGCTGCCGCATCGTTGAAATTCGGCGGCGCGGGAAATTCCTCGTACTGCTGCTGGAGAAACATTCCGCGCTGCAAACCGCAAACGGCGTCGCACCGGATCGATTTCATCTGATCGTTCATCTGGGGATGACAGGGCAGCTCACCGTGCGTCCGAACGAAATGCCATCTGCGTTGCATACGCACGTTTGGTTTTCGCTCGACAATAATCAGGAGCTTCGTTACGCGGATTCGCGCCGCTTCGGCCGCATGGCGCTGGTTTCGGAATCAGGGAGCGAAAATATCCTGGGCGCGCTGGGCTTGGATCCGCTCGAAGCGAGCGAACGAGAATTTCGCAACCGGCTCGCCGACAGGCGCGCGCGAATTAAGGCGCTGCTGCTCGACCAGCGCGTTCTTTGCGGCATGGGGAACATCTATACGGATGAGAGTTTGTGGCACGCGCGCATTCATCCCGCACGACTGGGCGCGACGCTGAAGCCGGACGAAATCGCGCGGCTTTATCGCGCCGTGCAAAAAGTGCTGCGCGAAGCCATCCGCCTGCGCGGGTCTTCGATTTCGGATTACGTGGACGCGGAAGGCGAGCGCGGGGAATTTCAACTGCGCCATCGCGTCTACCAGCGGGAGGGGAAGAAATGCGCGCGTTGCGGTGCGCT
>Ga0134128_10009662_pt1 | contig 11573 bp, 9 predicted proteins | sample KB31754_FD_96462 | JGI IMG/M metagenome (GOLD analysis project Ga0134128, IMG submission 96462) | Terrestrial soil microbial communities with excess Nitrogen fertilizer from Kellogg Biological Station, Michigan, USA - KB3-175-4 | ecosystem: Environmental > Terrestrial > Soil > Unclassified ...
GGCTTGGCCATGAAGGTCAGCGACATGCCCTCCTGGGCCGCGATCTCCTTCGCGCCGGTCTTGTAGATCGAGTGGTTGTCGCAGGTGGTGACGACCTCGTTGTAGCGGAACGCGATCTCGTGCTGGCCTGGGTTGCATTCGCCCTTGGCCGACTCCACGTACAGGCCGGCTCCGGCCATGCCGCCGGTGATCCGGCGGAGCAGCGGATCGATCCTGGAGGTGCCGAGGATCGAGTAGTCGACGTTGTACTGGTTGGCCGGGATGAGGTTCGCGTAGCTCTTGTCGCTGGCCTGCTCGTAGCTGTCCTTGTAGACGATGAACTCAAGCTCGGTGCCGGCCAGCGCGACCCAGCCGCGCTCGGCCAGCCTCGCCACCTGGGCTTGCAGGATCTGCCTGGGCGATGCCACCACCGGCGATTCGTCCAGCCAGGTCAGGTCCGCGAGCACGAGGGCGGTCGCGGGCAGCCACGGCACTCGGCGCAGCGTCGAGAAGTCGGGCTTGAGCACGAAGTCGCCGTAGCCGTGCTCCCACGAGGACATCTCGTACCCGTCCACGGTGTTCATGTCCACGTCCACCGCGAGCAGGTAGTTGCAGCCCTCAGCGAAGTGATGCACGACTTCGTCGAAGAAGTACTCAGCCGACAGGCGCTTGCCTTGCAGCCGGCCCTGCATGTCGGTGAACGCGAGCGTGACCGTGTCGATCTCGCGTTCCGCCACCGCCACCCGGAGTTGTTCCAGGGTGAGCATGCCGGGCCGGCGGTGCGCGCCGGTGCCGTGGCTGTGCGTCATAGTCAGACCTCGAGTTCGCGCTCGATCGCGGCCAGTTCCTCAGCGGTGCCCTGGACCTTAGGACCGGTGAACCAGTTCTTAGCCGACACGACCCAGTAGATGCCCGCGAATCCGAGCACCACCACGACGGCCACGACCGTGTAGTTGAAGTTGGCGCCGGTGATCGGGCTCGCCGTGGGCAGCATGAAGAGAATCGTAATGAAGATCACCCAGATAACGGCGATCCAGCCGATCAGATAGCTCCATCGCCCGAGATGCCAAGGACCGCGCTGGAAGCTGTCGCCTTGACGCAGCCGCAGGAACGTCGGCATCACGTACGCGATGTACAGGCCGATGACCGCGATGGAGGTCACGGCGGCATAGGCGGTTCCGTTCCACAGGTAGGGCAGGCCGAGGATCAAAGCGCCGCCGGCAGCGAGCCAGATGGCGTTGGTTGGCGTCCTGGTCCGGTGGTTCACCCGGTGCCAGATTCTCGATCCCGGCAGCGCGCCGTCCCGCGAGAACGCGTAGATCATGCGCGAGTTAGCGGTGACCGATGACATGCCGCAGAACAACTGCGCGCCGATTACCACGAGCAACAGCAGCTTGCCGGTGGTCGCTCCGGCCGCGTCGACGAAGATCTGAGCCGGCGGCACCAGCGCACCGACTTCGTTGGTGTAGTTCTGGATCGCGAACGTGAGGCCGATCAGCAGGACCCATCCGGCGAACAGCGAGACGACGATCGACATCACGATGCCGCGTGGCCCGGCCGTCGCTGCCTTGTGCGTCTCCTCGGTCATGTGGGCCGACGCGTCGTAGCCGGTGAAGGTGTACTGGGCCAGCAGCAAGCCGAGCAGCAGGACGTAGAACGTACTGTGCCAGCCGGTGTTGTTGACGATGCCGGTGAAGACCGCCTTAGCCGACTGGTGGTGGGACGGGGCGATTGAGACCACCACGACGATGAGCAGCACGCCGACTATGTGCCACCACACGCTCACGTCGTTGAGCAGGGCCACCAGCTTGATACCGAACTGATTCAGCAGGCCGTGCAACAGCAGCACGCCCGCGAAGATCAAGATGGTCACCCAGTGGGCCGTGGACACGCCCCACTGAATGTTCAAAAACGCGTTGACGAAGAACGCCGCGCCGAAGTCGATGCCGGCGGTGACCGCCACCTGGCCTAGAAAGTTGAACCAGCCGGTGAACCACGACCAGGCCGGCCCGCTCGACTTAGCCAATTTCGCGGCCCAGTAGTAGAGGCCGCCAGCGGTCGGGTAGCTAGAGCAGACCTCCGCCATAGCCAGACCGACGAACAGCGTGAGGACGCCCACGATGGGCCAGCCCCAGACGATGATCGCCGGGCCGCCAGTGTTCATGCCGAAGCCGTACAGGGTCAGGCAGCCGGACAGGATCGAGATGATCGTGAACGAGACCGCGAAGTTGGAGAAGCCCGACATGCGCCGCCGAAGTTCCTGGGCGTATCCAAGCTTGTGCAGTTCCTCTTCGTCACTCAGTACGGCGGGGACCGTTGGATCATTGACCGCCACGGTGTGCTCCTAGCTTTGTGCTCCTGGATCTGGCCTGATCCGGCCGGACCGGGAGCGGGTCTAGCCGAGTCGGGCTTTTAATGGTCTAATAACAGACCAATTGATGGTCTTGTCTCACCTGGTGTCAAGAGGTCGGACAAAGAAAGATCGCCAAGTGCCTGAGGACTCCGGCACGCGGGTTAGGGGAGGCCCGCGTGCCGGACTTTGGCGCCTCGATCCGGAGGCCGTGACTAGTGAGCACAGACTCGTGAGCACAGACTCGTGAGCACAGACTTAGTGAGCACAGACTCGTGAGCACAGACATAGTGAGCACAGACTCGTGAGCATCGACGTGGACCTCAGCGCGGTGCTTCGCCCGGTTCGCGAAGGCAACGCGTTCGAGGAGACGGTCGAGCGGTTGCTGACGATCATCAAGCTGGGCTTCGTCGCACCTGGCGAACGGTTCCCGCCCGAACGCGAGCTGGCGGCCCAGCTCGGTATCAGCCGGCTGACGCTGCGCGAGGCGATCGGCGAACTGCACCAGGCCGGCTACGTCGAGTCGCGGCGGGGCCGGCTGGGCGGGACGTTCATCACCTACACCAGGCCAGCCCCGAGCGTCGAGGAGTTGCGTCGGCTTGCGGTCGAGGACGGGCAGAAGCTCACCGACGCCCTGACGTTCAGGTTCGCGGTCGAGACCGGCGCGGCCGACATGCTGGCCCAGCAGTTCGATCCGGCGTCCCCGTCGGCCGGAACGCTGGAGGAACAGCAGGCCCAGCGGGAGGTGCTGCTGACCAGGCTGGCCGACGTGAACGCCGCTTCCGCTCAGGACTACCGGCGGCTTGATACGCTGTTCCACCTCGCGATCGCCGAGCTGACCGGCTCCAGCTTGCTGTCGAGTGCCTGCGCCGATGCCAGGATGCGGCTGAACGACCTGCTCAACGCGATCCCGGTGCTGAAGCTGAACATCACGCACGGCGCCGCCCAGCACGCGGCGATCGTCGACGCGATCCTGGCTGGCGAGCCCGAGCGAGCCCGTACCGCCGTCGCTGAGCACCTGGCCGGCACCGGCGCCTTGCTACGCGGCTTCCTCGGTTAGCTGGGCGCGATCTGATCGAAGCCGATGACCAGGTGCTCGGGGCCGCGCAGGTTGTAGTTGGGCTTGTAGGCCAGGGAGTCTGGGTCCAGTTCGGGATCGATCAGCCTGGTGGCCAGGGCCCGGAGCGCGATCGTGGCTTCGAGCCGGGCCAGCGGGGCGCCGAGGCAGAAATGCGGACCGGCGGAGCAGGCCAGGTGTTCGCTAGTGCCCCTGGTGATGTCGAAGGTGTCGGGGTCGGTGAAGACCGCCGGGTCGCGGCCGGTCGCCGAGAGCAGCAACAACAGGACCGCACCGTCCGGCTCGACCAGGCCGCCGGTGGCGACCCGGCCGGTCAGCTGGACCGGCGAGTCGTAACGCAGGGTCTCCTCGACGGCCTGGGCGGCCAGGCCGGGATCGGCCGCCAGCACGGCTAGCTGATCGGGGTTGCGGAGCAGGGCCAGCATCGCGTTGGAAATCAGGCCGACCGTGGTCTCGTGACCGGCGACGAGCAGCAGCACGCAGGTGGAGATCATTTCATCCAGGGTCAGCCGCTGGCCGTCGTCCTCGGCCCTGATCAACTTGGTCAGCAGATCGTCAGCCGGGCTGGACCGCCTGGCCGCGATCAGCTCGGTGAAGTACTCGCGGAATTCGGCGGAAGCCTGCTCGGTCTGCGCCAGCTCGGCCGCGTCGACGGTGCCGAAGCTGGGCTGGACTGAGTGCGCGAGCTTGGCCGACCAGCCGGCGAACGTGGCGTGATCCTGTGGCGGCACACCGAGCAGTTCGGAGATGATCCGCACCGGCAGCGGGTAAGCCAGCGCGCTGACCAGGTCGAACTGGCGATCACCGGCCTCGCCGGCCGCGGTCAGCAACTCCTCGGTGAGCTGGCTGATCCTGCCCGCCAGCGTCGAAATGACCCTCGGGGTGAATGCCTGCGAGGCCAGGCGCCGCATCCTGGTGTGATCGGGCGGGTCCAGCGACAGGAACGACGGCGTACCTCGGCCCCTGGCCTGACGCTCGTTCGACAACATGGATTGGTTTCGTCTGCTGCTCGCCCTGGGATCGCGCAGGATGCGCGAGCAGTCGGCGTACTTGCCGTAGACGACCAGCGCGCCTTCCAGTTCGGTGAACGGCGATGCCTCCCGCATCTTGGCCAGCTGTGGGTAAGGGTCTGGGATCACCGCCGGATCGGCCAGGCTGATCAAGTCAGCGAGGGTCGGCGCGGCCTGATCGGTGGTCACGGACGCGCTCCCGCCTCAGGTACCCCGATCGGGTTCGGGAACGGCAGGTCAGCCGCGCAGGCGACCGCGATCGGCCGCAGAATCTCGGCTAGCTTGGCGGCCCGCTCCTCGTCCTGCCACGGCCTGGCCGCCGCTGCGTCGGTGCGGTGCTCGACATCAGCCGTCAGCGCTTGTCCGTCTGGCGTCTGCTGACCGTCCTGGGTGAGCAAGCCCCTGGCTACCAGGCGCTCGGCCGCCTTCTCCCACTCCTCGTCGGTCCAGCCGCGTACCGGCTGGATCTGCGCTCGCGGAACCTTCTTCGCCGCCTGAAGTACGACGGCCTCACAGCCGTCGATGTCGCTGGCGAGCAAGGCGGCGAAATGAGCGTCACCTCGGTGCTCCCGGAGCAGGGTTGCCGCGTGCCAGAGCCTGGCGGTCGGCTCATCGGGCAGCGGCAGCGCCGCATTCGCCGCCGCGAGTACCCGCCCCGCGCAGTCCAGCTCGCCGACGGCAGCTGCCAGCAGGTCAGCGGCCAGCGGGACGTCGGCATCGGCGCCGGCCAGCAGCCGGTCCAGCGCGGCCACCGCGCCGGCCAGCCGGACCGCGAGCGCGTCCGAAGGCGAGATCAGGTCCCAGACCGCAGGCAGGGCCCGGGTGACCATCGAAGGCGCGAAGTTGAAGAACGAGGCGATGACCGGCGCCGCCGTCACCGGGCCGAGCGGCGCGCTGCGGCCGGAGAAGTAGCCGCGCCAGAAGCCGCGAAGTCCGGCATCAGTGAAAGCCGCCCTGGCCTCTGGCGAGAAATAGGTGACCGCGTGGACCGGCTCAAACAGCGTCCACAGCCGACGGGCAGTTCGATCCGCACTCCGCATTGCCACTCCCACAGCTCGCAACTCCCCACAGTAGGCGCTAAGCCGACATTACGCGCCGACGCTACCGGCGAGTAGGCTGCGGGTGCGGGCGACCCCTGTTGTCAGCTACACGGGGTAGGGATCGGGGTCGCGCGCATAGACGCGGCCGTGGGGTGCGGTCCAGACCAGGGTGCCTGGTTGTGGCTGGTGGAGCTGCCAGCCGGGTGCTTGCTTGGCCCGATGGTGCCTCCTGCACAAAGGCGACAAGTTACAGGGACAGGTGCGGCCGCCCTGGTCGTACGGGGTCGTGTGGTCGAGGTCGCAGCGCTCGGCGGGCCGCCGGCAGCCGGGGAACGCGCAGGTCCGCTGCCGGATATTGACCAGATGGCGCATCAGGCCCGGCGCTCGATAGGCACGGGTCTGGCGTTCGTGGGTGCAGGTGCCGCACTCGATCGGGGACGGCTCGATTTCAGCGAGCCAGGCCAGGACCGAGCCCGGTTTGATGCCGGGACTGGCCCGAGCACAGCCGTGGGAAACCGCTCTGCCGTCCGGGCCGGTAAACGTGACACACCACTGAACCTTTTTGCCGGCAGCGGCCAGGCTCTCAGCCAGGTCACGACAGTCATCGGCAGCGAGCGGGCCGTACCCGGCGGCTTCGCCCGGAGAATCAGAGGAGCCCTCCCAGGCCGTCAAGGGCATCGTCAGGTTGACCGACCCGGACAGCGAAGCCAGCTCACCGGGGGCCGGTCGCCACTGTCTCGCGGGCGGACCGTCGTCTGGGGGTTCGATCAGGGTGTCCAGGTTGCGGCCGGTCAGCAGGGCGCTGAACGCCACCGCCCGCAGTTGCTCAAGGCTTCCCGGAACACCGGCATCCTTGAGCTTGCGCGCGATCGCAGTCAGCCTCTGATCAACGGCGACCACCTCACTGGCCGCCAGCTCCCGGCCAGCTATCGCCGCATTGCCGGAGACCTCTGGCCATACTTCGACGCGAGCATCACGACGGGCCCGCTCAGCTCGCCGCCGGTCCCGCTCCTGCTTCGATCCCGGGATCGTCGCGAGGATCAGCGCCCGGATTGCCGCCCGGAGTTCACTCGTCGTCATCTTCTCGGCCGGACGAATCAGCACGATCGCGATAGCCCGGGCCTCGACTCCGGTCAGCAAGACCAGCTCCTGGGCAAACACGATCGCCCTGGCCCGGTCGATCCGGCCCGCCCGCAGTGACTTGACCACCATGGGAAGCCGGTCCAGTTCTCTCGACAGGCCCAGCAGGTCATTCGCCGCCCGGCTCGTCAGCACGAGCGCCGCCGCCAGTTCCTCCGAAACATGCTCGCTTGCGCGTGACGATCCGGGCCTGCGGGCCTGATGACGCCGACGCGAATCCAGCTCGGATACCGCGGTCAGCTCCAGCGCCGCCTGCCACGACGACAGCCGCCGGGCGGCCAGCAGGACACCGACGAGCTCGTCATCAGACAGCTTTCCCAGACCACCGGTGAACGCGTCAGCGGTGAACCCCGCCAGTTCCGGGCCCGGGGCCAGGGAATCGAGCGAACCGCCAGCCGCGAACCCGACAGGCGGATCCGACGGCACATCATGGGTAAACCCAGCCCCCAGCGCCTCCGGCCCCGCAGGATCTACGTCGGTCTCATCAGGTGGATCAGGCCAGAGCCCGAACATCTCCGCCTCTGAAGGTTCCTCCCGATCCAGGTCACGCTCCAGCTCGAGCCATTCAGCCTCAAGCCAGTCCGGCAACTCAGGCGGGTCAGCGTCGTCCGGCTGGGTAGGTAACCCGGATCCGGGCGCCGGTCCTCCGACCGGTGGTAACGACATCGGCAGCTCCAGCGAGATTCAAGCTCGGCAAATTTTCCTCCCACCATAAACACCGGGTCTGACAGTCAACCGAAACGCCCGAGCCAACGCCCGCCCGCCGCCAAGCGGTCCGAAGGGGGGCGGTTTGCGGGTCGGGAACGAATTACGGCACAATGATGTTGTGAAAAACGTGGGACAGCACGGCCAGGCCGGCACAGCAGCCGCTCAGGACCCTGGGAGCATCATGCGCTCCAGTGGTGCTGAGCAGAGCACGCGTGCCCGCGTTGCCCGGCTGATCCTCGAGAACGGACCGGTGACCGCCGCTTCGCTCGGCAGCACGCTCAGCCTGACGCCAGCCGCCGTCCGCCGGCACCTAGACCAGCTGATTGAGGCCGGACTGATCGAGACCAGGACCTCCAGGGTCTACGGGAATCGCGGTCGGGGCCGGCCAGCGCGGCTGTTCGCGATCACCGACGCCGGCCGGAGCGCGTTCGAGCACACTTACGACGACCTGGCCACCAGCGCCCTGCGGTTCCTTTCCGAGTGCGCCGGCCCGCAAGCCGTCACCGAGTTCGCGCGCCGCCAGGTGGCCGAGCTTGAACGCAAGTACCGCCCGGTCGTCGAGGCGGCACCGCCGGACGATAAGGTCAGGGCACTCGCCGAGGCACTCTCGGCCGATGGCTACGCGGCAAGCTCCGCCGCGAGGCCGGCGGGCAAGGGTGTAACGGTCGCCGGCGAGCAACTCTGTCAGCACCACTGTCCGGTTGCTCACGTCGCTGCTGAATATCCGCAGCTGTGTGAGGCAGAGACCGAGGCGTTCGGGCGTTTGCTCGATACGCCGGTGCAGCGCCTAGCCACGATCGCACGAGGCGATGGCGTCTGCACGACCCATGTCACCGCACTGTCGCTGCGGCATGGTTCGGAGCACACGACAACACACGGCAATAACACCGAGGTCGGAGGCCTGTCCGCATGACCACTACCGCCCGTCCAGAGCTTGAGGGCCTTGACCGATACAAGTTCGGCTGGGCCGACTCAGACGCCGCAGGCGCGATCGCGCGCCGTGGCTTGTCCGAGGAGGTGGTACGCGACATCTCGGCCCTGAAAAACGAGCCTGAATGGATGCTGAAGCTGCGGCTTCGCGGCCTGGAGCTGTTTCGCCGCAAGCCGATGCCAACCTGGGGATCTGACCTGTCCGGCATCGACTTCGAGAACATCAAGTACTTCGTGCGGTCGACCGAGAAGCAGGCCGCCAGCTGGGACGACCTGCCCGCCGACATCAAGAACACCTACGACAAGCTCGGCATCCCGGAGGCTGAGAAGCAGCGCCTGATCGCAGGCGTCGCGGCGCAGTACGAGTCGGAAGTCGTTTATCACAAGATTCGCGAAGACCTGGAGGAGAAGGGCGTTCTCTTCGAGGACACCGACACCGCGCTCAAGCAGCACCCTGAGCTATTCCAGGAATACTTCGCGACCGTGATCCCGGTCGGCGACAACAAGTTCGCCGCGCTGAACACGGCGGTATGGAGCGGCGGGTCGTTCATCTACGTGCCTAAGGGCGTGCACGTCGAGATCCCGCTGCAGGCCTACTTCCGGATCAACACCGAGAACATGGGGCAGTTCGAGCGGACGCTGATCATCGTCGACGAGGGCGCCTACGTGCACTACGTCGAGGGCTGCACGGCGCCGATCTACTCCTCGGACTCGCTGCACTCGGCGGTCGTCGAGATCATCGTCAAGAAGGGCGCCCGCTGCCGGTACACGACGATCCAGAACTGGTCTAACAACGTCTACAACCTGGTCACCAAGCGAGCCGTGGCGCAGGCCGGCGCGACCATGGAGTGGATCGACGGAAACATCGGGTCCAAGGTCACGATGAAGTACCCGGCCGTGTACCTGATGGGGGAGCAGGCCAAGGGCGAGACGCTCTCGGTGGCCTTCGCTGGCGAGGGCCAGCACCAGGACGCCGGCGCCAAGATGGTGCACTGCGCTCCGAACACGTCGTCGACGATCGTGTCCAAGTCGGTCGCGCGGGGTGGCGGACGTACCTCGTACCGCGGACTGGTCCAGGTCCAGGAAGGCGCCGAGCACTCCAAGTCGACGGTGAAGTGCGACGCGCTGCTGGTCGACACCGTGAGCCGGAGCGACACCTACCCGTACGTCGACGTGCGCGAGGACGACGTCGAGATGGGGCACGAGGCCACCGTCTCGAAGATCTCCGACGACCAGCTCTTCTACCTGATGAGCCGGGGCATGACCGAGGACGAGGCGATGGCGACGATCGTGCGAGGGTTCGTCGAGCCGATCGCGCGTGAGCTGCCGATGGAGTACGCGCTGGAACTCAACCGGCTGATCGAGCTGCAGATGGAAGGGGCGGTCGGCTAATGAGTTCGCTCGCAGGGGCCGTCGAAATGAATGCCGGTCCCTCCTTCGAGGTGCCGAAGGGCCGTGAGGAAGACTGGCGGTTCACGCCGTTGCGGCGGCTTCGGGGCCTGCACGACGATGCTCCGCTGGATCTCGGCAAGGTGAGCACTGAAGTCACCGCTGATCCCGGTATAAGCATTGAGCGGGAGAAAAACTTTGCGGGGGCTCGGATCGGCGTGGCGCTTGTGCCGGCCGATCGTGTCAGCGCCAGGGCGTTCGCCGGGTTCGGCGAGGCGACGATCGTGACTGTCCCGGCGGGCATGGTCGCGGAGCGGCCGACCATGATCAATGTCGTCGGGGAGTCGTCCGAGAACGCGGCGGCCGGGCACATCGTTGTCGACGTGGGCGAGAACGCATCAGCGGTGGTGGTGCTGGAGTACTCGGGGTCGGCCACGTATGCCGACAATGTCGAGTTCGTGGTGGGAGACGGGGCGAAGCTGAGCGTCGTCTCCCTGCAGAGCTGGGCTGATGATGCTGTGCACTTGTCGCATCACGCGGCCCTGGTGGGACGAGACGCGACCTTTGCGCATACCGCTGTTTCCCTTGGCGGGTCGGTCGTGCGATTGGCGCCTTCGGTGCGGTACTCGGGGCCCGGGGGAAACGCGGAACTGCGCGGGGCCTACTTCGCCGACGCCGGGCAGCACCTTGAGCACCGGCTGTTCGTCGACCACAACGAAGCTAACTGCCGGAGCCGGGTCACCTATAAGGGAGCCCTGCAGGGGGACGGTGCGCATGCGGTGTGGATCGGCGATGTGCTGATCCGGGTGCAGGCGGAGGGGACCGACAGCTATGAGGCGAACCGGAACCTGGTGCTCACCGACGGGACCAGGGTCGACTCGGTGCCGAATCTGGAGATCCTGACCGGGGAAGTCGTGCGGGCCGGACACGCGAGCACAAGCGGGCGGCTTGAGGACGAGCATCTGTTCTATCTGATGGCGCGGGGCATTGACCTCGCCGAGGCCCGACGGCTGGTGATCAGGGGCTTCTTCGGAGAGCTGATCGGGCAGATCGAAGTACCCGAGCTGGCCGACCGGGTGATGAGCGCCATCGAGGCCGAGCTCGAGAAAGGCCGGTAGATGTCGGGGGTCCAGTACAAGCGTGTCTGCGCGGTCGGCGACTTGGCCGACCCGGGGACGAGGGCCGTCGACCTGGACGGCACGCCTGTGGTGATCGTCAAGAGCGAGGGCGAGATCTACGCGCTCGATGAGTTCTGCACCCACGAGGAGGTGTCGCTGGCCGACGGTGAGATCTACGACTGCACCGTCGAATGCTGGCTGCACGGCTCCTGCTTCGATCTTCGGACCGGCAAGCCGACCGGCCCGCCCGCTACCAAGCCGCTCGCGACCTACCAGGTGCGGATCGAAGGCGACGACGTGCTCGTCGGCCTTGGCGAATCCGCCAGCAACTAAGACCGGGAGATAGTGAATGTCCACCCTTGAGATCCGTGATCTGCACGTCAGCGTCGCAGGCCAGGCCGGCGAAAGCCGCGAGATCCTGCGCGGGGTCGACCTGACCGTGGCGGCCGGGCAGACCCACGCGATCATGGGACCGAACGGCTCAGGCAAGTCCACGCTCGCGTACTCGATCGCCGGGCACCCGAAGTACCAGGTGACCGGCGGCTCGGTGACGCTGGACGGCGAGGACGTGCTGGCGATGAGCGTCGATGCCCGCGCCCGGGCCGGGCTGTTCCTGGCCATGCAGTACCCGGTCGAGGTGCCTGGTGTCACCGTGTCGAACTTCCTGCGCACCGCCGTGACGGCGGTCAGGGGCGAAGCACCCAAGCTGCGCGAGTTCGTCAAGGAACTGAACGGCGCGATGTCCGGGCTGTCGATCGACCCGGTGTTCGCCCAGCGCAACCTCAACGAGGGCTTCTCCGGCGGCGAGAAGAAGCGGCACGAGATCCTGCA
>Ga0134128_10009663_pt1 | contig 11572 bp, 11 predicted proteins | sample KB31754_FD_96462 | JGI IMG/M metagenome (GOLD analysis project Ga0134128, IMG submission 96462) | Terrestrial soil microbial communities with excess Nitrogen fertilizer from Kellogg Biological Station, Michigan, USA - KB3-175-4 | ecosystem: Environmental > Terrestrial > Soil > Unclassified ...
CCATCGCCGCGCTCGTGCCGCTCGGCTGGGCGATGCAGCGCTACGACCACGCCACCGGCGCCGACCCGATGTACTTCCCGCTGCGCGCCGTGGCGAAGCTGAAGGGCTACGCGTTGCCGGGCAACATCTACAACGCCGACCAATTCGGCGGCTTGCTCGAATGGACGTTTTATCCGCAGCGGCGCACGCTCACCGACGGGCGCAACGAGCTGTTCGCGGCGTTCATCGCCTTCGACGCCCGCGCGCGCCATGACAGCCGCGCGTGGCACGACATGATCGGGCGCTACGACCTCGCCCTCTCCGTCGACGAATACGCGAGAGAGAAGATCGAAGTCGTCGACGTACAGAGCAACGAGCGGCGGATGCTCCCCGCATCGCTCGTCCGCTATCGCCGCCGTGATTGGGCGCTCATCGCCTTCGACGACGTGGCCATGGTCTTCGCCCGCCGCGACAAGTTTCCCCCCGTGGTGCTGGCGCCCATCGAGTACCGCTGGCTCGTCCCCGACGATCCGCACATCCGCTTCATCAACGACGAGGTGCGCAACGCCGCGCGCGCGGAGGTGGCACGGGCGAAGCGCGAGCTCGGGGATCTGAACGTGGTGCGGGAGTTGGAAGAGGGCGCGAACGCTAATTGATCGTTTCGCAGTCGCCGGGGGAGAGGGGCGCTTCGTTCGGCCACCGCTGCACGAGGACGCGCTCGAAGTGCGGGGCGATGATCCGCTCGTAGCGCAACTCGAAGCTGGGATGGAGATCGAGGATGGCTTTGCGCGCGCAGTTGATCAGGCAGCAGGCCTCGCGATGCGTGACGGTCATGTCGCTGCCGATCAGGTTCAGCGTCAGCTCGACGATCATCCGGATGCGGCGAAGTCTGCGCCGCTCGTAAAAAGCGGAGCGCACTTCCGTCGACGGATCAATCTCGAACTTGGGCATCGCGTTGTCGTGCGGTCAAACTATGGGCCCGCACGGTCAATTCCCGCGTTTCACGCGTGCTCGCGATCCCCTTCGGCCCAGATCTCATCGGCCAGCGATTCTTCAACCCGCGACTCGTAATACTTGATCGCGGTGCGGCCGACCGCGCGCACCGACCAGTAGTTCAACGCGCCGCCGGAAAGAGCGCCGACGAAGGGGATGATCTTCGCCAGCCGCTCGCGCATGAAGCGCGTTCCGATCTTCTCCGCGACGACGCCGCCCTCGATCGTGGCCGACTCCAGCAGCGTGCCGATGCCGTGCTTTCCGATGCCCACGCCCGACGCGTACGCCAGGCACTGCATGGCCTCGGCGAAGCGCTCGCCGCCGTGCGGCTCGTGGCCGTAGAGCGTGGCGATGGCAACGATCAGCCGGAACTGCTGGAACATCAAGTACGAGAGATCCGCGCCGAGCGCGCCGATGGCGAAAATGCCGCTCGGCAATCCCGTCACCGCGCCGGCCGCGGCGCAGCGGATGGCCGTGCGCCGCGCAAGCTGGCGGGCGTGCTCGACGCGCTGCAGCTCCGGCGCGCCGCTCTGCATGGCCGCCACTTCCTTGCGCACCTTGTCCATGTCGATCTCTTCGAACAGAGACCGGAACACTTCCTCGAGCACCGTGTCGGCGCGCCGCTTGAGCTCCCGGACTTTGACCATTGGACCTTACTCGGACTTGGTTGACGTGGACGTGCTGCTGCTGTCGCTCTTCGTTTCCGACTTCGTTTCGGACTTCGTCTCCGCCTTCGTCTCGGACGACGGCGCGGACTTCTTCGACGCGTAGTCGGTCTTGTAGAAGCCGGAGCCTTTGAACTGGATGGCCGGCGCGGACATGAGCTTCTTCATCGCCGCGCCGCACTTCGGGCAATGCTCTTGCGGCGAGTCGCTGACGCGCTGGAGGATCTCCACGCGCTCCCCGCAGTTCGTGCATTGATATTCGTAAAGCGGCATGGCAGCTCTCTCAACAATGCTCGCTGCAATCGCGATTCCGTCTCAACGCACCGTGGCCACGGTGAGCGGCACGAGCTTCTCGTGCGACTTCTCTTCGGCCGCGAAGAGCGCCCCGTCGCGGAAATAGACGCCCGCCACGCCTCCCTCGGCGGTGCGGTAGTACCAGCACTCGATGGTGGCGTCCGGACGGTCCTTCGTCTCCGTCCAGCCGGGGATCGGCTTGCCGAGGATGCGGGCGACGTCGTGCTCGGACATGCCGCGCTCGAGCTGCACGAGCTTCGCGTGCGTCACCGCCAGGTGGTCGATGGCCTCGACCAAGCCGCGCGTGGCGTCGGCGTTGCGCGGGTCGTGCGCGAGGACGGCGCGGTAGACGCGGATGGCGTCCTGGTGGCGGCCGATGGCGGCGAGATCGCGGGCGAAGTCGATCTGGATGCGTTGGTAGACCTCGCGGGCGCGGCTGTGCGACGGGTTGCGCTGCACGAACGCGCCGAGCGAGTCGGCGTAGGCCTGCTTCTCGGCCGCCGTCGCGTTCGGCGCGCTGGCAGCGCGCTTCCGCTGCAGGACGCCGCGCCATTCGCCGGTGGCGTCGGGACCGCCGTTGCCGCCGCACGCCGCGGCGAGGAGCACCAGGAGGACGAGGGACCGGCGCATTGGGTGGCGACAAGGTAGCACACCACCCGGATGACGCTATAATCCGCGACGCTCTGCGCAATCAGGGTCAACCTACAGCACCCGGAGGATTTATGGCCGTGAGGGGCGACGAAGTCGCGAGCTCGATCGAGGCTCACGTCCGCGAGTCGATCGAACGGATGGTCTCGGAGATTCGCGCTTCGATCGAAGACGTCCGCGTCGTCGTCGATTCGCAGCTCAAAGCGGCCCTGCAGAGCGTCCAGGCCGACGTCAACTCCATCAACTTCGCGCCGCACATCCAGAAGAGCGTCGCCGAGCTCGAGCAGGCCTTCGAAGAAACGAAGCCCGCCGCGCCGCCACCCGCCCTCGCCGATGCGTCGCGCGTCAAGCAGGCGCTCCAGTTCGTCGAGCGCGGGAAGTCGCAGGTCGACATCCTCAACGCGCTGCTCGAAGCGTGTCTGCAGTTCGGCTCGCGCGCGGCGCTGCTGATCCTCCGCGGCGAGACGTTCAGCGGATGGAAGGGCGTCGGCTTCTCCGCGCACGGCGGCAACGACGAGATGGTGAAGCGCTTCAACGCCGCGCCGGGACTGATTCCCGAGCTCGACCACGTGCTGCGCAACGAGCAGGTCGTGCTGTGGGACGGCGCGAACCTCGCCACGCGCCTCGGCGTCGGCGCGTCCGTGCAGGCGGCGCTCGTGCCGATGGTGATCAAGGACAAGGTCGCGGCCGCGGTGTACGTCGACGCGACGGACGACGACGCGTCGAAGTTCGACGCCGCGTCGATCGAGATCCTCGTCTTCTCGACAGGGCTGCTCATCGACACGCTGGCGATCCGCAGGAAGATCCCGTCGCCGAGCCTCAACGAGTCGACGGAAGCGGCCGCCGCGCCCGCGCCTCCACCGCCCCCGCCGCCACCCGCCCCGGAGCCGCCGGCGTCGTCGGAGACCGTGGCGATGTCGGCCTCGGCGATGCGCGAGATGATGGCCGCGGCGCGCCCGAGCTTCAACGTGCCGGCCGCGGAAGAGTTCGGCACCACCACCGCAACGCAGCGACCCACCCCCGCGCCGCCACCCCCGCCGCCCGCCGCGCCCACACCGGCGCCGCACGACGAGCGGCCGACGACGCAGTACGTGCCGCCCGCCGGCCTCGCCCGCGGCGGCGCATTCGGCGGCCCGCAGGGCGACGACGCCAAGAAGCACGACGAGGCGCGCCGCTTCGCCCGCCTGCTCGTCTCCGAGATCAAGCTCTACAACGAGTCGAAAGTCGAGCAGGGGCGCAAGAACAAAGACATCTACGAGCGGCTGAAGGAAGACATCGACCGCAGCCGGCAGATGTACGACGAGCGCATTGGCGAGGACGTGCGGAAATCGTCGAATTACTTCTACGACGAGCTGGTGCGGATCCTGGCGGACGGCGACGCGCAGTCGCTGGGGTTGTAATGTGGAGTGCGGCGGCCATGCCGCCGCTATCAGAGCGCGGGCATGGCCCGCGCACTCCACATCGCCGTGCGCCGTAGCTGCCTCATCATCGCCGCCGTTTTTTTCCTGGCTGTCGGCTGCCACAGAGAGCGCCGCGAAGAGGCCGCCGCCCCGCCGCCGAAACCCGAGGCGCCGCCGGACCTCGAGAAGCTGCGCCCGACGTTCACAGCCGCGCTCGACGCGCTGAACGGCAAGAAAGGCGCCGACGCTGCCGCCAAGCTCGCTTCCTTCACCTTCGGCAAGCGCGCCGCCGAGGAGTACCGCCTCTGGCTCCTCGGCCAGGCGCAGCAGCTCGCGAAGAATGCGCCGCAAGCGCGGGCGACGCTCGCGCAGCTTTGGGTCCGCGGCCCGAAGGGCGTCTACCGCGACGACGCCGGCTTCGCGCTGACGTCGCTTTACGAGGAGGCCGGCGACTACCGGCATGCGTTCGAGACCGCGGCCCTGCTGGCGGCGGACAGCACGTCGTCGGACAACGCCGCGAAAGCGCGCATGTCCGCGATGGAGGCGGCGATGGCGGCCGGCGACGTCGCCGCCGTCCTCTTCGCCACGCGCACCCTCGCCATCAAAAATCCGGCCTCGCCGCCGGCGGGCGACGCCGTCGCGGTCGTGCAGTCCCTGACGTCGCTCGCCGCCGACCGGCCCATCAAGCTCACGCCGCAGGAGCGGATGGAGCGCGCCGTCAGCTTCCTCCGCGACGGCGACGGCCAGAACTGCGTCGACGAGATCACGCTCATGGAGCAGATCGGCGTCCCGGCCGACCTGCGCCTCCCCGTGCAGCTCAACAAAGGGCTCGCCCTGCAGCAACTGCGGCGCTTCGACGACTCGAACAAAGTCCTCGAGGCGCTCACCGGCGGGCCGTACCGATTCTCCGTTCCGGCGCTCTACTTCGCCGCGAAGAACTACCGCGTGCTCGCCGCGTCGATCAATCCGATGGTCAACAAGGTGATCACCGTGCGGCAGAAGGTGAAGGTCAAGAAGAAGACCGTCACGCGCAAGGTGAAGAAGACCGTGCAGCTCGTCGACCTGGCGAAGAAAGCGAAGAAAGAGTCGTACGAGGCGCTCTACGTCCGCCGTCTCAAGGACCTTCTTCCGCTGCCGCTCGCGGACGACGTGCGCATTCAAGTCCTGACCGCGCTCATCGCCGCCGCCGAGGCGAAGAATCAGGACGACTACCTGCGCGAGCTCATCCCGCAGCTGGCGAAGCTCGACGCGTCGCAGGAAGCGTCGCTGCAGCACTTCTGGGACAAGGCGTGGGCGGCGTACGCGCGCGGCGACTTGAACGGCGCGGTGGAGCAGATGACGTTCATCCGCGACAACTACCGCAACCCGAACGTGAAGCGCCAGTCCGCCTACTGGATGGCCCGCTCGCTCGAGCGCCTCGGCAAGAAAGAAGAAGCGGGCGCGATGTACCGGACGCTTTCCTCCGCGCCGTACGACGATGTCTACGCGAAGTTCGCCGAGCAGCGCGGCGCGCCGCACGCCGAGGCGACGAACAACCCGCTGACCATGAACCGCCCGGACTGGCGCGACATCGCCGAGCAGAACATGCCGCGCGAGCTGCGCCTCGCCTACGAGCTCACCGCGCTCGCCGACGCCCGCGACGCCCGCGCCGAGATCCTCGCCAATCGCTCGCGCAAGAACCAGCCGTTCGCCGACGCGCTCATGGCCGAGCTCTACAACTTCAGCGGCGACTCGCTCTCGATGATGCGCGCGCTGCGCAGCGCCTTCCCCCAGCTCGCTACCGTCGAGCAGGACTCCGTGCCGCCGTACTTTCTGAAGATGTACTACCCGCTCAAGTACGAGGACACGATCCGCAAATTCTCGAAGAAGAACGGGCTCGATCCGCATCTGATGATGGGCCTGATCCACCAGGAGAGCTTCTACAACCCGCGCACGAAGTCGAGCGTCGGCGCGATCGGCCTGATGCAGCTGATGCCGGCGACGGGGAAGGAGCTCGGCGCGCAGCTTTTCCGCCGCTTCGACGTTGGCCGCCTGACGAATCCCGAGGTGAACATCCAGCTCGGCACGATGCACTTCCGGCATCTCGTCGATCTTTTCGGCGGCAAGACCGAGCTGGCCATCGCCTCGTACAACGCCGGGCAGGGAAACGTGATGAGGTGGCGGCGCGCCGCGCCGTCGAAGCCGATGGACGAGTTCCTGGAGTCGATTCCGTTCGCGGAGACGCGGAACTACGTCAAGCGGGTGACGATGCTGAGCGCGGCGTACGCGAGGATGGCGAATTAGGAAACAGGTGACAGGGAACGGGTCACAGATGGCATCCTCACGATGGCACCACCTGTCACCCGTCACCTAACCCCTATCATCTGCTTACGGGATGTATCCCCGAATCGTCCGCGCCGTCATCCCCGGCTTGCCGACCTTCACCTCCACCGTGCGGTAGCCGCGGTCCTTCTTCGACGACTCCGTGCGGTACGCGATCAGGTACTGCGTGCGCAGGTCTTTTTCGAGCTGCGTGTAGGCCTCGCCGAGCTGCTTCTCGTTGCGGATGAAGTAGGCGCTGCCGCCGGTCTCCGCGGCGAGCGAGCGCATCGTGCCGCCGCCGCCGAGACCGGGGATGCTGCTGATGCCGACGCCGATGAAATAGAGCGGCACGCGGGCGGAGCGCGCATACATCAGCAGGTCGTCGTACGGCACGCGCGACGTCGTGTCCTCGCCGTCGGTGAGGATGATCAGCGCCTTCCGCCCCTGCAGCCCGCGGAAGCGATAGAGCCCGGTCACGATCGCGTCGTAGAGCGACGTGCCGCCTTCCGCTTTCGGAATCAGGTCGACCTGCTCCTCGAGCGCGCCGCTGTTGGCGACGAACGGCGCGATCTTCTGCGGGTCGAAGGCAAAGCCGCCGACGAAGGCGCGGTCGCCGTCGCGCATGATCCGCTTGAGGAACACCTTGGCCGCCTTCTTCGTCGCCTCCATCCGCTTCTCCATGCTCCCGGAGTGGTCGACGAGCAGCCCGGCCGAGATCGGCAGGTTCTGCGCGAAGTTGAACGCCGTGATCGTCTGCGGCTTGCCGTTTTCGAGGACGCTGAAGTCGCTCTGCTTGAGGTCCGACACCGGCGCGCCCGTCGCGTCGGCGACGCTCACCGGCAGCTCCACGACCGTGACTTCGAGCTCCTCGCTGAAGCGGTCGCCGTTGAGGAAGAGCAGATCGGACGCTTCGTAATTCGTGCTGTCGGTGACGGAGGCGCGCACGAAGTCGGCACCGTTCAGCCGCGACGGCGGAAGGTCGATCGCGTACGGCGGATGCATCCACTCGAAGAGCTTTTTCTTTCCGGCGTACAGCTCCACTTTCTTGATCTCGTTGCCGCGCGGGTTCTGCACGCTCAGCTTGATGTGCGACACGCCGTCGGGCGTGACGGTGCGCGTGATCTTGACTTCGAGCGGCGTCTCGCGCTCGTTGACGACGAAGGCGTCGGCGTCGACGTAGCGCCCGCGCTCGTCGTAGCCGACGGCGCGCACTTCGACGCGCTTCGGCAGCGATCCGAGGTCGAGCTCGGCGCGATAGGGCGGGGCGTTCTTCGTGATGATCTTCTTGCCTTCGACCCAGAACTCGACGCGCGTCACCGGCGGCTGCACATCGACGTCGACGATGAAGTAGTTGACGGCGACGTCGCGCCGCGGCGTGGCGATCCTCACCGCCCCCGCGCTCTCCGGCACCACGCCTTCGGCCACCACCGCTTCCGCCGACGCTCCCACGCCGGCGACATAGGTCTTGTTCGTCTTCGCGATCGTCACCTTCTGCGTCGCCTTGGCGACGATCACCGGCGACGACTCCTCGAGCGGCACCATGATCCTCGCCTCGATCTCGGCCTCGCCCGGCGGCAGCGTCTGGATCGACGCGAGCGACTCGCGCTGCGACTCCTGCAGCGGAAAGCGGAATCGCTTGACCACCGCGCCGCCTTCGCTGACCGAGCCGGTGATCACCAGCGGCACGCCCGGCGGGACGTCGAAGCCGATGCCGTAGTGGAACGTCGTCCGCACCACCACGCCCTCGGGCGCGTCGCCGAGCGGCTCGACCGAGATCGTCATCTTCCCCGGCTCGACGGCCAGGAGCGGCGCAGCCACGAGAAAAAGTACAGCCAGGAGTCGTTTCATCATTCGTAAGATACCTTCATGAATGTCGCGGCCATCACCGGCTTCTCCGGCGCCGGCAAGACCACGCTGATCGTGGCGCTGATCCGCCGCTTCGTCGCGGAAGGGAAGCGCGTCGGCGCGATCAAGCACACGCATCACGTATTGAACGAAGAGCACCGCGGCGACACCGGCAAATTCCTCGACGCGGGCGCGGAGCCGGTCGTTTTCGCCGGAAAAGGCGAAGCGGTTGTGTTTCGTCACAGCGGCACGGCGCGCATCCGCTTCGACGACGAGCGCACGCTGCTCGACCTCTTCGACGCCGACGTCGTGCTCGTCGAAGGCTTCAAGTCGTCGGACGCGTGGCCGAAGGTCGAGCTCGGCGACCGGCGAATCGGCGTCGAAGAAGCGGCCGGAATTCTCGATAAAATCTGGCGCTCGCGCTCATGACCGTGGCCACCGCACTCCGTTACCGCGCCGTCCTCTTCGATCTCGATGGAACGCTCGTCGACTCGTACGATGCCTTGACCGAGGCGGTGAACTACGCGCGGCGGGAGCACGGGCTGCACGAGCTGACGGGCGCGCACATCCGCGACTTCGTCGGCGACGGGCTGGAGAAGCTGCTCCAGCGCGCCTTCGAAACGCTGCACGTGCCGCCGAGCGTGACCGACGCGTTCGAGAATCGCTACGACGAGATCTGCTGCCAGGAGTCGAAGGTGCTGGCCGACGTCGAGGCCACGCTCGCGGAGCTGCACGGCGCCGGCGTGGTCATGGCCGTCTGCACGAACAAGCCGACGACGTTCTCGAAGAAGATCCTCGACTTCCTGGAGCTCTCGCCGTACTTCCGCGCCATCGTCGGGCCGGACCTGGCGGGCGCGCGGAAGCCGCAAGCGCAGCACGTCCTGCACACGCTGGCGGCGACGTCGTGCGCGCCGGGCCAGGCGCTCTTCGTCGGGGACATGCCGATCGATGTGCACGCCGCGCGCAACAGCGGCATCGACGTCGCCGTCGTCGCCACCGGCTCGTCCTCCTCGGACGCGTTGCGCGCGGCGGCGCCGGATCATTACCTGGAGAGGTTTTCGGATCTGCTGAAGATCGTGCTCACGTGAGGTACCGCACCCTCTTCTTCGACGTCGACTCCACGCTCGTGACCATCGAAGGGATCGACGTCCTTGCCGGCGGCAATCCCGAAGTCGCGAAGCTGACCGCGGCCGCGATGAACGGCGAGGTGCCGCTCGACGAGGTGTACGCGCGGCGGCTGGAGATCATTCGCCCGGCGCGTTCCGCCGTCGATGCGCTCGCGCAGCGCTACCTCGCGTCGCTCGTCGACGGCGCCGAGGAGGTGATCGCGACGCTGCGCGAGCGCGGGCACGTGTTGCACCTCGTCACCGCCGGAATCGAGCAGGCCATCGCGCCGCTAGCGGAACGCCTCGGCGTCCGCAACGTGCACGCCGTGCGATTGCTGTTCGACGGCGACGGCAACTACGCAGACTTCGATCGCCGCTCGCTCCTCACGCGCGCCGGCGGAAAGGAGCTCGTCGTCCGCGCCGTCCGCGCCCGCTCGAAAGGCGGCGCGGCGATGATCGGCGACGGCGCCAGCGACCTCGAGGCCAAGCCGGCCGTCGATCTCTTCATCGGATTCGGAGGGGTGGCCGAACGGCCGCTCGTAAGGGAAAATGCAGACGTTTTCATAAGCGACCTGCACGATGTCCTCCGCTATGTCTAAGTTCTTCGTCCCCGGCCCGACGTGGGTGCGGCCCGAGATCCTGCAGGAGATGACCCGGCCGATGATCGGCCACCGCGGCGCGGAGTTCCGCGAGCTCTACGCGCGCATCGCCGCCGATCTCAAGCCGCTGTTCGGCACGGCGCGCGACGCCTTCGTCATGACCGCGACGGGCACCGCGCTGATGGAAGCGGCGCTGGTGAACTGCGCGAGCCGCCGCGTTCTCGTCACGACGTGCGGCGCCTTCTCCGAGCGCTGGTCGCAGATCGCCGAGTCCCTCGGCCTCGAAGTCGACAAGCTCGCGGTCGAGTGGGGCCAGGCGATCGATCCCGAGGACGTCGCCGACCACCTCGTGTCGCGCAAGGCGCACTACGACGCGGTGACGATCACGCACAACGAGACGTCGACCGGCGTGACGAACGACGTCGCCGCGCTGGCGCGCGTGGTGCGCGCGGAGTCGCCCGACACGCTCGTCCTCGTCGACGCCGTCTCGTCGCTCGCCGGCATTCCGCTCCGCTTTGACGAATGGAACCTCGACGTCTGCTTCGCCTCGGTGCAGAAATGCGTGGCCCTGCCGCCCGGCATTGCGCTCTTCGCCGTTTCCGAGCAGGCGCTGGCGCGCGCGCAGAAGATGCCCTACCGCGGCACGTACTTCGATTTCCTCAGCTACAAAAAGCACGCGGACGATGGCGGCGTGCCGTCGACGCCGTCGATCCCGCACTTCTTCGCGCTGGCCGCGCAGCTCGGGCACATCGTCCGCGGCGAAGGGCTCGAAGCGCGCTGGCGCCGCCACGAAGCGATGCGCGAGACGACGATCGCGCGCACGGCGAAGTTCGCGAAGCTCGCCTCGGAGCGCGTGCACGCCTCGGCGACCGTGACCGCGCTCGCCCCCGTCCGCCCACCCGAGGAGCTGCGCGCCGCCATGCGCCAGCGCGGCTTCACCCTCGGCGGCGGCTACGGCAAGTGGAAGGAGACGACCTTCCGCGTCGGCCACATGGGCGACATCACGATGGAGGCGCTGAACGCGATGCTCGACGCGCTCGAAGAGGTGGCGGCGGCATGAGGCCGTGTCACGTCGAGCGTCAGCGAGACGCCTGGGGGCGCGGGCGGCGCCACGCAGGCGACCACATCGCGCCGCCCAACCGGCCAGGCCCCTCGCTCACGCTCGGGGTGACACCATGACAAATCGCGTCCTGGTCACCGAGACGATCGCCGACGCCGGCCTGAAAATCCTCCGCGCCGCGAGCGACGTCGACCTCGACTACCGTCCCGGCCTCAAAGGCGACGACCTTTTGCGCGCGGTCGCCGAGGCCGACGCGCTGATCACGCGCAGCGGCACGGCCGTCACGCCGGAGCTGGTGAATGCGGGCGCGAAGCTGCGCGTCGTCGGGCGCGCCGGCGTCGGGCTCGACAACGTCGACGTCGACGCCTGCACCGCGCGCGGCATCCTCGTCATCAACGCGCCCACGGCGAACGTGATGTCGGCCACGGAGCACACCATGGCCATGCTGCTGTCGCTCTGCCGCAACGTCCCCGAGGCGCATGCGAGCGTGAAGGGCGGCGAGTGGACGCGCGCGAAATTCATGGGCGTCGAGCTCCACGGCAAGACCCTCGGCATCGTCGGCCTCGGCCGCATCGGCAAGCTGCTGACGGCGCGGGCGCGCGCGTTCGGCATGCACGTCGTCGCGTACGACCCGTACATCGCTCCGAACGTTTTCGAGACCGCCGGCGCGCAGCGCGCGGCC
>Ga0134128_10009664_pt1 | contig 11570 bp, 15 predicted proteins | sample KB31754_FD_96462 | JGI IMG/M metagenome (GOLD analysis project Ga0134128, IMG submission 96462) | Terrestrial soil microbial communities with excess Nitrogen fertilizer from Kellogg Biological Station, Michigan, USA - KB3-175-4 | ecosystem: Environmental > Terrestrial > Soil > Unclassified ...
CATCCTTGGAGCGGTGATGGGATTAATCCAGGTAATGGAGAATCTATCCAATCCTGCCGACCTTGGGGCGGGTATTGCGGTCGCATTCGTCGCGACCATTTACGGCGTCGGCCTTGCAAATCTTGCATTTTTGCCTATTGCAAACAAGCTGAAGACCCTCATTGCCCGCCAGGTATTGCTGCGCGATATGCTGGTCGATGGCCTGGTCGGAATTGCAAAAGGCGAAAATCCACGGCTTATTGCGGAACGGCTGAAGGGATATGTCGTATAACGAGCACCTTTTTACTCGAATCATGCAGTTCGGCAAAAGAGATGGGCAACCCATTCCATTCAGGAGAAATGATGAAAAACAGTGACAAAACAGCTATCACAAACGAAGACGAAGCCAACGAAGCCAATGAAGCGGTTACGGCTGGAGATGACAAGCAACGACCGATGAAGGATGGCGTGTACGTGGAGAGACGCCAGGGGGAAAGACGTTCAGGCGTAGAACGGCGCGACCCCAATAGCCGGGGAGCAAGCGAAAGAAGAAATCCGGATCGGCGCAAAGGCGGGCGCAGGGCGAGCGATAAAGAGACATGAAGAAAAAGACCGGTTATGGATAGAAGAATAAAACGGAAACCCGGCTTATCAGGTAGCCAGGCTTTCAATTGATATGGCCCGCAAACGCAAACTGGAAGAGCGTGAGAATCACGAGCGGTGGCTCGTATCCTATGCTGACTTTATCACGCTGCTGCTCGCGCTGTTTGTCGTAATGTATGCGGCTTCGCAGTTAAACGAGAGTAAATATCAGCGAGTGGCGGGTTCGCTTGTGAGCGCATTCGGTGCGCAGTCGGATCGCAGCGTACTCATTATGCCTGAGTCCGCGCTCTTGTCGCCTGTCCAGGAGTCCCCGGAAGAGGATCGGGCAATAAAAAAGGCGCGTCGTCTGGCCGAGGCGCAGCGTCGGCAGCAGGAAGCAATGGAAGTTATCGCAAGGGATATCATGGCGGCCTTTCAGCCATTCAGTTCGCTCATCGAGAACGGGCAGGTGAGGGTGATTCCGAGCAGCCGGGGACTGGCTGTGGAAATCAATGCCAAGGTATTATTTGCGCCTGGGCAGGCAGTTCTGGAACAAAACTCCGTCCGGGTTCTTGAAGCGGTGGCACAGGTGCTGAAAGATAACGATTATCCCATCCAGGTGGAAGGCCATACGGATAGTATTCCGATCGTCACCGATAAATTTCCCTCCAACTGGGAATTATCAGCGGTGCGCGCCAGCAGCGTGGTTCGATTGCTCATCGGCAGCGGAGTAGAAGCGGGACGACTGACTGCTGTGGGCTATGGCGAGAATCGGCCTGTAGATTCGAACGATACCGAAGATGGCCGCACGCGTAATCGACGCGTTACGGTCATGATCCTCTCCAATCCAGAACACAATCCGCTGTCCGATAATCCAAAGGACGCGTCACAGGAAACCGAGTCCGCGACGGCAGCGGATTCCGAGAGAACCGCTTGCCTTTTTAGGCCAGAGAAACTAGCATAAGTTTTTCCTGCGGGGATTCAGCAGCCTCCCCATTCAAGACGTTCGCATTTCAAGACCTCGGCGTCCAAGTCGATCACTCGCACTGGCTGATCTTGCGCAATCAAGTGGTCCAGTGATTCAGGAAACAGCGTGGTCTGATGACGCGAAGGTCCGGTTAAGTGAGCCATGCAATATTCCTTTGGCTTATCCACGTCTCGTCAGTGTAATAACCGCAAGAGTTGTGACGTGCAGAAATCCAGTTTGCCCGGAAGGGCAGGCGCTTGACAGGAGCGTCGAGATTGAGATGCGGGTTTTTTCACAACCTGACATGCGAAAATAAGAAAAACCTATGGCAAAAATAAGGAGAAATAATATTGGATGTTTTTTATTACTGGAAAGAATTTGAAGAAAATGTCAAAAATGACATGCTGGGACGGTTCGTTTCCAGCAAACCCCAACTTGAAAAATTGAAAGACCGCTATCCCGGCTACATCTGGACATTCATGATTCCGAAGGGGCGGGGAGGGCAGCTTGGTGAAGGTAATTGTAAGTTGAAGCTCCTTGCCAGGCTAAAGTGGTCTGATACTCCGCTCCGGCGTTTGAAGCCAACAGAAAAATCAAAACCGGAGTCAGAGATTTATTACGATCATACAGCGGACGATTCTATTTTCTATGAGGGTACTGATTCAGATGAAGCACTTGATCTCGTTACTGGACTAATGAGGGCAAAATTCTTTTCGGCATTCAGGTCGAATTTTCGGGGCGTGAATGGCGTACAAGTTATGGAGAAAGCTCTTGTAGATACGTTTAGTAAAGAAATTGCCCATTATCCAAGTAGTCAGTTTTTAACTGGAATAGCTAAACTCAAGCCGTCCACGTAACAGTTATGATAAAGGGGGCCGCATCCCGTTTTACCTCCTTAGATCTCGCCAAGCCTGCGGCCGCCGGAAAAGATCTGCGGCTGACCGTTAGAACCATAAAGACCATTATCATGGAGGCCACGGGCAGCAGCCTGTAATGCAGAAAGTCTTTGCTGGTTATAACGGAGACGTTGGTTCACGAGAATACCGTTGATTTCGTTTATCTGGTGGGCGGTTTCAGTCAACTGGAGCAGCTCCTGCCAGGCCATGGCTGCGGTCGGATGATCTGCCAACCTGCGTTCCATATCGCCCTGGTCCTCGAAGGAGTCAGGCACTGCAAGCCACTGCTCGCGGGCTTGGGTAAGCTCGGCAAGCTGCTGGGCATGACTTGCTTTTTCCGCTGCGAGCGGCAAGAGCACAGACACATCCGCCTGTTGCAAGGCATGCTGCTCCCTGCGCAGCACGTCGATGAACACTCGTACGGCATCGCGCTCGTTAGCAATGCCAGCAATGGGATCGAAAGCAGCGTTATTCAACTTATCCCTACCTGCTCCGAATCAGGTCACGGACAGTGTCAAGTAATCCGTCAGCCACTTTGTCCGCGTTGACTGTAAAACGGCCTTCACTGATGGCCTGCTTGATTTCTGCTACCCGCTCAGCATCAAAAACCTGGCCTTTCGACAAATTTTTCTCGATATTTTGCAGTTGCCCACTCAGTTGAATATTGGTGCTTATGCTATTCGCGCTACTCGCACTACTTGCACCTGAGGTGGCAGCATTTGCTGCAGCGCGCTGTCCCGATTTACCGGGAGACGGCTGTCCCTCGTTAACCGGCTTGACAGACTCTGTTTTGATTGAGTTCTCTATTTTCAATTGCTTGTCTCCTCAGTTTGACTGTAGACAGTTTAACGGAGAACCCGGGGGAAACTTGAGGTTTATCAGGCCTAGTTACCGATTCTTGCACGCAGAACGGCAACCAGGAAATCGCTGAGCAAAGGTCATCTTTTTTTTCCTGCACGCGCAACACTCTCCACAGAGTCCACAGTTCTGGATTTATACGCGCTTTCCTGCAATCAATAAGTTACTTCAACGATGGCGCCTGCCCGGGCAATGCCGCTTACAACCGTGCCCGAAGCGCTTCGAACTTTTACCGGCTGGCCCTCTGTTGCATGGGTAAGCGCTTTGCCTTCCGCGCTCACACTGAACCCCCGTCCGCTGGAGACAAGCTTCACAGTCTGATTCTGTATTACAGCTGTCTGAGCGCGAAGCATATCCTGGCGTAGCGGACTTCCGAAAGGAAGGCTGCCTCCCAAGGTTCTGCCAATTGCCTGATTCCAGTCGGTGACGATCCCTGGTGGAAGTTGGGTGAGATCGCCTTTCCGGGTGGTCAGGTCTGAAGCCGCAATTACCTGTCCCTGTCTCAGGGGCCTGGTGGTTACCAGATAATCAGCCACGACTTTTACGGTAGCGCGGACGTAAATGGTCCAGGGGTTGGGCGCCGCACATTGCACCATGATGGTTGTATTTCCCCAGGGGCGGGTGCCCGGCGGCAAGGAGGGTTCAAGCGCCGTGCAAGCCGGCAGCGCCACCCGGCCATCGATCGGCCCCGGCGTGATTTCCACCTCGCCGGGAAGACCGATCGACTGCATCTGCAGGAAGCTCAAAACTACCTGTTGGACAGCGTGTGGATTCTGCCTTGCAACTGCCGGGGCAGAGGCTGCCGCGGAGACGGACGAGGGGAGAATCAAGGGTAGGAGAATGAGCAGGCGCGGGCTACAGGACAATAACCTGGATAGTAATCGAAGATGGATGGCAGGCATATGGCTCTCAAAAAAATGCTTCCGGTGTGCGACTACAGGATTCTAGTGCGCACGAGTTCCGGGTAGCGGTGGAAATGAGAGGTGTTTTTTCCGCTGTTCAGGGCATTATCCGGAACAGGTATCCATATACCATAATCCATATACCATATCACTGTGCGATTGCCTGCTTCCTTACGTGTTTGTTGCTGCAATGGATCCGTAGTGGACCCCTAGGCAATTGGAGAGGTGGGAGATCCAGAAGCTGCAACGGTTGCGGAATCTGATTTCAAAGTCGAGATAAGGGGATTTAGGGGACTTATCCCCTTTTGATCCGGCTTTTGGACAACTTACATCCCTAATAAGATGTTTTCGTTTATCCATATCAACATGAAGTGAAATTGATAGAAGGGGGAGATTTCCGTGATCGATAAGCTTGACCATGCATTTCGATTTTATCAGGACGCGGCCAGTCTTCGGGCGCACAGGCAGCAATTGATTGCTTCAAACATTGCGAATGCAGATACGCCCCAATACAAGGCGCGTGACATCAATTTCAAGGAAGTGATGGAAGGCGCATTGACCGGAAAGCACGGCGTCATCCTCGTCACAAGTGCGCCGAATCATATTGCTTCTCCAACAGGAGCAGGGGTGGCGGCGGGGCAGCAATTGCTGTACAGGACCGCCGTACAAGGCAGTGTGGACGGGAACACGGTCGATATGGATGTGGAGCGCAACCAGTTTGCCGATAACGCCATTCACTATGAAGCCAATCTCACATTCATCAGCGACCAGATCAGGCAGATGCGAACTGCCATCCAGGGCTAGGGGGAAAGCGGAATATGTCTCTTTTCAATATCTTTACCGTGGCCGGGTCGGCCATGACAGCCCAGAATCAGCGCCTCAATGTGGTTGCAAGCAACCTGGCAAACGCGGACAGCGCGGCGAGTTCCAATGGACAGCCGTACAAGGCAAAGCAAGTCGTGTTCATGAGCACTTCGCCTACAGGGGATAACGGTATCTCCAACGGTACCCATGGCGTGAGGGTCTCCGGGGTAATCGAGGATCAATCTCCCATGAAGATGGTATACGAACCTTCGCATCCAATGGCGAATCCGGAAGGGTTTATCACCATGCCGAATGTAAATGTGGTGGAAGAGATGGTCGATATGATTTCCGCTTCGCGTTCGTACCAGAACAATGTGGACATGATGAATACTGCGAAGACATTACTGCTGAAAACCCTGACGATTGGACAATAGGAAATCTCCATGAGCACTATTCAGAATACACAGTCGGCAAGTAATCCATTTGCCGCTTATGGAACCGGAAGCGCCGCCAAACCGGTGGGAGTTGATCTGCAGGACCGGTTTCTCAAGCTGCTGGTTACCCAAATGAAAAACCAGGATCCGCTCAATCCTCTCGACAACGCGCAGGTCACTACGCAGCTTGCGCAAATCAGCACGGTGAACGGTGTCGAGAGATTGAACTCAACCATTCAAGCTATTGCCGACAGTTTTACAGCCGGACAATCGCTGCAAGCCGCCGGCATGATCGGAAGAGAGGTGCTTGTGCCCGGCTCTACCTTGCAGTTGGCCGGCGGGGCGGCGCGGTTTGGCGTCGAACTGGCACAGCCCGCGGATGAGGTGAAGGTAAGAATACATGACGCGACCGGCCGCGAGATTCAAGTCATGAATCTCGGCCCCCGGGCGGCGGGCTCCCTCGAGTTAATATGGGATGGCAAGACGAGTGATGGCAGCCAGGCGGCAGACGGGAACTACAGCATAAGCGTTGCCGCACTGCGTGGCGATCAGAAGGTGGAAGTACAGGCATTGGCTGCGGCAACTGTTCAAGGCGTGTCCCAGGGAAATCAAGGCGTGCAACTGGATGTCGGCCCGTTGGGAATGGTCGGATTGGCTGATATCCGGCAGATTTTTTAGGTTGTTCAAGGGTAGGGAAGAGTTAGGATGGCGACCCAAAGCCGTTTCAACTACAGGACATTTATCACGGTATTCCGTACTAACGAGCAGGCAGGGAGGCGAAAAACATGAGTTTTCAGCAGGGTTTAAGTGGGTTGAATGCGGCATCGAAAAATCTCGATGTCATCGGTAATAATGTGGCCAATACAAATACCGTGGGCTTCAAGCAGTCACAGACACAGTTTGCGGATATGTTCGCAAATTCGCTGTCGGGTGGTGGCAGCATGCAGGCCGGCATAGGCGTCAAGGTGGCTGGAATTGCTCAGCAGTTCAGCCAGGGAAGTATTACCATATCCAACAATCCGTTCGATATCGCAATCAGTGGTGCGGGTTTCTACCGCTTAAGCGACCAGGGCACGATCAATTATTCGCGCAACGGTCAATTTCACCCGGACAAGGATGGTTATATCGTCAACAGCAGCGGCCTTCGCCTTACCGGCTATATGGCTAACTCAGCCGGTCAGATCGATTCCGGCACGCCCACCGATTTAAGGCTTTCCACTGCGGACCTGCCCCCTGTCACCACGACGCAGGTGAACGCCTTGGTCAATCTCGATTCGCGCGGAACGCCGTTGAGTGCGGCCGCCTTCGATCCGACGGATCCGGCGACTTATCAAAGCTCAACTTCGCTTTCAGTCTATGACAGCCTGGGGAATTCGTCTCCATTATCAACGTATTTCGTCAAAACGGCAGCCAATAGCTGGGATGTGTTCGCTGCCAACGATAGCACTCTCCTCAATGGTGGACTGTCGATTGGCACATTGAATTTCTTGTCCAACGGTAGCCTCGACCCCTTGAGCCCCAGCAGCTTCAATGTGACGGCTCCCGTCACCACCGGGGCCAATCCTCTCGCTTTCGATATCGATTTCGCAAACACGACTCAATTTGGTTCCAGTTTCGGTGTCAATGCGTTATCGCAGGACGGGTATGCATCCGGCCAGCTTACCGGTTTCTCTGTCGGCGAAAATGGAGTCGTAAGCGGCAGTTATTCGAACGGCAAATTTCTTACCATGGGGCAGATCGCACTGGCCAATTTCGCTAATCCTCAGGGCTTGCAAGTAACCGGCAATAATACCTGGAAAGAAAGCGCCGCTTCAGGCGCTGCGTTGGTAGCGGCGCCGAATACCGGCGGCCTGGGTGTGCTACAGGCGGGCGCAGTTGAGGATTCGAACGTGGAGCTTACCTCCGAGCTCGTCAATATGATTACGGCCCAGCGTGTTTACCAAGCCAATGCTCAGACGATCAAGACTCAGGATCAGATACTTCAGACAGTGGTGAATCTGAAGTAATCCGACTAGCAGGCAATCATTGGAGTAAATATGGATCGCATGATTTATGTTGCCATGACAGGTGCCAAGCACACGCTGGGACAACACGCTGGGGTATCTCACAATCTGGCGAACGCGAACACTCCCGGATACCGCGCTGAAATAAATGCACTGCGCGCTGTGCCGGTGTTCAGCGATACCCTCGCTACAAGGGCATTTGTAGTGGATTCAAGTGTCGGGGCGGATTTCCGCCCCGGCACGGTGCAGAACACCGGACGTGAACTTGACGTAGCAGTACAGGGAGCAGGGTGGATCGCGGTGCAACTGGGGGACGGTAGCGAGGCTTATACCCGCAACGGCGATCTTCATGTCAGTGCCAATGGCGTATTGCAGACCCGTGACGGGTTGAATGTGTTGGGCGATACCGGCCTGATTTCCATCCAGCCCAACGCGAAAGTTACCATAGGCAAGGACGGCACGGTTTCCACGGTGCCGGCCGGGGCAGGGACGAGCGAGCCCAATCTGGCTGTTGCAGTGGGCCGGATCAAGCTCGTTGATCCGCCTGAGGCGCAACTCGTTCGCGGCTCCGACGGGCTCTTCCGGCTCAGCGGCGGTGGCGAGGCGGAGGCGGATGGAAACGTTACCTTGAGCAGCGGTGCGCTGGAGGGGAGCAATGTCAATGTCGTGGAGGCGATGGTGGACATGATTTCCCTTTCCCGCCAGTTCGAGACGCATATGAAGCTGTTGCAGAATGCGGAAGGCAATGCCCAACGGGCAAGCCAGCTCCTGTCGATCAGTGGGTGAAGCAGGGAAGAATTCTGCACACTTCCGTATTGATATATCACCTTGATAGTAATTGTAACCAGATAATAGAAAATAATTTTTCATGGAGTTGATGTGATTCGATCACTTTGGATTTCCAAGACGGGGCTTGATGCTCAGCAGACGCAGATGGATGTCATCGCCAATAACCTGGCGAATGTCAGCACGAATGGCTTCAAGCGGTCGCGTGCCGTTTTTGAAGACCTGCTGTACCAGACGCTCCGCCAGCCAGGGGCACAATCCTCACAGCAAACCCAGCTGCCTTCCGGCCTGCAGCTCGGGACCGGCGTCAGGCCTGTTGCCACCGAGCATGTGTTTACCCAGGGCAACTTGCAGCAGACCGGAAATTCCAAGGACGTCGCTATCCAGGGGCAGGGATTCTTCCAGGTACTGCGGCCCGACGGATCGACAGCCTACACCCGGGACGGTTCGTTCCAGACCGATTTCGAGGGACAACTGGTAACGTCCAGCGGCTATTACGTTCAACCCGCGATCACCATTCCGCCAAACGCCCAAAGCATCACGGTGGGCCGTGACGGAATCGTTTCCGTAACCACCCAGGATTCCACCGCGCCTGTTCAGGTGGGCCATCTGCAGCTTGCCACATTTGTCAATCCCACCGGCTTGCAAAGCGTGGGGGAAAATCTTTATGTGGAAACAGCATCGAGTGGCACCCCGAACGTTACCAATCCCGGCACGGATGGGGCAGGGCTACTCAACCAGGGATATGTGGAAACCTCCAATGTTAACGTGGTGGAGGAGTTGGTCAACATGATTCAGACGCAACGGGCATACGAGATCAATAGCAAGTCGGTGCAAACGTCGGACCAGATGTTGCAACGCCTGACCCAGCTATAGATCGGCAGTAACCGGGTCGAACATTCAAATGTCCGCGACTGAAGCGTCGATGGCAATCAAGAATCATGGTGGCACAAAATGGTTTTGAGTTTCTCAGCGAAACGACACGCACGAGACTTCGGTTTCATGACAGTGGGGCTGCTCGTGCTCTCCGGTTGCGTCAGCCTCCCGTCGCCTGCGCCAATCGTTCACCAACCCATGTCTGCGAATGCGGCACCACCTCCACCGCCTCCCGGCAACGGGTCGGTTTATCAACCCGTTCATCAATACCACTCCTTGTTTATCGACCGGCGGGCGCGTCAGATCGGCGATACGCTGGTTATTCTCCTCAACGAACGAACCAACGCAAGCAAACGCTCCAACAGCAGCGCCAACAAGAATGGCGACCTGAGTTTCGGTATTCCGCCAATCGTGTTCGGTGTGCCCATCACAAAAAAAGTCGATCTCGGGGCGTCCTCGTCCAATGATTTCGCAGGTAAGGGCGAGGCGGCTTCCGCCAATAATTTTAGCGGCACGATTACCGTTACCGTGATCGATGTGCTGCCCAATGGTTATCTGGTGGTAAGTGGCGAAAAGCAGCTGGCAATGACCCAGGGCTCGGAGTACATCCGTTTTTCCGGCGTTGTGCGCCCGCAAACGGTGATCAACAACACTATATCATCGATCCAGGTGGCGGATGCGCGCATCGAGTATAAGGCGAACGGCTATATCGACGAGGCGCAAACCATGGGCTGGCTTTCACGCTTCTTTCTGACCGTTGCGCCGTTCTGAAGTGCGCACAGGAGGTGAATCCATGAGATACCCGGTTTCAACAGGAATCACTGCTCCGGCCTGGTTCGGCTTCTTCTGCGTATGGGTGGGTTTATGGATCTTTTCCATGCCTGTTCAGGCAGAGCGCATCAAGGATCTTGCATCGATTCAGGGCATACGCACCAACCAGCTCGTCGGCTACGGGCTGGTAGTGGGACTGGATGGGACAGGCGATCAGACCGTTCAGACACCGTTTACCATTCAAAGTCTTAACAACATGCTGATGCAGCTGGGTGTCAATGTGCCGCCCGGGACGAACATGCGGTTGAGGAATGTGGCGGCCGTAATGGTCACAGCTGCGCTTCCACCGCTTGCCCAGCCTGGCCAGGCGATCGACGTCACGGTATCCAGCATGGGTAATGCCAGGAGCTTGCGCGGGGGTACCCTGCTGATGACTCCGCTCAAGGGGATCGACGGGCAGGTCTACGGGGTGGCTCAGGGTAACCTGCTTGTCGTTGGAATAGGCGCCGCCGCCAGTGGAAGTAAAGTCCAGATCAATCATCTGAATGCTGGGCGTATTCCCGGTGGAGCGACAGTCGAGCGCGCGGTACCAGTAGCACTGGGGCAGGATGGCATGATCCGCCTTGAACTGAATACCACCGATTTCTCCACGGCGAAACGGATCGTGGATGCGGTCAACACACGCTTCGGCATGGGCACAGCCGCTGCACTGGATGGCCGGGCGATCCAGGTGCGGACACCCGCGGAAAGCGACCAAAGGGTGGGATTTCTGGCGGAGATGGAAAGCCTTGCCATCAATCCCGCACAAATGCCGGCCCGAGTGATCGTGAATAGCCGCACTGGTTCAGTAGTCATGAATCAAGCGGCAACGGTGGATCAATGCGCGATTGCTCACGGGAACCTGACGGTCGTTATCAGTACGGAACCCGTGATCAGCCAGCCTGGACCATTTTCGTCAGGGCGGACCGTGCAAGCGCAACGCTCGACCATAGAAATCAAGCAGGAGTCGGGTATGTTGACGATGGTTGAAGGCGCTTCGCTGGCCGAAGTAGTAAAGGCATTGAATGCCATCGGTGCGACGCCACAGGATCTGCTGGCAATTTTGCAGGCGATGAAGTCAGCTGGTGCGCTGCGGGCTGAGCTGGAAATCATCTAATGGTTGCTCCGGTCGATTTATCCACGCGCTTCGCCCTTGACGTCCAGGCGGTAAACGGGTTACGCGTGGAATCAAAAAAAACCGGCGAGGCTGGTCTTGAAGCCGCAGCCAGGCAGTTCGAAGCTCTCTTTCTGAACATGCTGCTGAAGAGCATGCGTGATGCCACCCCTAAGGACGATCTGATGGAGAGCGAACAGAGCCGGCTGTATCTCTCGATGCTGGATCAACAGTTTTCCCAGACCATGGCTGCGCGCGGCATCGGCCTTGCCGAGATCATGGTGCGTCAGTTGCGCCATGCTGCGCCGCCTGATTCGACGGAAAAAGCGCAGGCTCTGCAAAACCCCCAGAACCATACTCTGGATCAATTAACGCCGCGCTCTCCAGTTGAGGCAGGGAAGCATCCAGGTTTGTCGGGTTACGCGCCGACAGTAGAGATGCAGGAACGACTGCATCAACCAGAGTGGTCTGGAGCGGGACAGTCAGATCCATCCAGGTTGGAGCAGGAGGGCTCACAGGCGAGCGAAGTACCTGCGCATGTGTCCGAGTTCAAGGCAAG
>Ga0134128_10009665_pt1 | contig 11570 bp, 9 predicted proteins | sample KB31754_FD_96462 | JGI IMG/M metagenome (GOLD analysis project Ga0134128, IMG submission 96462) | Terrestrial soil microbial communities with excess Nitrogen fertilizer from Kellogg Biological Station, Michigan, USA - KB3-175-4 | ecosystem: Environmental > Terrestrial > Soil > Unclassified ...
ACGTCCAGACGGTGGTGCTGCGTATGGCCCAGGACGAGCTTCGCCACGCGGCCATCTGCGCGCGCGTCGTCGAGGCCATGGGCGGCGAGGCGAAGATCCCCGCCGGCCCGCTCCCCCGTGCGCTGCCTCATTCCGACTGTGTCGCCGACGAGAGCGTGCTGCGTGAGATCATCTACGGTTGTTGCCTCAGTGAGATGGTCAACGTCGCGCGGTTGGCCAAGAGCGTGGGCGAGGTAGGCGACCCTTTCGTTCGCGACGCCTTTCGGCTGCTGCTGGCCGACGAGCGGCTGCACGCGCAGTTCGGGTTCTACTATCTCGAGAGTCGTCGCGCCTGGTTGGACGCGCACCCGGAGATCGTCCGTTCGCTCGGGCGATTCCTCCGCTATGCGTTTGTCGGCCTCGAACAGCGCATGGGCGCGGTCCCGTTCGACGCGCGGCCCCGGACCGAAGCTGAGCTCGCTATCGGCCTTCCCGACCCGACCGAGCGCTCCAGCACCTTCCAGGAGACGATCCTCAACGCCTCCATCCCCGGCCTCGAGCGTTTCGGAATCGACGCGAGCGCGGCCTGGCGAGACCGTTCGCTGGGGCCGCCCGCACCCGCGGCCTCGCGAGGCTAACTACGCGCGAGCACGGCAGCATCCTCAGCGTCGCCGCCGCGCGCGCAGCGCGAAGGTCAGCATCGTCCCCCCGAACGCGAGCAGCACGATCCCCCACCCGAGGTCGACGTTGATCCCCAGCGAGTGCGCGGCGTAGATGCTCGGGTCAGAGGTGAGCCCGAACCCGGCGAGCATCAGCCCGAACAGCGAGAACATCATTCCGATGGGGAGGCGGACGTCGAGATCCATGGTTCACCAGAAGATGATGTTGAGGACCAGCGTGAGCGCCAGGATGCCGATCCCCAGCACCGCCGGGCGCTTGGTCCAGGGGAGGCCCTCGTCCTTCGGTTTGGGCGTCAGCGCGTAGACGAGGCCGGTCAGCTCGTCGGGCGACCGGCGCTGCCGCGTGCCCAGCGAGACCAGCGCGGTGGCGACGAAGCAGATCGAGAACGCCCAGATGGCGGTCCAGAAGTTTTGCGCCATCTCGCTCGGGTAGTGGTGCACCACTGACAGCCACCCGCCCTTGATCCCGGTCTCCGCGCCGGCCGGCAACGACAGGCCGTGGTGGGCGGCGGCCGCCGCCGTGCCGGCGAGCAGGCCGAAGAAGGCGCCGTGGCCGGTGGCGCGCCGCCAGAACATGCCGAGCAGGAACGTCGCGAACAGCGGGGCGTTCACGAACGCGAACACCAGCTGCAAGACGTCCATGATGTTGTTGAACTTGGCCGCCGTATAGGCGCAGGCGACGCTGGCGGCGATGCCGGCCACGGTCGCGGCGCGGCCGACGCGGAGATAGTGGGCGTCGCTGGCGCCGGGGCGGATGTAGCTCTGGTAGATGTCGTAGGTCCAGACGGTGTTGAACGCCGTCACGTTCCCTGCCATCCCCGACATGAACGAGGCGATGAGCGCGGTCAGGCCCAGGCCCAGCAGGCCGCTCGGGAAGAAGCGGGCCAGCATCACCGGCACCACCAGGTCGTAGTTGAGGCTGCCGCCCTTGCTGGGCAACACGAGGTCGCCGGCCGTGTAGAGCGCGATGGCCAGCATCCCGGGCAGGATCACCAGGAACGGGAACAGCATCTTGGGGAAGGCGGCGATGATCGGCGTGCGCCGCGCGGCGCTCATGCTCTCGGCCGCCATCGCCCGCTGCACGACCAGGAAGTCGGTGCACCAGTAGCCGAACGACAGCACGAACCCCAGCCCCATCACGAGGCCGAACCACTCGACCCCCATCGGATTGGCGTGCGGCGAGCCGGCGTAGGCCCAGGAGTGTGACCAGGCGCCCGCCGCCATCCCGTGCTGGGTGGCCACCACGGCCAGCTTCGACTTCAGGCCCGACCAGCCGCCGATCTGCTTGAGGCCGAGCAGCACGAGCGGCAGGAAGCCGAACACGATGAGGAAGAACTGCAGCACCTCGTTGTAGATGGCCGACCGCAGCCCGCCCATGAAGATGTAGACCAGCACCACGACGCCCGAGGCCGCGATGCAGAGGTGGAAGTTCCACCCCAGGATCGCGTGCAGCAGCGTGGCCAGCGCGTACATCGAGATCCCCGAGGACATGACGGTCATGCAGGCAAACGTCACCGCGTTGAACCCGCGCGTCTTCTCGTCGAAGCGGAGCTTCAGGTACTCGGGCACCGAGCGCGCCTTGGAGCCGTAATAGAACGGCATCATGAAGACGGCCACGAACACCATGGCCGGGATCGCGCCCACCCAATAGAAGTGGCTGGTCATGATCCCATACTTGGCCCCCGAGGCGGCCATCCCCATCACCTCTTGCGCGCCCAGGTTGGCGCCGATGAAACCGAGCGCGCAGATCCACGCCGGCAGCGCGCGCCCCGACTCGAAGAAGTCCTTCGTCCCGCCGACGCCCTTGCGCAGCACCACGCCGATGCCGAGCACGAACGCGAAATAGACCGCGAGCAGGCAGTAATCGATGACGCCAAGTTGAATGATCATCGGTCGATCATCGGCTCCCTGCGACGCGGCACCCGATCGGGCGCGTCGGCGCGCGCGAATTTACTACACCGTTCCTGGAGCAACGGATAATATCCGCCGCGCTTTCGAGAGAGATCGCGATGTCGCTTCGATTTGCTTACGCCAGCTCCGCCGCGCTTTGTCTCGCGTTCGGCTGCGCCAGCACCAAGGTGGGCGCCACGCCCGACGACCTGGCGCGGGCGCGATCTCAGTCGGCGGCCGGCGCCACCGTCTACGCCAACGCGTGCGCGAGCTGCCACGGCGGCCGCGGCGAGGGGCTGGCCAGCGCGCCGGCGGTCATGGGCCCCGGCGCTCTGCCCCGGTACCCGCGCGACATGGGCGGCGTCGGCGATCCGACCATCACCGACCCCCAACTCATCCAGATCCAGGCGCAGACCCGGCCGGAGGGCGCGGCCTGGCGCGATCCGTTCCGAAACGCGCAGGACCTCTACACCTTCACCACCACGCACCTGCCCAAATCGCGGGCGGCCAACCTGAAGGACGCCGACTACTGGGCGGTGGTGAGCTACTTGCTCGCCGCGCAGGGCGTGAGCTTGCCGACCGGCGGGCTCGGGCCGTCGAACGCCGCTTCGATCCCGATTCCCAAACGTTGACGGCGAGATACGGTCGCCTGATCGGTCGATTCGACCTCCCCCTGATCGCGCGGGGGCGAGGCTCTCTATTTTTCGTGAGCCGTTTGATGGCCCTCGGGACACCTACCGGCGCATTTCTTTTACCAACTTCCGGGTACCTCCCCCTTTACCAACCCTAGAGCATTCGCCTCTTACCCGACCTTGAGATTTGAAGCTAACCGCTCCGGCATTCGATTCGCGCTGTCCGCACAGGCGCGGCTTCTGGTCGCGCCGTGCTGATTCGTCTGCCATATCGCTCGGCGCTGGTCGCGACCGTGCTGCTGTTTGCGGCCGGCGCGCGCGCGCAGCAGGCGCAACCCGCGGCTGGCGCGGCGACGCCCGGGTCGGTCGCGGTGGCCGTCCCCGCCCAGAGCCTGGCCAAGCCGACGGACGACGCGCCCGGGTCGCCGATCCCGCCTGGGCTGGGGCTCTCGCCCGAAGCGCCGCCCGTGTCGCCGGCGCCGGGTGGGCGCGCGCCCTCGTTCGGCGCGCCGTCCAGCGAGCCGTCGTCGTCGCTCCGCTTCGGCGGGCGGTTCTTCGGCTGGGAGGCGGTCGGGATCGGCGAGCGGCCGAACCCAGCCCCGCCGGGCTACTCCGGCACCGCGATTCACTCGCCGCTGCTCTCGCAGGGAAAGATCCCCTTCTGGGGCGGGGCGGGCGGCACGCTCAACGTGCAGTACGGGTCGAAGTACCTGACCGCCTACGTCGCCTATTACTTCCGGACCAACAGCCAGGCCTACAACGGCTACTGGAACCCGGCGCTCGGTCCGGGGTTCGGCACCGCCTTCCTGCTCATCACGCCGGACCCGATCGGGTCGCTGCGCCTCACCGCTCGCGTCGGCGGGTTCTCCGAGAACTACGGGGGACCCGGCCAGTGGGGCTGGGGGATCTTCGGGCCGATGCTGGCCGTGCGCGGCTACGGCTACACCGCCAACGGCGAGATGGATCTGACGCGCCGGCTGCGCCTGCAGCTGACGCAGGGGTTCCTGATCGTCCCGGGCGTGCCCGAGAACTTCGCGCGCGGCGACTACAACAGCTGGATCGAGACCGGAACCTCCAGCTACGTCAACCACGTCCACGTCGGGGTCGTGCTCGACAACCAGTGGAACTTCAAGCTGCACTACGCGACCGATCACGGCACCGACGAGCGCCGGTACCTGCACACCTTCCTGGGCACGCCGGTCCAGGACGGCCGGATGGACACCTACCTCGGCGAGGTGCGCTGGCAGGGGCAACCCTGGGGGCAGTTCGGCGTCACCGGTGGCCTCTACAACTTCGTGCACGCCGCCTCGGTGGGCGACGGCGTCTGGTGGGGGATCGACTTCACGCAGGGCGCGCGCGACATGGTCAACAAGTTTCTGGGACCGCTCAGCAACGGCAGCGGCGCGGTGGCCACCATCGGCGCCGAGTACGATTTCAGCGTCTCCAGCCTGCTCTGGTGGCCGCGCAGCTTCACCGGCCAGGCGCCCGACCTGCGCGTGGCCATCGCGGCGCAGCTCACCCGCACGGTCGCCACCAGCGATCCGAACTACAAGAACATGAACGGGTACTACACCGGGGTGGAGACCGAGTACCGGTTCTCGCAGCTGTTCAGCGTGACTTTTCAGGCGTACGGCGAGACGCGCGGCAGCTACCTCGGCGACTGGAGCGTCTACAGCCTCAACCCCGGTATCGCCTTCCACAGCGACTGGCTCAGCACGGATCGCATTCAACTGATCTACGGCCGGCGGTTCTACAGCCACGCCGCGGATCCCAACCCGGCCCAACCGTACGATCGCAACATGATCGCGCTCGGCGGCTTCATCACCTTCTGACCTGAGAGCGCTTGCCGATGCACACCGCAAAAAGACGTTTCGGAATCAGCCTCGGGGCGCTCGTCCTCTTGGTCCTGGCCGCGCCCGCGGCGCGGGCCGCCGGCGGCAGCACGGACGACGGCGTTCCGCGGATCGGTCTCGATCCCGGTGAGCCCCAGGCGCCCAGCCCGGCGCCCGCCATCCCGTTCGGCGTGAACCCGGCGCAGTCGCGCGAGTACGTGCTCGATTTCCATGGTTATCTCCTGTTGCCCGCGCAGCTCGGCCTTCACAACCGGTTGAACCACCTGCCCGGACAGAGCGAGCTGGTGCTGCACGCGCCGCCGCTCGTCCCCACGGACATCCACGACTTCGCCTACACGGGCGTGGTGCCGAATCCTTGGCTGCAGCTCAACTTCGTCTACGGCAACTCGCTGGTGTCAGCGACGGTGATCCTGGCCGGCACCAGCGCCATGGACGCGGCCGGGTACTTCAACCCCGTCGACCAGATGGGCGTCAACGACGCCTACCTCACCGTGAACCTCACCAAGAAGCTGGGCTTCCCGCTGCAGGTGAACGTCGGCGCCTACACCGGTCGCTACGGCGCCATGGGGACGTACGACGCCGGCCGCTACGGGACGCCGCTCATCGCGCAGACCAACACCATCGGCGAGCAGATCACCGGCGCCTACCGGATCGGCGAGGTCTTCCTCTTGCTCGACCAGGGCCTGGGCGGCCAGCTCGGGCGGCCACCGGTCGGCCTCGTTCCGGCGGGCTGGAACGACTTCGCGGATCCGAACGTCGGCTCGACCTTCGTCAACCAGGTGCACGTCGGCCTCGCCGTCCCGCGCCTCTTGCGGGTGGGGCTGCACTACGTGACCGCCTGGACGCAGGACGATCTGACGACGGGCAACGTCATCCCCGACGGGCGCATCACCGTCATGGGCGGCGACGCGCAGCTGACGGCCGGCCGCGCGGGCCACCTCTATCTCGGCCTGGCGCACACCTGGGCGACGAACGCCCAATCGGTCGGCGCGGCGATCCAGGTCCTGAACGCCCGCGGCGGCCCCGACCTGCGGGCCCACTATCTCGGCCACGACGCGAACGGGAACGTCACCGGCGGGCTCACCACCTTCGGCGGGCAGTACGACCTCAGCCTGGCGCGGCTGGTGTTCGGCGATCTCTACACCGGCGAGAGCCCCGACGTGCTGGTCAGCCTGTTCGGCGTGGGGACCTACGTCACCAGCGTCGACCCCACCAAGAACGACGTGCTCATGCTGAAAGGGGGGCTCGAGGGCAGCTATCTCTTTCTCTCCTGGCTGGGCGTCTCCGAGCGGTTCGATCACGTGCGCCTGCACGGCAGCGACTCGACGCAGGCCTACACCAGCCTCTCCTCGCGCTTGCTGTTCCACACCGGCTGGCGGAGCCGCGGCGAGATCGCGCTCCAGTACACCTACTTCGTTTTCGGCAGCAACGTCGTGATCGAGGACGGCTACCCGCTGGCGCCCGATACGACCATCAACCCCGACCGCAGCGTCTTCTCGTTGATTGGAACCTTCTGGTGGTAGGAGGCGTGATGCGCACAAGGGGAAGCAGGATCGGGTGGATGCAAGGCGCGCGCGCCGTCGTGCTGCTGGCGCTCGCCGCCACGGCCGGCTGCGCCCCCTACGCCACGCGGAAGGTCGTGCCGGTCGACTGCACCGCCCAGAACGGCTACGTGTTCGACAGCATCCAGTCGTATTTCTCCATGTACGTCTTCACCTCGGCCGACATGACCCCGAACGCGGTCATGAAGGCCACCGTCAATCCCATTCCCGACGGGGCGCTGTGCGGCGACAGCTCCGCCCTCGAGGCGGTGTCCACAGGCAACAACGACTGGGGCTCGCTGTTCGGCTTCTATTCCTTTCCGGTCAAGCACGAGGCGACGATGGAGGGGGTGTCGTTCTGGGCGCGCGCGCCGGGCAACACCGGCAAGGCCTTCACGCTCCTGATGGACGACTCGAACACCCACGATCCCGACGTGAGCTGCGGCTCCGGCGACGGGGGCCTGATCCTGCCGCCGCCGCCGGACTCGGGGATCGCCTGCACGACCTACTGCACCCTGGACGCGGGGGTGAACGCCGCGCCGTCTACTCAGTATGGGCCGGACGGGCAGCCCCTCTCGTCGGGCACCTTGATGTCGGCGATGCCGGCGAACGCCTGTGGAAACCAGTACTGGGTGGTTGTCGAGGTGACCAACGACTGGCGCTTCTACACGATTCCTTTCGCGCGGTTTAGCCAGCAAAGGCAACCCAACCTGGTGGGTACGCCGAACGGGCTGTTCAGCCCGGGGACGACGCCCGGCACGACCATCGTGACCTCGACGATCAACAACATGACCTTCCGGTTCCCCAAGGAGTCGGCCCAGGACCTCTGGATCGACCGGCTGTCGTTCTATCGCCCCGGCGTCGGGGACGGGGGAACCGGGCAATGATGACCGGCATGATGACCGGAGTGATGACCAAATTGTTCGCGCCACGGGGGCGTCGACGGTGAACGTTGGTGAACTGATTCGTGAAAGGGAAGGGAGCACTTCAATGACTACCAATCTTCGAACGGGAAATATTCTGGCAGCTTTGATTCTCCTCGGTGGGCTCGGCGCCTGCACGACGCAGGCCGCACCCACGGGGACCGGCGGCGCGGGCGGCGCCGGAACCGGCGGCGCTGGTGGCGAGACCGGCATCGTTTGCCATCCCGAGAACAACACCGCCAACCTCGCCGCCGGCGCCGGCATCGCCTGCCCCAAGCCCGCGGCGTCCGGGCTCATCGCAGACTTCACGAAGAGTCCCGACGCGGGCGTTCCCGACGGCGGCTTGCCGCCGCGCTTCGGTGACGATTCCACGGTCCTTTCCGGCGGCGGGACCACCTACGCCAACACCCCGGGCACGATCAGTCAGGACACCTCGGGGGGCGACTGGCACATCCAGGCGAACGTCGCCAACTACGCCGGGTTCTCCCTCTACTTCGACGACGTCTCGGTCGGCGGCATGCTCTGCAACATGGTGGACGCCACGGGCTTCACCGGGATCTCGTTCGACATCTGGGGCTCCTCGGGGGGCGCCATCACCATGTCGATGGGGATCGTCGATGATACGCCCCCTCCGTCCTGGTTTCAGTCGGTTGGCGCCACCACCAGCACGATGCCGGTCCCCGCGGGGGCCTGTATCCCGAACGCGAACGGGATGCAGTACTACCATCCGGGGTGCGGGGATCCGACGGCTCCGGCAATCAACGTCACCGGCACGGTCAGCGCTCCGCAGACCGTCACCTTCAAGTGGACGGATTTCGTCAGCGGCGATTGCAAACCGAACGTCATCCCCAGCCAGATCGTCTCCGTCGCCTGGCAGTTCGCCTGGTCGACGGCGGCGACCCCGTACGCCGTCGACATCCACATCGACAACCTGAAGTTCATCACCAACTGATGCACGCTCGCGCGCCGCGGCCGGTCGTCATGACTTTTCTCTTCGGGTCGCTCGCCGTCCTCGCTCTGGGAACGGCGGGCTGTCTCTGTCCGCCCTGTCCGACGGCGGCCGGCGCCGCGCCGGTCACCGCGGGCGGCGGGCTGAACGGTCCCGCAGCCGCCGCCGCCAGCGGCAGCCGCCAGGTCCTCTGGGACGGCGAAGGGGCGGGCGCCAGCGCGCAGGGGTGGGACGCCTGCGATCCGAAATCGGGCTGCAGCAAGGTCAGCACGGCGCCGGGCGCCGGCCTTGGCGGCGGCACGGCGCTCAAGCTGCACGGTGACGGGCCCGGCTTCCTGGGCATGGGGTGGAACCTGTTCGGCTGGTATCCGCAGAACGCCGGCTACGACATGACCCCCTACAGCCACCTGACGTTCCAGATCCGCGTCGAGTCGAAGAGCCCCGACTCGGCGCTCGATCCGGCGTCGGTCGGCGTGCTGCTCGGGTGCAGCGCGAACAAGAAAGACAGCGCGACGGTGAACGTCGAGCGTTACGCCAAGGGGTTCAACGACGGCAAGTGGCACAAGGTCGAGATCCCGATCTCGGCGTTCACCAAGGGACCGGGCGCCGGGTTCGATCCCACCTCGTTCTGGGAGTTCCGCATCGCGACCTGGAGTGCGTCGCCGAAGCACTTCGACATCTTCATCGACGACATCGCGCTCGAGAAGCACTAGGAGGCGTCGTGGCGGGGATCGTCCGCGTACTCATCAAGGCGCTCGTCGCGGCGGGCGCCGTCGTCGGGCTGGCCGCCGCGCTCTCCTGCGTCGACAGCGGCGGGAAGCGGTCGACCGGGGTGATGCCGACCTGCGCGATCTCGCCACCGGCGCCCTACACCGGGAGCGCCAGCATCCCCTCGGCCGACACCGCTCCCGCCGGCCCCTATGCCTGGCAGAACGTGGCCATTCACGGCGGCGGTTTCGTGAGCGGAATCATCATGAGCCCGGTGATGCCGGGTCTGGCTTTCGCCCGGACCGACGTGGGGGGCGCCTACCGGTTCGATCCGGCCAACGGACGCTGGTGGCCGCTCACCGATTGGGTGGGGCGCGCCAACTCGAACCTCATCGGGATCGAGAGCATCGCCGCCGATCCGGTCGATCCCAATCGCGTCTACCTGGCGGCGGGCGAGTACCTCACCGCCGGCGCCGGCGCGAGCGCGATCCTGAGCTCGACCGACATGGGGCGAACCTGGACGACGAACAGCATCCCGGCCGCCATGGGCGGGAACGTCGACGGGCGCTCGATGGGCGAGCGGCTGGCCATCGATCCCAACCTGCCGAGCACCCTCTACTTCGGGTCGCGCAACTCGGGGCTCTGGCAGAGCACCGACTCGGCCGCGACCTGGACCGCGGTGGCGAGCTTCCCGACCATCGGCGCCACGGGCGGCGGCGCCGGTTCGGGGAGCGCCTCGGGGAGCGGCTACGGGCTGACGTTCGTGCTGTTCGATCCGAAGAGCGGCACGCCGGGGAGCCCGACGCCGGCGATCTACGTGGGCGTCGGCGTCACCAGCGGGACGGCGCTCTACCGGTCGGCCGACGCGGGGACGACCTGGACGGCCGTGGCCGGGCAGCCGAGCGGGGTGATGCCCCACCACGCCGTGCTCGACGGCTGCGGCAACGTGTTCTTCACCTTCAACAACGGGTCGGGCCCCAACGGCGTCACCGCGGGCGCGGTCTGGCGCTACACGCCCGCGACCGGCGCCTGGACCGACGTGAGCCCGACGCACGGCGCGTTCGGGTTCGGCGGGATCTCGGCCGACGCCGCGCAACCGGGAACGCTGCTGGTGACGACCATCGACGACTGGTCGCCGGGCGAGATCTACCGGACCACCAACGGCGGTCAGAGCTGGGTCCCGCTGGTCAAGGGGAGCGCCTGGGACGTGGCGACCGCCCAGTGGCTCTACTGGCATACCACCGGTTTGCCGGCGATGGGCTGGATGGGCGACGTGGAGATCGATCCCTTCGATTCATCGCACGCGCTCTTCATCACCGGGCAGGGCCTGTGGTCGAGCGGCGACGTCACCATGGCCGACAGCGGCGCCCCGACGAGCTGGACCTTCCAGGACGGCGGGCTCGAGGAGACGGTGGTGCTCGATCTGGCGAGCCCCCCGGTGGGCGCGCCCTTGCTCTCCGGCGTGGGCGACATCGGCGGGTTCCGCCACGACGATCTCGCCGTCTCCCCACCCGAGGGGATGTTCGGCGACCCGATCTTCGGCAACACCCAGAGCCTCGACTTCGCCGAGGCGGCGCCGGACGTGGTCGCGCGGGTGGGGACCAACTCGGGGTCGAGCGGTCAGAACGGGGCCTACTCCACCGACGGGGGCATGACCTGGACGCCCTTCGCGGGCGCGCCGTCCGGCAGCACCGGCTCGGGATCGATCGCCGTGTCGGCCGACGGGACGACCTTCGTCTGGGCCCCCAAGAAGGGGACGCCCTCGTACGCGACCAGCGCGGCCCCCCCGATGCCGGCCGACGGCGCCAGCTGGAATCCCAGCGTCGGCATCAGCGCCGGCGCGCTGGTGGCCGCCGATCGGGTCAACTCGCACAAGTTCTACGCCAGCAGCCACGGCGCGATGTACGCCAGCACCGACGGCGGCCAGACGTTCGTGGCGGCGACGTCCCCTTCGTCCGGGCGGCCCCGCCCGGTGTTCGGCGTCGAAGGGGACGTCTGGATCGCGACCAGCGCCGCTCTGCTCCGCTCGCAGGACTCCGGGTTGACCTACACCGCGGTGACGGGGATGAACGGCGCGCCCCCGGTGAACGGCGCGACCGCGGTCGGGTTCGGGCCGCCGGTCGCCGCGGGAGCCACCTACCCCGCCGTCTACCTGGCCGGCTCGGTGGGCGGCGTCTGGGGGACCTACCGCTCCGACGACGCCGGGATGACCTGGCAGCGCATCGACGATCCGCAACACCAGTTCGGCTACATCAACATCCTGGCCGGCGATCGGCGCCAGCCGGGCCGTGTCTACCTCGGCACCTCCGGCCGGGGGATCGTTTACGGCGACCCGCAAACCAGCGTTACGCAATGATGAGAGGACCGACCAGAATGGGTTCACGCGCTCTGTGGTTGACGTTGCTGGCGGGCGGG
>Ga0134128_10009667_pt1 | contig 11569 bp, 13 predicted proteins | sample KB31754_FD_96462 | JGI IMG/M metagenome (GOLD analysis project Ga0134128, IMG submission 96462) | Terrestrial soil microbial communities with excess Nitrogen fertilizer from Kellogg Biological Station, Michigan, USA - KB3-175-4 | ecosystem: Environmental > Terrestrial > Soil > Unclassified ...
CAGCGAATTGTGCGAGATGCGGCCGACGTGCCAGGCCTGAAGGAAAATCCGTCCGCCACGCTCATGCACGCGATCGGTCACCTTGCGCCAGCCCGCGACCTGTTCCCTGGAATAGATGCCGGGGGTGTCCTGATAGCCCTGGCCCTGCTGCGAGACCTGGCTCGCCTCGGTAACCAGCAGGCCCGCCGAGGCGCGTTGCCCGTAATATTCCACCGCGAGCGGGCTTGGCACCAGCCCCGCGACCGCGCGGTTGCGTGTCAGCGGCGCCATCACGAAGCGGTTGGGCAGCGTGAGGGGGCCAAGCTTGTAGCTGTCGAACAGTTTGGTCGGCGTGGTCATTTGTTGTTGTTCCGGGAAATTGCAGGGAAATTACGCGTGGAGGGAAGGTGGGCATTGCCGGCGCGGCTGGCAATAGCGAGGGGCTATTGGCCTATTATGCCGGATTGGACGGAATGAATCGATTGGCAACGGGCCTGCGGCAGAAAAGTTGCCTATAGACCGTCATTGCGAGCCAATGCGACGTGTCCGTCGAAGCTCGGCGAGCGAAGGCGGAAGCAATCCAGGCCAAAAAGAAAGGCTGGATTGCTTCGTCGCTAACGCGCCTCGCAATGACGGAAGCGCAATCAGCTGACGCCGAGGAAATCGCGCTTGCCGATCTCGACGCCGTTGTGGCGCAGGATGCCGTGGGCGGTGGCGGCGTGGAAGTAGAAGTTCGGGAATGCGACATTGTTGAGGAACGCCTGGCCCTTCAGGGTCATCGTGCGCTCGGGGCCGACCGGGAAGGTGACATCCTTGGCATCGGCGCCCTCGAACTGCGCCGGCTTGAACGTCTTGACGTAGTCGATGGTTTTCGCGAGCCGCTGGCGCAATTCTTCGAAGGTTTTCTCGGTGTCCGGCGTCGACGGCACTTCGCTGTGGGTCAGCCGGGCGCAGCTTTTGCCGGCGAAATCGCTGACCAGCTGGATCTGCTTGCTGAACGGCAGCATATCCGGATAGAGCCGCGAGGCGAGGATGACATCAGGATTGATATTCTTCGCCTTGCAGTGCGCCTCGGCCTTGGTGAGGATTCCGCTCAGGCTGCCGAGGATCTGCAGGAACGCGGGGACGGAGGCGTCGTAGAAGGACATGTGATGCTCTTTTCGTTGGGTGGAATATTGCTGTCGCGAGGACGGCTTTGCAGGAAATGGGAGTGCTGCGAGGGGATTACAACGGCGCGGTTGCGCACGAATCTGGCTTGACGAAGGTGGCCGCAAGCGCTCGCGGGTTCTGCTCCCCTCCCGCAAGGGGGAGGAGAAAAGAAACTACCGCACCGCCGCCGCGGCCGGTTCGCGCGGCCCGCGCATCCTCGCCAGCAATTCCGCGGTCGGCCAGGAATCCGCCGGCAGGCCGAATTTGATCTGCATCGCCTTCACCGCGCTGCGGCTCTGCTGGCCCATCACGCCGTCGACCTTGCCGACATTGAAGCCGGCGCGGACCAGCAATTGCTGCAATTCGCGCAGCTCGTTGAACGGCAGTTGCGCCACCGGCCCGGCCGGCCGGCGCATCGGCGGCGCGCCGGCGATGCGGTCGGCGAGATAGCCCGCGGTGGTGGAATAGATCAGCGAGTTGTTCCACTCGGTGTAGGCGGCGAAATTGGCGTAGGCCAAAAACGCCGGCCCGTTGCGGCCCATCGGCAGCAGCAGCGAGGCCGGCATGTCGTCGTTCGGCAGCGCCTTGCCGTCGGGATAGACGACGCCGAACGCCGCCCATTTCGCGAGCGGCAACTGGATGGTGAGGTCGGCCTGATCCCACGGAAGGTTCGGCGGCACGCGGACCTCCTGCAACCAGGGTTCACCGCGCCGCCATTTCAGGCCGTTGGCGATGTAGTTCGCGGTCGAGCCGATCACGTCGGCGGGGCTGCTCAGGAGATTGCGCCTTCCGTCGCCGTCGTAATCGACCGCGTAGTTGAAGTAGTGCGTCGGCAGAAACTGGGTCTGGCCGAGTTCGCCGGCCCAGGAGCCGACCATTTCCTCCGGCGTGAGATCGCCGCGATCGATGATCTTGAGCGCCGCGATGGTCTCGCTCTCGAACATCTCGGAGCGGCGGCAATCATAGGCCAGCGACACCAGCGAGCGCAGCGTCGGCAGGTTGCCCATGTTGGCGCCAAAATCGCTTTCCAGCCCCCAGAACGCCGCGATCACCGCCGGCGGCACGCCATATTCCTTTTCCGCGCGCGCGAACGCGGCCTGGTTGGCCCGGATGTGCTGCTGGCCCTGCTGCATGCGATAGGCCGCCGCCATGCGGCCGGCGAATTCGGTGAACACCTGGCCGAACACGCGCTGGCCGCGGTCGCGGTTGACGATGCCCTGGTCGTAGACCAGGCCCGGCGAGGCTTCCGCGATCGCGCGCTGCGACACGCCGGCCGCGATCGCCTTCTGCTTCAACTCGGCGAGGAAGCGGTCGAACGACATGCCGTTGTGGCACGCAGCCCCACCGCGCCATGCGGGCGCGGCTGCGGGTCTCGGGGCGGTGGTCACAGGTCGAGGTTTGGCGGCAGGCCGTGCCGGCGCGGTAAAGGGTTGTTGCGCGAAAGCTGCGGATGAAAGCACGAATGATGCCGCAATGGCGGCAATTGCAATTCGAGAAGCGAACAAAGGCATCGAGGTCACCGGGTAGCAAAAAATTTCGCCCTTTCGAATATCGCAAAACCCGCCAAAAAGGAAATCCGGGGCCAGCGGCGCGATAGGCAATGGGGTTACAAACGCACAATCCTCGCCGTCGAGACCACGATCTCCTCGAGCCGGCCATCGCGGCTAAACGGCATCAGGCGCTGCCTGACATCGGCGAGCATCGCTTCCGCTTTGTCGCCGAGAATCGCCGGCGACGAGGTCGAGAACGTCAGCACGCGGCGCGCCAGATCGTCGACGCTGACCTCATGGCTGCTCTCGACGGCAATTTCATCGGTCAGCTCCAACCTTGTCCCTTCGAGAACGGCCGTCAGCACTTCACGGTGCCGCGTGCCGCCGGCCTGTCCCGACCACATCCGCCGCGCTTCGTTGTAGGCATCGAGCCAGCCATTGCGGCCATCGGGCGCGGAGCCCGAGGAGCAAACCACGATCGCGCCGTCAGGGGTGACGAGCCGCGGCAGCCGCGCGGCCATCGTGTCGCGATCCATCCAGTGCAGCGCGCGGCCGATCGTGACCACATCGAACCTGCCGATTTCGTCCGGCAGCGTTTCGGCCTTGCCGTCGATCAGCGTGAATTCCCGCCTGTGCTGCGCGGCCGCCTGGTGAGCGACCGCGAGCATCGCCGGCTCCGGATCGACGCCGGTGATGCGGCCGACATAGGGCGCAAAACCGAGCGCGAGCAGCCCGGGGCCGGTGCCGAGGTCGATCAGCGCATCCTGCTGCGACAGACCGAGCTTTGCGGCCACGGTGCGAAAGAATCGGTCCGGATAGGGCGGCCGCAATTCGGCGTAGAACGGCACCGTGGTCTCGAAACGTCCCATGATCCGCTTTCCTTCGTTGCCGCTCCGGCCTTCAAAACCGTTCGATTTTGAGACAATGCCCTAACAGGAGCTTTACGAAGCAAGCATAAGTATGACCGGCCTGTTTCGCAAAGTGACTGATCGATCCAACGGTGGAATCATGAATCTCGAAGGCCGCAGGACAAAGCAGCAGCGCGAGCCGCGACGCCAACTGGCCAAGCGGCCGGCGTGGATCGCGGTCGACGAAGAGATGACCGAGATCGAATGCTTCGTGATGGACGTCTCGCCGGGCGGCGCCAGGATCGTGACGGATGCCGCGATCGATGTCCGCGATCGCTTCATCCTGGCGCTGGTGCCAACCCATCCGAAACGCCAGCGATGCGAAGTCGTCTGGCGCGACGGCAAGACGTTTGGGATCAAATTCGTGATCTGAGCGCGCAAGACGGCGTGCGCCCATCGTCCTTGTCGATGGCTTCATCCGATCGGCCCAAGCCGTGCTATGATCGCGGCATCGACAGCCGTATCATCAAGGCCCGTTCATGCCCGCCGATCTCGTCCAGACGTTTCGCGCCTTCGCCCACAACAACGCCTGGGCCAATCACCGGCTGCTCGCCGCCTGCGCAAAACTCGACAAGGGCGAATTCGAGCTGGAGCGCACCGGCTTCTTTCCGAGCCTGCAACAGACCCTGAACCACATCCATGTGGTCGATCTGTTTTATATCGATGCGATGGAGGGCGGATCGCTCGGACCGCGCGCCTGGAGCAATCCCGTGCCATATCCTGCCGTCGCCGGCCTGCGGGGCGCGCAAGCTGCGATCGACCGGCGACTGATCGCCCTCTGTGACGCGCTCACCGCCGAACGGCTGAACCGCATCGTGCCGATCCATCGCGAGGACAGGGTCCAGACCGAGCGTTGCGACCGCTTGTTGATGCATCTGTTTCAGCACGATATCCACCATCGCGGACAGGCGCATGCGATGCTGTCCGGCACCTCCGTCAGGCCGCCGCAGCTCGACGAGTTCTTTGCGGTCGGCGAGGCGCCGCTGCGGGCCGCCGAATTCGCTGAACGCGGCTGGACCGAGCAGATGGTGTGGGGCGATGAGGACAGCCCGCAGCAGGACATGCAACCCTAATGACGCAGAAGAGCGCCGCTTCGTCTCGGCAGCGCTCTCCAGGATCAGGCCAGCAGGAAGGTCAGGCTAGTTCAGCTTCCGCCTCGACGTTCACCACCGACTTTGCGATCGTTGTCAGGGCTGCGTCCGTCGCTTTCTCTTCCTTCAGCGTCGCTTCCAGCAGCACCACCGCGTCCGCCATGCCGAGCTCCTGGGCCCAGGTGCGCAGCGTGCCATAGCGCGACATTTCGTAGTGCTCGACCGCCTGTGCCGCGGCCAGCAGGCCGGCGTCCAGCGCCGGCATGCCCTTGTATTCGGACATGATCTCCGCGCCTTCCTTGGTGATTCCCATGATGGCGTCGCAGGTCTTGGCCCGCGCCGGCTTGCCGAGGATCTTGAAGACCTCCTGCAGGCGCTTGACCTGTCCACGGGTCTCCCGCTCGTGCTTGACGAACGCGGCCTTGAGGTCTTTCGACTGGGCGGCCTTGGCCATTTTCGGCAGGGTTTTGAGAATCTTGTTCTCGGCGAAGTAGACGTCCTTCAACGTGTCGTGGAAAAGGTCGCTCAGCAGTTTCGGCTTCTTTGCCATTTCTCGCTCCATGAACTCTACGAATTGATTTTCGAGATCGGTTCACGGGATCAAGAAGCGAAGTCGTCTTATGTTCCGAACGACGCTCGTGGGTCACTTCGCCTCATGCGAAAATCCCCCGCTCAGCCACGGCATAGCCCATCTGGGTCATGCAACCCAGAGGGCCCTTTGACATTCTGGGACCGCGCTGGGCATTGGCGATCATGCAAAGAACCATGACTGAGAGACCTGCGAGACGTGCCTATCCCGCAAAGCTAAAGGCTGAAACCTGGCAAATCGTAATCCCGACCACGACCAAAACATCGCCGATTTGCTTGAATTCGGATTTTCGGTCGAAGGCCGAGGCCGAAGCCTGGATGGACAGCGCGCAGGGCCGCTCATTGCTGGCACTGGCGCAGAAAGCCGGTCGAATACCGACGCCGTGAAGGAATCGTTGGGTGTGCGATGACCACGTAGATGCGGCGATAACGCTCGGAATCCAGATTTTAGATGCAGCCGCACCCTGGCAACGTCACCTCGTTGAAAGCTGAATGCCTGGACATGTCAGAACAGCAAGCGATCAATTTTCTGAGCCACCTAACTGAGAAGGGGGGGGCCTGAGAAGGACGACTATTCTGAACTTCAATCAATCCTGAGCAGCCTCCACAGGAAGGCTTTTGAAATCAGGAATGGCTTGGCGTCTCGAATTTGCACGCTGCCACTTCTTGATCGATTCTTGACGCATAATCCAGAAATATTTCGATCAACCGAAACGATGCAAGGCTTCGCGCAGCAGAAGCCTCACGGATACGCGGGTGATTTTGAAATCATCCAGCGGATATACGCGCGGTATGTCTCGAAACGGCCGAGCCTTGAGAACTGGGATTTGTTTTTTCATTCCGGTGAAGCTCCCGCAGCGGTCCGAAATCGGGGCGAGATGTTCGGCAATCTGATCAATAGCTACCGCCCAGCCTCAATTTTGTCGGTTGGATGCGGTCCGGCGCTGGACGTCCTGCCTTCTCTCCAGCGAGGTCATTTGCCAAGGCAAATCCACCTTTTGGACAACGATAAAAAGGCGATTGAGTGCGCCAGATCCAACCTAGCCGGGTTTCGGGAGCACCCCGTCGAATTTTTGTATTTTTTCAAGAACGCACTGCGTTTCCGGCGGTTGCGGCAGTACGACATGATTTGGTCGTCTGGATTGTTTGACTATCTGAACGAAAAGACTGCGATCTTCTTGCTTTCCCGGCTCAGAGCAATGTTGGCGCCGAACGGCAGGGTGATTTTGGGCAATTTCAGTCACGTGAACCCTTCACGGCCATATATGGAAATTGTGGGAGAGTGGTTTTTGATTCACCGCGATGAACAGGATCTCCGGCAGATGGCAAACGCGGCGGGCTTTGACGCGGAAAAGATATCGGTTACGTCAGATGTCACGGGCGTCAATCTGTTCTTGATCGCTTCAAACTAGTGATATTGACGGGCTTTGCGGCTTTCGCGCGGTGTGATGCAAAAGGCTATTCCTTGATGCGCGACACGAGGGCGACGAGTCCGCTCTGGCGGTGCGTGCCGGTTTTGGCGAAGATCGCCTTGATCTGATTTCGTACTGTTTCGCGCGAGACCTGCAGCATGTCGGCGATCTCGGTGGGCGACAAACCGGCCGATATGAACGAGGCAACCTTGGCCTCGGCGGTCGTCAATGAAAACGCTTCCGATAAAATCTCCAAAGGCGTCCGCCGTGCTAACTCGAGTCCCTGAGAATGAGGATGACCCGAGCGCCAAGGAAGGGGGTGCTTGCCGCTCCATGAACCGGTAGCGCTGTGATGAGAATTGGTTTCTTGCTCTCTCGTCTCGCCACGATGACGTTTCCCATGCGTCTGCTCGAAAGCGGCCGAATCGTGCTATCCCGGGCGCATTCCCACAGCAGGTGTTGGAGCGCCTGACTTGCCTTTTCCTCCCGCATGTAGAGCCGCTCATTGCGTATCCGGAAATCCGCATCGAACAGGTCGGTCGCGCCGCGATTTGTTTCGATGACCAGTCCGGTGGAAGACATCGACAATGCCGGCGCGTTGATCAATCCGAATGCATCCAGGGATCCGAGCAGAACCTGCTTGCCGACGGCGCGCGACAGTGTTGCGACCTCCGTGAGGTTTTGCGAAAGCGACCCCAGGACCTGGAGTTCGGCATCGTCGAACATTCCTTCGCGAATAGTTCGCTGCAAGGTCATGACCCACATAGCCGCACCAGAGTAGAAAGAAATCCCGGAGAAAACCTGAATCCGAACCGCGCGAGGCTTGCGTACAGTGGGTCGCGCAACATTACAGCCTCGGACCGAAACATGTCTTGATCGCGTACCACGTTCCGGCCTGACAGAAGCAGCGGCATGCCCTTCGTCGCCCGAATGTCCCCGACATGCAGATTGTTGTCGAAATAGTCCTCCAAAAGTTCCGTTACGGAGACCGTCATCGGTACGTCAGGAGTCCTGACGTCGGTCTGCAAGAGCACCGCACCAGTCGTTACCGTGGCGGCACAGATCGCCTCCATCAAGGATGGCCATTGTCCGGGATCCAAAACCGTCTCGCCAAGACGAGATTTCGCTCGCTCAAGCAGCTCAAATTCAATCGCGCCAAGCCGATTCCTTCCAAGGGATTACGACAAATCTCTTGGTCCGATCTGGCCTCGTCAAGCTATGCGTTGGTCGAACAAACCGGACGTCCTGGCGCGAGCCAAAGCGCTCGGCGTAGCCCATCTGAATTATACTTGGGCTTGCACTTGTGCGTCATGCGCTTGTTCTTCGCGACGAGTACAAGCTCTTCATGGCCGCATCGTTTCGTACGCTGCGGAGCGTGCCTTAACCGCCTGCATTTTCGTAGCGCTCAAGCCGCGTAATAGCCGCCGTCGACCACCTGCGCCGCGCCGGTCATGAACGACGCCTTGTCCGAACACATCCACACCACGGCCTCGGCAATCTCCTCGGGGACGCCCATCCGGTTCATCGGTACCCTCGCCATGATTTCGTCGCCGCGCTGCTCGATCGTCTCTTTGGTCATTGGGGTCGTGATGTAGCCGGGATTGACGCAATTCACCCGGATGCGGTCGGTGGCGTATTCCAGCGCCGCGGTTTTTGTCAGGCCGACCACGCCATGCTTGGCCGCGACATAATGCGCCGAGGTGCGAAGCCCGATCAGACCGGCGATCGAGGCGGTGTTGACGATCGCGCCGCCGCTGCCTTGTTTGAGCATCTGCGCGATCTCGTGCTTCATGCACAGGAACACGCCGGTGAGGTTGATCGCCAGCATCTTGTCGAACGAGTCCTGGCTCAGTTCATGGGTGCGCTGGCCCATCGGGCCGACCGATTTGCCGGCGACGCCCGCATTGTTGAAGGCGCAATCGATCTGCCCGAACGCCGAGACCGTGCGCGCCACCATCGCGGCGACGTCGGCTTCGCGCGTCACGTCGCCGCCGATCGCGATCGCCTGGTGGCTCGCGGCATTGATCAGCGCGACCGTTGCCGCGGCGCTCTCCTCACTGCGATCGGCCACCGCGACCCTCGCTCCCTCGCGCGCCATCGCCACCGCGGTCGCCCGTCCGATGCCCGAAGCGCCGCCGGTCACCAGCGCGATCTTGCCGTCGAGGATTCCCGTCATCTGTTGCCTCCCTGCGCCGGACGTTCGCCGGCTTCGCGAACATCAGGGCAGAAGGCGGCCCGCTTATCAAGCGCGCCGATGCGGCCCTGTGTTGCGTGGGAGGAAGGGACCCCCTCGTCATTGCGAGGAGCGACGCGACGAAGCAATCTAGTCTTCGCTTGTGGCTCTGGATTGCTTCGCGGAGCCTGTCATCGGACGGGCATTCGCCCGACCCGTTGGCTCGCAATGACGCGTGGGGTTACGGCCGTTTCTCACAACTCCCTCGCATTGCTGAACGCGAACGACGTCAGCCGCCGCGTGTTTTCATCCAGGATCAGCGTCCTTGTGATCGGCGGTTCGGCGCGCTGGCTGCAGTTTTCGCGTTCGCAGAGCCGGCAGTTGACGCCGATCGGCGTGCCTTCGGTTTTTTCCAGGTCCATGCCGGTGGCGTACACCAATTTTGTCGCATGGCGGATTTCGCAGCCGAGGCCGATGGCAAAGCGCGGCTGCGGCTGCGGGTGCGGCGCTACCGGGCGGCGCACCATCTGCGCGATCGAAAAATACCGCGCGCCGTCCGGCAGCTCGATGATCTGCTTGAGCAGGCGGTCCGGCGTATCGAACGTCGAATGCACGTTCCACAGCGGGCAGGTGCCGCCGAATTTCGAGAACGGGAAGGTGCCGGAGGAAAACCGTTTTGAGACGTTGCCGGCATTATCCACGCGCAGCAGGAAAAACGGGATGCCGCGCGCGTTCGGCCGCTGCAATGTGGTGAGGCGATGACAGACCTGCTCGAAGCCGGAATTGAAGCGCTGCGCCAGCACGTGGACGTCGTAGCTCAGGGTTTCCGCCGCAGCGTGAAACGCCTGATAGGGCATCATCACCGCGGCCGCGAAGTAATTGGCGAGCGTAATGCGATAGAGCCGTCGCGGCGTGTCGTCGAGCGGGCCGGCGCGGCCGACGATGGTTTCGAAATGCGCGGCGCATTCGGCAAGCCCGACCTGGAACGCGAGCTGGAAGGCGCGGCCGGGTCCGTCGACCAGTTCGGAGACCAGCAATTGCCGGCGATGCCGGTCGAACCGGCGCAGCGTCTCGCGCATCACGTCGACCGGCATGATGCGGGTGACGATGGAATGTTTTTCACGCAGCCGTTCCGCGAGTGCGGCGAACAGGCCCTCGGACGGGGTATCGAGTTCGTCGCGGAGGTTTTCGGCGGCCTGCTCCAGCTCCGGGAAATAATTCCGGTTGGCCTCGATCAGGTCGCGCACCCGCTCGATCGGATTGGCCTCGAACCGCGTGCCTTCGTCGCGGTCGGCCATTTGCGCCGCCACCATGGTCTCGCCGCGGCGGGCCTCGGTATAGGCGGCATAGAGCCGTTGCAGCGAATGGGTCACGCCCGGGCAGAGTTCGGCGAGGTCGCGCAGCTCCTGCTTGGGCAGATCGATCTGGCGGAACAGCGGATCGGAAAAGATCTCGTTCAGTTCGGCGAAGAAGCGATCCTCGTCGGCGGTGGCGAGGTCGCGCAGATCGAGGTCGTAGGTCTCGGCCAGCCGCAACAGGATCTGCGCCGTCACCGGGCGCTGGTTGCGCTCGATCAGGTTGATGTAGCTCGGCGATATGCCGAGCCCCTCGGCGATCTGGGTCTGCGACAGCCCCAGTTGCTGGCGGATGCGGCGGAACCGCGGTCCGACGAACAGCTTTTTTCCGGAGTCTCCAGCCATGGCGGCCTCCTAGCGAGAGCGGCGCGTTCAGCAAACCTCGCCCCGCGCGCGGGGAGAGGTCGGCGCGGAGCGCCGGGTGAGGGGGCGTCTCCGCGAGTCAGAACTTGCGGCTGCCCCTCACCCCAACCCTCTCCCCGTAAGAACGGGGAGAGGGAGCAAGGCGCCGCCCCGCCGTTTTGTGACAAAATTTACAACATTACATCTATTACAAGTCGTTATGTTACATCACATCACCATTCGATGACAAGCTATCTGTACGAATTCACGAGTTTCGCGTTTAGCTCCTGACACGCATTTCGCAATGCACTGTCACGAATGTTGATAAGGGACCACGATCATGAATTACCAGCCGCGCGGCATCGACCAGGCGATCCAGGGACCGACCTCCTATCTGGGCGAGGTGGCAGCCGCCAAGGCGCTGCTCGAGAGCCAGCCGACCTGGAACGGCGTCACCGCCGAGGCCGTCGCGCGGATGCGCCTGCAGAACCGCTTCAAGACCGGCCTGGACATCGCCCGCTACACGGCGGCGCTGATGCGCGCCGACATGGCGGCCTATGACGCCGATCCCACCAAGTACACCCAGTCGCTCGGCTGCTGGCACGGGTTTATCGCCCAGCAGAAGCTGATTTCGGTCAAGAAGCATTTCGGCAAGACCGATCGCCGCTATCTCTATCTCTCCGGCTGGATGATCGCGGCGCTGCGGTCCGAGTTCGGACCACTGCCCGATCAGTCGATGCACGAGAAGACGTCGGTGCCGGCGCTGATCGAGGAACTCTACACCTTCCTGCGTCAGGCCGACTCTCGCGAGCTCAACGACACCTTCCGCGCACTGGATGCCGCCCGCAAGGCCGGCGACAAGGCGAAGGAAACGGCGTTGATCGAGAAGATCGACAACTTCCAGACCCATGTCGTGCCCGTGATCGCCGACATCGATGCCGGCTTCGGCAACGCGGAAGCGACCTATCTGCTCGCCAAGAAGATGATCGAGGCGGGCGCCTGCGCCTTGCAGATCGAAAACCAGGTCTCTGACGAGAAGCAGTGCGGCCACCAGGACGGCAAGGTCACCGTGCCGCACGAGG
>Ga0134128_10009669_pt1 | contig 11568 bp, 8 predicted proteins | sample KB31754_FD_96462 | JGI IMG/M metagenome (GOLD analysis project Ga0134128, IMG submission 96462) | Terrestrial soil microbial communities with excess Nitrogen fertilizer from Kellogg Biological Station, Michigan, USA - KB3-175-4 | ecosystem: Environmental > Terrestrial > Soil > Unclassified ...
CTCGGCGAGAGCGGACGGTCGCTCGCGCCCACTCCCACCCGCCGATGAATCGACCATTCTTGCTGATCGCCGGCGCCATCGGCGCAGTTGCCGTCACGGCGTCCGCAACCGCGCGCCGCGCCCAGGAGCCGACGCGAACAGTTTGGGACAGCGTCTATACCGACTCGCAGGCGGCGGGCGGCGATTCGCTTTACAAGGTGAGCTGCGTGAAGTGCCACGGCCCGACGCTCGGCGGCGTCGACGACGGCTCACCGCTCGTCGGCTCCGCCTTCCTCTCGGACTGGGACGGGCAGACGCTGGCCGACCTGCACGATCGGGTGCGCAACTCGATGCCCCCCGACAATCCCAAATCGATTCCGCGCGACCAGGTGACGACGATCCTCGCCTACCTGCTGGCGCAGAACCATTTCCCGTCGGGCCATCGACTGCTCGTCGACGACCCCGATTCGCTGCGTAATATAAAAATACTCACCAACAAACCGTAACGGCGGTCACCCGCCGCGGCCGGCCGTCGCGGCGCTGTCCTTGGCCGCCGGCGCGGTGTTTGCCCCCCGGCCGCTGTCGGCGGGCGCCTGGGCGGCGTTCGCGCCGGTGTTGCGGTTGCGGCGCGTCGTGTCGGGCGGCGCATCGTACTTGAACGCCTTGGCCACCGCGGGGCTGCCCTCCTCGCCCATCACGCGTTGCGCGACGTACTCGCCGATCACCGGCCCGAACTTGAACCCTTCGGCGTTGCCGCCGCCCGCAATCCAGACATTCGTGCGGTGCGGATGCCGGTCGACGATGAAGTTGCCGCTCGGGCTGATCTCGTAGTGACAGCAGTGCGTGGCGAGGAGCGGCGCATCCTTGAGCAGCGGAAAGCGGTGCGACACGAAGCGCCGCGGTCCGTCCATGTGAGCCGGATCGGGCCACCGATCGCTCGTGTCGGGATCGAGCTGGGCGGGCGGCGTGTTGGCGGTGTTGCCGAACCCTCCGCCCCCCGCGGCGTTGGCCGCCGCAGCCGGAGCTTTTGCGGCACCGCGTCCACCTGCTGTGCGCTTGGTGGAACCCGTCGCCGCCGGCGCGGCGGCGCCCCCTCCCCCACCCGGCGCTTGACCGGGCGCGCGCTCACCGCCGCGCACACGAAAGCCGAGGTTGTCCACCGGCAGCGCGGCCCAACCGGTGACGCCTGGAAAGTTGAAGCTCGGCATGTTCGGATAGGTGAAGCGTTCGTCACCAACCGGCGTGCCGTAGTAGCAGACGTAGCCGAGCGGCGTGCGCATGGGATTCTTCTCGAACAGCTCGGGGAAAGTCTTCTGCATCCACGGCCCGGGCGCGTACACGAAGGTCTCGGCGGTCAGCTTCCGCCCCGTGTCGAGCGCGATCTCCTCGAGCCGGCCGTTCGTCACCTTCGACGGACTGGCGCGGCCGATCACGATCTTGCCGCCCAATCGCTCGAACGCCGCGGCGACAGCCTGACAGGCGCGACGCGCGCGCACGACGCCGGCATCCGGCTCATAGAGGACGATTTTGATGTCGTCCATCGAGATCACCGGGAAGATCTTGCGAACGTCCTCCGGCTTGAGCGCTTGATATGGGATGTTGTGCTTGTCCCACCACTTCTTGTTGTTGACGAGGTACGGCTCCCAGTCCGCGCGGAGAATCAGGTCTCCCGTCGTATGAAACAGTCCGAGCCGCATATCGCGGCCCCAGGTGTCGTCGAACGCCGTCCAGCGCTTCATCGCTTCGCGCGCCCAGAGCATCCAATGCTCGCCGGTCGACCGATCGCCGTACGACGACCGCACGCCGCGCGACTCGTCGCCCGACGTCGACCGAGCGTTTCCCGGGCCGTACGCGTCGACGAGCGTGACCTTGGCGCCCATCTGGCGAAGATTGAGCGCCGTCCATCCGCCCCACGCGCCCGCACCGATGACGATGATGTCGGGCGATGACCGGCCGATGAGTGGGAAGCGCCGCTTGGGTTGAATCCCCGGCACTTCCGGATTGGCTGCCGGCGCGCAGCCGCCGAGCAGCAGCAGTCCGGCGCCGGCGCCGGCGACCTTGAGAAAATCGCGGCGCTCGAGCGCACCGGAGGTCGCGGGCTCGCGCGGTGCCGACGACTTGGAATCGAACAGTGACCGCGGCGGAGTGGAGTCTTTCGCCATGACGCCCTAGGGGAAGATGGGTGCGGGACGGGGCAAACATGGCGTCGGCGAAAGACGAAATCAAACAGCCAGCCGTGTCGCCTTCCACGCAGCCCGCGGTATAATTGAGCGCGCCCACGGACGCCGTGGAGCGCCGCGGGCCGCGTCGGCGCCGCGATGGACGATCAGCGGCTATTGGAGAATCCTGATGCGAGCGATCGGCAGAACAACCGTGGCGGCGCTGACGACTCTCGAGCTGGCCTGCGTGTTGACGCTAAGCGGCTGCGATCGGCCGAAGTCGGAACCGGACGTGCAGACGGGCGCACCGCTTCCCGGCGCCGTCCAACCGGGCGCGATGCTCGCGTCGAGCGGACCGGCGCCCACCGCGGCCGACCTGCCGGGCGCGGCATCGCTTCCTGCGGCGACCTACGACGTCGCGCAGGCCGCGGCTGGCCAGCGCGTCTACCAAGCGGTGTGCGCACGCTGCCACCCGCCCGGCTCGCAGACGGGCGCCGCGTTCAGGACGGCGTGGAACAACCGGCGCGTGTCTGACCTGCAGTCGATCCTCGTCAACACGATGCCGCAGGACAAGCCGGGGAGCCTCACCGACGAGCAGTATCTCGACGTGATTGCCTACATGCTCAAGATGAATGACATCCCGGCCGGCGCCGCGCTGCCGGCCGACACCACCGCATTGCACAAGCTCAAGATCGGCGTGCCCGAGCCGCCGCCGGCCGCGCCCGGCCAGCGTCAGAGACAGGGACAGTGATGTCGCGCGCCCATTCGAGTTGTCTCATCGCGCTCGGATCGCTCGTCGCGGCAGTCCCGCTCGCGGCTCAGACGGCGGCCGTGCGCCCGACGAACGATCTACCGAATCCGTACCGCACGATCGAGGGCTGGGCCAAGCTCCCCGACGGGCGCGTCTGGGGCTCGACGAGCGCGGTCGACATCGATCGCAACGGCACCGACATCTGGGTCGCCGAGCGGTGCGGCGCCAACAGCTGCGCCGGCTCGTCGCTCGATCCGGTACTCGAGTTCGACGGCGATGGCAATCTGATCGCACACTTCGGCGCCGGACTGATGGTGACGCCGCACGGCATTTTCGTCGACCGCGACGACAACATCTGGGTCACCGACTGCGCCTGCACGGGTGGCCGCGGTGGACGTGGGGGAGGCCGCGGCGCACCGGCCGCCGCCGCGTCGGTCGGCCACCAGATCTTCGAGTTCAGCTCGCAGGGAAAGCTGCTCCGCACCCTGGGCACCCCGGGCGGCGCGCGCGAGCCGGGGTACTTCTTCCAGCCGAACGACGTGCTCGTCGCGCCCAGTGGCGACATCTTCGTGGCCGAAGGCCACTCGTCGGCGCCGGGGAGCGTGGCGCGCGTGCTCAAATTCTCGAAAGACGGAACGCTCATCAAAGCGTGGGGCCAGCTCGGCGCCGGCCCCGACGACTTCAATCAGCCGCACGCGCTGGCGATGGATTCGCGCGGCCGGCTGTTCGTCGGCGACCGCGCCAACAACCGGATCAAGATCTTCGATCAGGACGGCAAGCTGCTCGACACCTGGTACCAGTTCAGCCGGCCGAGCGGGATCTACATCGACGCCAACGACGACATCTACGTCGCGGACTCGGAGTCCGGCTCGGTGGACCATTCGCGCACCGATTGGAAGCGCGGCATTCGCATTGGCAGCGCAAAGGACGGTTCAGTGCGCGCGTTCATTCCCGACCCCGCGCTCGATCCGCCGTCGACCAGCGCGGCCGAAGGAGTCGCGGTGGATGCGCGCGGAAATATTTACGGAGCGGAGGTGGGGCCGAAGGCGTTGAAGAGGTACGTCAAGCGGTGAGTCCCCTCGGGGTCAGTCGGGCTCGAACTGCGCGCGATGGCAGTCTTGGAGTGGGCCGTTAGCCGTTGGGAGTGACCGATGGACCCCGACGGGTCGATGGCATCCACGGGTGCGGGCCACCTGGCCGCGCCGGATCCGTCGGAGTCCATCAGTCACGCAAAACGGCCAACGGCGAACGCCAGACTGCCATCGCGCGCCGTTGCCATCGCGCGCCGTTGCCATCGCGCGCCGTTGCATCCCAGCGTAGTGTCACTGACTACCGACTAGGCAGCGTCAGCGCCACCAACCCCGTGTGCTCCCCCTGCCCCGTCGCAAACACGATGTACTGCTTCCCGTTGTACAGGAACGTCATCGGCACCGCCGTGTTGACGGTTGGAATCGCCACCGCGCCAACCTGTTTGCCCGTCGCTTTGTCGAACGCGTAGAGCTCCGGCGGTGACGCCGGCGCGGCGGGTGCCGCTCCCCGGCCGCCGGCTCGACCGCGGCCGCGGCCTCCGCCCGGTCCGCCCGAGCGTCCTGTCCCGTGGATGACGAGCGTCTTCGTCGTGATGACCTCGGCCTGCCCGCCGAGCGCGGGGACTTTCGGCAGATCGACGCCGGCGAACAGCGGATCGTTGCTGGCCAGCTGGCGCCAGCGGTTGCCGTTCGGCACCCACCACTTCCGGTCGCCCGAGTTCAGGTCGTAGGCGGTGATGCCACCTAACTCCTTGTATTTGAGAATGGGAATGCCGGCAATCGCCGTCGCCGCACGCGGCTGGAAGTCGCCGGGACCGGCGTCCTCGGCGGACTTGTAGCTCTTCGGCGCCGGCAGGGCGCCGATCTGGCCGCAGCTGTCGTGCGGCTGGCTGTAGCGGTGCTCCGAGCAGGGGTCGTGCTCGATCTCGATCGTCCCCAGGCCGCTCTGGCCGCCGACGTACAGCATCCCCGTCTCCGGGTCGGCCGCGGCGCCGCCGTCGATGTTCACGCCGCCGCTCGCCCCCGGCGCGTACCACGAACACCGATACTTGGCGGGGCCGTTGACCCCCTTTCCGTCGGCCGGAGACGCCGGAATGAAGTACGGACCCATGCGGCACTTGTGGGCGAGCTTCAATGCTGAATCTCTGATCGCCGGCGTGTAGTCGATCACGTCGGCGTCGACGAAGCCCTGCTGCGCGTACGGCACCGGCCGGCTCGGGATCGGCTGCGTCGGCGACGTCTTCTCGCCCGGTACCTCGCTCGCCAGCACCGGCGTCTCCGGTATCGGCCAGATCGGTTGGCCGTTGGTGCGGTCGAGCACGTACACCCAGCCCTGCTTCGTCGTCGCCGCGATGATCTTCCGCGGCTGTCCATCGACGGTCACGTCGAGCAGGTTCGGCGCCATCGGCACGTCGTAGTCCCAGATGTCGTGGTGCACCATCTGGTAGTGCCATCGCCGCTTACCCGTCTTCACGTCGATCGCGACGATGCTGTTCGCGAACAGGTTGTTCCCCGGGCGATAGCCGCCGTACTCGTCGCTCAATCCCTCGCCGACCGGAATGTAGACGAGCCCGAGATCCGGATCCGCGGTGTACGGCGCCCAGGCGTCGGCCTTGCCGACGCCGACGGTGCCGATCTTCGAGCCGTTCGTCCACGTGTCCGCGCCGAACTCGCCGGGCTGCGGAATCAGATCGAACTTCCAGAGCTGCTTGCCCGTGTGCACGTCGAAGCCGCGAATGAAGCCGGGAATGTTGTGCAGCCGCAGCGGGAAATAGCCGTGCATCGACGAGTTGCCTACCACGATCACGCCGTTGACGACGATCGCCGGCGAGCTGTTGGCGATCTGGCCGTTCTTGGGATCGATGCCCATCGTGCCGTCGGCGCCGGTCTTGGTCTCGGCGTTCCACTTCTCCCCCGGCTTGGCGCGCCGCGCCGGATAGCCTTCGCTGATCACGAGCGGCCCCGAATCGTCCACGGCCAGCGGCACCAGCGGGTAGCCAAGTCCCGTCATCAGATCGACGACACCGTCCTTGCCGAACGCCGGATCGCCCTTGCCCGTCTTGGCGTCGATCGACACGAGATGGTAGCCCGGCGTCACGACGACGACGCGCTCGTTGGTTCCATCAGTCCAGTACGCGAGCCCGCGGCCGGCGAATTCGCGCGGCGCCTTCTGCCAGCGAATCCCCTCGTCCATTCCCCACTGCCAGAGCGTCTGTCCGTTCGCCGGATCGATCGCGAACACCTTGCGCCGGTTCGTGGCCACGGTGAAGAGCCGGCCGTTCGCGAACAGCGGCGTCGTGCGATAGTACTCGTCTTCGCCATACTGGCCCGCGTCCCACTGCCACGCCACGTGCAGCGAATCGAAGTTCGACGCGTTGATCTGGTCGAGCGCCGAGTAGCGCGAGCTCCATGCGTCGGCGCCCCAGTAGCGCCACTCGCCCGGCTTGTTGCCGCGTACGAGCTCGGCGCCCTGCTTGGCGCTCGACTGCTCGACGTGTACCAACGCGCCGGCCGCGAGCGCGCCGAGGACGACGATCGACGCGACACCGAACCGCTTGAGCATCCGTCCACTCATGGATTGGCCCTCTTCGTCGTGGATCCAGCCTTGGGTTTTGCTTCGATACGAAACTTCTTCAGCGAATCGGCATCGGGCGGCAGCTCGGCCGGCCCGACCGGCATCGCATTCATCTTGAGCAAATACGCAACAACGTCCGCCACGTCCTCCGGCGCCATGCTCCCCGGATCGTTCTTCGGCATGCGCGTCGACACGAAGGTGAACAGGTCGGAGAGCGGCTTGCCCCGCCACCACTTGTTGAACGTGGCACCGGTGTGCGACATCGGCGAGTGGCAGGAGCGGCAGCTGCCCGCGTAGACATCCTTGCCGCGGCTCGCCTGCTCGTCGGTGTAGACGCCGTCGAGGGTCGACGGACCGACGGGCTTCGCCGCGGCATGCGCGGTCTTGCTCGACGCCTTCCGCGCCGGCCTGGTGGCCTGTGCGCCGGCGGTGCGCCCGCCGGCGAGGGCGAGCGCGGCAATCAGCGCAAGGCGTACGACGACGAATTGTGTCCGGCAACCCTTCACGCGCCTACTCCTGGACGACCGCGCCTAAAAGTGCGGCGACGGCAGGCGCGGAGTCCAGGTCCCGCTCAGAATCGGACGGGCCAGGAGACGCCCGCCGTCAGCGCGACGGCGCGGCTTCGCGCATCGTTGTGCTTCTGGAGATTCGTCAGCCCGTACTCGTAGCGCGCACCGAGCGACAGTCGCGACCGGCCGACGTCGGCGGCCAGCCCCACCGCGCCGAGCGCTCCCCAGTCGAACGAGTAGAACCCGAACTGGCCGCCGCTCAGCTGACCGGCCTGGGTACACGACACGTTCTGCGTCTCGCCCGTGGACGCGGTCGTGGCGCTCAGGCCGCACCCCGACTGGAACGACAGGCTCGCTCCGGCGCCGACGAACGGCGTGAACGGCGTCGGATTCCGAAACTCGTAGCGGAAGAGCGCCGGGATCTCGACGTAGTCGAGCTTCGCGACGGCCCGGTCGCCCGTTTGCGGCTCGACGCGTGTCCATCCCTTGAGCGCGTAGAGCGCGCCCGTCTCGAACGACCACTGATTCGGGAGGGGAAGCTCGAGCGTCACGCCACCGATCCAACCGTTGCGATTCGACACGTCGTTGATCTGCGTGCCGGACGCGTGTGTGAGGTTCGCGCCGCCCTCGAAGCCGAATCGAATCGGGAGGCTCGGCGTGAGCTGCGCGCTGGCACGAGGCGCGGTCGAGCAGAGAGCGAAAACGGCGATGGCAGCTGCTGCGGCGGCGAGGTGTGGGCGCATGGTCGGCGGGGAGAGGGGTGGAAGGCTCTGCGTTTGCCGGCAACGACTCGACATGCGTACCCGACTGTCGCGGCGGAGGTCCGGTCACGCGGAAAGAGCCGCCGCGCTTGCGTCGACGCGCGGGCGGCCCGCAATTTCGCCCATGGCCACGCAGACCGTCGATCTTGAACATCCGAAACAGCGCAAGTACGCCGACGTCCGCAACTATCGCGGCGGTGCGTTCGTCGATGACGACCTTCCCCTGGCCGACGTGCACGATCCGAGCACCGGGGCCGCGATCTCCCGCGTTCCGATGTCGACGGCGCGCGAGGTCGACGCGGCCGTCCGTCGCGCCCGCGAAGCGCTGCCCTCCTGGGCGGCCACGCCGATCAAAGAACGGGTACAGGTCTTCTACAAATACAAAGCGCTGCTCGAGGCCGAGCTGGCGGGCCTCGCCGCCCTCGTCACCGAAGAAAATGGCAAGATCGACTCGGAGGCCCGTGCCGAGGTGCTCAAGGCGGCCGAGCTGAGCGAGTTCGCCTGCTCGCTGCCGCAGATCGTGACCGGCGAGGTGCTCGAGGTGAGCCGCGGCGTCGAGTGCCGCGTCGAACGGTTCCCGGTCGGGGTGGTGGCGTCGATCACGCCGTTCAACTTCCCGAACATGGTCCCGAACTGGTCGCTGCCCAACGCGATCGCGCTCGGCAATACCTTCATATTAAAGCCTTCTGAGTTGGTGCCGCTGAGCGCCGGGCGGATCGCCGACCTGCTGCGCCGCGCCGGCCTGCCCGACGGCGTGTTCCAGATCGTTCACGGCGGCCGCGACGCGGTCGAGGCGATCTGCGACCACGACGGCATCGACGCCGTGAGCTTCGTCGGCTCGACGGCGACGGCGAAAGTGGTCTACCGCCGCGCCACCGCAACGCTCAAGCGCTGCCTCGCGCTCGGCGGCGCGAAAAACCATCTGATCGTCATGCCCGATGCCGATCCGGAGATGGCGTCGAGCAACATCGTGGCATCGATGACCGGCTGCGCCGGCCAGCGGTGCATGGCGGCGAGCGTCATGGTCGCTGTCGCGCGCACCGATCACATCGTCGAGCGGATGGCGGCGCAGGCGGCGCGCATGGTGCCCGGCCGCGACATCGGCCCCGTGATCTCGGCGGCGGCCAAGGCGCGGATCATTCGCTACATCGACGAAGCGGAAGCGGCGGGCGCGCGCGTGCTCGTCGACGGCCGGCGCGTCGTCGTGCCGGGCAAAGAGGGCGGCTATTTCATCGGACCGACCATCGTCGACGGCGTGACGCCAGACATGGGCATCGCGCGCGAGGAAGTGTTCGGACCCGTGCTGGCGATCGTCCGCGCGCCGGACGTGAACCGCGCGCTCGAGATCGAGAATGCGTCGCCCTACGGCAACGCGGCGAGCGTGTTCACCGAGAGCGGCGGCGTCGCGCGCTTCGTCATGGAGCGCGCGAGCGCGGGCATGGTCGGCGTGAACGTCGGCGTGCCGGTGCCGCGCGAGCCGTTCTCCTTCGGCGGATGGAACGAGTCGCGATTCGGCGTGGGCGACATCACCGGCCGCGGCTCGATCGAGTTCTGGACGCAGGCCAAGAAGATGACGACCAAGTGGAATCGTGAGGCAGGTGTCAACTGGATGAGTTGAGCTCAGCGTTGAGTTGTGAGTTTGGTCAGTAACGGTTTTGAGTGACGAGTTCTGAGTTTGAGTTGTGAGCAGTCGGTCAGTCTAGCGGACGCTGGAGCTGCTGACTGACTGCTCGAGACTTCAACTGAAAACTCGCCACTCAAGACCGTTACTGGCCGATTGCCCCCACACCCGGAGTGTCCGAATGCTCGTCTCGCGCTCCCCCGCCTCGCTCGCGCTCCTCATCGCAGCCGCCGCGTCGGTCGCCGGCCAGACCGCGCCGACCCACGGCGTTCGCCCCGCACGGCTGATCATTCGCAACGCCACCGTCGTCGACGGCAACGGGACGCCGGCGAAAGGGCCGTTCGACATCGTCGTCGAGGGCAACACCATCGCGCAGGTCGTGCCGCTCGACCCCGTGGCGACGAGCCGCGGCACCAGCCGGCGTCCGCGCGCCGACGCCGGCACCGTCGAGATCGACGCGACCGGCAAGTACGTGTTGCCCGGGCTCATCAACGCGCATGCGCATCTGCAGGACGAGCGGGGCGGCGTTCCGCAGCCGATCCAGTATGAGCTCGACATCTGGCTCGCCTGCGGCATCACGACGGTGCGCGACGTCGGCAGCGACACGAAAAAGGCGCTCGCCTGGCGCGAAGCGAGCGCCAACGGCACGCTCGTCGCGCCGCGCATTCTCGTCTATCCGCAGTTTGGACGGCCGACCAACGCCGACTCGGCGCTCGCCCGCGTGCACGCGATCAAGGCGATGGGGGCCGACGGCATCAAGCTGCTCGGCATCGACCGCGACATCATGCAGGTGATGGAGGCCGAGGCGCACAAGGAAGGACTGCGCGTGGCGCACCACGTCGGCGTCGAGGAGACGAACGCCTGGGACGACATCCACTTCGGGACGACGAGCATCGAGCACTGGTACGGCATCCCCGACGCCGCGATCCCCGACGGCGTACAGAACTTCCCCTCATACTACAATTACAACAACGAGACGGACCGCTTCCGCTGGGCGGGCCATCTCTGGCGCGAGGCCGATCCGGCGCGGCTGCAGATGGTCCTCGATTCGATGGTGGCGCGCCACGTGGCCTGGGTGCCGACCTTCGACATCTATGAAGCCTCGCGCGACCTGCAGCGCGCGCGCACGCAGCCCTGGTTCGCCGACTATCTGTACCCGGCGCTCGAGGAGTACTTCCGGCCCGACCCGAAAAACCATGGCTCCTACTTCTTCGGCTGGACTTCGACCGACGAGACATTCTGGAAAGAGAATTACAGGATCTGGATGGCCGCGGTGCGCGACTTCGAGCGCAAGGGCGGCCTCGTCGGCGCCGGCGACGACGCGGGCTTCATCTACGAGATGTATGGATTCGGGCTGCTCCGGGAGCTCGAGCTCCATCAGGAGGCCGGCTTCAATCCGATCAAGGTCATCCAGCACGCCACCTTCAACAACGCGCGCATCCTCGGCAAGGAAGCGGAGCTGGGCCGGGTGCGACAGGGCTTCAAGGCCGACTTGATCGTCGTCGACGGAAATCCGTTGGAGAACTTGAAGGTTCTCTACCCGACCGGCGTCGACGAGATCCGCGACGGCCAGGCCGTGCACACCGGCGGCGTGCTCTGGACGATCAAGGACGGCATCCCCTACAGCGGACCGCGGCTGATGGCTGAGGTGAAGGCGATGGTGGCGAAGGCGCGCGAGCGTTGACGCGGCGGCTCACTCCGCCCGCATCGCCTCCACCGGATCGATCCGCGTCGCGCGCAGCGCCGGGATCAGCGCGGCAGCCGTCGCCGTCGCCGTGAGGACGGCCGCGATCGCGGCAAAGAGCAGCGCATCGTTCATGTCCCATTGGCCATTGAGGAAGAACGCGAGCGACCCGACGGCGCCCTTGGTCCAGTAGAGACCCAGCGCCGCACCGGCGAGCGCCACGAGCCGCCCGCCGCGCAGCACGTCGCGCAAAATGTGCCCGCGAGTCGCGCCCAACGAGATGCGCACGCCGAACTCCTGGCGCCGTTCCGTTACCGAGTGCGCGACGATTCCGAAAATCCCCAACGCAACCAGTCCGGTACCGATCGTCGCGAACAACGTGAAGATCACGGTCACGAACCAATCGCGCTGTCGAGATACGACCAGCCCGTAGCGATCGTCGAGCGTTCGCACGTATGAATTCCCGACCCCCGGCGTTGCCCACAGCAGATGGCGGACGTC
>Ga0134128_10009670_pt1 | contig 11568 bp, 13 predicted proteins | sample KB31754_FD_96462 | JGI IMG/M metagenome (GOLD analysis project Ga0134128, IMG submission 96462) | Terrestrial soil microbial communities with excess Nitrogen fertilizer from Kellogg Biological Station, Michigan, USA - KB3-175-4 | ecosystem: Environmental > Terrestrial > Soil > Unclassified ...
ATCGGGATCGCGCGCAGGCCCATCCGCGCGAACGTACGGAGATAAGCGACGAACATCTTGTTGTAGCTGACGCGCGCGCCGGCCTCGTCGAGGTCGAAGCTGTACGCGTCCTTCATCAGGAATTCGCGGCCGCGCATCACCCCGAAGCGCGGACGGATCTCGTCCCGGAATTTCCACTGGATGTGGTAAAGAATGCGCGGAAGGTCGCGGTAGCTTCGGGCCGATCCCTGAAAGATCGCGGTCAGCATGTCCTCGTTGGTCGGGCCATAGACCAGCTCACGCTCCTGGCGGTCGGTGATCCGTAGCATCTCGGGCCCGTAGGCGTCGTAGCGGCCGGTCGCTTTCCAATAATCCGCCGCCTGCAGCGTCGGCATCAGCATTTCCTGTGCGCCGGCGCGGTCCTGCTCCTCGCGAACGATCTGTTCGATCTTTTTGAGCACTCGGAAACCGAGCGGAAGCCAGGCATATATCCCCGCCGCCGTCTGGCGCACGAGACCCGCGCGCAGCATCAGCTTGTGGCTGACGATCTGGGCGTCGGCGGGGCTCTCCTTGAGAACGGGCAAAAAGGCACGGGACCAGCGCATCCGGCGGGCTGTAGGGTTGCCGCACCGCACGCGCAACCGGAGCGGTCCCCGGGACGCAGATGTGGCGTCGTCGACACAGGCGTCGCGGAAAAGCAACCTCGATCAATTTCGCGGCGTGACAGCCGTTTAGCGGCGGCTTAGTCAATCTCGTCCGAACGATTGGCCCTTGGGTCGGGTTCGGGTGCGGCGAAATGTCGCGAGCGGCACTCTTTTGGGGAAGAGCCGATTGCGACCTGGGGACTTTTGCCGCGACACATCCAAGGGGGCTGACGAGCAATCGTCACGCAGGGCGCCCGGATCGCTGGTCGATCCGGGCGTTTGCTTTTTGATTATCCGCGCGCCACGGGCAAATCCGGCGTTGTGTCCGGTCGGTTCCGGCGTATCATGAGCCAACCAATTTCGGCGCTTACAAGGGGATAGCGATAATGGCTAAGAATCTCGGTGCGGCAGATCGGGTTGTTCGAATCGTTGCGGGAATTGTGCTTGCCGTGCTCGCCTATCTCGGTGTGCTTCCAGGCATCGCGACGATCATCATGGCGGTCATTGCCGCCTATCTGATCATCACCGGCCTGATTGGCCGTTGCATCTTCTACAAGATGGCTGACGTCGACACGAGCATCCAGGAACAGCCTTACTCGACCACCGACGACCGCGCCGGCCTCTGAATTTACCGGAGGCCCAGTCGTGCCCGAGCTGCATCGGATCGCCGCTTCGGACCATCCACCGGATGGTCCTGCATGCGCGATGGTAGCGGAGGAGGGACTTGAACCCCCGACACGCGGATTATGATTCCGCTGCTCTAACCAGCTGAGCTACTCCGCCCCAAAGCCTGAAAAGCGCCCGCGAGCTTGGCGCTGGAGGCGCGGCATATAGGTGCGCGCGGGAAGCCGGTCAACGCGAGGAACCGCGAACTGCTGCTGGAGTTGAGCGGGAAGATGAAGAGGCTTCAATGGACCCGCTGACTCCGCTCGAAACCTTGTGCCGGATCATCCTCCGGGCGCGCGAATATGAGGCGCAGACGGTCGATTTCGCCGATGACGAGGAAGCCGACGACGTGGACGACGAGCAGGAGGGCATGCTTAGCGTCCTCGAGGATGACATCAACGACAGCGTCGAGGAAGAGTTGAAAGCGGTTTTCGAGGACTTGGGCGAGGACCAGCTCGCCGAGGTCATCGCTTTCTGCTGGGTCGGTCAGGGCACGTACGAGGCCGGCGACTGGGACGAGGCGATGGAGGAAGCGCAGAGCCTGGTCGGAGAAAGCGCCGACGAAGCGATCAACGAGCTGATGGATCAGCCGATGCTTGCCTCCGTGCTGGAATCGGGCCTGGCCGCATTCGACCTCAGCTGCGACGGGATCGGCGAAGTCACCTGAAGCGGTAAACGGCGACGGGCTCCCACGGCCCGCCGGCATAACGGTGAAGCCCGAAACCCGAAATCGCGAGAGGACGGGGCGTGAAGCTGTGCTCCAGCGCCTGCTTGAGCGCTCTTGCCGTCTTCGGTGCGACCTTGTTCTGGATCGTGATGTGCGGCCGCCATCCGCCGCTGTCCTGCGCGCCGAGGAGTCCGTGCAGGTCATGGGCAAGTTCGTTGCGAATGCGGTCGAGATCCGGGGACACGACGCGGAAGGCGACGCCGCCGCCAAGGTCCATCAACCCCGCAACGATCGTCGGCGGCGCGCTTCTCTTGACGATTTCCGACAACCGCCGGCGGAGCTCATCCTCCGAAGAAGGTGGCAGCGCGTGGAACATCGTGAGATGCGCGGGAACCTGATTACGCTCGGCCGGGTAGTGGGTTCGCCGAAGGCCGTCGATCCACGAGAAATCGGCCGCGGCGATCTCGGCAGTGACAATCAGCGCCCCGGCCACTGGTCCCGCGGAAGTTCTTCGAGGCGCTCGAATCCATCGGCCGGCAACCGGGCGGCGATGGTTTCGTCGTCGACATGCGCGTGGCGCCACGGCAAGCGGCGCAAGCGCTCTCCGACCCCCGCGACGCCGCCTTCGGAAACGACCAGATAGTCGAGCCTCCCGCTACGGGAGCCCGCCATGGCGTCGATACAACGGCCGACGTCCCGCCCGCCGCATTTCACTGGGGCTCGGCCGAGCAGCGACACCGGGAACAGGGTCTCTCCCGGCGTCAGCTCGCTTGCTTCGGTCGCGGAGCGCGCGCCCTCCTCCACCCGCGCCTGCCGCCCCAGCCAGCGCCATACGCCGAAGATATCCAGCGCGGTCAGCATGACGTTGGTCCACAGCAGCGCCGGCTGATCCGTAAGCAGCCCGACAGCGATCCAGCATAGCGCGCCGATGGTGAAGACCGCGAAGCCGTATCCGGTCACGCGCGAGCCTAGGTTGGAGGCGGTCATGAATGCAGCGACGATGGTCGCCACCGTCGCGACCCAGGAGATGGTTTCAGTCATGGCGGCGCAATGCGCGGGGCCCCGCTAAGGTTCAGATTTCGACCTGCGAGCCCAGCTCGACCACGCGGTTGGTAGGCAGCTTGAAGAACTCCATCGCGCTTTCGGCGTTGCGGAGCATCCAGGCGAACAATTTCTCGCGCCAGATCGCCATTCCCGGGCGCGATGAGGCAAGCAGGGTCTGGCGCGCGAGGAAGAAGCTCGTGTCCATCATCTTGCACGGCGAGCCGATCTCCTCGACCTTGGCGAGCATCGCCGGGACGTCGATCTCCTCCATGAAGCCGAAGCGCAGGACGACCCGATAGAAACCCGCGCCATAATCCTTCGTCTCGATCCTCTTCTCGTCCGGCACGTAGGGGACGTCCTCGATCCGGACGGTGAGCAGGATCACGCGCTCGTGAAGCACCTTGTTGTGCTTGAGATTGTGCAGCAGCGCGTGCGGCACACCGCTCGCCGAGCTGGTCATGAACACCGCTGTTCCAGGGACGCGAGCGGCGCTCGGCGCGGCGGACTTGATGAAAATCTCCATCGGCAGGCTCGCCTCGTTCATTCGCGCGATCATCAGCTGCCGTCCCTTCGCCCAGGTGGTTAACAGGGTGAAGGCGATTGCGCCGACCAGGAGCGGGAACCAGCCGCCGGCGGGGATCTTGAGCAGGTTCGCCGAGAGATAGGTGAAATCCACGGTGAAGAAGAGCAGGAGCAGCCCCGCGACGGCGAAGCGGTTCCAATTCCACATCTGTCGAAGGACGATCGAGATGAGGAAGCTGTCGATCATCATCGCGCCGACCACCGCGATCCCGTAGGCCGCGGCGAGGTTCGAGGAGCTGCGGAAGGTGAGGACCAGCAGGATCACCATCGTCATCAGGGCCCAGTTGACGATGGGAATGTAAATCTGCCCCGCCGCCGCCTCGCTCGTGTGGGCGATGCGCAGGCGCGGAACGAAGCCGAGCTGGATCGCCTGTTGTGTGACCGAGAAGGCGCCGGAGATCACCGCCTGGCTGGCGATGATCGTCGCGGCGGTGGCGAGGAGGACGAGCGGCAGGCGAAGCATGTCGGGCGCGAGATAGAAGAACGGATCCTTGACCTTGGCGAGCGCCGTCGCGGGGGTCGCCGAGAGGATCATCGCTCCCTGCCCGAGATAGTTGAGCAGGAGAGCCGGAAGGACGAAGTAAATCCAGGAGACGCGGATCGGCTTGCGGCCGAAGTGGCCCATGTCCGCGTAAAGCGCTTCGGCGCCTGTGACCGCCAGAACGACGGAGCCCATGGCGACGAACGCGCGCATGAAATCGGCGGCGAAGAACCGCCAGATGTTGAGCGGGTTCATCATCGCGAGCAGCACAGACGGATAGTTGAGGATGTGCATAACCCCGAGCACGGCCAGGACCGCGAAATAGAACAGCATCACCGGTCCGAACATCAGGCCGACGCGCGCGGTCCCCCGAGACTGGATGGCGAACAGGCCAACAAGGATTCCTATTGCGATCGGGATGACGAACGGCTCCAGGCCCGAGTTGACCGTGGTCAGGCCCTCGACCGCCGAAAGGACCGAGATCGCCGGCGTGATCATCGAATCTCCGTAGAAGAGCGCCGTTGCGAACACGCCCATCAGGATGATTCCGCTGGTCCATTTCTTCTTGCCGCCGAGCGATCGGTTGATCAAAGCCAGCAGGGCGAGACTCCCGCCCTCCCCCTTGTTGTCGGCGCGCATGACGATCGTGACATATTTCAACGTCACGATGATCATCATCGACCAGAAGATCAGACTCAGGACGCCGTAAATGTGAAGCCGGTCGGGGATCAGCGTGTGATGGCCGGCGAAGGTTTCGCGGAAGGCGTAGATCGGCGAGGTGCCGATGTCGCCGTAAACCACGCCGATGGCGCCGACGACCATCTTGTACAGCGGCCCCTGGTGACCGTGGGCGGTCGGATCATGGTCCACGGTTGCGGCCTCGGCCGCTCCGGTCGCGTTGATGTTCATGCGTTCAGGAACTGACCGGTCAATGTGCGAACCCGCATTCCCTTCGCCCCCTCGCCGCTGTCGCGGCGGAGCGCCGCACTAGCATCGGCGCACAGGCGCGGCAAATGCCGAGCGAAGGGGCGGGACAAGCCGGATTGTCGTGTCTATACGCGCGCCCGAACACCATGACTGGAGCGAACGATTAAATGCGCATTGGAGTGCCCAAGGAAATCAAGGTTCACGAATATCGCGTGGGGCTGACCCCGGCGTCGGTCGCCGAGCTCGTCGCCCATGGCCACGAGCTTTTCGTGGAAACCCAGGCCGGCCAGGGGATCGACTGCCCCGACAAGGCCTACGAGAAGGCCGGGGCGAAAATCCTGCCCGATGCGCGGTCGGTGTTCGATTCGGCGGACATGATCGTGAAGGTCAAGGAACCGCAGCCGCCGGAAATCGCGATGCTCCGCCCGGGGCAAATCCTGTTCACCTATCTGCACCTCGCGGCGGACAAGGAGCAGGCGCTGGGGCTGATGAAGTCCGGAGCGATCTGCATTGCTTATGAGACCGTCACCTCGAAGAACGGCTCGCTGCCGCTATTGAAGCCGATGAGCGAAGTGGCAGGCCGCATGTCGGTCCAGGTCGGCGCCCATTATCTCGAGAAGGAGCAGGGCGGCCGCGGAATCCTGCTCGGTGGCGTCCCGGGCGTCGCGCCCGCAAGGGTTGCGATCCTCGGCGGCGGCGTGTCCGGCGTGAACGCGGCTCAGATGGCGACGGGCATGCGCGCCGATGTCACCATCTACGATATCAACAACGACCGCCTCGCCGAGCTCGACATGTTCTTCTCGAGCCAGATCAAGACCGCTTATGCGTCGCGCGCGGCGATCGCCAACGCGGTCCAGGAATCGGAGCTGGTGATCGGCGCGGTGCTGGTTCCCGGCGCCGCGGCCCCGAAGCTCGTCACTCGCGACATGCTGAAGACGATGAAGCGGGGAAGCGTGCTCGTCGACATCGCGATCGACCAGGGCGGCTGTTTCGAGACGTCGCATCCGACTACCCACGCCGATCCGGTGTACGAGGTCGACGGCATCATCCATTATTGCGTCGCGAATATGCCTGGCGCGGTTGCACGGACGAGCGCCTTTGCGCTCAACAACGCGACCCTACCCTTCGCGCTGAAGATCGCAAATCTCGGCGCCGAGGAAGCGATGCGGCAGGACCCGCACCTCGCGAACGGGCTCAATGTCTCGGACGGGAAGATCCGGCACGAGGCGGTGGCCGAAGCACTTGACCTCAAGTTCGAGCCGGTTGCGGCCTAGTTCCTCCTCCCCTTAATTTGCAGGGGAGGTGACGCGCGTCAGCGCGTCAGGGGCGCCCCTCCACCACTCTTCGGGTGATCTCCCGCCACTCCAGATGGAGGGGAGGATAAAGCCGCGACGCCCTGCTCGACCAAGGGGCGCCAGCCCGCGTTCGGGGGCGCCTTGGCAAGGATGTCCTTCCACAGCTTGAGGGCACCGTCACGGTCCCCTGACCGGGCCAGCGCGAGGCCGTAGAAGAAGGGCGCCGCGGGATGGCCCGGAGCGACGGATTGCGCGCGCTTGTAGGCAAGTTCGGCGGCGGGCGTGATGCCCCGCGCATGATCGACGAGCGCATTGCCGAGACCAATCCACAGCTGCGGGTCGCCGGGATAGCGCTTGACTGCGTTCTGGAGGATTCCGACGGCGTCCTCGCTCTTGCCGTCGCGGGCGAGCGCCTCGGACATGCGGAGCCAGCTTTCGGCCGGCGTGAACTCGCCGAAGAAGGCATGGCGAGCCTGCGTCAGCGGGAAGATGTCGCCGGCCTCCATCCCCTGGGCGGGAGCGCCGGGAACGCCCGGGCTGCCTTGGAGCGCGTAACCAGCGCCGCCGAGGAGAAGCACCGCCGCGCTCGCTGTCAACGCGGCGCCGCGCACGCCGAGCAGCCACAGTGCTCCGAGACTAAGCGCAATCAGGAGCAGCAAGACGACGAAGCCGATCAAGCGCCTCTCCTCAGCCGGATTCGCCGCCGGACCAGCCAGGCGCCGATCAGCAGCAGCCCAAACGGCGCGAGCCAAAGCGGCCACGCGGCGGGCTCGGTCGTCGGCTTGTAGCTGATCCAGGTGCCGTAGCGCTGGATCAGCCAGGCGCGGATCGCGTCCGGCTTCTCGCCCGCGGCGATCCGGCGGCGGACGAGATCGCGCATGTCGCCGGCGAGTTCCGCATCCGAATCGGCGATCGACTGGCCCTGGCAGACGAGGCAGCGGATCTCCTGCATCAACGCTTGTGCCTGCGCCTCCTGCCTCGGATTGGGAAGCTGGCGGTCGGACCAATAGGCCGGCGGCAAATTGCTGTCCGCCCACAGCGGTTGAACCGCGACCAGCGCGAAGATCAGGAGGAAGCGCTTCACCGGGCTTGCTCAATCTTCGACAGGATCATCGGCACGTCGGATGCTTCAATCGGACCGATCTGCTGAAACCGGATCACGCCCTTGCCGTCGACGACGAAGCTTTCGGGTACACCTGATGAGCCTAGCGAAATCTGGACGCGGCTCTGGCTGTCGCTTCCGATCCGCTCATAGGGGTCGCCGTTGCGCGCCAGAAAATCCGCGAGATCGGGCGCGCGGTCGCGGATCGCAATGCCGTCGATCGGTACGCCGCGCTCCTTGAGCGCCTGCAGAACCTTCACCTCGGTCACGCACGGGACGCACCAGCTGGCGAAGACGTTGACGAGATGCGGCCGACCCGTCGCGAGGTCCGCGGACGAAAGCGCCGGCTTGCTCGGCAGGATCGGTGGGAGATCAAACGCCGGCAGCGGCTTGCCCTCCAGCGTCGAATGGACATTCGAATCCACCGGGGTCGCAAGCCGCCACACCAGCGCGGCGATGATCGCGAGTAGGAACACGAGGGGCGCGAAACGGACCGCGCGGCTCATGCGTAGCGCTCCCGGCGCCAGTCGCGCTCGCGCCGCGGGCGCCAGACGAGTCGCCACAGCCGACCGAGCAGCGCCAGCGCGCCGCCGATGGCGATCAGCGCTCCGCCCGCCCAGATCAGGGTCACGAAGGGCTTCCACCAAAGCCGCAGCTGCCACGCGCCCGAGACGTCCTGCTTGCCGATCACTGTGTAGAGCTGGCCGTTCCAGAAGGTGCGGATGGCCGATTCGCTCGTTTCCGTCGGCGGGTCGGAATAGAAACGAGATTCCGGCGCCAGGGTGATGACGCCCGAGCTCCGGCTCGCGCGGAGCTCGGCTTCGATCGCGGTCCAGTTCTTGCCCGCGGTTGGGGTCACATCCGCGAGCTGCACGGCCCACGGGCCGACGGTGAGGATGTCGCCGGGCTTCGCAATCGCCAGGCGCTCGCTCGAGAAGGCCGCATTGGCGGCCATGCCGACCAGCGCGACCGCAATTCCGAAATGGGCGACGACCATTCCCCAGGTGGCGAGCGGCGCGCGCAGCGGATTGCGTTTGACCAGCGGAAGGATGCTCGCGGCGGCAAGATAAGTGCCGACGGTGAAGCCCAGGCGCGGCAGAATCCGCATTCCCGGCGCGAGGATGATCGTGATTGCGAGCGCCGTGACTCCGAGCAGCGCGGGAATCGCGAGCGGCTTGAACACGGGCCGACGCTCGCGCCTCCAGGCGATCAGCGGTCCGATCCCGACGAGTACTGCAAGCAGCAGCGCCAGCGGCCCCGCGACGGCATCGAAATAGGGCGCGCCGACCGACAGCTTCTCTCCGCTTACCGCTTCGACGAACAAAGGATAGAGCGTGCCGACGAATACCACCCCGAGGACGACGCTGAGGATCAAATTATTGACCACGAGGCCGCTTTCCCGGCTGACGAGTTCGAACCGAGCGCCTTCCTTGAGGCCGGGCGCGCGCACGGCGAACAAAGTGAAGGCGGCGCCGACATAGATGGCCAGCAGCGCGAGGAGGAAGGTTCCGCGCTGCGGATCGATGGCGAAGGCGTGCACCGACGTCAGGATTCCCGAGCGAACCAGGAAGGTGCCGACCATCGACATCGAGAATGCGATCACGGCGAGCATCATCGTCCACGCCTTGAGGGCGCCGCGGGCGGCGAGCACGTTGATCGAGTGGAGGAGAGCGGTCGCGGCGAGCCACGGCATCAGAGAGGCGTTCTCGACCGGGTCCCAGAACCAGTAACCGCCCCAGCCGAGCTCGTAATAGGCCCAGTAGCTTCCAGCTGTGATCCCGAGCGTCAGCAGGACCCACGCGCCGAGCACCCAGGGGCGCATCGCCCGAGCCAGCCGCGAATCGACTTCGCCGGTGAGCAGCGCGCCGACGGCGAAGCTGAACGCGACCGAAAGCCCGACATAGCCAAGGTAGAGGGTCGGTGGGTGGAAGGCCAAGCCCGGGTCCTGGAGCAGCGGATTGAGCCCCTGCCCGTCCATCGGCGCCGGCCACAACCGCGCGAACGGGTTCGAAGCGATCAGCAGGAAGGCGTAGAAGCCGAGCGCGAGCACCGCCTGCGCGCCCAGCGCCGCGACTGTCGTCCGCTCGCTCGTGCGATGGGCGAGCAGCGCGACAAACGCGCCGGCGGCGGCCAGGATCGTCACCCACATCAGCATCGAGCCTTCGTGGTTCCCCCAGGCTCCTGCGACCTTGTAGATGAAGGGCTTGGCACTGTTGCTGTTCTCGAAGACCAGCGCGACCGACATGTCGCTGCGCGCAAACACGATCAGCAGCATCCCGAAGGCGACGAGTGTCAGTACGCCCTGGACGACCGCGATCGAGCGCATCGCGCGGCGGACATCGGCGCCGCTGCGGAGGGCGACGATCATCAGCACGAACTGGAGCAGCGCGAGCCCGGCGGCGAGCCACAGCGCAGCGAGGCCGGTCTCGGCGATCATTTCTCGAGGGTCTTCCCGGCCTTGTGCTCCGCGGACAGGTTTCCGAGCTCGGGCGGCATGTAGCGTTCGTCATGCTTGGCAAGGATCGTGTCGGCCACGAACGTGCCGTTCTGGAGACGGCCTTCCGCGACGGCGCCCGATCCCTCGCGGAACAGGTCGGGCGGGATTCCCCGGAACACCACCGGCGTTTGCGCATGCCCGTCGGTAACGATGAAGCGGATTGTGACTCCGTCCGGCAGATGCTTGATCGAGCCTCGCTCGACCATACCCCCGAGGCGCATCCCCTCGCCGTCATGCGCCTTCCCCGCGGCGATGTCGGCCGGCGTGTAGAAATAAGATGCCTGGGCGCGAAGTCCCCACATGGCGAGCAGCACGGCCGCGAAAAGCGCGACGATTGCGGACGCAACCAGCACCAGGCGTTGGTTCTTCGGCTTCATTTGCGCTTGAGCGAGTCAGCTGCGGCTTCTGCGCGGCGCATCGAGGCGAACGCCCAGCCGAGCAGGCCCGCGGTCAGGCAGATCGCGACCAGATAGGCGGCGGCGACGAACGGCCAGGGATTCATTCGCTCATCCTCCGCATCCGCGCTTCGACCTTGGCTTCGGCGAGCTCGGCGCGCATCCGCATCAACACCGCGGCGCCGAACAGGCAGGTGAATCCGACCAATGTTATCGGCAGCGGCCAGAGGATCGAGTTGTCGATCGTCGAACCGGTGAGGCCGATGCTTTCGCCCTGGTGGAGCGTCCGCCACCACAGCACCGAATAATGGATAATCGGAAGGTTCACCGCGCCGACCAGGCCGTAGATGGCGGCGATCCGCCCTGCCCCGCCGCGCTCGCGCTCGGCTGCGGCCAGCGCGATATAACCGAGATAGACGAAGAACAGGACGAGCATCGAGGTCAGCCGCCCGTCCCACTCCCACCAGGTACCCCAGGTCGGGCGACCCCAGATCGAACCCGTGATCAGGCAGATGGCGGCAAAAGTGGCGCCCGCCGGGGCGATCGCTTTTCCCGCCACGGCGGCGAGCGGGTGCCGCCACACCAGCTGGCTCACCGACGCTGCGGCAATCCCTGCCCATCCCGCCATGCCGAGCCAGGCGGAGGGCACGTGGATATAGAGGATCCGGACCGTCTCGCCCTGAAGATAATCGGGCGGGGTCAGAGTAAGCCCCGCGGCCATCCCGGCAATTGCGAGCACAAAGCCGGTCAACAATAACCACGCGGTCGCCGGACGGGCGACCCGAAGGAAGCGGGCGGGGTTTGCGAGCGCGTGCACCTGGGCGCTTATGCCCTGCCGATCAGCCTTTGCGCCATAGCGTCCGCGACGGCCGCCGGGTCGCGGCCGCTCTGCTCGCTTTCATCCCAGATCTGTTCGAGCCGGACGGGAATGCCTTCGATCCGCTTACGCACCAGGCTCGCATCGCCGTCGCCGAGATATTCGGTGCAGACGTTGATGATTCCACCCGCGTTGATGACATAATCCGGCGCGTAGAGGATGCCGCGCTTGTGGAGGCGCTCGCCATCCGCTTCGGTCGCGAGCTGATTGTTTGCGGCGCCAGCGACGATCGGGACCTTCAGTTGCGGGATCGTGGTCTCATTGAGGACAGCGCCCAGTGCACAGGGGCTCAGCACGTCAGCATCGAGAGCGAGGATTTCGTCCGCCCCGACGACCGAACCGCCTGTAGCGGCGGCCAGCTTTTTCGCCTTGGCTTCGTCGATGTCGGCGATGGACAGTTTGGCGCCTTCGG